>Ga0310810_10002040_pt1 | contig 21511 bp, 15 predicted proteins | sample NCmetagenome_FD_207641 | JGI IMG/M metagenome (GOLD analysis project Ga0310810, IMG submission 207641) | Soil microbial communities from experimental microcosm in Duke University, North Carolina, United States - NC | ecosystem: Engineered > Artificial ecosystem > Soil microcosm > Unclassified ...
TTCCCAGTCTTGGATCCCAGGTCTTTTTGCCAAACCGAGCCTTGCTGATTGACTATGAAGGTCATTACTCCTGAGTCACCGTACTCCGCCGGCCAGGCAACCAGGGCAAAGCCACCAATCATGTTGCCATTAATGATGTAATTATATTTGCCGCCAGGCGCGTGTGAACCCTGTCGGGTGAGGATTTTGAAATAATAACCATGAAATGCCTGCGGCGGCTCCTGGTTCTGCGCGTCATCCAAATGATATCCTTCACCCTGTGCTTGAGCAACCAATGGACCCAGCGGACTGACTTCCCCCCATGCTTCCAGGGACCAATGAAGCCCATCCTGGGTTCCCGGCGTGCTGCTGAGCTTCTGTGCATACTCCAACACCTCGTCTCCGTCACGGTCTCGGCTCGCATAATCCCGCTGCGCATCGACGTACGCTCGCATCACCTCAAGCACCGCCAATTCATTCCGCCCGATCCGCCGATTTAACAATTCTTCCTTCCCGCCCGCCGTGTCGAAAAACCACCGACCATCGCGCTGCGCGATAGGAATGGGAAACGGCCAGGAGTCGGCCCCGACCTCCAGCACACAACGAGAATTCGATTCGCGCACAATCTCGAATTTCTGATCCAGCGCCGCCGCGAAGGCGCTGAACTCATTGGTGGCTTGCACGCGGTCGGGATTCTCCAACTCCTCGACTGCCGGTCCAAACAGCGTTCTTAGCCCTTCTGGATCCGGGGCTTTTACGAGGGCAATCAGCGACTGTACGGCAGCTTCTGGCGTTGCAAACGTCTTCGCGGGTTCGACCGCGGATGTCGCGCCGGCGACTTGAAGCGTCCCGATCAAGAGAAGCGCTCCAGCTACGACATAATGACAAGCCGCGAAACGTCGGGTTTGGCGAAATGATTTCATGGATTGAATTGGTTGAATGTTCATGGCGTCACCTCTGCCCTTCTAACGACCTCGGCCGCCCCGGCCGCCACGTGATCCGCCTGAACCGCCGAAGCCTCCGCTGCGGCTGCTCGAGCCCCGATTGCTATAGCTCCGAGCACTCGAACCACTGCTCATTCCTCCAAACGCGCTGCCACTCGACCCGGAAGATCGCGCATATGAATTCGACGAAGGGCGAGAACTACTCCGCTGGCTGACACTGGGGGAAGCCGAAGCCCGATTTCCGGAGCTCATGCCGCTCGACGGGCGCGCGGCTACGTTCCCACTTGAAGGGCGGGTGCCAACCGCACCGGTCGAGGGCCTGGCTCCGGTTGTCGGTCGAGTTGAACCGCCGCCCCAACCGCGTGCTTCCCGCGTGCCAGCACTCGGCGCGCCGGATGAGCGCAGGCGATCCTGGTTAGGTTGCCATTTTTGCTGGGTTGGCCGCGCGCCGGAGTTGGCCGCGCGGTTGCCTTGCTGGGCTGGTCGATCGCCACGGTTAACGGTTCGATCTCCCCGGTTGACGGTTCGGTCAACGTCGATATCGACATCGCCGTGACCATAGTAGACGCCACCGTGGTGCCAGTCACAATTGTTGGCGATAATGGCACCCCAGGCCATGCCTATACCAAAGGTAACCAACGGTGTTACCGGGTCGTAAACGTACGTCGGCGGGGGATAGTACACCGTCGGTGGATAGGTGGGTACGTAGACGACCTGTGGATTAGCCGGCGCTACCTGGACGATTTGATTCGTCACCGTCACCACTTGTGTATAGTTCGTCTCGATCACGACCACATTGGTAACCGTAACAATCTGCTGTGGGCTCGAGCGGAGCGTTCCGGCCTTTTGCGCTTTAGCTCGCAGGTCCTGAATCGTGTCCATCAATTCCTTGGGTTGATCCAGAAACGCCTGGCCCAGTTTCATCGTCCAATCCAGATCAGCATCCAGCTTAGCGATCAGTTCAGGGAATTTCGCGACCGCCTTCACGTTCTCATCCCAGGATTGTTCGTCGACTTTCGGGATATTATTTGTGTCTCTCACGAAACGCGCCGCTTGCACGATCTCCAGTGGATACACCGCCGCCGGAAGGATGATGCTAATCAGCTGGTCCGGATGGAGCGCTATCGGCATGACAAGTTTTTCGAGCTCGGTTGCCGACGCTTTCGGTGGTGCTGACGGCGGCGGGGCAGGGGGCGGCTTGGTGGATGATGCCGCGGCTGTCGCCTGTTGATTGGGTGCCGGTTGTTGGCTCGGTGCCGGCACGGGAGCCACTGGCGCGGGCGTCGGCGCTACAAAAACTTTCGGCGGTTCCTGGCCAGAGGTTTTGTCATTGGACCCGCCAGAAGTTGTTGCGCAGCCAAACAGGAACCAGCAGGCTCCGATCGTGACACCAATCCAGGCCAACGACGGTTTATTAGACCTAGCTTTCATGGGTTCCCAGGATGGTCAAAGTCGTGGCGGTTTACTTCGCCGCGCTTTTCTCGGGCGGGGGAGCCTTAGCCGCAGTAATGGTCGCGGCGATGGTGTTGAGTTCAGCGACCAAGGCGTCCATGGATTTTTGCACCTGGGCCCCCGTATTCCTGGTTTTTGCAAAGAGCCCCTTGGCGGAATCGACACCGGTAACGGTCAGGTCATTTTGCAGATAGGTCTGCAGGTCTTTCAAATCTGCCATCCAGGGCTCGTACTTCTCCTTGATTGGCTCAGTGAGGGTCTTGATACTATCGAATGCCTGCTGCAGTTTGGCTTTGCGTTCGGCGGCCAATTTCTGAATGTCGGGGTTTTTCACCGTCGCCAATTGTTGCTCCCACTGGTCGAAATAGGCCTGGCCTTGCTGCTTCATATCCTCACCGCGCTTCTTAATTTTGTTGGCAGTGGACTCCAGGTTTGCGACGGCCTTGCTGTATTGCTCGAATGCCTTCCGAGGGTCGGTGGTTGCGCTGGCGGCGATGGCGTCAAGCGAGGTCATGGTTTGGTCGATCGCCTTCTTGCCGTTGAGGATTTCTTCACGGAAGCTGGCGATGCCCTCGCCTGTTTTATCGGCTTGTTTGTAACCCTTGGTCGTGCCACAGCCAGCCAGCAGCCAACTGGCTCCGGCAGTCACGGCAATCAAGGCCACTGTTTTCCCAAGTGTTTTGTTTTTCATAGTTTTTTTTATGGTTGTCTATTTTGATGTTTATTGCTGAATTCAAAAGCTCAGGCCTAATGACAAAACGATCGTCGGGTCGGTCCAGCCCAGGTTAAATACATACGTCGTGAATTCCGCCCGTTTGTATGCCAGGCCCACCAGGAACCCCCGCTGAATGTCGAGATCGGATTTGTAGGCTTTCGTCCGCTGGATTGCCAGGCCTGCTCGCAGCCAGTCCCACGGCGAATAGCTCAACTCCGACCAGGTGTAGAAAAAGTTCCCGGACGAATCCCCGGTGTCGAACACATACTCGCTTTGGCTGGCGAGTGTGAAGCCTTTATAAGCGAGAGACAGATTATACCCCGGGGCAACGCCCGTCAGATCGCCGAAAACCCCGCCGAGCATCGGCGTGAAATCGAACACGAGCTTTTCCCCGGTGCTGAAGGTGTAGCCAACCCACAGCGAACCGCTCTCCAGGGCCTCGTAATTATAACGCGCCTCGAAATGGAGCGGTCCACGGTCAGCGGTAAAATTAGGATTAACATAATCCCGCGATTCCGGCACGATGTAGCCATAGACCGAGGCGGAGAAAGACCAGAGAGTGCTCGACGCGGTGGTTGAGATCTCGGTCGTGGTATTCGTCGCCTGTCCCCGGCCGAGCATCGGCAGAAGGAGCATTGCGCTACCGCCAATAGTTAAACAACAGCTTTTCATCCTCCGAGCAATATAGTAAGGGCGACAAGCACCCCGCCGACGATCACCATCGTGATGCCCATGCCTCGCGGGTGATAGCCGGTACAACGCCCGAACGCATAGCCAGTCAGAAACAGCAAGCCGATGGCGATGCCGTTCGAGACGCGCTGCGCGCGCAACGCATTCTGCATAAAACAAAAAGGCAGCACGACCGGCAACGTCGAAAGGACCACCAGCAAGAAAACGCCTACAGCGCCGATCCAGTCACGCCGGTTCAACCGCGGATGTCCGGGGGGGGCGGGCATTTGCTGTAATTGACGCCGAATTTCTTCAAGTTCCGCGGTGCCCAATCTCGCTGCGATTACGGCGTCGAGTGCATCGCCAATAATACGCTGAGCTTTTTCGGGATCGGCAGCGGCACGCACCGCGCGCAACGTTGCCAGCGAGCGAGCTTGTTCGGCCAAACAGCCCATCAAATACATAATCGCGTCAATGACTCCCCATGCCAGGTTGCAGCCCAGCGCAGCCAGCAGCATGGTTCTCACTTCCGCTCGACCCGCCTCGGCGACGCTGAACGAGCAGGTGAAGGTCAGCACCATGATCAATCCGAACAATACTTCCGAAATACGCTCGATCGGTTCGAGCACGCGTTTGCTTGGTTGGCGGTAAGTTGTGGAGGGGGTAACCGCCTCAGTGCTGGAAGCCGTGGTCATAGGTTAGGGCTCATGGGCGTCGCCGGGTTGGCTGGGGTCTGCCCACCCTCAACCACGTCCGCCAGTGAACGAAAACGGTCGATGCGCCCAACTTTGTCCTCGACTCCTTCGCTGCGAAGGATGTCGCGGACTGAGGAGCGCGCCTCAACCAACTGGAACGCAATCCCGCGTTTTGCCAGTTCCTCGTGTAAGGTCAAAAACATCCGCACCCCGGCGAGGTCTACTGCCGGTGAGGTCGATAAATCGCAAACGGCCAGCTTGGGCAGCTCACTTTCCGCCTGAACGCGCCCGACAACCGTATCGAAAATGTGCTCCGTGTTAAAATACAAAATCCCTGACTCGACACGAAATGCCAGCACGCCGAGGATGGGTTCATTATCGGGGTGACGTTCCCGGTCCGAAAAACGGCGCGTCCCTGGAATACGTCCCAGGAAGGCCACGTGCGGCCGGGAAGCGCGTCGAAGCAGCAGCAGTAAAGAAAGGACGGCGCCTACGAGGACGCCGCGAAGGAGTCCCTGGCCAAGCACTCCCAACAATGCGGCCGCGGCGATGAGGAATTCCGTGCGGTGATATCGCCAAAGGTGCTTCAGCTCGGATATTTTTAGAAGGCTGGCCACCGCCATCAATACCACCGCCGCGAGCACGGGCTGTGGCAGATTATGGAGTAGCCCCGAAAAGAACACCGCTACGAGCAGAACTAACCCAGCCGCAACCAATCCACTAAGCGGCGAGCGCGCGCCGGCACCCTGATTCACCAGTGATTGCGACATGCCGCCGCTGACAGGAAACCCGTGTCCAAAACCCGTGGCCAGATTCGCTCCCGCCAGCGCCAGGAACTCCTGATTGGTATTTAGACGATAACCGCCTTTCTCGGCGAACATGCGGCCGATCGCGACGGTTTCGACGGCACCCAGCAGGAACGCGGCGAGCGCTAAAGGCAACAACTCGTTCACGTCGTGCCACGTCACCGCCGGCAGGCTTGGAGCCGGAATCCCGCGCGGGATCTGGCCGAGAAGTTTCACGCCGTAAAGCGAGAGATCCACCACCGAGGCGGTGACGATCGCTGCGATGACTACCACCAGGGCCACCGGTTTGTTGGGCAGAAAGAGTTTCCCGAGCGCGAGCAGCACCAATGCCGTTATGCCCAGCGCCAGCGCCTGCGGATTGGTCTCGCCAATATGTGAGAAAAAAGCCGCCATCCGTTCCCAGAAACCGCCGCCATGCGCCGCGGAGAAACCAAACAATTTCGGCAGCTGCGTGCTTGCCAGATACAACGCCACGCCCGCCTTGAAACCGATCATTACCGTTTCCGAGATGAATTTAACCACCACGCCCGCACGAACCAGCCAGGCAAAGAGGGCCGCGGCCCCGACCAGCAGCGCTGTGCAAGCTGCTAACTCACGAAACCGCGCCGGGTCCCCACCTGCCAGATCGCCCAGAGACGACCCAATCAGCAGCGAAATCGCTGAGGTCACACTGATGACCGTCTGACGGGAGCTGCAGAAAAGCCAAAATACCAAGCCGGAGAACAGGCACGCGTAAAGACCGGCTTCAGGCGGCAGCCCTGCGAGTGAGGCATCACCCAGAGCCGCCGGGAGCAAGTAGGCTGCGAGAGTGATCCCCGCGACCACGTCCGCGCGAAGCCAAATCCTTTTGTAATCCCGCAGCCAATGCAGCGACGGGACAAACGCGCTCCAGCTTGAGAGTGCTTGTTGCGTCATTCGCCTGCAGTCCCCGGGCTCATCGGATTCTTATTCCGAGCCCTTCTTTTCGGTCTTTTCCAATGAGATCGCCAAGGCTTCCGTGTAGGTTATTACGACGTTATCGCCGATGCGCGCCTGGGTCAGCCGTGACGGATCCGCCACACGCGCTGTAAGATATCGGCCCTGTGGCCCTTTAACGGTGACCGTTTGTGTGGGTCGATCCAAACCTTCAATTGTCGTTACGACTTTGAATCGACGCAGCCCACCCGCGGCCGGCGACGATCCAGGCGGCGCTTTGCCCGCCGCGTCGAGCAGCACAATCGGGTGCTCTTTCTCCTCTTTGGTCGGCTTACGCAATTCGGCCGCGACCGAGACATAATAGTCCGCCCGCACCAGGTCGCCCACCTTGATTTCGTCGAAGCGCTTCACGCGCGTGTCAGCGACTAGAGTCACTTCGTTCCCCAGCGGACCTTTCAGCGTGACTTCGCGATTCGTGTAATTAATTCCCTCCACTGAGGCCGTCACCGTAACCAGCACGGCTTCATGGCGGGACATCGTATCGTCAGCGGTCGCAGGTTTTTCGTCGGCAGCCTTGATTAAAGCTGTGGTAGAGGCCAGCAAGGCCGCGCACAGCACGGTGTAATGTATCCTTTTGGTCATGATATTGTCTTTCATGTTTGGTTCTTGTTTGGTTTCGCTCGTTAGAATGATTCGCGCTTTAATACACTTCGGGTATGAACCTGCGTCCCTTCAAGCTGGCGACGTCGTCATAGCCCCCTTTCATCGAACGCTTCGGCAGTTTCACGTTTTCTCGCGGGACTTTCTTGTAGGGAATCAGGCTTAAGAAATGGTGGATGCAATTGAGCCGAGCCCGTTTTTTGTCATCAGAACGCAGGATGTGCCAGGGGGCCCATTTGGTATCGGTCGCTTTCAGCATCATGTCACGCGCTCGTGAGTACTGAAACCACTTCTCCCGCGACGGCAGGTCCATCGGACTGAGCTTCCATTGCCGCAAAGGATCATCCATGCGCGCTTCGAAACGACGCTTCTGCTCTTTGTCGCTGACCTCAAGCCAGATTTTGATCAACTTAATCCCGGCATTCACAATGTATTTCTCCATCTCCGGGCAGATCTTCAGAAAGCTCTCGTGCTGTTCCTTGGTGCAGAAGCCCATGACGTATTCCACGCCGGCTCGGTTGTACCAACTGCGGTCGAAGATTACGACCTCACCCGCCGCCGGGAAGTGCTGCATGTAGCGCTGAATGTACATTTGTGACTTTTCGCGGTCCGACGGGGCCGGCAGCGCAACGAGGCGAAACACGCGTGGACTGACGCGCTCGGTGATAGCCTTGATGGTCCCGCCTTTGCCGGCAGCGTCACGGCCCTCGAAGATGATGATCACTCGCAAGCGTTTGTGCTTGATCCATTCCTGCAGCTTGCAGAGCTCCCCCTGGAGCTTGCGCAATTGCTTGGTGTATTTCTTGGTCGTCATTTTCCCGTTGCTTTCTGGCTTGGAATCTTTGCTCATAGGTTCCTTTGATAGAGTTGCTGGCCGCTCGGCCTTCGCCGAACTGTCTGCAGTGCGATTGGTTTAGTGGTTTAGTTCCGTCTCGAAGTTAATGGGTTGTCGCGTTGGCCTGCAGATCGTGCGGCCCAGATTCCCAACCACCGCCCAGCGCGCGATAGAGTTGAACCACGCTTAACAGTTCGTTCAGCCGGGCCTGGGCGAGGTTGAGTTCAGCGCTGAAGAGTTCCTGCTCGTTGTAGAGCACTTCGAGATAGCTGGTTACGCCGCCCTCGTAGCGATCAGTTGCCGTTGCGCTCGCATCACGATGCGCCTGCGTATTTAGCTCCTGTTTCGCGCGAAATTCTTGCGTGCGTTGATACGCGATCAGACCATCAGAAACCTCGCGGAATGCCTGTTGAATGCCGCGTTGATAATTCGCCACCGCCTCGGTAAAACGCGCCTCGGTCAATTTGAGATTGCCTTTGAGCTTTCCTCCAGTGAACAGCGGCATCGTTACCGCCGGCCCGAACTGCCAGGCCCGCGCCGGCGCACTGAACAGGTCGGAGAGGGCGACGGTCTGATACCCATAGAAGCCTGTCAGCGTGAGCTGCGGATAAAATGCCGCTTTGGCCTGGCCAATGTCGGCATTGGCCGCGACGAGCTGTTGCTCGGCCACGCGGATATCCGGCCGGCGCTCCAGCAGCGATGAAGGCAAACCGGCGGGGACCATGGCTTCCAACTGCTGAGAGACAAGCGGGCTGCCGCGTTGGATCGGCCCGGGATTGCGCCCCAACAAAATACTAAAGAAATTTTCCTGTTGCTCGATGCGTCGCTCGATGTCGGCAATGGCGGCTTCCGCGGTATATACCAGGATGCGCGCTTGATGCACATCCTGCACCGAGGCGACTCCGCCTTGCTCACGCGAACGAGTCAGCTCCAGGGAATTGGTGCGGACGTTGTGGGTCTCCTGGGCGATCTTCAGCTCCAGATCGAGCTCCAGCAGTTGCAGGTATGCAGTAGTGATGTCTGCGACCAGCGTTTGCCGCACGACATGTTGCGCCTCAACCGTGGCCAGCAAATTCGCGCGTGCGGCCTCGTTGGCGCGGCGAATGCGCCCCCACAGATCCACTTCATAGGCCGGCATCGACACAAAAACATCTCCGTAGGTTCTTTGGGGGTTGGTCCCGGCAGGAATAGGGATCGGACCCTTTTCAGAAGAACGGCTGGTGACTAGATCACCGCCGGCGTTGATTGTCGGGAAATACTCCGAACGCGTGATGCGGGCGCTCGCTTCAGCTTGCAATATGCGCGCCGCCGCGATCTTGATATCCCAACTATTCGTGAGGCCTTCGCTTAGATAGGCATTGAGTTGAGGATCTTTAAAGACCTCCCACCAGCCGAGGTATCCCAGAGAGGTCGCTTCGGAAGTGACATTTGTGTCTGAGGCGGCGCGACGGTAGGTGCTCGGCGTATCAACGGACGGCCGTTTGTAGTCCGGACCAACCGCACAACCGGTGATCAGGATGCCTGTGATCCAGGCGCTCGTCTGCAGGACGCTATAACAGGGGTTCCTCGTATTCATTAATGCGCTCCTATCTCTTCCTCGGTAGTAACGACTGGGACTTCGGCGCTCGGTTTTGGTCCCTGCTTGCCTTCCGACAGCCGCTGTACAAACACGTAGCAGACAGGAATAATAAACAGACCTATAACCGTCGCGATCGTCATGCCATAGACGACGCCGGTGCCCATCGTGCTTCGGGAGGCCGCACCGGATCCGGTCGCCAGCATCAGCGGCACGCACCCGAGAATGAATGCAAACGAGGTCATAAGGATTGGTCGTAGACGCAGCTTTGAACCCTCGACCGCGGCATCGAGGATTTCCTTTCCTTCTTCGCGACGCATTTTGGCAAATTCAACGATGAGAATTGCGTTCTTGGCCGCCAACCCGATCAACATGACCAGACCAATTTGGGCATAGACGTTGAGATCAAAATGCCGTACGAGCATGCCAATGAGAGTGCCTAGTACCACAGTCGGTGTGGCGAGCAGCACCGAGAAGGGAAGACTCCAGCTTTCATATTGTGCCGCCAACAACAGGAAGACGAAGAGCACGGCCATGCCAAAAATGATCGGCGCCTGGCCTTCGGATTTCTTCTCCTGCAGCGTCAGCCCGGACCATTCGTAACCCACTTCGCTGGGGAGCGTCTTCATGACCTCCTGGATTGCCTGGATCGCCTGACCGGAGCTGTAACCAGGAGCTGGCGCCCCCATGATCTCCGCTGCATTGTACAGATTGAACCGAGTCACGACATTTGGCCCGGACATTTTGCTAACCTTAACCAGCGTGCTCAGCGGCACCATTTGTCCATCGTTGTTGCGGACATAGAACTGGCCGATGTCGTCCGGCTTGCCGGTGAATTGGGACTCTGCTTGCAAGAACACTTTGTAAACCCGGCCGAAACGGACGAAGTCGTTCACGTAGAGACCGCTCAAATAGGTCTGCAACGTCGCAAAGATGCTGTCCACCGGCACACCCAAGGTGCGCGCTTTTTCTCGGTCTAACTCCACCTTCACCTGTGGAGTAGCCGGGTTGAATGTGGTGCTGGCGCGACCGATCTCCGGCCGCTTGGAAACCGCAGCCGTCAACTGCTGCACATACCCAGCCAATTGCTCGATGCTGCCTCCCGAGCGGTCCTGCAGTTGCATACTGAACCCGGATACGTTGCCATAGCCCGGCAACGGCGGCGGCCCAAATGAGAAAGCGCGCGCCCCCGGAATGGTATAGAATTTCTTATTCCACTCGCGCGCCAACGCGCTGGCGTGCAACTCGGGCGACTTGCGCTCCTCCCACGGCTCCAGACCTACGAACATCAGCGCCGCATTCGGAAAGTTGAGTGAATTGAGAATGTTCATGCCTGCCAGAGCTACGGCAGAGCGAACGCCTTTGGTGCTCCCGACAATGTTTTCGACTTGCTTAAGCACTGCGTCGGTGCGCTGGAGCGATGCGCCCTCTGGCAATTCCACCGCTACGAACAGGTAGCCTTTGTCCTCATCTGGAATGAAACCGCCGGGGACAAACTTTCCGGTGATCCAAATGCCTCCAACCACAAACACGATCAACAACATCGAAAAGCCCGCTTTGCGACACAGCCCGCCGACAATCCCTCCATAACGGGTGCTAAGCCAATCGAAGGTCTTGTTGAATCCCTTAAAAAAAGCCGTGATCGGCCCGCGTCCGGGCTTGGGTTTCTTCAACAGCATGGCAGATAGTGCAGGACTGAGTGTTAGCGCGTTAATGACGGAGAATACAACCGCGACGGCGATCGTCAGCGCGAATTGACTATAAAGCTTGCCGGTGACGCCCCCCATAAAGGCCACCGGCACAAATACTGCGCACAACACCAGGCCGATCGCTACCACCGGGCCCGAGACCTCCTTCATAGCCTGCTTGGTCGCTTCGACCGGATCTTTGCCATGTTCGATGTGGTGCTGCACAGCCTCGACCACTACGATCGCGTCGTCGACCACAATGCCGATCGCCAGCACCAGGCCGAACATGGTCAGCACGTTCACGCTGAAACCCAGCACCGGGAACATGATGAAGGCACCCAGCAAGGACACAGGCACCGTGCACATCGGAATAATTGTCGCGCGGAAGCTCTGTAAAAACACATAGACGACAATCAGGACCAGGACCACCGCTTCGAACAACGTGTGAACGATTTCTTCCATCGACGCCTTAATGGGGAGCGTCGAGTCGAGCGTAATGTCGTAATCCATGTCCGCCGGAAAGCGCTCCTTGGCAGCACTGAGGATCTTCTTCACATTATCCGCCGTTTCGATCGCGTTGGCGCCCGGTGCCAGATAAATGCCGATCGCGCCGGCAGGGGCTTTGTTCAACCGCGCGCGCAAATCATAAGTCTGCGCACCCAGTTCAACGCGGCCGACGTCCTTGACTTTTACTTGCGAGCCATCCGGATTGGAACGGATGATAATCTGCTCGAACTCCTTGGGATCCTTCAATAAACCGAGCGCGCGGACATTGAACTGGCTCTCTTGGCCGGTTGGCGCCGGTTCGGCCCCGATGCGACCAGCGGGCGATTGTGCGTTTTGCTCCTTGATCGCGTTCTGGATGTCCGATGGCGTGATGCCCAGCGAAGCGAGCTTATCGGGGCGCAACCAAATGCGCATGGTGTAATCCTGGGCGGTGAAGTTCTTCACGTCGCCGACCCCGCGTACGCGTTTGATGGCGTCGACCAGGTTAATGTCGCAGTAATTGCCGAGGAAAATCGCGTCGTAAGTGCCCTTCGGTGAAGAGAGCGCAACCACCATGAGGATGTCCGGGCTGGAGCGGTTAACTACCACACCTTCCTTTTTGACCGCGTCCGGCAACTGGGCTTCGGCCTGGCCAACACGGTTTTGGGTGTTGACCTGCATGATGTCCACGTCGGTGCCTACGTCGAAATAAACGTTGAGCGTCAGCTTGCCGTCGTTGGCATTAAACGATTGCATGTAGAGAAGCTTGTCGACGCCGTTGACCTTCGATTCTATCGGCGTCGCGACTGACTCCATGACCGCCTCGGCCGCGGCCCCGCGATAGGTGGTCGTGACCTGGATCATCGTCGGGCTCACCGGCGGGTATTCGGAAATGGGCAGACGTTTAAGGGTGATCAGTCCCACGATCACCGTCAGGATGGCGATGACCATCGCCACAATCGGGCGTCGGATGAAAAAATCAGCCATATGACATTACTCCTTCGCCGGTGGGGCCGTGGTGTTGGCCTGGGCCAACTGGGTGGCAGTCATCGGCTGAACCTGAGCGCCCTCGCGGACTTTTTGCAGCCCCTCGACCACGATGCGCTCACCGGCCTTGAGGCCTTCTAAAACCATCAGGTTCTCGCCAAATTGTGAACCGACCTTGATGGGGCGTTGGGAGGTCTTGTTGTCTTGAGCTACCACCCATACGAAGTTCTTCCCCTGCAATTCGGCTACCGCGCGTTCCGGGACCAGAATGCTATCGGGTCTCACTCCCAGGTCCACCTTGATGCGGCCGAACATGCCGGGCCGAAGCAGCTTCGCCGGGTTTGGGAACTCCGCTCTAACTCGAAGCGTGCCTGTCTTCACGTCCACTGCGCGGTCAATGAAGACAAGTTTGCCTTTCTCGGGATGCACCGACCCATCCGCCAGGATCAATGTGATAGGCAAGTCGCGTACCCGCTTGCCGGTGCGCTGCGCTTCCGCGTCGGCCTTCAGGTATTCGACTTCGCTCACGCTGCAATAGAACCACATCGGATCCAGCGTCGAGATCGTTACCAAAAGCGTCGGTTGCCCTTTACCGACCAGGTCGCCCATCGATACCTGTTTTCCGCCAATTAAGCCTGAAAGGGGGGCGCGCACATCGCAGTAACTCAATTCGAGCGTCGCAAATTCCATGCGCGCCTCGGCTGAAAGTACGTCCGCCTTGCCCACTTCGACCGAAGCCAGCGCATTATCCAGGTCCTGCTGGGGTACTGCGCGTTTTTCAGCAAGCGGTTTAAGGCGGGCGACATCCTTTTCGTATTTATTCAACGCGGCTTTGGCCTGGGCCAAACCGCCCTTGGCCGCATCGACACGTTGTAGATATGGCTTGTCATCCAATTTGAAGAGGGCATCGCCGTCCTTCACCTCGGTGCCCTCAGTGAAGAGCAGCTTGTCCACAAAGGCTTCCACCCGGGCCCGGATTTCGACATTTTGCGGCGAGTCCACTTGGCCGATGATTTCTGTCGCCATGGGGGCATTAGTTGCGACGACATCGGCCACTTGAACAATCGGCGGTGGCAACGGCGCTTGGGCTTGCTTACCGCAGCCAAAAAGGGCCAATGCCGCCGCAGCTCCCAGGACCGAGAGGCTGATGGAGGTGTGAAGGTTCAGTTTTTTCATTTGCTTAGGTTAGTAAAGTTGGGGTCCGGTCTTTTTGGCGAATTGCAGGCATTCAGTCAAAGAGCGAATACACCATGCCCAATTGCACACGCCAGTGGTCGCCACTGTCAATTCCATTGCGCGCTTCTTTGAAACCGTAGAGCCCTTCCAGACCAACGCTGAGCCGCTTGCGCAGCTGCCAGATCAAATTGGCGCTGGCGTAGTGACTGGTGTGATAGAAAGTCGGGTCTTGCCCGAAAGTGTTAGACAGGTCAACGTATCCATACGTAATCGTCGAGCGGAACTGGCTGTTCCAGCGGTGTGTGAACCCGGTGGATGCGCTCCAGTAAGGCAGCGCGTGGAGGCTGCCGTCAGTACCAAACGCCGCGTCGCTGTTCAAGAAACTGGTATCATTGCCCATACCGCCGACGCCCTCGCCGTAAACACCCAGAAATTGTAGATAGTCTTTCTTGGTAATATCAATGTTTGCGCTCAGGTTCACCCCCCAGCCGAACACGTGATGGCTCTCTCCCAGTGCATCTTTTGCCCCGAGATCACGGAAGATCGTGCTGAATTGGAAATGGCCCAGCCCCTCCTTTTCGTAGCGCGTGTTGAAGCCCAGATCCGGCATTGCGGTGAGCTGTGTGGTGCCGGGATTGGGACCGGAATTTAGATCGACAAAGATATCCGGTTTCTCCACGCCAACGGTCGAATTCCAGTTCTCATTCCAGGAGTGCGTGTACTGGGCGACGGGACGCCGCGAGAAGATAACCGCATTGGGCCCTTCATAATCTACAGTATCCGGCCAGCTGTCCGGGTCTTCCCACACGCCGTAGGTGAAGCCCGCCTTGAACCCGTACAACTGCCCGTAAAGATGCTGGACCCGGTACTTCATGTCGCCGGTATCCGAGCCCGAGCCGAAAAAGTCGTTCTGGTAGTAAAACCGGAAGTCGCCCGGCATCTCGGGGGCGCGCACATCCAGTTTCAGTTGGGTCGCGTTCGCGTTGGCGTGGAATTGCTCACCTCCGCCATAAGTCGGTTCCCCATGAAGGGGGAACACTGCCGGCACGAACCGGTTCTGGTTCCCGGCATTCTTGTTATCCCAGGTAAAATCCACGTGAGGCTTGGCATTAAATTTGATCAACGCCGGGGTGTTCGGCACAGGGACAAAGCCGCGATAGGTCGGGTCGAGGGTATAATCCTTTGGGCGTGAAGCGGCCTCTTGTTGGTCATTCAAGGTCTCGCGATAGGTCACCGGGCTTTTCTGGGATACCTGCTCACCCGCGGCGACCTTCTCCAGAGTTTGTATCGATTTGGAGCTCGCTTCGAGCGTATTAGTGCCTGCTGGAGTTGGCGCTACTGGTTTCGCCCGTTCCAGATCGGCAATCTTCTGCTTCATCTGCTCCATCTGTTGTTCCATCGCCTTCATCGTGTTCTTCAGCTGCTCCAACTCCGAGTCCTGAGCGGCTGCCGCGATCGTTCCCGCCGCCAGCAACGTTATCGCGATCGTCAATCTTTTGGTGGTTCTCATGATAATGCGCTAATGGTTAGTGTTTCTGGGTCATTTGGAAGAACCGAAAATGCTCAAATCGAGTTGTTCCGCGAGGTAGCGAATCGCTTCCTGGGCGCGGACGCTGTTGCCGAATTTATCGAGAGGCGGCGCGAATCCGGCTATCGCCATACGGCCCGGCACTACCGCCACGATCCCTCCGCCCACACCCGTCTTTGCCGGTAACCCCGCGTTCCAGGCCCATGCGCCCGAGCCGTCATAAAATCCCGCAATCGTCATTACCGCGAGGACTTTTGGGACGTACTTAGCCTCGAGGCATCGTTCCTTCGTTACCGGGTTGATTCCATGGTTTGCCAGTACGCTCCCCATCACGGCCAGTTGTTTGCAGGTGACTCCCACCGAACATTGCTTCGTGTATACGTCGGTGCACTCCAGTGGTTCGGCATACAGATGGCCCGAGTTGTAAAGGATGTGCGCGATCCCGCGATTCCGGAAGTTCGTCTCCGCCTCGGACTTGTAGATGTCGTCCAGCACTGAAAGTTTTTCGCCGGCAAATTTGTTGTAACAGCCAATAATCTTGTCCCAACGATCCTGCGCGCTGGTTGCTTTTACCAGGCTGACAGTCGCGATCGCACCGGGATTGACGAACGGATTGTCAGCGCGCCCATCGCCTTCTTCGATGGCGACGATCGAATTGAACCTCTCCCCCGTTGGTTCGACGCTCACTTTCTCGTAAATGGCTTTGTCCCCTGATTCCTGCATTACCAGGCACATCGTGAATACCTTCGAGCATGACTGCATCGAAAACGAATAGTCCACATCGCCCACACTAATTACTTTGCCGTCCACCGTCACAATCGTGAGACCAAACAGGTGACTGGGCACTTTGGCCAGTGCCGGGATATAATCTGCGTTTTTCCCGCTGTTATCTTCTTTAAATTTTGCGTGCGCCTCTTTCGCAAGACCCTCCAGCGTTTGCCCTGATGGCAAGCCGGTTTGCGCCTGCGCGGCAACCGAGAGCAAAACTGCAAATACTGAGCTCGTCACCAAACCGATCCGGAATGGACCAACATGTCTCCAGTTCATCTTAGCGTCTGTTGATTTATTAGTTCGCCGCAATTCAAGTCAAAGCCACGATCACTGGCCCACCCAAAGCCAGGAGGACGTTTGAAACTGCATAGGTGACGGTGAAGCCAAGCACCGGAATGGTGCTGGCGGAATCTTCGTTGACCGCGCTTAAGGCGGCAGCCACGGTTTGGCCACCGCAAAGGGCTCCAAGCAGGATGACTGGATGCAGCTGCAACACCAGGCGCCCGAAGCCAAGCGCCACAATCAAGGGCACCAAGGTCACGGCAGCCCCTGCCAATAACAATCCGATGCCGTGTTCTTGAATGGCGATTATCGCTTTTGGGCCGGCCGCCAAACCGACAGCTGCTGCGAACGCGCTCAGGCCCAACTCGGAGAGCACCCACTGCGCCGGCCCGGGCAATCCACCAACTATCGGACAGCGTGCGTGCAACCAACCGAACAGCAGGCCCGCAGTCAGCACCCCGCCACCAATGCCCAGAGTCAAGGGGAGGCCCCCAATTGCTACGGAAAGGGACCCAACCAACATGCCGAGCGCGATTGCCAGCGCATGAAAGGCAAGATCGCTCCTGCCCTCGCTCGTGTCGGCTGAGCCGATCAGTGCTGCGACGCGATCTACTTCCTCAGGACGCCCCACTAGTTCCATGACATCGCCCCGCCGCACCTCCGTTCCCTCGAGGATCGGCAAAGCCAATCCCTGTCTTTTCAAGCCCGAAAGATAAACGCCCTGAAGATTTTCCTCCCCAAGCAGCTTACGCACCTCCGCCAGGCTACGCCCAATCAAACTCTTTTCTGTAATGATTACGGTGACAGCCTTCGCCTCAAACGACAGTGCTTCGCGGTTCTCGACTTCGCGGCCTACCAGTTTGCCCGCTTCCAGCACCGCCTCCAAACGTCCCGCAATTCCCACCACATCACCCGCCTGGAGAACTACCTCAGCTTTCGGCTGCACCAGTTTCTCATCGCGTACAATGCGCTCGATCGAAGCACGGTCGAATCTCTTGCTCAGTTCTCCTACACTCGAGACCGAACCGGCTTCGACCTGGAAGGCTCGTGCCACCACCGGCACAAAGCGAGTAGAGTTGTTGCCCGCGCTAAACGCCCCACCAAGCTCATCTGCGAGTTCTCTCGCCGCGCGTTTAGGGTCCACACCCAATAATCGTGGCGCGAAGCTGCGCAAGAAAATGATTACGCCGACGGTGCCAAACACATAGGTGATAGCAAAGCCAACCGCCATCTGGCTGCTTAACTGCTCGAGCTTGTCCGGTTCCAATCCCAACCGCGACAGTGCATCCCCGGCCGTTCCGAGCATCGCGGTTTGAGTCAGGGCTCCCGCCCCAAGCCCCGCACTGAAACCTTTCCCGAATTGACAAGCTCGCGCCAAAAGGATGACCGTCGCAAAAGCCGTCGCACACTGAACTACCGAAGAGGCGACCAGCTTCAACGACGAACGATTTAGACCGCCGAAAAACTCCGGCCCGCTCTTAAACCCGACCGCATAGATGAATAGCGCGAAACAAACCCCTTTGACGGCTTCAGGCAACACGATGCCGGTTATTTGTCCCACAATCAGCGCAACCACAAGGCAACCCGCCACGCCTCCCAGGCTGAAACCGCGAAATTTCAGCCGTCCCAGCGCGTGGCCGAAAGCCAGCGCAATGAACAACGCTGCTTCCGGCGCGGCTTTGAAGATTTGGCTGGGTCCATTCATGACCGATAAAACAGGGGATCAGTAATGATAGAAATAATCCTGCAGTTTATTCACATCAGAGGTCTTGGTGAGAGCCAGCATCAACAGGATTCGCGCTTTTTGCGCGCTCAGCTCCATGCCGGCAATGAAGCCTAGCTTGTCGTCGTTCACCTCCACATTGCGGTCTACGACGCCGCTGCCGGTGCGCGAGCAGCGGACTACGGCTACACCTTTCTTGCTCGCTCTCTCCAGCGCCGCGATCGCAGCATCGGTGGTGTTGCCATCGCCGACGCCGGCCAGCACGATGCCTTTCACCCCTTTTTCCACAATCGCATCGATGAATTCCCCGCCGAGGTTGACGTAAGAGTAAACCACGACAACCAGCGGCAGGTTGGCTACCGTTAGACCCTCGCAGGAGAACTCGCTGTTGGTCGTGTGGCGAGTCGAGATGTTCGAATAGAAGAACGCTTTGCCCGTATTCATGACTCCGGCAATGCCACGGTTGGGTGAATCGAAGGTGTTCATATGGGTCGTGTGCATCTTTTGGGCCTCGCGCGCATAGTGGATCGAATCGTTTAGGACCACCAAGGGACCGCGTCCCTTAGCCTCGGGACTCCCGGCCAGCGCCACGCCGTTATATAGATTAATTGGTCCGTCGGCGCTGATCGCGGTCGCCGGTCGCATCGAGCCCACCAAGACCACTGGCTTGTCGCTCTTCACCACCAGGCTGAGAAAATATGCGGTCTCCTCCATCGTGTCGGTGCCATGGGTAATTACGACCCCGTCGACGTCGTCGCGCGCCAGGACCTGGTTGACTCGCCCCGCCAGCTTGAGCCAAACCTCATGATTCATCGTCTGGCTCCCGATGTTGGCCACCTGCTCGCCCGATAACTCAGCTATGTTCTTAAGTTGGGGCACGGCCTTAATCAGGTCGTCCACCGAGAACGTGCCGGACTTATAACCGGCATCGGCCTGCGAAGCTTGCGCTCCGGCGATTGTGCCGCCGGTTGCTAACACTTTGATTTTAGGCAATCCCCACGCCGGCATGACGCCAAGCACTACAACCAACGCAAGGGTCATTACTGGTTTATTAAGTAATCTCGTTTTCATACGTTAAGCGGTTAGCGGGTTAATCGAGGGTGAGTCATGTTTTCGGGTTTCAACAGGTCATCGAGTTTCTCCTTGGTCAGCCAGCCCTTTGCAATGACCAGGTCATACACACTGCCACCCGTCTTCAATGCCTCTTTGGCGATCGCCGCGGATTTTTCGTAGCCGAGCACAGGGTTTAGTGCCGTTACCAGGCCAATCGAGTTTTGAACATATTCGCGACAACGCTCCCGGTTCGGTTCAATCCCGGCGATACAACGCGACGCCAGGACGATCGCAGCATTCCGCAGCAACGTGAGTCCGAAGAACAGGTTGAAGGCGATAATCGGCTCCGCCATATTCAGCTCCAGTTCGCTCGCTTCAGAGGCCATTGCGACTGTCACGTCATTGCCGATAATCTGGAAACAGATCTGGCTGACCACCTCGGGAATGACCGGATTCACCTTGCCGGGCATAATCGACGAGCCGGGTTGCATCGCCGGCAGCCGGATTTCATAAAGCCCGCAGCGCGGACCGGAAGAAAGCCATCGCAGGTCGTTGCAGATCTTTGAGAGTTGGACTGCCGCTGTCTTCATCGCTCCACTCATAAGCGCGAACTCACCTGAGTCCTGGGTCGCCTCCACCAGGTCCGATGCGAGCCGAACCGGTGCGCCCGAGATTTCAGCGAGCTTCTTTGTGCACAGCGGGGCATAGCCGGCCGGACTGTTCAATCCCGTCCCGATCGCCGTCGCGCCCATGTTGGTCTCCAGCAGTTCGTTGCCGGCTTGTTGAAGGTGACGGATCCCGTCGCCAATCATCACCGCGTAAGCGCTGAATTCCTGGCCCAGCGTCATGGGTACGGCGTCCTGGTTCTCGGTCCGCCCCATCTTGATCACATCCGCAAACTGCTTTGCTTTTGCTTCCAACGCGCTTTTAAGTTCAGCCAAAGCGGAGCGAGTGTCCCGGAGCGTGAACCAAACCCCGAGTTTGATCGCCGTCGGGTAAGCGTCGTTGGTCGATTGCGAGCAATTGACGTGATCGTTGGGATGGCAGAATTGGTACTGGCCTTTCGAATGGCCGAGCAGTTCCAGCGCACGATTGGCGATCACTTCGTTGGCGTTCATGTTGGTCGAAGTGCCCGCGCCCCCCTGGATCATATCGACGATGAATTGGTCGTGCAGCTTTCCCGCAAGCAGTTCATCGCAAGCTTTTCCAATTGCGTCTGCGATTCCTGGTTCCAGTGCTCCGAGTTCGGCGTTGGCCTGGGCCGCCGCCTTTTTGACACACGCCAGCGCCCGTACGAAGTGCTCGTAGTGAGCGACCGGGATGCCCGAGAAAGGAAAGTTCTCTTTCGCGCGGAGTGTCTGAACGCCGTAATAAGCGTCGTTAGGCACCTCGCGTTCGCCGAGCGAATCGTGCTCGCGGCGGACGTTCGTAAGCGTTGGGGCACCGCTCTCCCGGGCGACCCGTTCGGTCGCCGCTCGCAGACGATCGCTCAGCCGGCGCGCAATTTGCCCCACAATCCGATAGAAAACCTCCGGAGACTCCTGGCGAACTTTTTCGAGCTGCGTTCGTTGAATTTGCCACACTTCCGCTCCGCGCCGTGTCACCGCCGAGGTTGCGTGGGCGGTCTCGTCCAGCAAAACTCCTTCGCTGAGAATCGCCCCGCGCTCCGCTATTCCGATCAGGGTGCTGTGTCCGTGCTGGCCGTGAACCAGGTCCACCTCGCCCTGAAGCACGAACCCAAGCCAGTCCCGAGTCGCAGATTCGTGAAAAAGATACTCGCCTGGCCCGTAGGTCACCGAAGCGCCCCGCTCCACCACGGTGGCAAGTTCTTGCGGTTTAATCCCAATCCGCTGAGCGGTTTCGGCGATGGTTTCTGCGTCAATTCGCATGGTCAGATCCCGTTGCTGTGGCTGAAAAAGAGCTTCGCAATAAGCAATCCCAAACCGACACCGCCGGCCGTTGTAATCAGGCCCGGCAGCATGAATGAATGGTTCACTAGATACTTTCCAATGCGAGTTGTTCCCGACCGATCAAACTGCATTGCCGCAATCAAGGTCCCGTAATTGGGGATGAAAAAGTAACCGTTTACCGCTGGGAACATGCCAGCAAGCGCGGGCGCCGGGATACCGAGCGATAACCCCAGCGGCATCAGCGCGCGCGCGGTCGCTGCCTGGCTGTAGAGCAACATCGACGCGATGAACAACCCGATCGCGAACGTCCAGGGCGCCGCTTTGGCCATGCTGCTCAGTGCGCCAATAATCGTATCCTGATTGGCACTGATGAAGGTATCACCCAACCACGCCAGGCCGAGAATTCCGATAATCGCGGTCACGCCGGACTGGCAGGTTTTGCATTTTGGCACCTCTGCTACCGGTGCGCGTGTCACTGCCAGAATGAGCGCCGCCACAGCCAACATCACGATGGCAATCGCGATCGGCATGCCTACTACTACGGGTTCCGATACTTTGCCCGGGACCGTTCGTAAGGCGGGGAAAATCCCTGCTAAAACCACCAGCCCGACGCCGGCAAAGAAGATGAGCGCGCTGGCTTTGGCGCCTGGTTTGAGTGGCG
>Ga0310810_10002041_pt1 | contig 21511 bp, 24 predicted proteins | sample NCmetagenome_FD_207641 | JGI IMG/M metagenome (GOLD analysis project Ga0310810, IMG submission 207641) | Soil microbial communities from experimental microcosm in Duke University, North Carolina, United States - NC | ecosystem: Engineered > Artificial ecosystem > Soil microcosm > Unclassified ...
AGCCTGCTGCGTCTCGGCTTGGAGCGGCGCGGCTAAGAACCCAGTAGCCCGTAGCGTCCGGTCTCGCCGCCAGTCTGGCTCGACCCGGTCGCAACATCACTGGTGTGAGCAATCTCTCGTACGCAACCCGCTGAATCCGAACTCAGGTCTTCTCCTGAACCAGACCGCGGCCGCGGCCCGTGAATTGGGTCTGGAGCTCGAGCTCGTCGAGGCCCGTGCGCCCGAGGACCTTGAAGGCACGTTTGCGACCATTCGACGACGGCACGCCATGGGGGTCGTGGTCCTTACAGACGCAATGTTTATCGGCCAGCGTCATCGAATAGCGGATCTCGCGATGAAGAGCCGGTTGCCCACTGTCTTCGCGCGACGGGAGAATGCCGAGGGCGGTGGCCTCATGTCGTATGGGCCCAGTTTGTCGGATCAATTTCGCTGTGCCGCAACCTACGTGGACAAGATTCTGAAGGGTGCGGACCCCGCGGGTCTGCCCATCGAGCAGCCGACCACGCTGGAACTGGTCATCAACCTCAAGACCGCGAAAGCCCTCGGTCTCACCATCCCGCCCTCGCTCCTGCAGCGGGCAGACCAGGTGATCGAATGAGAACCGGCGTCGAGATTGTCCTGGCGGCGTGTCTGCCGTGAGAGACCACCGCCACGTCGCAGAGGCCGTAGTGGAGCGCGGCCATTGCCGCTACCTTGGCGACCTGTGCCCAGTCGAAGAAGGCGACTTGGTGGGGGGTACCCGCTAAGGCGGATACCCCCGGAAGTTGAGTCGTCGACGTCGATCAGCGGAAGACGAGAACGGGAATCTTGCTGTGGATCAGGACCTTGTGGGTCTCGCTGCCCAGCACGAGGCCCGCGACCCCCTTGCGTCCGTGGGAGGCCATGCAGATCAAGTCGCACCCCTTCAGGGTCGCGGTGTCGATAATGCCCTCGTAGGGGTGATCGGCTGTGACCTGCGCAACCTCGCACTGGACGCCCGCCGACTTTGCCGCAACCGTAACCGCGTCGAGGAACTTCTCAGCGCGGTCCCCACAGTCCTTCTTGTACTGCTCCGCCGTGTCGCTGACCATCAAGGGGTCGAGGGCGAAAACATGGAACGGGATCGAGACGGTCATCCCCGTTACCTTCGCCCCAAGGGATTTGGCGAGGCCCATCGCTTGCTCGATCGCCCTGGCGGAAAGCGCAGAGCCGTCGGTCGGAACCAAGATGTGCTGGTACATAGCTCCCTCCTTTGCGAGTTGACCGGAACCCCGTCGCGGGCGGTGTCGCGAGGTCGGATGCTCTCGGCCCCGCGCTGCGTCCTGTACCGTGGCCTGCGGGCGCGCCGGCACCCACGGCCACTACTCGGCTTTGATCGGGATGGTCGTCCCCTTGGACGTCGGGGTCTTGGGCAGGGTGATGGTCAGCAGGCCGTTCTTGAAGGTTGCCACCACCTTGCTGCCGTCGACGGTGACCGGCAGCCGCACGCTCCGGGCGAACATCCCATAGGCGCGCTCGACCCGGTGATAGTGCTCCTCCTTCTCCTCCTGTTCCTGCCGCTTCTCGCCCTTGATCGTCAGCAGGTTCTCCTGCAGGGAGATCTGGATGTCCTTGGGGTCCATCGCGGGCACCTCGAGCTTCGCGATCAGGCTGTCCTTGGTCTCCGAGACGTCCATGCTGGGCGCCCAGTCGGCCCCCGCGGCGGACTGCTCCTCCAGCTTGCCCTCCAGAAAGCGATTCAGCAGTCGCTCCATCTCCGTCCCGGTCATCCTCGTCCACGGCATCAACGGCATACGCAGGTCTCCTTTTCTCTTGGTCTCTGGATGCTCTTGGGAGGTGCAACCGGGGTGCCATACAGGACCCCCATGGATTCGGTGGGTTGGCACCGAACGTGGCGCGGCGAGCGGGGCGTCCTCGTCGCAGTGGGGTCCAAGCGCCTCAGATTGACTGCTGGAGGGCTCCTGCTGTGTCCCCATAGCCGAGCGCGAACGGCTGGGTCCGAATACCGTCGCCGGTGTAGCACGAGATGACCCATCCGAGCGCGCCCGGGCCCATAGTCCGTGAGCGCCGACCGAGCGGGCCGCGCCGGTTAGCGCGTAGGACTCACGCGCGGCAGGCGAGATGCCGCTCGACCAGCTCGACCGTGTCGGTCAACAGCGCGTCTTCCTCCTCGTATACGCGGGACTCGTGCAAGGTCGGGTCGATGAACCGGGTGCGCAGCTCCTCAAGGGGTGTGCCGTCGGCACAGGCGAGCAGGAGGGCCCGGATCAGATTCACCTGGGCGGTGCGGATGTCTGGGTCGCGCCGAAGCCTCCGTCCGTCCGGGGTGCGGAACGCGCGCGCGAGGGACACGAGCCAGGCGACGTGCAGGGCCACCTCCGTTTCGTGCGCTGCGCGTACATCCCCTGCACTCTCGACCCGTTGCGCCATCGCGTGCCCTCCCCCTCACGGAGAGGCCACTGCACGGGCAGTGCCACGCGCCATTGGCAGATTTCGCTGGCGCTTACGCCACTGGAGTCCCCGCGCCGATGGGGCGGCGGGGACCCACGTGGTGCCCTGGCTCCTCACCACGCGGATGATCCTCGCTACGATCCTGCCGAGGACGCTCGGGGCCTGATCCACGCCGAAGCTGATCCCGAGCCCAAAGTCCCGCCAGAAAGCGTGCGCACGCCTGTGGTAGGGTCTCCGCGACGCTGCCCGGTCTGCCAGGCGGAGACCTGACGGGCCGCCAGACGGTCTGCTCGGCCCGGTGCCGCCGGGCACGGACCCGCCAGCGGGAGACGGAACGCGGCAAGCACGGGACCGGGAGATCCGGGCACTCCTGGACGGCGCTGCGGAAGTTGGAGGAGGGTGGGCCATGAACCGGAGGGTGTTTCTCTCGGCCGTGACGGGCGGCCTTCTCATCGCGCCGCTCGTCGCCGAGGCGCAGCCGGCGACAGTCGCACGGATCGATTTGCTATCGAGCGGTTCGCTCAACTCCCCTGAGGCGCAGGTCATGCTGAATGCCTTTCAACAGGAACTGCGCGCACTCGGCTACATCCAGGGTCAGAACATTGTCGGGGAGTATCGGGAAGCAGAGGGCGAGATGGGGCGACTCCCGTCTCTGGCGAGCGATCTGGCTCGCCTCAAGGTCGACCTCATCGTCGCGGCGGCTACGCCCACCGCCCGTGCTGCCCGGCGCGCAACCAGCACCCTCCCCATCGTTGCGGTGGCGATGGGCGATCCTATTGCAGATGGCTCGTCGCGAGCCTCGCGCGCCCTGGCGGGAATGTCACAGGAAACACCTTCCTTGGCCCAGAGCTCGTCCCCAAGCGCTTGGAACTACTCAAGGAAGCGCTTCCCCGCGTTTCCCGAGTGGCTGCCCTCTGGCATCCCGGCGCTTACGGCGAGCGCACGATGACAGACATGGTGAAGGAAACAGAGACAGTGGCACGGACGTTGAGCATGCATCTTCAATTCGTGGGGGTGCGGGGTCCCGACGAGTTCGCCCGCGCGTTCTCGACGATGACGAGAGGGCGTCCCGATGCCCTCATCATGTTGCCGAGCCCGATGCTCTTCGGTGAGCGAAAGCGCATCGTCGACCTTGCCGCGAAGTATCGCCTGCCCACGATGTACAACAACAGAGAATCGGTGCAACTCGGAGGTCTTATAGCCTATGGAACGAGCTTGAGCGACCTGTATCGCCGAGCCGCCGTGTATGTCGACAAGATTCTGAAGGGCGCAAAGCCCGGTGACCTCCCGGTCGGGCAGCCGACGAAGTTCGAGCTGGTGATCAACCTCAAAACCGCCAAGGCCCTCGGCCTGACGATACCGCCGTCGCTCCTCCAGCGGGCGGATCAGGTGATCGAATGATGGACCGGCGGACGTTCATCAGCACGATGGCTGGCGGCCTCCTCGCCGCGCCGCTCGCCGCCGGGGCGCAGCCGGCGGGGAAGCTGTACCGGATCGGTTATCTCACCGTTCCCTCGCGGGAGACGGCGCAGGATGGGGCCAACGCATTCCAAGGCGGGCTGCGCGACCTGGGGTGGGTCGAGGGCCAGAACGTCGTGGTGGAGTATCGCTTTGCGGATAGCAACCTCGATCGTCTTCCGGACCTCGCGGCGGAGCTCGTGCGTCTGCGGGTCGATGTCATCGCGGCGGGCGCCACGCCAGCCGTGCTCGCTGCCAAGAACGCGACGCGGACGATCCCCATCGTCATGTTCCTGCCGGGCAATCCCGTAGGCTCCGGTCTGGTGGCCAGCCTGGCTCGACCGGGCGGGAAGACTCTCGGCCTGACGATCCCGCCGTCGCTCCTGCAGCGGGCGGACCAGGTGATCGAATAGTGGAGCGGCGGACCTTCATCAGCGCTTTGGCGGGCGGTCTCCTTAGCGGGCCGCTCGCCGCCGGGGCGCAGCAGCCAGAAAAGGTCCGCCGAATTGGGATCCTGATAGCCAGCTCTGCATCCTTTATCGCGCCCTATATCGAGACATTCCGGCAAGCGCTACATGGCCTCGGTTACGTCGAGGGCCAGAACATCGCCATCGAGTACCGATATGCGGAGGGGAACTACGACTGGCTGCCGGTCCTCGCGGCTGACCTCGTCAGGCTCGGGGTGGACATTATCGTCACAGAGGGCACACCGCCGACCCGTGCGGCGAAGCAAGCGACCACGACGATACCCATTGTAATGACGGTCACTGGTGATCCGGTGGCGACCGGCCTCGTTGCCAATCTCGCCCACCCTGGCGGCAACCTCACTGGGGCTTCCTTCTTTTTCCCGGAGATTGCCGCGAAGCGCGTCGAACTACTGAAGGAAGCGGTTCCGGCAGTCCGCCGCGTCCTCCTTCTCTGGAATCCAGCCAATGCCGTGCAGGAGCCTGCGGTCAAGGCGATCGAAGCAGCCGCGAAGAGGTTAGGGATCGGTGTTCAGCACGTGAAGGTCCAGGCCCCAGCCGACTTCGATGGTGCCCTCTTGGCGATCAGCAAAAGTCGAGACAGTCTTCTGGTGCTTGAGGACGGGCTGATCAACGTATACTCGAATCAGATTGCGGGTCTTGCAACAAGAACGCGCCTGCCGACGATCTTCGGAGTAACGATCTTTGCGGAGGCCGGTGGCCTGATGGCCTACGGCCCGAACCGCAGCGAGCTGTGGCGCCGGGCAGCTACCTTGGTGGACAAGATCCTGAGAGGGGCAAGGCCGGGCGACCTGCCTGTGGAACAATCCACACGGTTTGATCTGGTCATCAACCTCAAGACCGCCAAGGCCCTCGGCCTGACGCTCCCGCCGTCGCTCCTGCAGCGGGCGGATCAGGTGATCGAGTAGTGGACCGGCGGGCGTTCATCGGGGCCTTGACCGGCGGTCTCCTCGCCGCGCCGCTCGCCGCCAAGGGGCAGCAGCCGACGAAGGTTCCTCGGATTGGCGTGCTCGGGGGGGCGCTCGATTCCAGTCTCGACAATGCCTTCCGCGACGGACTGCGGCAGTTCGGTTATGTGGAGGGAAACAACATCGCCATCGAATGGCGACGGGCGGGTGGGAGAGCGGAGCGGTTCCCAGAGTTCGCCGCCGAACTCGTGCGGCTCGAGGTTGAGGTCATCGTCGCACCAAACAATCCAGCGGTGGCGGCCACGCAAAAGGCGACGACCACGATCCCCATTGTCATGGTCGTCGCCACCGATCCTGTTCGTCTCGGGTTCGTTGCGAGCCTTGCGCGGCCATCGGGCAACATCACCGGTCTGACCATTCAGACGCCCGAACTCGCCGGAAAACGCCTGCAACTCCTCAAGGAGGCCGTGCCACATCTGACGCGTGTGGCCATCCTCTGGGACCCCACAGAGCCAGGACGTCGAGAACTGGTCAAGGAAGCGGAAGCTGCGGCCCCGAGATTGGGGCTCCAGCTTCAAACGTTAGGTGTGCGAAGCGGCCGCGAGATCGGCAGCGCATTCACCGCGATGACCACCCAGCGTGCGGGCGCAGTCCTCGTGTACGGGAGCTCCATGCTTACTGCCCACCAAGCGACAATCGCAGAACTCGCGGCCAGAAAGCGCCTTCCCGCGATGTATGGGCTGCGGGAGCACGTAGAGGCCGGTGGGCTCATGTCGTTCGGGCCGAGCTTCGTTGCCAACTTCCGCCGCGCGGCGTTTTTCGTGGACAAGATTCTCAAAGGTGCCAAGCCCGGCGATCTTCCCGTGGAGCAACCGACCAAGTTCGAGTTGGTCATCAACCTCAAGACCGCCAAGGCCCTCGGCCTGACGATCCCGCCCTCGCTCCTGCAGCGGGCGGATCAGGTGATCGAGTAGTGGATAGGCGGGCCTTCTTTGGCACGCTGGCTGGCGGCCTCCTCGCCGCGCCGCCCGCCGCCGAGGCGCAGTCGACACGGAAGCTCTATCGAATAGGTTTTCTGGGAGCGGCCTCCCCTTCTGAGCCGAGAAGTCAGCGTTTCTTCGAAGCCTTCCGGAACGGCTTGGCCGAGCTCGGCTATGTGGAAGGTCAGAACATCGCGATTGAGTCCCGATGGGCGGCGGGGAAGTACGAACGCCTCCCGGGCCTCGCTGCCGAGTTGGTCCGTCTGAAGATGGACGTTATCGTCACGGCTGCGGTGCCAGCAATCCGGGCGGTCAAGGAAGCGACCAGTACGATCCCCATCGTCATGGCGGTCGTCGTTGATCCTGTGGCGACTGGTCTCGTCGCCAGCTTCGCGCGGCCGGGAGGAAATATCACAGGGTTGTCGGTTATGACCCCTGAGCTCGTGGGAAAGCAGCTGGAGATGCTCAGGGAGATCGTTCCCAACGCCTCACGGGTGGCCGTCCTCTGGAATCCCGCAAATCCAGGTAACCCACCACAGTTGAGAGCAGCGGAGGTTGCGGCCCGAACATTGGGGATGCGACTTCAACTCCTGGAGGCGCGCAACCCTCGTGAGATCGACAGCGCCTTTGCGGCGATGACCAAGGAGGGGGCCGGCGCGGTTGTCGTCCTCGTGGACGTAGTGTTCATCGAGCAGCGGACACGAATCGCAGACCTGGCGGCCACGCGTCGTCTGCCGGCAGTGTATGGGCAGGTGGACCATGTGGGGGCCGGCGGCCTGATGGCCTATACGCCGAATTTCCTCGACAACTACCGTCGTGCCGCAGTCTACGTCGATAAGATCCTGAGAGGCGCGAACCCCGGCGACCTTCCGATCGAGCAGGCGACCAAATTCGAACTGCTTATCAACCTCAAGACCGCCAAAGCCCTCGGCCTGACGATCCCCCCGTCGCTCCTGCAGCGGGCGGATCAGGTGATCGAATAGTGGACCGGGGACAGACCCTCACCATCGACTGGCGATCTGCGGAGGGGGCACGGCTGCTTGGGGCGTGGCCGGCCGCGCTCGTCGAGCCAGGTGGGCGGGTTCATGTGTCCCTCCGCTACTCACCCGTGCAAGTTACTGCCACATGTGTCGGACGTTCAATCCGAGGTAGGCGGCGAAGAGCACCACGAGAACGACGCCGGCTCCCCGTCCGAGTCTCGGCAGCGCGAGCAGCGCTCCCGCAACGAGCACCGTGCAGGCGACCAAGTACGGGGCGTGGAGCCGCAGCACGAGTGGATCGGCGATCAGCGGGTGGATCATGGCCAGCACGCCGAGATTGAAGGTCAGGAGGACAACCGTCGTGCCGACCACGTTCCCCCACGCTAATTCAGGATGGCCCCGGCGGGCCGGCGCCGTCATGCGAGCGGTCTCTTCCAGGCTCTCCCCCATGCCGACCACCACCATACCGAGGAAGGTCTCCGAGACCCCGGCTACGATGAGGAGCATGCGCGCCCCGTAGACGAGCAGTTCGGCCCCGGCCACGATAATCACGGCACCGCCGACGAGCAGGCCCGCGATCTTGAGGCCCGACGCTGCTTGCCCGTTCTCCTTGGTGCTGGCGTGGAAGATGGGCGAGCGGCGGTACAGCCAGAACATCAGCCCCAACGCCGCCACCACGAGCAGCGCTCCTTCGAGGCGGGTCACCGTCCCATCATTCCAGAGGACGAGCGCGAAGAGGACGACGCTCAACAGCATGGCGACCGGCCCTTCGAGCGGGATGCGCACGTCCATCGGGGCGACGAGCAACGCCAGCCCGAGGGCGGCGGTGAGGAGGAAGATCATCGAGCCGATCACGGTGCCGAGCGCGATCTGAGGTAGATCACCGAGAGCAGCGGCGGCACCACTGGCGAGGTTCTCGGGCTCGAAGCCAGACACCGCAGCCCCGACGAAGAAAGTGCTCATCGCCAACCGCGCCGCCACGCGGATCGCGCCGTCCGTGAACAGCTCGGCGCCCCACACGACGAGGGCGAGGCCAGCGACGAGGGCCAAGAGGCCGATCAGCATGCGCTCAGCGCTTCTGCCGCTTCGCCCAGAGCGCGAGGGTGGCCTTCCCCGCTGCCTCCTCTACTCATGGCACCATCGGCAACCTCCGTTCCGCCGGGCACTGACCTCGAAAATCAGTCGGGCTATTCTACCGCCACATAGCATCAAGAGCAGGCGGCGAGCAGCCGCCTCACCAACCCGAGCCGTACCGGGAGTGTTTGGTCTGTGGGCTACATCAGCTGGTAGGCAATTCGCCTGAGTGCAGGGGACTTTCAATCCTTGCTTCGTGGATAACGCCTTAGCCGTGAACGGGGCTATCTTGCACAGCGTGCGGTTTCGGTCGTTGCGCGGGGCCGCAACCACTTGCAGGTGCACTACCGATCGGTCGCGTTTCGGTACGAAATTCAGGGCTAGGGCCCCCTCCCCGGCCCCCGCTCCCGGATCGACCATCGGGGGACCCCGGGGGGGTGTCCCGAAGGTTGAGATGTTCTTGAGCTTGCTCCCGCTCGCCTAGAGCTTGCCGAAGCCGGGGCGGCAGTGCGTGCCCTTGACATTGACGCGGCTCCATCCCAGAGTGTCCGCAATCTCATCCCCGATTCCCACGTGTCAAGCCGACGGGCACGGAGGAGACTCAGGTATGGAGTCCAGCCCCGTTCCGCAGGACGACCCTCGCCGACTCTGGGTGGAGTACCTCGCCCCGGGTGAACGGCTCGGGGGATGCCCGGCGATTACCCCCCCACGAGACCTCGCTGAGAACCGTCCGCACCAACGAGGAGGCCTCCATGGACATGTGCCGTGACTCCATCGCCCCCACTCGCCGTGATCTCCTCAAGCTGGGCGCCACTGCGATCGCGGCAGGCGGCATCGTCGCGCTCGCGGATCTCGCGGCCCCGGGCCCGGCCGTCGCCCAGACCCCGAAGCGGGGCGGCATCCTTCGCCTTGCCCACCAGCTCGATCCCGTCGGTCTGGACCCGCACCAGACCATCTCCTTCGCCACCATGATCCCGCTCTCCTTCATCTACAGTCGCCTCATGAAGGTCAAGGCCGGGCCGTTGGTGAAGCCTGGCACGTATCCGCTGGAGATGGACTTGACCGAGTCGTGGACTCAGCCCAGCGACACGACCTACGTCTTCAGGCTCAGGAAGGGCGTCCGCTGGCATCCGAAGCCGCCCGTCAACGGTCGCGAGCTCACCGCCGAGGACATCAAGTACACGTACGAGCGCTTCCTCACGATCAAGGGGAATGGCAACAAGCCGGTGCTCGAGATGGTGGACCGCATCGAGGTGGTGGATCGCTACACCGTGAAGTTCACTCTGTCCGAGCCCTTCGCCTGGTTCACGGACGCCCTCGCTGCCACCTCGACGTGGATCATCGCGCGGGAGGCGGTGGAGAAGTTCGGCGATCTCAAGAAGGCGGAGGCGGCGATCGGCACCGGACCGTTCATGCTCGAGCGCCACGAGCCCAACGTGCGTATGACCTTCGTTCGCCACCCCCACTATTTCGTGGCGGGGCTGCCGTACGTGGACGGGGTCGATCTCACCATCGACACCGACCCGGCCTCCCGCTTCTCCGGTTGGCTGTCGGGAAAATACGACTTCGGGCCCGAGTACCAGCAGGTCGTCCGGCGCACCGATCTCGACATCGCCCGGCCCCGCAAGCCCGGCCTCCAGACGGCGGAGTACGTCTGGTTCACGGGCGGCTACACGGCGGTCAAGCTGGACCAGGAGCCCTTCAAGGATGTTCGCGTGCGCCGGGCCATGGGGCGGGCGAGCAACTGGCGGGAGTTCCTCGAGTCGAGCCCGCACGCCCTTGGCCAGGGCGCCCCCAACATGGCGGTGCCTGCGGCCTCGGCGGAGTGGTCGATCCCGCTCGCCGAGCTGACACCCGAGGGGCGCCAGCTCTACGAGCAGGACATCCCGGCCGCCAGGCGGCTTCTCGCCCAGGCCGGCTATCCCAACGGGTTCAAGGTGCCCTGCGAGAGCACGGCCGGCTACGGCCCCGACTACGTGGACCGCATGAGCATTGCGCTCAAGAACTACAAGGCGGCGGGGATCGACACCGACCTCAAGCTCAAGGAGTACGGCGCCTACATCTCGAGCACGATCTACGGCAAGTTCGACAAGATGACGTTCGGCCTACGGGGAGCCTGGATCGACCCGGACGCTTACCTGTACCGGACCTTGATGCCGGGCCAGCCGCTCAACGCCGCGGGAGTCGACGATCCCAAACTCACCGAGATGCTCCGGCTCCAGCGGCGCACCTTCGACGAGAAGAAACGCCGCGATCTCATCTTCGACATCCAGCGCCACGCGGCGCACCACGCCTACTATCTCTACGACGCCTCGCAGAAGGTTGTGTCGGCGTGGGAGCCCCACGTGAAGAACTACGGGCCCAACAACGGCTTCGACTACGGCGGTCGGATGATGGCCGTTTGGCTCGACCGGTAGCCCAACCTCTCTGACACGGCCCGGAGGCCCGCCGTGTGCGAGAAGAGGCTTCGTGTCTCCGTCCACGCCTGCATCTCGGCGCGACGCGTCGGCGCAGAGCGTGCCGTCTGCGAGCCAGGGGTTCCAAAATACCCACGGGAATGCCGACCACAAGTGCCTCCGCACAAGGGTGTTATTGCAACTGGGAACGATGGTCAAAAAAATAATGATTGTGGGCAGGCGTAACGCTTAGCATCAGGGGCGGCGCGAAACGCCGTCCGCTGCATGCCGTTGTTACGCCGCTCCTGACTCGAGCGATGATCCGTTGAGCACGAGCACGATCTTGCCCGTCACGCCTCCCTTCCCGAGCAACTCGTGTGCGTGTCTCGCCTCGGCGAGAGGCAATCGCCGCGCGATCAGCGGCTTGATCTTGTGCTGTCGAAGGAGGTCGAACAAGGCGATCAAATCCTGTCGAAACAATGCCGGCCTCAGCCGTTTGAGCCACTGGATGCTGTAGGGGACCACCCGTTTCTGGCCCGGGAGAAGCCAGCCGCCGGCAATATACAACCCGAAGATGGCCATTCCGTGAAAGCGATGACGACGACCGGAAGCCAATCGTCCCCCACGTAGCGAGGAGGTAAGGCCATAGGCCACGACCCTCCCGCCAGAACGGAGAGCCTTGCGGGAACGCCACATATGGGTGCCACCGATGCCGTCAAAGACAACGTCTACGCCCTCGCTCGCGAGGCGATGAATTTCGTTCACGAAGTCGAGCTGTTGGTAGTCAATCGGGATACCGCCGAGGTCGGAAACGGCCGCCGCGCCTCGCAATGAACAGGTTCCGTACATCACGAGCCCGGCGAGGCGCCCAAGCTGCAGGAGTGCCGAGCCGACCCCGCCTGCCGCGCCGTGAATCAACGCGCGCTGGCCCGGTCTGACGTGCGCCGAACGATGCAGCATCTGGTACGCCGTGACGTAGTTCAGCACAAGGCTGACAGACTCGGCGGCGTCCAGCCCGGATGGCACCGGAACCAGCTCCCGTTGCGGCAAGCAGACGAACTCCGCGTAAGCACCGTTGATCGGGAGCGCGGCGACTATCTGGCCCGGTTCGATTCCAGAGATACCGTCGCCGAGCCGATCCACCACGCCAACCAGATCCCACCCCGGCGTGAAGGGCAGCGGGGGTGTCTCGGGATGAACACCCTCGCGCATCAGCAGGTCGGGCAAGGACACGCCGGCGGCCAGCACTCTCACCCGCACTTCACCATCCTTCGGCTCGGGGCACTCTTCCTCAACCACCCGAAGTGCATCGGGCCCGCCGTAGTGAGTGACGATGATGCGCGTGTGCCTCATGGATGCCTCCAGTCACCACCGCGGTAGTCTACGCCGTCGACGGTCCTTCCGAACGGCCCCCAGACGGGAGGGTAGGCCGGGAAGTACTACTGCGTCCTCTGCCTGGTGGTGCAGCTCCGAGAGCGCGGGTCGCGCATCTTCTCGCTGGCCTCCGTCCAAGCGGCCGCGGCGGATGCGTTCAAGCGCCCGGGCGCGCTCCAGTTGACGCCCGTCGGGCCATGTCACGCCTGTCAGCGGCCGCGCCTGCCTCGGGGGAGCCGCGCGCCCGCGGCGGTAGAGCGGGCAGCGGGGCCTCAATGCGATGACGCCGACGAGTACCGCGCCAACGAACGGAAGTCTCTTGATCGGGTCAAGGTCCCGGTCGACCACCTGAAGGAGTTCTTCGCCGGATGGCGAGCGCAGGCCGTCTCGACGGAGCGAATCCTCGCCTATGTCCGGTATCGCCAACAGCAACAGGCATAGTCGAACTAAGAGTCCGGACGATGCCTCACGGCTCCCACGCCTCACACTCCGGCCGGGTATACCATTGGTCACGCAAACTACGAGGGGGTACTCGGGGAGGGCTTAGGGCTCATGTTTCAGTCGAACGAGCGGGTGACGGTGGACCTGTCCGGCCTCGTCATCCAGGGCGTTTCGTTCAGCCAGAACGTGCAGAAGGCCCTCGGAACGATCCTGCAGCAGGTGTCGACGGAGCCGTCCATCTATAAGGTCGAGCTCCTGTTCAGCTTCAAAGGAATCAAGCGGGTCGAGGTGCCGGAGGAGCGGATCCATCGAAGTTGACCGTCTCTTTCAGCGATGGGCCCGTCTTCTCTAGCCGGGGATGGCCGCACGGAAACTCTAGGTAGGCACAGCCAGCCCGAGGACTAAAACTCCTGTGCTCCTCCAGCGACCCGTCGCTTAGGGTCCTCGCCGCGGCACGTGCACGTGCCGTCCTTCTAAGTCCGCACTGTGTAGGGGAAATACCTATGCTGGAGTGTGCTGGAGTGATCAGGAGTGCGCTGGAATGCGCCTGAGGATTTTCAGACCTAGGCCTTGATCTGCGTAAGTGCGCGTAACTACTCGCGCAGGAGAAGCCCCCGATGTGGTCGTGCGCTGGAATGCGCTAGAGTGCGCCCGAGTTAGGCACAAATTGGGCACAATTCCCCATCTATTCGCTTACGACTGCTGGCGCCGCCGGCAAGGTCGGTCCTAGGCGGACCGGACGCGCAGGCGATGAGGGTGAGCGTGGTGAGCAGCGGGCGGAGTCTCGCGAACACAGGCGATCCTCCGGCCAATGAGGACAGTGTGACGGTCAGCCGCCCACGCCCAGATAGGTCGTGGTGATCCGCTCATTGGCCCGGAGCGCGGCCGGGGTGCCCTCGAACACGATGGTGCCGTGGTCGATTACGTAGACGCGGTCCGCGAGCCCCAGCGCCATCTCGGCGTTCTGCTCGACTAGTAGCATGCTGACGTGCTCACGCTTGAGCTCACGGACCGTTCCCATGACGGTCTCCACCACCAAGGGCGCCAGCCCCTGCGACGGCTCATCCAGGAGCAGCAGATCCGGTCCGGTGAGAAGAGCGCGGGCGATGGCCAGCATCTGCTGCTCCCCACCCGAGAGCAAGCGCCCCTGCCGGTCCAGTAGGTCGCGAAGCCTCGGGAAGCGCTCGATCATGCTCTCCATCGACCACCGCGAGCCGGGCCGCCGGGCGATGTCCAGATTCTCGCGGGCCGTGAGGAAAGAGAAGATGCCACGGGTCTCCGGCACGAGCGCGATGCCGAGCTGGGAGATCCGGTGAGCAGCAAGGCCTGCGATATTGGCTCCCTTGTAGGTGATCTGGCCGCTCTTGGGCGGCGTGAGACCGGTGATGGAGCGGAGCGTCGTGGTTTTGCCGGCGCCGTTCCGTCCCAAGAGAGCCACCACCTCGCCCTCGTGGACGCCGAGCGAGAGCCCGTGCAGGATATGCCCGAGCCCGTAGTAGGTGTCGATGCCCTGGATCTCGAGGATCATAGGAAGTTGAAGTCCCGGATCATGACGCGGGGACGCCACCCAAATAGGCTCGACGGACCTCGGGATTCCGTTGGATCTCGCGCGGCGTACCTTCCGCGATCACGCTCCCGAAGTGCATGACCGAGATGCGGTCTGACATGGTCATCACGACGTCGATCTTGTGCTCGATGAGGATGATCGTGTAGCGCCCCTTGAACTTCCGTACCAGCGCCACCATCTTCTGCGTCTCGTCGGGCGACAGTCCCGCCGCGGGCTCGTCCAGGAGCAGGAGGCGCGGCGCCGCTGCCAGCGCAATGGCGAGCTCGAGCTGCCGCTGCTCGCCGTGGGAGATCTCTCGGGCCGGCTGGCCCGCCTTCTCGCTCAGCCCCACCTCCCCCAGCACGACCAGGGCCCGCCTCGTGAGCTCCGGGTAGCGATCAGCCCGTCGCCATGCCAGTCCTCGCCACGACTCCTGGCGGGCAAAGGCGGCGAGCCACACATTGTCCAGGATAGAGAGGGTAGGGAAAATGCTCGTGCGCTGAAACGATCGCGCGATGCCCAGATGGGCGACGCGGTGCGGCGGCGTGCCCGCGATGTCATGTCCGTCGAAGATGATCCGTCCCGAAGTCGGCGTGTGCTGCCCGGTCAACAGGTTGAAGAACGTGGTCTTCCCCGCGCCGTTGGGGCCGATCACCGAGTGCAGCGAGCCCTCCTCGACCTCGATCGACACCTCGTTCACCGCGGTCAGGGCTCCAAAGGACTTGGTGAGACGCTCCGTCCTAACGAGAGGCATCAGCTTGTACCGCGTCAGGCGCGCGGCGCACGGCGCGCCAGATCCAGAAGCGCGCCCACGCCTCGACCACTCCGCCCCGGAAGAACAACACCACGATGACAAAGGCGACCCCGAGCAGGAGCGGCCAGCGCGCCCACATGGAGCTGACCGATTCCGACAGCCAGATGAAAACGAAAGAACCGATTACCGGGCCGTAGAGCGAGCCCGAGCCGCCGATGAGCGTGGCGAACACGACATTGCCGGAGAAGACGAAGCCGATGGACTCGAGCGGCACGATGCCGAAGAGCATGGCGTAGAGCACCCCGGCCAGCCCTGAGAAGGCCCCACCCACGACGAAGGCGGCGAGCTTCATGCGCGGGACGTTGTAGCCTAGAGCTTCCGCGCGCAGCTCGTTCTCTCGAATGGCCTGGAGAATCTTGCCGAGCGGCGAGTCGACGATGCACTTCATGACCCAGAGCGAAAGGAGAAAGAGCACGGCGACGGCCGAGTAGTAGGCGAGCGGACGGTGGATGTCAAAGCCGAGAACACTCGGACGCGGGATTCCGGGCATGCCGTCCTCGCCGCCCGTCACCGTCGTCCACTGATAGGCCGTAAAGTAAAACATCTGGTTCAGCGCGAATGTCAGCATGATGAAGTAGAGGCCGGAACGCTGGACGCAAAGATAACCCACGGCCGCCGCCAAGACGGCGCCCACCACGATGCCGACGCCCAGCGCCAGGAACACATTGACCCCGTAATACTTCAGCAGATAGCCCGCCACGTAGGCGCCCGAGCCGAAGAATGTAGCCTGGCCGAAAGACAGCAATCCCGTGTAGCCCATCAGTAGGTTCAAGCCGAGCCCGAAGATGGCGAAAATCCAGATCTCGGTGGCGATGGCTTGCCGGACAAAGACCGGGAGGAGCACCACCGCGGCAACGATGGCCAGCCAGGCCTTGCTCATTTTAGGTTGCATAGCTCATCGGGGCGTCCGCGCAACCGTTCGCCGATCATCGGATACCAAAGAGACCTTGCGGACGGACAAGGAGCACCGCGGCCATGACGGCGAAGATCACGGCCACCGAGGCCTCGGGCCACACGAGGGCCACGAGGCTCTGGGCCAGGCCGACAAGCAGGCCCGCCACGATAGAGCCCAGCAGGTTGCCGAGCCCCGCCAGGGCAACCACGACGAAGGCGATGCCGAGCATGTCCACGCCCATCCACGGATTCAAGCCACGGATGGGCGCGGTCAGGGCGCCGGCGATTCCCGCCAGGACACAACCCAGCGCGAACGCGGCCGTGAAGAGGCGGTGGATGTCGATGCCGAGGAGGGCGACCATCTCCTTGTCCTCGATGCCGGCGCGCATGATGGCTCCGTAGCGCGTCTTCTCGAGAAAGAGCCAGGCCCCGAGTACCAGGAGCGCGGCTGACACCATCACGAAGAGCCGGTACTTCGGGTAGAACGTGATGCCGAGGTCGACGCCACCTCGCAGGATGGGCGGTGGGAGCTGGCTCATGCCGACCGGGCTCCAGACGATGATGATGCTCTCAGTCACGATGAGCGAGAGACCGAAGGTGAGCAGCAGCTGGTAGTCGTGTCCCGCCTTGTAGAGCGGCCGGATGCCGCCGTACTCGATGAGCACGCCCAGCAGGCCCACTCCTAGCGGAGCCAGAAGCAGCGCCAACCAAAAATTGCCGGTGAGCTGGATCAGCGTGTAGAGGAAGTAGGCGCCGAGGGCGAAGAGCGCGCCGTGGGCGAAGTTCGGTATGTTGAGCACGCCCGTGATGATCGAAAGTCCGATGCCCATGAGCGCGTAGAGCATACCCGTGGCAAGGCCATTCAGGATCTGGCTGAAAAGAAGAGGAACGTTCACGATGTGATCACCCTCACCCGAGCCCTCTCCCCGCTTACGGGAGAGGGCAGGGCAAGGAGGTGCGCTACAGCGATCCGATATCCTTGCAGGCGGCGTACTCCGCCGGCAGCGGCGTGGAGCCCGTGGCGATGATGTCGGCGAAGTCCATCGCGTTCTTCATCGCTTCCTTCTTCTTGCAACGCATGAAGAAGTAAGGGCGCAGCGTCTGGTGGGTCTTCGGATCCACCTTCATGCGTCCGACGAGGTCGTCCACCTCGAGACCCTCGCAGGCCTTGATGACGTCCGGCACTTCCGTGGACTTGGCTTTGTCCATGGCGTGCAGCATCATCCGCGTCATCCCGTAGGCCGCGGCGGGCGCATAGCCGGGAGGGTTGCCGAACTTGGCTTGGTAGCTCTTCACGAACTCACGCGCCACCGGCGTGTCGGCCGTGTAGTAGAAGTTCGAGCCGACCCACATGTTTTCTCGGATCTCGGGGTTGAGCTGCACCAGCTCCTCCACGCCCGATGACCACGTCAGGATGAGCGGGACCTTGGGAGTGAGCCCGAAGTTGAAGATCTCGCGCGCCCCGGTGACGGCGTCGAGGCCGAAGTTGATCATGGCCACCACGTCAGGCTTGTTACCAGCCGCCTTGGTCACGTAGTTGGAGAACTCTCGCTCGCCTAGCGGATGACGGTCGGCACCTACGAACTCGATCCCGTGCCCCTTGCCGACTTCCTTGATGTACTTCTCCACGGACCAGCCGAAGGCGTAGTCGGCGACCAGGAGGTGCCAGCGTTTGGCCTTGGGGTTGGCCTGCATGAAGTTGTCAACTACCGTCTTGGCAGCCGTGTAGGGGCTCGCGGCCCATTGGAAAGAGTAGCGGTGGCAGCGCGCTCCCGAGATGTCCTCGGTACCGCCGCTGAAGTAGTGGAAGGTCTTCTTCCGTTTGGCGACCTCCGAAACCGCCAAGGCGACGCCCGAGGACCAGGGGCCAATGATGTATTTCACGCCGTCGGCGTCGATGGCCTCCTCGGCCCGCCGCGTGGCGCTGCCCGCCTTCGTCTCGTCGTCGCGCGTAATGTACTTGATCGTTTTGCCCTGGATCTTCATTCCCCGCTCTTCGAGTGCCATCTTCATGCCGCGATCCAGGACCGGGCCCACGTCTGAGAACGCGCCGGTGAAGGACCAGAGGCCAAGCATGGGGATCTCTTTCGGCTGCGCCCGGAGCACGACCGGAAAGGCAAGCCCGGCCGCCGTGGCGGCGCCGCCCAGTTTCAATATCTCCCGTCGAGTGAGTACGCTCATCGTGGGTCCTCCGCGCTACCGTGGGTTCGGTGCGACCGGGCCGTTCGCTGGGGGGAGAATCGGCCGAAGCCGAGGCGGTGTCAAGTAGGCCCTTGACAGATGTGGGCGACCCACGCCTGCACTGAACAGCGCAGCCCCTCGAACCGCGCCCGACGAGGCCCTCCGAATACGTTCTTCGTGCGCGGAGTGCGCTGGAGTGATCACATGCGCACAAACTCTGGGCCGCTCTCGATCACCTGATCCGCCCGCTGCAGGAGCGACGGCCGCCCGGCGCACCCGTGACCAGGAGCCGCTCATGGCCACCACTGGTCCGGCCGAGTACGGCCACGACTGAACGGGGAGCGGGACGGAGCAGGACGGTCAAGCACCTCCCGAACCTTCCGAGTCAGGGCCTCGGTGCTGAAAGGTTTGGGCAAGATTGGGTCTCCCGGCTGGAGCCCAGGACCGCTCAGCTGTTCGGTTTGGGCACCGACGACCGCGAAGCCAGACATGTAGAGCACCTTCGTATCAGGGCGCTGGCGGGTCAGGCGTCCCGCCAGTTCGACGCCGTTGAGACGTGGCATCACGACGTCGGTCAGGAGCAGGTGGATCGGCTCGGTATGGCCCTCTGCGATCCGGAGTGCTTCTTCGCCATCTCGGGCTTCCAAGACTCCGTAACCCGCCGCCACGAGACAGTCTCGGGCCAGCTCGCAGACATCGGCCTCGTCATCAACGACCAGGATCGTCTCCATGTGCGCCTCCCCGGCTATTGGCGGGCACGCTCCCTAGGCTGACCGTATCGTCTAGGAGCGACGGGGCGGCGGCCCGTCCCCGTCGGGCGAAGTCCGGATTGTGGGCGATCACCCGGTAACCGTAGTCTACCGTCTTGAGTCAGCGTGATCCGGTCTTGGAGGGCGGTGCTGTGGCCGCCTGACGCTCGCGCTGCATCTCCCTCGCACGAAGCCGACGGGCGGCGCGGCGAAGCCGCTGGACTGCGGTCCTGGTCTTCGAATGGGTGGCCATTCTAGTTTCCTCTATTCGATCACCTGATCCGCCCGCTGCAGGAGCGAGGGCGGGATCGTCAGGCCGAGGGCCCTCACGGTCTTGCGGCCGCGAAGGGGCGAGATCCGCGAGCGTCCGTCACATCCATTTAGGCCTTGCGCGATGTCTGCGTCAGGAACGAGCTCATCAACTGGGTGAGCTTCTTGCTGCCGCATTTCGGACAAGCTTGACGAGCTTCTTCGTGCTGCGTGACTGACATCCGGAGGGTGACCGTCCGATTGCACCCCTCACAGCGATATTCGTACTGGGGCATGGCTGATCCTCCTTGATCTTGTCACTGACTCGACGCCCAGCTTTCCTCGGCCTGCTCGTGCTGGCACAGGCTTCGTCCCCCAGCCGGGCGGACCGATAAAGGTCGGCCAGGTGGCGCGAGCTTAGTCTGGGGAGCGGACGGGGGTCAAGGACGGTCACGAAACAGGTCGGTGCTGTGCCATCACTGCTCATTTCAGCCTAGCCAGGATCCCGCCACACCCTGGTGGTGACTGCCTGAAGGGACTTGCGCCCAATTTCTAGGGGAGAACCCTCTGGCAGGAGATTGTGGGCCAGCCGGGCACGGCCAGGCCGAGGCAGGGTAGCGGACCTATCCGTGGGCAAGAGGGTCTCTGGTGCGCATCAAGGTCGAGTATGATGCTTGCGCGGTGAACCCACGATGAGGCAATTGCCAAGGCCGCCGTCCTTCCGCGACGCAGGGGGAACCGCATGCCCCGTATGAGCACCGCGCCGGACCTAGCCAAGAGGGACGGGCTCAAACCCCTTGAGCGGGCCGCCCGTCACCCGATGATGCTGGGGCTCTTCATCCCGCTCCAGCAGGGCGCCTGGAGTCCCTCGACCTGGACACGCGGTACCTCATGGAGCTTCGAATACAACGCGGAGTGCACGGTACGGGCCGAGGAGCTCGGCTTCGATCTCGTGTTTGGCCTGGCCCAGTGGCTCGGCAAGGGCGGGTACGGCGGCGACATGCGGTTCCGCGAGCACGCCACCGATCCGCTCCTGGTCACCGCCGCCCTCGCGCCCCTGACCCGCAACATCATCCTGATCTCGACCGTCCACATCCTCTACGGCTGGCATCCGCTGCATCTCGCGAAGTTCGCGGCGTCTATCGACCACATGAGCAACGGGCGGTGGGGGCTCAACGTGGTCACCGGCTACAAGACGAGTGAGTACGAGATGTTCGGCATCACGCCAATCGCCCACGACCTCCGCTACGAGATGGCGGATGAGTTTTCGGTCTTGTTGCGCCGCCTCTGGACCGAGGACGAGAACCTGACGGTCGAGGGTCGGTGGTGGCGAATGAAGGACGCCTTCGTGGCGCCGAAGCCGGTCAATGGGACGGTCATCATGGTGAACGCCGCATCGTCCGAGGCCGGGCTGGACTACGCGGCCAAGCACTCAGACCTCATCTTCGTCACGAGTCCGGCCGGCGCCAATCTTGACCGCGCCTGCGAGGCGCTCCCTCCTCACAACGCCAAGATCAAGGCACTCGCGCGCCGCCATGGGCGTGAGGTGAAGACCCTCATCAACCCGCACGTGATCTGTCGAGCGACGGAGAAGGAGGCACAGGCCCAGTACCGCGCGATCATGGAGCACCAGGACTCGGTGGCGGCCGACAACTTCTACGCCACCTTCATGGGCGGCGACCAGCGGTCATGGAAGGCGGCGACGCGCAGCGACTGGGTGATTGGCGGCAACGTGCATGTGGTGGGATCGCCCGAGCAGGTCGTAGATGCCTTCGTCCGGCTCCACAAGGCCGGCTGCGATGGCGTGCAGGTCAACTTCTACGACTACCTCCCCGACCTCGAGTTCTTCGGCGCCCACGTCCTGCCGCTCATGAGGGAGGCCGGCCTCCGAGCCGGTTGACCGCCTCCGCCTGCGAGGTCATGCGGTGTGATTGGCGACGTCTCTTACCGGTGGACGATGACAGCAGCATCCCTTGCCACCTGGGACGTTGTCCGCCTGCTCCAGCCGCATATGCAGACGACAAGCCACTGAGTTTCGGGATCGCCCGCCTTCGTCACTTCCCCTTCGGCCCACGCGGGTCCACGGTGTCGGGTCAGTACTCGTATGGCGCGGCGGTCCCGTTCGGCCTCCGCACTTCGAGGTCGCGGAGGATATCGGTAAACGCCTCAACGATCCTGTGATCCCAGAAGCCCGAGTCGGTCTCTCCCAGCAGCACCGAGAGCGCCTCGTTGTACGACAAGGCCGGCTTGTAAGGCCGCGCCGTACGGACCGCGCCATCTCTCCATCCGTCAGGCCCGGGCCTCGAAGACGAGATTGAATGGCGTCTCGGCGGCGCGCCGGAAGCGGGTGAACCCGGCCTCGGTGGCCACCCTTCTCAACCCAGCCTCCCCGGCCTGAGCTCCGAGCGCCGCGCCCACGTCCTGGGACAGGGAGTTCGGCGTGCAGAGCATCGTGGACGCCGCGTAATACATCCGACCGACGGGGTTCAGGTTCTCCTCCAGGCGGTCATGGGCGAACGGTTCGACCAGCATCCACGCGCCGGTAGCGTCGA
>Ga0310810_10002042_pt1 | contig 21509 bp, 18 predicted proteins | sample NCmetagenome_FD_207641 | JGI IMG/M metagenome (GOLD analysis project Ga0310810, IMG submission 207641) | Soil microbial communities from experimental microcosm in Duke University, North Carolina, United States - NC | ecosystem: Engineered > Artificial ecosystem > Soil microcosm > Unclassified ...
AAAGAGCAGGAGGAGCGCCCAGACGGAAATGCCGCCGAGAATGCCCATGATCGTCGCCAGCTGCGCCGAGCACGGGACCCCGAGCGCCAGCAGCGTAATCGCGATCAAGCGTTCCTTTGGCGTCCCGAGGATCCTCGTTGTCATGGTCGCCATCGTGTCGCAGCCAAGGCCGAGCACCATGGGCAACACCGCTTTGCCGTTCAGCCCCATCGCGCGAAACAGGCGATCGCTGAAAATGGCGAGACGCGGAATGTAGCCGCTGTCCTCCAGGAACCCGAACACGAGAAAGAACGTCGTCACCACCGGCAGCACGATGGCGATCGCGTAGGTGAGTCCCATGGTGACCAGGCCGTACTCGCCCACGAAGAAATCACGGACGAACGCCACCGGAATGAATGACGCCAGCTTCGTGGCGGCCGGATTGATGTAGCCGGCGAACGCGCCCGTTTCGAGCGCGCCGACGAGCGTCTGCGCGCCGAAGACGCCGACGAAGAGGTAGGTGAGATACAGCACGACGGCCAGAATCGGGAGTCCAGTGACCGGCTCGCGGACCGCGCGTCCGAGCCACTCCTGGAATCGTCCGATCGAGATCGCGCTGATCTGCCGGTAGCGGGCGGCGGTCGCGTCCGCCCATCCGAAATGATCGCGTGCATGATGTCTGGCGGCGCGCGGCAGCGCGGCCAGCGGCAGCGCGTGCTTCAGCTCGGCGATGCCGCGGCCTTCCAGCGCGACCGCCTCGATCACCGGTACGCCAAGCGTCTCCGACAACCGCGTCGCGTCCACTGACACGCCGCGCGCGTGCGCCTCGTCCAGCATGTTGAGAACGAGGATCATCGGCAGTCCAAGGTCCGCGAGCTGCGAGGTCAGGAGCAGCGCGCGCCGGAGGTTGCGGGCGTCAGCCACCTGGATGACGAGCTCGGCTCCCCCCTCGCTGAGAAGCTGGCGCGTGATGCGCTCGTCCTCGCTCAGCATTCCCTCGAGCGCGTTGACGCCCGGCGTGTCGATGACGTCGCAGACCTCCGCGCCCACGAGCGCGCGGCCGGACGTAATCGTCACCGTGGTGCCCGGGTAGTTGGAGACAGTCGCATATCGTCCCGTGAGGCGCCCGAAGAACACGCTCTTGCCGACGTTCGGATTCCCGACCAGCGCGATCTTGAGAGGATGCGCACGCAGGCGCAGGACGGGCGGCGTGCGCGCGGCAATGGCCGCTTCCGCGGCCACGTGGCAGGACATGCCACTGCCAGGGGCAAGCGTGATGCCGATTAAATTACGCCGGCTTTAGTCGGACTTTCGCCGAGCCCGCCGGATTTCCGGCAGTAAAGACCCGAAGTCGGCCGTGCTGGGATGAAGTTGAAAGGAACCTGGTTGCGGAATCAGCAGCGCCTGCGGCCCGAGCGAGGCGCGGAGCCGCCGAGCGAGAGCGAGCGGGGGTGGGGCCCCGCGAGCAGTGAAAAAGGAACCTGGTTGCGGAATCAGCAGCGCCTGCGGCCCGAGCGAGGTGCGAAGCCGCCGAGGGAGAGCGAGCGGGGGTGGGGCCCCGCGAGCAGTGAAAAAGGACCTTGGTTCTGTAATCAGAAAAACCATCCGGCGCCCCCATACGCGACCGCCGGGACTGCGGTCGCGCCGGAGGAGGAAGGCGCCGGACGGCGAGCTACCAGAGATATGACATCCGCAAGAACCCGGTGTGTGCCGTGTAATTGCGGTAGAGATATCCGCTGTAAACCGTATTCGCGAACGCGCCATTACTCCCGTTGACTGGCGCCAGCTGGCCGGTCGTGGAGCTGTTCAAGGCGAAGTCGTCCACCCGATATGACTCGTACCAGTAGCCGATGCCGAGCGCGAGGTTCTGCCGCACGTAGTGCATGAAATCGATGCGCGCGTCCGTCAGCGTGTTCTTCAACGGCGCCAGCTGCGTGAGCGGGACCGTCGTGAAGACCTTCTGCTCGGGTTTCAGGTTGTAGACGTAAGTGGCATCGCCGTCGCTCAGGTCGTATCCGATCCGGATGTCCGTCTTGGGAAACGTCTTGAGGAAGTCGAGGGTCGCCGAGACGGTCTTCACCTTGTCGGTCTGGTCGTCCCACCAGTCACGAGTCGGGTCGTAGAACGTCTGATCCGTCGCGGTCGGCGGGTTCGCCGTCCTCGAATACTGCAGCGCCGTGTACTTCTCGTGGCCGTAGTTGAGCCCGAAGTTGATGGTCTCGATCGGGAGCAGGTCGAAGCCGAGACTCCAGGCGTTGTTGTTGTTGTCGCGAAGGCCGAACCCGGTGTTGCGGTAGTTGTCCTTGCCGGTGCTCACCGACGCGTTGACATCGAATTGCGCGACCGGAGTGACCGTCAGGATTGCGGTCAAGCGGTCGCGGTCCCGATCTGCGATGTCGTAGTGCCGCGTCTCCGGCTGCTCACCGACTTCCTCGAGGAGTTCCTCATCGAAGCCCGATCCGGTACGGCGCCCGTGCTCGAATTTGGCCCGGAGCGTCACGTACTGATTCCCTGTGCTGTCGATCGTCGCGCGGAAGATGTTCTCCGCGGTCTTCTCGAAGATCCGGAACGTACGATCCGCGTCCTCGCGAGTGACGCCCAGGCCGAAGCCAAGGTACTTGTGCGGGGTGAAGGACGCATCGAGATCGAGCGTGTTGCGCTTGAAACCTGAGGGCTCGTTCTCCCAGACAACCCCGGTCAGGTTCCAGTCGCCTGGCAGCGCGGGCATCTCGAAGTGGGGCGTCTTGTTCGAGTAATCGTAGTAGCGGTACTTTGCGTTCAGCCAGAGGTTCTCGTTCGGACGCGAGGTCAGGGTATAGACCATCGACACGATGTCGGCTTTCGCTTCGGCGTTGGGACGCTCGAGCGGCGGTGCGACCAGCGCGGTGTTGGACGTCGGCGCAATCAGGGCCTCGTTCTGATTCCATCGCCCGATGGAGACGAAGGCGCTCGCGCGCGACCGGGCGGGAAGTTTGTACGCCCCGGTCACGTCGAACGTGAACGCGTTGTTTGACGGCCACATCGGCACACGGCCGAAGGCGGGACCGCCGACGTTGCTGCCGCCGACCGCGTCGCTGGCGCGCATCGGATTGTCGAACTCCACCACCGGAATGTGGTTGTTGTAGGCCGATCCGGTAAAGCCCACGGTAAACAGTCCGCGGGTGTTGGCGAACTCGAGCATGCCGCCCACGTTCGCGGTTCTATCGCTGGTCGGCACCCCGAGCTCGACCGCCGGGTTGAGGCCGGGCGACGTGCCGAACCCGAACGACATCAGGTTGTAGCCGTCGCGGTTCGTGTTCTTCACCTTCAGTTTGAAATCGACATCGCGGGTGAGCGAATAGTTCAGATTGAACGTTGCCACATCGCGCCGCGATCGCATGTCGAACGGATTGGCCTGAGTAGCCAGCCCGTTGCTCAGCGCGGAATACGCAGCCGGAGTGTTGGAGTTGCCCGCGTTCTGGACCGACTGCCGGAGGCCCTGATCAATCGTGAGCTTGCCATTGCCCTGATCCCGGTAGAGCAGCCGCGTGTCGCCGCTGATATACAGCGGGATCTGGTTCCACTCGAAATCGAGCTTCACTTTGCCGATCTGCTGGAACTCACCGGCAAAACGCTGATCCTCGTACCCCGGATTGAATGCTTCGGCGTGGAAGAACCTCGTCTCGTTCTCTTTGTCCAAGTGGAACACCGGCACGTACGCGCCGTCGCTCACGTCGCGGAAGCGCTGGAAGCGAGCGGGATCGCCGCTGAGGCTGTTGCCCCGGAACCCGAAGTCGATCCGATTCTTCGGCGTGAACGTCGAGGTGCCGGCGGTGTCGGCCGCCGCGGGTTGCTGCTCCGTTGCCGGCGCGGAGGCCGGCGGCTGCTGCGTCTGCTGGGCCTGGGTAACACCAGGGAGAACCAGCAGAAGCGCTCCAATCAGAATCGCTGTTCTGTTGCGCATCTTCATCCTCCTCACGGTTACCGCAGGAACACTTTCCCGGACGTCGGGTGATTCGAGCCGTGGAGCATCTGGTGGCAGTTCACGCAGGCACGTCCCGTGATCCGGTTGCTCTTGTTGACGATCTGCGTTGCGTCATACACCGTCGCCGGATGGCGGGTGTGAATGTGGCAGCGCTGGCAGAGCATCGGCAGCTTCGCAACCAGCATCCGTTCGTTGTTCGATCCGTGCGGGTCGTGGCAGGTGACGCAGTTCTCGCGTCCGACCGCATGCTCCCACAGGAACGGGCCGCGCTTCTCGGCATGGCAGCTGGCGCACGCTTCGTTGATGGAATTGCCTTCGCGCAGCATCTTCACGTTCTGCGAGCCGTGCGGGTTGTGACAGGTCGTGCACTCCATCTTGCCTTCGCTGACCGGCATGTGCGAAGACCGATGCACCTTGTTCACTTCGCGACGATGGCACTGCACGCACGTTTCCTGGACGCTCTGTTTCTTGAGTTGTGCCTTCTCGCTCGTGTACTCGTGCACGGCGTGGCAGGTCGTGCAGGACATGTTGCGCGAGTTGTGCTTGCCGCTGTCCCAGTTGTTGTGCTCGGTGCGGTTGTGGCACGTGGTGCAGAGCTCGCCGACCTGACGCGGGGTCATGGTTTTCGGACTCTGGATGTGACCGTCGCCATCGGCGTCAACGTGCGCCTTGCCAGGACCGTGGCAGCTTTCGCAGCTGTTGTTGCCTGCCGGCGTCCTGGGATTGTGCGCACGCGCGTGCGGGCTGCCCTTGTACCCCTTCTTCTGATCTTCGTGACACTCCAAACACTTCTCTTCGCCGACGTACTGATCGGCCTTCGGATCCGTCTTCGCTGCAGGGGCAGATGGCGCCGGCGACGCTTGCGCGACGGGCGGAGCTTCCTTTTGCGGCGAGGAAGTGGCGCCGACGGACATCACCACCCCCAGCCAGACGGCTGTGGCGCCGGCGATGGTGATTGTCGGGCCCAGGGTTCGCCTGAAGCGGCCCATGTGTCCTCCTTGGTTTCGAATCTCCCCGCGTCGGTAACGATGAATGCGTGGGACGGGACGCGGTTCCCGAGGCACGCCGGCACCTGAGCAAACGCTGTACCCCGGAACAACTCCCTGGATTCATGGCGTTTGTTCACGCGTACGCGAATCGAGCCGCCGGAAAATCGGCGGCTCGACGGGGAGGTTTTTGCTGCGTGCGATGTGTTCAGGACTCGTCCGCGCCCAGATGATCCAGTCCGAGTTTGCGAATGCGATCCCCGAGCGTCGATCGTTTGATCTGCAGGAGCTCGGCGGCCTTCGACTTGTTGCCGTGGCTGGCCTTGAGCGCCCACGTAATCAGATGCGATTCCACTTCCTCGAGGCGGTCGTCGAGGGAGACCGCGCCGGCGTGCAGCGGCTGATCGAGCGGCAGCGTCGGCAGCGGCTGCGAGTGGAACAGCACGCTGGCCGGCACACACCCGCAACGCACTTGACTGCACGTGCACGTCTGCGCGATTCGCTCGCACGCGTTCTCGAGTTCGCGCACATTGCCCGGCCAGCCGTAACGCAGGAATGCTTCGCGCACGGTCGGCGAGAGCGTCGGCGCCCGTCCGGGGTCGCCGGGAAGAAACTTCTTCATGAAGTGATCGGTGAGCATCGGGATGTCCTCCCGGCGCTCTCGCAGCGGCGGCAGCCACATCGGCAGCACGTTGAGCCGATACAGCAGATCCTCGCGGAACTTGCCTTCGGCGACCATCCGGCGCAGGCTGCGCTTCGACCCGGTGATGACCCGCACGTCGACCGGGATCGTCCGCGTCCCGCCGACGCGCTCCACGACGCGCTGCTGAACGACCCGGAGCAGCTTCACCTGCACCGCGGGAGGCACGTCGTCGATATCGTCGAGGAAGATCGTGCCCCCATCCGCCAATTCGAACCGGCCCGCGCGGTCCTTGATCGCACCCGTAAACGAGCCGCGCTCGTGGCCAAACAACTCCGACTCGATGAGGGTTTCGGTCAGGATCGCGCAGCTTACCGCGACAAACGGCCGGCGGCGCCGGCGGCTCGAGTAGTGGATCAGGTTGGCCAGCATCTCCTTGCCAGTGCCAGTCTCCCCGATGATGAGGACGTTGCTTTCGCTTTCCGCGATCACTCGAACGAAGTCGAAGACCGCGCGCATGCGCGGGCTGCGGCCGACCACGATCGAGTCCGGGGAGAACCCCTCCACCGGTGGCGCGGTGCGGGACGCGCCGACGGAATCGAGTTGGAATTCCTGCACGGGGTCGCATACCGCAACGACAATGCCAGACTGGTCTGCTCCGCCTGGAGGTGTGCGATTCCTCGAAATTTCGCGCGGTCCGCTCGCAGCGAGGTCGTCGCCGGGAAGGAGCCGCAGGCGGAAACCCGACGAACCGCCGGTTTTCCGGCAGACCGTTGGCTGGCGATTGCCTGACGGGCGCCCACCAGTCGAAAACCCTCGCGAATCCGCGTGAAGCACCCTCCGCCGTGGACCGGCATGGCCTTTGTGTTTAGGGACCGCAATGGCACTCATCGCACCCCCCGGCGCAGGATTTCCGACTGTTGGCCCCAAGGCCGGCCGGGCTGCTGGCTCGGGCGGCGCCGCGGCGCTGCTGCAGCAGTACGACCGGCCGGGACCTCGTTACACGTCGTATCCGACGGCCGTCGAGTTCTCCGATCAATTCGGCGAGCATGCGTACCGCGAGCGTCTGGCAGACGCGGCCAGCGAGGTCTCGGAGCCACTGTCGCTGTACGTGCATCTGCCCTTCTGCGAAGCGCGCTGCAGCTACTGCGGATGCATGACGATCATCACAAAGAAGCGCGAGGTCGCCGCGCGGTATCTGGGATACCTCGAGCGAGAGATCGCGATGCTGAGCGCGGAACTGAAGGGGCGCCGGCGCCTCGTCCAGTATCACTGGGGTGGCGGAACCCCGACCTACCTCTCGGCAGCGCAGATCGAGCAGCTGCACGCCTCGGTTGTGAAGCACTTCGAGATCGATCCGGCAGGCGAGATCGCCATCGAAGTCGATCCGCGCGTCACCACGCGGGAACAATTACAGGTCCTGTACGCGCTGGGATTCAATCGGTTGTCGCTGGGTGTGCAGGACTTCACGCCCGAAGTGCAAGCGGCGATCGGTCGAAGACAATCTGCGGCGTTGACGCGGGATCTCTACGACGCGGCCCGCGCCATCGGGTTCAAATCGATCAACCTCGACTTGATCTACGGGCTGCCGCTCCAGACCACGGACACGTTCAACCGGACGCTGGCGTCGGTCATCGCGATGCGCCCGGACCGCATCGCGGTTTATTCGTACGCCCACGTTCCCTGGCTGCGGCCGCATCAGAGAGCGATCGATCCCGCGGATCTTCCGGATCGCACGACGAAGTTCGCGCTGATTGGATCGGCGATCGACGCCTTCGGACAGGCTGGCTACGACGCGATCGGCATGGACCACTTCGCGCTCCCGGCCGACGACCTGGCGGTTGCCGCTCGACAGCGGCGGCTGCACCGCAACTTCATGGGCTACACGACGCGGCGCGCCGGCGACATGGTCGGTGCGGGCGTCTCGGCGATCGGGGATCTGCAGGGGGCCTTCGCGCAGAACGTGAAGAAGCTCTCGGCGTATTACGACGCCCTCGATGCAGGGCGCTTTCCGATCGACCGCGGTTATGCGTTGAGCGCGGACGATCAGGTGCGCCGGCACGTGATCACCGAGCTGATGTGCAACTTCTACGTCAACCGTGCTGACACGTCGCGCCGCTTCGGTGTCGAGTTCGACGTCTACTTCAATCGCGAGCTGTCCGCCTTGGCGGCGCCGGGGGGTCCCGTGGACCACGGTTTTCTCCGGATCGAAGCGAACGGTCTCGAGGTCACCGATCGCGGCCGGCTGTTCGTTCGCAATATCTGCATGCCATTCGACAAATACCTGCCGGCCCATGATGGACGGCCGGCGTTTTCGCGCACCATCTAACGGAGCCTCATGGACCAGACTGCCGTCGTCCTCTTCAACCTCGGCGGGCCGAGCGATCTCGCGGCCGTCGAACCGTTTCTGGTCAACCTGTTTTCCGATCGGGAGATCATCCAGCTGCCGGGGGGCGCCGTTCTGCAGCCCGCGATAGCGCGGCTGATCGCCAAACTGCGCGGACCATCGGTTCGCGAGAACTACCAGCGCATTGGCGGGGGCTCGCCGCAGCTGCGCATCACGTGGGATCAGGCAAACGCGCTCGAGTTGCGGCTGAACGCCGGCTTGGCAGGGCATCGGCCGTTCCGCGTGTTCATCGCGATGCGGTATTCGAGGCCGTCCTCGGCCGATGCGTTGGAGGCGATCGCCGCCGCAGGCATTCGGCGCATCGTCACGCTGACGCTGTTCCCGCATTACTCCAAAGCGACCACCGGATCGTCGCGAAATGAGTTCGATCGAGCGCTTGCAGCGCCGCGCTGGAAAGGTCAGTTCGAGGTCTCACATATCGAGCACTACCCCACCGATTCGCGCTACGTCGAGGCGGTGACGGACACGGTACGGCTTGCCTGGAGCGAGATTCCGGCGTCTCGCCGCGCCAAGACGGTGCTGCTCTTCAGCGCCCACGGGCTGCCGCAGCGGTTCATCGACGCCGGGGACCCATACGTGTCGCAGATCGATGCAACGCGCTTTGCGGTGCTCGAGCGCCTGAATCTGCCGAACCGGCAGCGGATTGCCTATCAATCGCGCACCGGGCCTGTTCGCTGGATCGGCCCCGGCACGGAGGAAACGATCAGGGAGCTCGCCGAGGAAGGCGTCACCGACGTGCTCGTGATCCCCCTCTCATTCGTCTCGGACCACATCGAGACGCTCTACGAAGTCGACATGCTGTTTGCCGATGCCGCCCGCGACGCCGGCATCACCGGCTACTACCGCACGCCGGCACTCAACACCCATCCGATCTTCATCGAGGCGCTTGCCGGTCTGGTCACCCGGCATTTCTCGAGGCCGGCCGAATGCCGCGGCGTCAGGGCAGCGGCCTCGGGCCTCGCTGCCGCGGGTGTCGCATGAGCCGCATCGTCATCGTGGGCGGCGGGATTTCCGGACTGGCGATCGCGTGGGCGATCCGCAGACGGGAGCCGCGGGCCGAGGTGCTGGTCCTCGAGCGCAGCGCGCGCACCGGAGGAAACATCCGCACCGAACACGTTGACGGGTACATCTGCGAATCTGGGCCTGACGGATTCCTCGACAACGCGCAGGAAACGCTGCAGCTCGTCCGCGCCGTTGGTCTCGAGTCGTCTCTGTTGCCGAGCAACGACGCCGCGCGCAAGCGGTATATCTTCCTGAACGGCGCGCTCCGGGAAGTGCCGACGTCCGCGGGCGCGTTCCTGAGGACGCCTTTGCTCACGACGCGCGGAAAACTGCGGGTGGGATGCGAGCCGTTCGCGCCACGGCGCGTCGACCCCGACGAATCGATCTACGATTTCGCCGCGCGACGCATCGGACGCGAGGCGGCGTCCGTTTTCGTTGATTCGATGGTGTCCGGGATCTTCGCGGGGAATTCGCGCGACCTCTCGCTGCGCGCATGCTTCCCGAAGATGCGGCAGCTCGAAGACGAGCATGGCGGCCTCTTTCGCGGGCTCGTCGCGACACGTCGGACACGGCGCAAAGGAGACGCCGTCGGTGCGCCGTCCGGTACGCTCACTTCGTTTACCGGCGGCCTGAGCGATCTGATCGATTGCCTCACGCGACGGCTGGACGACGTCGTGCGGACGTCATGTCCGGTGTTACAGCTGCGCAAGACGAGGGAGCTGCACGGATACCGTTCGGGATGGCCGCCGCGGAGCTACTCGCTGGTCACCGGCCGCGTCGAGGTCGAGGCCGACGCGGTCATCCTGGCCGGCCCGTCCGCTGAGTCCGCCGCACTGCTGCAAGGCCTCAACCCAGTGCTGGCCTCGGCGCTCGCCGAGATCCCGTCGGCGCCGCTGGCAGTCGTGAGCCTTGGTTACGACGCAGCCGATCTCGCGCGGCGTTCCTCGATCGACGGATTCGGATTCCTCGTGCCGCGCGGACAAAACATTCGGATCCTCGGCGCGCTGTGGGAGTCGAGCATTTATCCGAACCGGGCTCCCGCAGGCAAAGCGCTGATCCGGGTCATGATCGGCGGCGCGTGCGATCCAGTGGCGGTCGCGCTCGACGATCACTCGCTCGTGAGCCACGTGCGCCACGACCTGGCGCGCACGATGGGCCTGACCTGCGCACCGGAGTTCACGCGAATCATCCGCCACCGGCGCGGCATTCCGCAGTACGTGAGAGGACACCTCGAGCGCATGCGGCGGATCGAGGCGCTGCTTCAGGGCCATCCGGGACTGTTCCTCGCGGGAAACTCCTACCGGGGCGTCTCGCTCAACGCGTGCGTGGCGGACGCGGAGCAGATCGCGGAGCGTGTGCTGCGGCTGGCCGCCGAATCTTCGGCGGCGTGACGGAAAGCCGCGACGCCCGCCAGTGACGAGCGCGAAAACATTGGCCAACCTGGCGATCCGTATGGCGTGCGGTTTGCTCCACAAGGAGATGCAATCGGGGCGACGTTCCCCAGGCTGGTGTTCGGGGAAACGCTTCTGGCGATCCCAGGGGCTCCCGGGCCTTCAGCTTCTGACGTCGATCACAGAAGACGTTCCGCGCCGGCTGGCGGGACACGGTGCCCCGATTCTTTCCGCTCCTCGGGAGTTACGGAGGAGGCGGAGGGAACTGAGAAAGGCGCTTGCGTAGCGCCAGCGTTTTTTCCGTTTCCTCCGTCCGCTCTGCTAACTCCGATTGCTACAATCACCTCAGCATGTACGCGTTCGAGTTCGAATGGCAGATGTTCGCCCGCATTATCCTCGCGGCTGCGCTCGGGACGCTGCTCGGATACGAGCGTGAACATGAGGGAAAGCCCGCCGGCATGCGGACGCACGGCATGGTGGGCGTAGGCGCTGCACTGTTCACCATCGTGTCGTTGCACGGCTTCGGCGGCGCTGGCGATCCTGCGCGAGTTGCGGCGCAGATCGTCACGGGCGTGGGGTTCCTGGGCGCAGGTGCCATCCTTCATCACCGCGATAGTATTCGCGGCCTCACCACGGCGGCCACGCTGTGGGTAACGGCGGCAATCGGCACCGCCGTCGGCGCGGGCATGTATGCGATGTCGATCGCGGGAGCCGCCCTGGCCTTTCTCATTCTGAGGTTCGGACCTCGCCCTCACCGGGAAGAATGAGCATCGCATTTCTTCTTACGGGCGTGCTCGGCGCCGTGCTCCCGCTGCTGACAGCACAGTCGCCCGCATCAGACCAGCACCAGCACGTCATGACCGGCATGCAGCATCCCAATCAGGAGATGCAGGTCGAGCGCCAGGGATCCGGTACCGCGTGGCTGCCGCCTGCTACGCCCATGTACGCCATTCACTGGCAGCGTGGAGCGTGGGCGCTGATGGCGCACGGCAACGTGTTCGTTCAGTTCCTCCATGAATCTGGCGATCGAGGTCACGATCAGGGCGGTAGCATCAACTGGCTCATGGGCATGGCGCGGCGCCCAGTGGGTCGGGGTCGGCTGACGCTGCGCGGAATGGTGAGCCTGGAGCCCTGGACGATCGGCGGGTGCGGCTATCCGGATCTTCTCGCCAGCGGCGAGCGCTGCGAGGGTGAGACCATCCACGACCTGCAGCATCCGCACGACCTGTTGATGGAGATTGCCGGCGCGTACGACGCGCCGCTGGCCGGCTCGACGCGATGGCAGATCTACGGCGGTCCCGTGGGGGAGCCCGCGCTCGGACCGGTGGCGTATCCGCATCGGCTTTCGTCGATGCCCAATCCGATGGCGCCGATCTCGCACCACTGGCTCGACTCCACCCATATCACGTTTGGGGTAATCACCGGAGGCGTCTATGGCCTGCGCTGGAAAACCGAAGCATCCGCGTTCAACGGCCGGGAACCGGACGAGCACCGCGCCAACATCGATTTCGGCGCGCTCGACTCGTTCGCAGGCCGCGTCTGGTTCGTGCCAACGCCGCAGTTCGCCTTCCAGTTGTCCGCCGGCCGTTTAACTGAAGCAGAAGCGTCCGCACCTCGTGGGCCGCGTGGGGACGTGACACGAACGACCGCTTCGATGACCTATCACAGCACCTGGGCTACGACGCTCGCCTGGGGCCGGAATGCCGAGGCCGGACACGCCACCAACGCTCTGCTGATCGAAACGAATTACACACCCCGGGACCGTGACAGCTGGTTCGGCCGTTTCGAGGCGGTGGGAAAAACAGGGCACGACCTCGCGATCGACAGCGGCGGCGAAACCTTCGAAACGTACGCCGTCGCAAAGCTGCAGGGGGGCTACACGCGCTATCTGCGGGAATGGAAAGGGTTGAACCCCGGCATCGGCGGGTCCGTCTCCGCCAGTTTCGTTCCGGCCAGCCTCCAGGAGATCTATGGCAGTCGCGTGAATGCCGGAGCAGCCGTGTTCTTCACTCTGCGCCCGCGCGCAATGGTGCTGGTCCAGGAATGACACGCCGCACCAGATAGATTCTTCTGACCCCGCTCACTTCACCGGGCCGATCGAATCCACCTTCAGGATGTTGGTGTTCGGATAGAGCACACCTGTCACTTTGACCTTCTTGCCTGCGAACTCAGCCGGAGTGTCCTGATCGCTGAGCATACGTGCGCTTCTCCTGCGCCACGACCATGGGCAGACTCGCCGATACCATGACCAGAGAGATTGATATGACTCGCATGATTACGCTCCCCTGAGTTCTTGTTTGAGTCCGAAATGCCATTTCCAGATTTCGTAGATCGCCGGATAGACGACGAGCTCGGGGACGAACGACGTGAGGATGCCGCCGATCATCGGAGCGGCGATCCGCTTCATGACGTCGGCGCCGGCTCCGGCCGACCACATGATCGGCACGAGCCCGACGAACATCGTCGCGACCGTCATGAACTTGGGGCGGATGCGCTTGACGGCGCCATGCAGGACCGCCTGCTGCAGGTCCGCGAGCGAGCGAAGCCGCCCGGCGCGCTTCGCCTCGTCGTAGGCGAGATCGAGGTCAACAGCATGAACACACCCGTCTCCGCGTCCACGCCGAGGAGCGCGATGAGGCCGACCCAGACGCCGATGCTCATTTTGTAGCCGAGCAGGTAGAGCGGCCAGATCGCGCCAACGGCCGAGAACGGGACGGCCAGCACGATGATCGCGGTCTTGGCCGCCGAGCGCGTGTTCAGATACAGCAGCATCAACACCAGGAACAGCGTGACCGGAAGCACGAGCTTGAGCCGTTCGCGCACACGCTGCATCGCTTCGTACTGGCCGCTCCACACCAGCGAGTAGCCGGCCGGCAGCTGCACGTTTGCCGATACGAGGCGCTTTGCTTCGTTGACGTAGCTGCCGATGTCGCGGCCGGCGACATCGACGTACACGTATCCGGTCAACATGCCGTTCTCGTTGCGCAGCATCGCCGGGCCACTCACCAGTCTGACGTCCGCGAGCTCGTTGGCGGGTAGCTGCATCCGGCCGTCCATCGCCGGCACGAGCACGCGGCTCAGCCGCTCGACGTCGCTGCGGTAATCCCGGAAGTAGCGGACGTTGACCGGATACCGTTCACGCCCTTCGACCGTGGTGGTCACCGTATCGCCGCCGATGGCAGACATGACGACCGTCTGCGCCTCATCTATCGAGAGGCCGTAGCGCGCAAGCTCGTCGCGTTTCCAGTTGAAGTCGACGAAATAGCCGCCTGACGTGCGCTCCGCAAAGGCGCTGCGTGTACCGAAGACGGACGGCAGGACGGACTCGATCTCCGTGCCGATCCGCTCTATCTCCCGGATGTCGGCTCCGTAAATTTTGACTCCCACTGGGGTACGCAGTCCCGTCGTCAACATATCGATGCGGGCTTTGACCGGCATCGTCCAGGCGTTGGTGGTGCGCGGCAGTTTCAGCGCCGCGTTCATCTGCTGAACGAGGTCCTCCGTCGACATCCGGTCGCTCGTGATTCGGCGGAGCGGCAGCTTCAGCCAGCCCGGCGCCCAATCGCTGTACCACGTGTCGACGTGGCGCCACTGGTCGTGCGGCTTCAACACGATGATGGTTTCCATCATCGAGAACGGCGCCGGGTCCGTCGACGTCTCCGCGCGTCCCGCCTTCCCGAGCACGCGATCGACTTCCGGGAACTGCTTGATGATCCGGTCCTGCGTCTGGAGCAGCCGCTGAGCCTCGGTGACCGAGATGCCCGGCAGCGTCGATGGCATGTAGAGCAGCGTGCCTTCGTCGAGCGGCGGCATGAACTTGGAGCCGAGCCGCTGATAGGCAGGAATTGTCGCCAGCTCTCCCGACGGAAATCCGGCACTCATCACCTTATCATTCGGAAAACGCCGCGATTTCAACTGGCATTGTGCTTGGACTACAAACCGGCATGCGCACCCAGAACGACGCCTTTTCGCCCATGAACGCGATCACCGGAGTCGCCGGCATCCTGTTTGGGATCATCGTCGGTTACGTCATCGGCTCAGGTCAGCTCTCGGGACCGGCGGTGACCGCATCGGCCGCTCCTCAGACGGCCCAGGCGCCGCAATCCACAACGCTGGTGACCGATGCCGACCTGCAGCCCTATCGCGACATCCTCGGGCAGGATCCCAGGAACGCCGGGGCGGCGGCGGCGCTCGCCAACAAGTTGTACGACGCCGGGCGTTATACGGAAGCGATTCCCTACTATCAGACGGCGCTCGCGGGCGATCCGAAGAACATCAATGTGAGCACCGACCTCGGCACCGCGATGTTCTATGCCGGCCGCCCGGACGAGGCGCTCGCGCAACTGCAGAGATCGCTGACGATCGATCCAAATCACGCGCAGACGTTGTTCAACGTCGGTATCGTGAAGCGCGACGGGAAGAGCGATCGCAAAGGGGCGGTAGACGCGTGGGAGCGTCTGCTCGCGTCGAACCCGGGCTACCCTGAGGCAGCGCGGGTCCGATCGCTGATTGACGAATCGAAATGATCCAGGCAGCCTCGTGACAGGAAGGCCTCAGGACCCGCTACGCTGATGCCTGCATCGCGTCGGCGGGTTCGCGGGTCTCCGTGATTCCGCAGCGGGTAATGCGATCGCCCAGCGTCGAGCGCTTGATGTGGAGGAGCTCGGCCGCCTTCGACTTGTTCCCGTCGGCCACTTTCAACGCCCACCCAATCAGGTTCGATTCGACTTCCTTGAGCCGGTCGTCGAGCGAGATCGACTTGGGCGGCTCCAGCACCGGAAGCGGCGGGGCATCGGGAACCGTCGTCGCGCCGAACAGCACGCTCGCTGCGAGGCAGCCCACGCGTACCGTGCCGCACGAACATATCTGGACGGCGCGCTCGCAGGCGTTCTCGAGCTCGCGCACGTTGCCCGGCCAGCGATAGCGCGAAAACGCGTGCCGCACGACCGGGGAGATTTCCGGCACATCGATGCCGCGGTCGCGCGAGAAACGCCGCAGGAAGTGATCGACGAGCACGGGGATGTCTTCGCGGCGCTCACGCAGGGGCGGCAGCACGATCGGCAGGACGTTCAGGCGGTAGTACAGATCCTCGCGGAACTTGCCTTCAGCGACCAGCTGCTTCAGATCGCGCTTCGTGCCGGTAATGATGCGCACGTTGACCGCAATGGTCCTGGTGCCGCCGACCCGCTCGACCTGGTGGTTCTGCAGCGCTCGCAGCAGCTTGACCTGCATCGACAGCGGCACGTCGTCGATATCGTCGAGGAACAGCGTGCCTCCCTGCGCGAGCTCGAAGCGGCCCGGCTTGTCCTTGATGGCGCCCGTGAACGCGCCGCGCTCGTGGCCGAAGAGTTCGGTTTCAATCAACGATTCCGAGAACAGGGCGCAGCTGACGGCGACGAATGGCTCGTGCTTGCGCGCGCTCTGGTGATGCAGCAGGTTGGCGATGACTTCCTTGCCGGTGCCGCTCTCTCCCGTGATGATCACGCTGCTGTCGCTCCGGCTCACGACCTTCACGAAGTCGAAGATCGCGCGCATGCGCGCGCTATGGCCGACGACGACCTGATCGATGGAAAACTGGGTGGGGGTACGCATTTAGACCACCTGCAGCTCTTCGAATTCCTTGATTTCCTCGCGCAGCGCCATCTCGACGCCCATGTAGAGCGTCATGTGCGCGCTCGGACATCCGGAGCACATGCCGGTAAGCCGCACCTTCGCGCTATGGCCGGAGACGTCCACCAGCTCGATATCACCCCCGTCGGCCTGCATCATCGGACGGATGCGATCGAGCACTGATTCCACGCGTTCTCTGGACAACATGAGGCCTCGCTGACTGCCGACTGCCGATTGGCGATTGCCGATGTTTCGACTGCCGGTTGACGATTGACATTGCCGATTGCCGATTGCCGATTCACGGTTGCCGGAATCTCGTCAGAGCAACCGGCATGCCACGAAGAACACGCGGATTTGCTGAAGAAACTGCGGGAACTGTCAACGGGCACGGCCGTTGCTCAGAGGGGATGGGGAAAAATCCTGCTTGGCGCTGGGGGATTATTCGCGGCCCGCGCTTTTTTCCAGGCCGAACTTCTCGACCCTATAGCGGATCTGATCGCGGTTCAGGCCGAGCAGCGCCGCGGCCTTCGTGTGGTTCCATCCGGTTCGCTGCAGCGCCTGCACCACAAGCTCGCGCTCCACCTGTTCGAGACTCACGCCTTCTTCAGGCAGATCGTATCGCCCGTCGCTGCTCCGGCGCGCGACGGTCATCGGGAAATGCTCCGGTTCCAGCGAGTTGCCGTCCGCCAGCAGCATCGCGCGCTCGACCGCGTTCCGCAGCTCACGGATGTTGCCGGGCCAGCGGTAGCCGCGCAGCAGCTCCAGCGCTTCGGGCGAGGCACCCTGCACCTGCTTGCGGAATTCCCGATTGAATTGATCGATGTAGAAACTGAGGAGCAGCGGGATATCGCCGGGATGCTCGCGGAGCGGCGGAAGCAGCACCTGCATGACGTTCAGCCTGTAGAACAGGTCCTCGCGAAACTTTCCCTGCGCAACCGCCTCCTCGAGATCCCGATTCGTCGCGGCGATCACGCGCGCGTCGACGCGAATATCGGCGGCTCCGCCGACCCGTTTGAAGGTTTTCTCCTCGAGGAACCGCAGCAGCTTCGCCTGGAGCGCCGGCACCATTTCACCGATTTCATCCAGGAACACCGTCCCGCCGTCTGCCGATTCCAGGAGTCCCGTCTTCTGCTGTCGTGCGTCGGTAAAGGCGCCGCGCTCGTGGCCGAACAGTTCGCTCTCGAGCAGCGCCTCCGGCAGCGCCGAGCACGTGATGTTCATGAAGGACCGCGACGCGCGCTCGGAGTTGTAGTGGATCACCTTCGCCGCGAGGTCCTTGCCGGTACCGCTTTCACCCATCAGGAGAACCGTCGACGCCGGGCTGGTCGCGATCCGCTGCAGCAGGCCCTTCAGGGCCACCATCGTCGGCGATTCGCCGACGATGCGCGAAACGGCGTACGGCTCGGAGCGTGATGCGCGGAGCGATCTCACCTCGCGGCGCAGCGCCGTCGTCTCGATCCCTTTCTGGACGACCATCGCGATCTCGTCGAGATTAAAGGGTTTGTTGGCGTAGTGATACGCCCCTTGCTTCATCGCTTCGACGGCCGTCTCGATGCTGGAGAACGCGGTCAGCAGAATGATCGGCACGTCCGCTTGCGCTGCTTTCATTTTCTTGAGGACGCTGAGCCCGTCGGAATCGGGCAGTCGATAGTCGAGCAGCACCAGGTCGATCTCCGGACCGAACTTCTGCAGCGCGTCGCGTGCGGTGCCGGCTTCGACGACCGTGTAGCCCTCGGACGTCAGCCGTTCCGACAACGACCAGCGAATCAGCTGCTCGTCGTCGACAACCAGGATCGTAGCCATCTCTGCGAATTATAGAGTGGGGATGTAGCGGGGCTTCATGCCCCGTCTAGCCGCGGGATGTAGGGCGGGGCCTTATGCCCCGCCGTGCCGCGGCCCGTAAAAGGGCCACGCTATGCCGCCGCGGCTGCGTTGACCAGGCCGACCATGTTGCCCATGTCGAAGGGCTTGCCCAGAGCGCGGAACGCACCCGCGCGGAGGGCTTCCTCCAGGGTCTCGGCGGTCCCGTGCGCGGTCATCAGGATGATGCGGCAGCCGGGCGCCTGCTGGCGCAGCGTGCGGAGCAGCCCGAGATCGCTTGAATCGGGCAGCTTCACGTCGAGCAGCACGACAGAGATGTCCGAGGCCTGGTGGAGGCGCTCGAGCGTTTCCCTCGCGCTGCCGGCTTCGAGCACCTCGTAGCCCGCGGCTTCGAGGGTCTGCGCCAGCGACCAGCGGATCAGCTCTTCATCGTCGACAACGAGCACGGATGCCATAAACGGTACCGAGGAAAATCACTGAATCCAGGGGAAAATTCCCCGAAGCCCGAACGTGTCGTCCGCTGTTTATTTGCCGTTTCGGCCCGTCGCGCGCTAGCATCGGGGCAAATTCGACTCTTGGGTTCTCCTGCTATCAAACCTCGATCCACATTGGTGACGCCGGCGGCGGCAGCCCGGGCGCGCGATCGGCGGCTTGTCAGCACCGCGGCCGTGCTGGCCGGGATCGTCTTCATCGTCGACCTGAACGTCCCCTTCGACATCGCGGTCTCCGCGCTGTATGGCCTCGTCGTGCTCATCGGGCTGTACATCCACGACCCGCGGTTTCCGTGGATCACCGGCTCGATCGTGACCGTCCTGACGATTCTTGGCGGCTGGCTGTCCCCTCCCGGCGGGCCGGTGATGTACGGCATCGCCAACCGCGTTTTGACGCTCGCCGGCATCTGGATCAGCGCGTGGCTGGTATCGGGTTACTCGAAGGTCGGACGCGCGCTCGATCGCTCGCTCAAGGATCTCGCCGGCACCAACTTCGCGCTCGATCAGGCGGCGATCGTTGCCGTGACCGACGTCAAAGGGAAGATCGCGTATGTCAACGAGAAGTTCTGTGAGATCTCGAAATACAGTCGCGAGGAACTGGTCGGCCAGGATCACCGGATCATCAACTCAGGCTACCACCCGAAGGAATTCATCCGCGGCTTGTGGACGACAATCGCCGGCGGCCGCATCTGGCGCGGCGAGATCCGCAACCGTGCCAAGGACGGCAGCTTCTACTGGGTCGATACGACCATCGTGCCGTTCCTCGACGAGCGTGGCAAACCATATCAGTACATGGCCATTCGCTCGGATATCACCGAGCGGAAGCGCACCGAGGAGCTACTGCGCGAGCAGGCGGCGCTGGCGCGGCTCGGCGAGATGGCCGCCGTCGTCGCGCACGAGGTGAAGAATCCGCTCGCCGGCATCCGCGGCGCACTGCAGGTGATTGGCGGCCGCATGCCGGAGACGAGCCGCGATCGCGGCATCATCGGCGAGATCGTTCAGCGGCTCGATTCGCTGAATGACATCGTGCAGGATCTGCTGGTCTTCGCGCGGCCACGCGAACCGAAGCTCGCGCCCGTGCCGCTGGCCGGGCTCCTCGAAAGCACGGCCGCGCTCCTGAAGAAGGATCCGACACACGCCGCGGCGCACGTGACGGTGACAGGGGATCGTCCGACACTCAGTGCGGATGCCGAGCAGCTGCAGATCGCGATGTTGAATCTTCTGCTCAACGCAGCACAGGCGGCAGGTGCGGCGGGACAGGTGCGCGTTTCAGTCGCCGCGCGCAACGGTCTCTGCCAGATCGCGATCGCCGACAGCGGACCGGGGATCCCGGCCGAGATCCGCGACCGGATCTTCGAGCCATTCTTCACGACGAAACACCGCGGCACCGGCCTCGGGCTGCCGACGGCGAAACGTGTGGTCGAGCGGCATCACGGAGAGATCACGGTCTCCTGTCCACCTGAAGGGGGAACGATCGTGACCGTTACTCTCCCGCTGAGTTCGGCGAATCAGCGGATCGCTGAATTGCCGGAATCGCCGTAATTTCACCGTGCGTGAAGAAACCACCGGTCGAGCACGACGCGCCGGACGAACCACGAGTTGCGCAGCAAGCGACGTGCGATCGCGCAGGCGGTGTGTTGGGGAACGGCGATCGACAGCGCCTGTGCAAGCGGGCTGACGCCGAAGCGCCCGCGCAGGCGCGTCGCGTATGGCTCGAGCCGATCGGCGGTGTAACAGCCTCTGGCATCGAGAATCGCCGACGCCGCCAGCAAGCCCGATTCAATCGCAGGCCATATCCCCTCGCCGCTGCGCGGGAACGCCAGACCGGCCGCGTCCCCGACCAGCACCACCCCATCGTCCACGGCGTGCCGGCCGCGTGCGCCTGCCACCAGGTAGGCGTGTCCGCGCCATCGCCACGATCCAGCGGCAGGAATCCGTCGCCGGACCCTCAGATACTCCACGAATCGGGCCGTCGCGTTCGGCAGCGCACGAGCGTCGAATCGTCCGAACCCGACGTTCACGTAGGGCCCTTTCCGGAAGCACCAGCCATAGCCCCGGAGGTCGTCACAGAAATACAGTTCGGGACGTTCGCCGTCGATGGGCCAGCCATCGCCCGGGTCGGCCACGAACTCCGCCTCCTGCGCGGCCACGACGGGCGCGGCAGCGGCGTCGCTGTTCAACACGCGTGATACCGGACAGAAATGGCCTCCAGCGCCGACGAGCATCGGCGTGCGAACGGCATCGTTCACGACCCAATGCGCGCCCTCACGCCGGATGTGAGTGACCGGCGTGCCGAGCAGCACGCGCGCGCCGGCGCGCTGGAGGAGATAGTGATCGAATTCGCAGCGGCGGATGCCGAAGCTGACCGGACGGCGGTACGCGACGTCAATCGAATCGCGGTCCCCGATGACGCCGATTCGAAATGCGGTGATTGGCTGAAAGGTCCGGCTGTGGCGGTACTCGCCCACGTCGATCTGAAGCGCGTTCAGGACTTGCGGCGTGATCCATCCGGCGCAGACTTTGTCGCGCGGAAACGCGGCCTTGTCCATGACGACAACGTCCAGGCCTGCCTGACGCAGTTTCCACGCGCATGAGGAGCCGGCCGGGCCGCCGCCTACGACCAGCGCGTCGCAAGTGATCACAACGACGCGACTCAGTTACGGCGATTCTCGCCGTTCGCTGCCGCGCGTCCAGGGTACGTCGTTGTTCCTGTTGCGCGTGAACACCACCTGGAACAGCTGCAGTGAGCCGGTCATGAACGCCGCCTGCGAACCGGCGAGATACAGATCCCAGGTGCGGACGAACGGGTCGTCGAACATGGCCGCCACGTGGGCCGCGGAACGCAGGAATCGCCCGCGCCAGTGCTCGAGCGTCTTGGCATAATGCAGCCGCAGGTTTTCGACGTCGAGCACCGAGAACTGGTGCGGTTCGAGCACGTGCTCGAAGACCTCGCGCAGCACCGGCGCGTGGGCGCCGGGGAAGATCCGTTTACGAATCCACGCGTTCAACGGTGCGGAGCGATTACGTCCGATGAAATGCAGCAGCCCTCGCCCGCCGCCGGTAAGCGAACGCTCGATGACGCGGCCGAGCGTCGGGTAATCGGGTGCGCCGACGTGTTCGAGCATTCCGACAGACACGAAGGCGTCATAGGCGCCGCGCACGTTCCGGTAGTCGTCTTCGATGAACTCGACGCGATCGGCGAAACCTTCGGTTCTGGC
>Ga0310810_10002043_pt1 | contig 21502 bp, 18 predicted proteins | sample NCmetagenome_FD_207641 | JGI IMG/M metagenome (GOLD analysis project Ga0310810, IMG submission 207641) | Soil microbial communities from experimental microcosm in Duke University, North Carolina, United States - NC | ecosystem: Engineered > Artificial ecosystem > Soil microcosm > Unclassified ...
ACGTCGTCGAGATCGGCGAGCGTCAGGTCCGGTGCGATCTTCAGGAGCACCGGCGTCGGGCCGACGCGGCTTCGCACCTTTTCGCGGGCTTCGATGACGCGGCCGAGCAGGTCGTCGAGCGCGCTCGCCTGTTGTAGGTCGCGCAGGCCGGGCGTGTTCGGCGACGAGACGTTGACGGTGAAGTAGCTCGCCACCGCCGCGAACGTGTCGATCAGGCGCACGTAGTCGTCGGTGCGATCGGCTGAGTCCTTATTGGCCCCGATATTGACGCCGACGACGCCGCCCGCACGCGCCCGCGCCGAGAGCCGCGCAAGGACCGCCGGCGCACCGTCATTGTTGAAGCCAAGCCGGTTGATCACCCCGCGGTCAGCTTCGAGGCGGAAGATCCGCGGTCGCGGATTCCCGGACTGCGGGCGCGGCGTCACGGTACCGATCTCGACGAAACCGAAGCCGAGGCGCAGGAGCGCGTCCGGCGCCGCCGCGTTCTTGTCGAAACCGGGCGCCACCCCGACCGGGTTCGGGAACGTCAGCCCGAAAGCGCGGACGCCGATCTCCGGCGGGTCGGCAGGGGCCCGCGCCACCGGCATCAGCCGCAGCGCCTTGAGGGTCAGGGCATGCGCGTCCTCGGGATCGAGCGCGCGCAGCAGCGGCCGGGACAGGCGGTCGATCAGACCGATCACGTGTGTATGGCTCCGGGAAGGATTGTGGCCCGGACCCTATGGGCGCGCCCGGGCCGATTCAAGGCAGGTGGATGCATAATCCGCTTGCATCTCCAAGTTCCGAGGTTATGTTTCCTACGTAGAAATTCCCTGCCAAGGAGAGGGCCGTGCCTCCGCGCGCGGCGGCCATGAATGCTTACACACGCCCAGATCTGGAACGCCCTTGACCGTCTCGCGGCCCGCAACAAGCTCACCGCATCCGGCCTCGCCAAGAAGGCCGGCCTGGATCCGACCACCTTCAACAAGTCCAAGCGCATTACCCCGGAAGGCCGTCAGCGCTGGCCGTCGACCGAATCGGTCGCCAAGGCGCTGGCCGCGACGAGCACCAAGGTCGATACCTTTGTCACCCTGATCACCGACGGCGTGAAGCCGGCGATCTCGACTGTGCCGATGATCGGCTTCGCCCAGGCCGGCGAAGGCGGGCACTTCGACGATTCGGGCTTCCCGGTCGGTAAAGGCTGGGACGAAGTCGAGCTGCCGCACGTCACCGACGAGCAGGCCTATGCGCTCAAGATCGCCGGCGAATCGATGAAGCCGACGTATCGGCCCGGCGACACCATCATCGTCTCGCCTTCGAGCCCGATCCGCAAAGGCGACCGCATCGTCGTCAAGACGCGCGACGGCGAGGTGATGGTCAAGGAACTGCGCAAGCGCACGACCAAGACGATCGAGCTCAAGTCGCTCAACGCCGAACACCGCGACCGCACCTTCCCGATCAACGAGATCGACTGGATGGCGCGCATTCTGTGGGCGAGCCAGTGAGGTTGCTAATCCCTCCTCCGCTTGCGGTAGGGATTAAGAATTTAGTGCCGCCGGCCATACGGACGGCGTGAACTGCAACAACCGTCGCGGGGGGCGACCATGACCGACATGTCTTTGCATACGCAGGGCTGTAGCTGCTGCGCCGATCTTCTGGCCAAACGTTTCGACCGCAGGCGCTTCCTGCATGTCGCGGCCGGCGCCGGCCTGATGGCGGCGTTCTCGCCGCTCGCCTTCGCCGCCGAGGGCAAATACGAAGCGATGCTGCTCACCTGCATCGACCCGCGCTTTCCCGAGCCGACCATCAAGTACATGGAAGGGCGGCAGATGATCGGCAAATACAGCCAGTTCACCTTCGCCGGCGCCTCGATCGGCGTCGTCGCGCCCGCGTTCAAGACGTGGCAGGTGGCGTTCTGGGACAACCTCGCCGCCTCGATCCAACTGCACAGCATCCCGAAGGTCATCTCGATAAACCACCGCGACTGCGGCGCGGCAAAGATCGCCTACGGCCCCGATGCGGTGAAGGACAAGGCGACCGAGACGGCGACGCACAAGGCCGCGCTGATGGAGTTCAAGAAGCAGGTCGGCGAGAAGCAGCCGAAGCTCGCGGTCGAGCTGCACCTGATGGCGCCGGACGGGAGCGTCGAGACGTTCAGCTAGCCGCTCCATCGCCTCACGGTCATTGCCGGGCTTGACCCGGCAATCCATGAGGCGTTTCCGAACTCGCTGACAGTACTGCTGAGATTGCGGCGACTCATCATAGATGCCCGGGTCAAGCCCGGGCATGACGGCACTTTGCGCTTGTCGCTAGATCAAGCGCTCCTTGCCAGCGCGCCGTCGATCATCTCGACGGTGTTCTGCACGCCGAACGCGGCGACGAACGAGCCGAAGCGCGGGCCTTTCTCCTGACCGAGCAGCACCTGGTACAGCATGTTGAACCAGTCGAGCGACACGCCCGGCTTGCCGTCTTTGGCTTTCTTCTTCTGGTCGAGGAACGGCTCACGCCGCCCGATCTCGTAGACGACATCCTGGACCGCTTCGGCGCTGGCGTCGGCCGGCAGTTGCGACAGCGCGTCGCGCAAATCGGTCAGCGCCGCCCGCTCGCCCTCGCCCGGCTCGCGGAATTTCTTGTGCGGCAGAACGAAGTCGCGGAAGTAGTGGATGGCGTAGCCGACGAGATCGTTGAGCTTGGGGTGCGTCTGCGGCGTCACGCCCGGACGGTAGCGGCCGATGAAGCCCCACAGCGTCTCGGCATTCTCCGCGTTCGACGACGACACCAGCGTCAGCAACATCTGGAACGAGAGCGGCATGTCCGGCTTCGGCGGCTGGCCGGAGTGGATGTGCCACACCGGATTGCCGAGACGCTGGCGAGGATCCTCCTGGCGCTGGTAGCCGTCGAGGAATTGATAGTAATCGTCGACGTTGCGCGGGATGACGTCGAAATAGAGTCGCTTCGCCGCCTTGGGCTCGCGATACATGAACAGCGACAGGCTCTCAGGGCTGGCGTAGCGCAGCCACTCGTCGATGGTGAGGCCGTTGCCCTTCGACTTCGAGATCTTCTGGCCCTTCTCGTCGAGGAACAGTTCGTAGTTGAAGCCCTCGGGCGGCATGCCCCCGAGCGCTTTGCAGATCTCGCTCGACAGCTTGACCGAGTCGATCAGGTCCTTGCCGGCCATCTCGTAGTCGATGCCCAGCGCGACCCAGCGCATCGCCCAATCGGGCTTCCATTGCAGCTTGCAGCGCCCGCCCGTGACCGGAACGGTGAACCGCTCCTGCGTGTCCGGGTCTTCGTAGGTGATCGTGCCGCGCTTGGCGTCGTGGCCGACGACCGGCACCTGGAGCACGACACCGGTGCGCGGATCGATCGGCAGGAACGGCGAATAGGTCGCGGCGCGCTCTTCGCGCAAGGACGGCAGCATGATCGCCATCACCTTGTCGAAATGCTCGAGCATTTTCATCAGCGCGCCGTCGAAGCGGCCGGACTTGTAATATTCAGTCGAGCTTGCGAACTCGTAGTCGAAGCCGAAATGGTCGAGGAAGGCGCGCAGCCGCGCATTGTTGTGCTCGCCGAACGAGGGATGCGTGCCGAAAGGATCGCGCACTTTGGTCAGCGGCTTGCCGAGGTCCTGCTCGAGCAGGTCCTTGTTCGGCACGTTGTCAGGCACCTTGCGCAGGCCGTCCATGTCGTCGGAAAAAGCGATGAGCCGCGTCTTGACCTTGTCGTCGGTGAGCACGCGGAAGGCGTGGCGCACCATGGTCGTGCGCGCGACCTCGCCGAACGTGCCGATATGCGGCAAGCCGGACGGGCCATAGCCGGTCTCGAAGATGACCTCGTCCTTCGGCCGCTTCTTCAGGCGCGCGACGATCTTGCGCGCCTCCTCGAACGGCCAGGCGTTCGAATTCTCGGCGACGGAACGCAGGTCTTCGGCATCAATCGACATTTCGGCCTCCGGCGCGCACATGTAGGCAAGGCCTGCCGGGGCGTCAAATCCGCGCGCGGAGTGTGTGGCATCCGCCGCAAAAGGCCGCTACAGGCTCGGATGTGACGAGCGAAACCACACCATCGCGCAAGACAGCCGCCGTCATCGGCGGCGGGCCGGCCGGCCTGATGGCCGCCGAGGTGCTGGCGCGCGCCGGCCTCGCCGTGACGATTCATGACCGGATGCCATCTCTCGGGCGCAAGTTCCTGCTCGCCGGCCGCGGCGGCCTCAACCTCACCCACAGCGAGCCGCTCGAGCGCTTCCTGACGCGCTATGGCGCCATCGACCCGCTCCTGAAAAGCGCAATCGCGCGCTTCCCGCCGGATCGCTTGCGCGCCTTGGCGCAGACGCTCGGGCAGGAGACGTTCGTCGGATCGAGCGGCCGCGTCTTCCCGAAGGCGATGAAGGCCTCGCCCTTGCTGCGCGCCTGGCTGCGGCGGCTCGGAGAGCTCGGCGTGCGCGTGGCGCTGCGCCATCGGTGGACCGGCTGGAGCACAGACGGAAAGCTGCGCTTTTCGCATGGGGGCCACGACGTCGCGGTCGCAGCCGACGTCACCATCCTCGCGCTCGGCGGCGCGAGCTGGCCGCGGCTTGGCTCCGACGCATCGTGGACGGAAGCGCTCGCTGCGCGCGGCGTCGCCATCGCGCCGCTTCAGCCGTCGAACTGCGGCTTCACCGTCGCCTGGTCGGAGGCGATGCGGCGCGTCGAAGGCGCCCCCTTGAAGCGCATCGCGCTCACATGCGGCGAGCATACGGTGCGCGGCGAGGCCATCGTCACCGGCAGCGGGCTGGAAGGTGGAGCGGTCTATGCGTTGTCGGCCCGCTTGCGTGACGCGATCGCGCGCGACGGCAGTACTGATCTCACGATCGATCTTCGGCCCGACATGGATGCGGCCGCTCTTGCGGCGAAGTTTTCGGCGCCGCGCGGCAAGCAGTCGCTGTCGAACGTCTTGCGCAAGGCGCTCAAGCTGCCGCCGGTCGCGACCGCACTGCTGCACGAGGCGACCACCGCGCGCGGCCGGCCGCTCTCGTCGCTGAGCGCCGATGAACTCGCCGCACTCCTCAAAGGCGTGCCGGTGCACCTGACCGGGGTGCAGCCGATTGCCGGCGCCATCTCGACGGCAGGCGGTGTCCGCTTCGACGCACTCGACGCGCATTTCATGCTGAAGGCGCTGCCCGGCGTGTTCGTCGCCGGCGAGATGCTCGACTGGGAGGCGCCGACCGGCGGTTATCTCTTGCAGGCGTGCTTCGCCACAGGCGTCGCAGCGGCCGAAGGCGCGCTCGCCTGGCTCGGGGCCAAGGCAGAATGAAGAAGGGCCGCCCGATGAGGACGGCCCTTCCATTGTCGAACCACAGTCCCGCTGGACCGGATGCGCGGCATCAGGCCGCGCAGACTCCCACCGAGGCGAGAATCCAGGTCGCGGTTGCCGGCGGCTGCGGCGATAGACAATGAGACACTGGATCACCTCCTTTCTGATGTTGACGATGCACCTAACATAAGGCGCCCGCCGTGGAGCGCCAGAGGCGTCTTCAGAAAGGGCTGATCGGGAAATAGCGCAGCCACAGATCGGTGAAACGGCCCTTCTCCCACAACCGGAACAGCGCCCAGTTGAAGGCCTGGCGCATGAGGTCGTTGTTGCGGCGGACGGCGATGCCGATGCCTTCGCCGAAGAAGCGGCTCTCGGTGTAGGGGCCGCCGCGGAAGACGCAGCAATTGGCCGAGTCGGTGCCGTTGAGCCAGAAGGCGAGCGAGATACCGTCACCGAACAGGAGGTCGACCTCGCCCTTCTTCAGCGCCGCGCGCGCCGCTTCCTGCGACGGATAAGGATGCAGCTCGGCCTCGGTGAACAGCTCCTTCAGGTAGGCCTCGTGCGCGGTGCCGGCGACGACCGCGACCTTCTTGCCCTCGAGCGCCTCCGGCTTGATCTCCTCGAACTTTACGTCCTTGCGCGACACGAAGCGCGCCGGCACGCGGTAATAGGGGTCGGAGAAGTCGACCTTCTGCCGCATCTCCGGGCTCGGCGAGATCGAGGCGATCACCGCGTCGCCTTCGTTCCTGTTGAGCGCGTCGATGAGGGTGTCGAAGCGGCGCATCTGCACCGTGCAGGCGACCTTGATCTCCTCGCAGATCATGCGCGCGAGATCGACGTTGAAGCCGGCCGGATTGCCGTCAGGCCCGGCATAGTCGAACGGCGGATAATCGATCTCGGTCAGAAAGCGGATGATGCTGATGCGCGAGAGGTCCGGCCGCTCGGGCCGCCGTCGCGGGTCCCAGAAGCTCGGAACCGCCATCGGATCGGCCTTGACCGCGGGGGTCTGCGGCACCGCCGGCGACTCGCTCGGCTTCGGCGCGGCATCGTTACGCGGCGCCTGCGCGGCGGCGGCCGACAGCCACAGACAGGTCGCCAGCGCCACCGCGCCGCCCAGCCCTCCGCCCTGCCCTCTGCGCATCGCAAATCCTCGCCGCAAATCGCGGGCGAACATACCACCGGGATTGCGGCGGGCCAGAGGGAAGTAGGGCGGAGCCGGTCAGGCGGCCGCGAGGTGCTTCTCGATCTCGTGCACCGGCATCTTGACGAAGTCCTTGTCGAGCTCGGCGCGCAGCGCCCCCTTGAGCGCGTGCGAATAGGCCGGACGCAGCATGCCGAGCGCGCGCGGCGGCGCGATGAGGATTACCGACTTGGCCTTGCCGGCGGCGACGGCCGCGTCGAGATGGTGTGCCAGCTTGACCAGGAATTGCTGCTCGGACTGATCGTGCCAATCGGTCTGTCCGACCGACGAGCGGATCGTTCCGGTCGAAGCGTTGGTACGGCCGGGCTTGTCGGTGCCCTGCTCGCGCGTGGCCAAATTCTTCTGCTCGAACACTTCGAGCGTCTTCAGGTTGGGAAACTTGGCGTCTCCGGCGTTCTGCAATATGAGCGCCTTGGCGCCGTCGCACACCACCACCCACTCGCCTTCGCGGATCGACAGACCGGACATGCATTCCTCCTCAACGTGCGGGCAACCCTAGAGCAGCCGGGACCCTTGACGTTTGCTGTGGATCAAACGCCCGGAGGACGACTTAGGTTCGCTGCCGTTCAGTTGGTGCCGTCGAGAAGCCGCCGCGCGATGACCTGCGCCTGGATTTCGGCCGCGCCCTCGAAGATGTTGAGGATGCGCGCGTCGCACAGGATGCGCGAGGCCGGAAATTCGAGCGCGAAGCCGTTGCCGCCGTGGATCTGCACCGCGTTGTCGGCGTTCGCCCAGGCGACGCGCGCGGCGAGCAGTTTGGCCATGCCGGCTTCCAGATCGCAGCGCCTGCCGGAGTCCTTCTCGCGCGCGGCGTGGTAGGTGAGCTGGCGCGCGATCATGATCTCCGCCGCCATCATCGCGATCTTGTCGGCGACGCGCGGGAAATCGACGATCGGCCGCGCGAACTGTACGCGGTTCGTCGCGTAGTCGAGAGACTGCTCCATCGCCGCCTGCGCCACGCCGATGGCGCGCGCCGCGGTCTGGATCCGCGCCGACTCGAAGGTCTGCATGAGTTGCTTGAAGCCCATGCCTTCGACGCCGCCGAGCAGATTCTCCGCCTTCACCTCGAAGCCGTCGAACGCGATCTCGTATTCCTTCATGCCGCGATAGCCGAGCACCTCGATCTCGGTGCCGGTCATGCCCTTGGCTGGAAACGGATCGGCGTCGGTGCCGCGCGGCTTTTCGGCGAGCAGCATGGACAGGCCGCGATGGCCCGCTTCCTTCGGATTGGTGCGCACGAGGAGCGTCATCAGGTCGGCGCGCACCGGATGCGTGATCCAGGTCTTGTTGCCATAGACCTTGTAGACATTGCCTTCGCGCACCGCGCGGGTCTTCAGCGAGGCGAGATCGGAGCCGGTGTTCGGCTCGGTGAACACCGCAGTCGGCAGAAGGCGGCCGGAAGCGATGCCCGGCAACCACTTTCGCTTCTGCTGTTCGGTGCCGCCGCCGAGGATCAGCTCCGCCGCAATCTCCGAGCGCGTGCCGAGCGAGCCGACGCCGATATAGCCGCGCGAGAGCTCCTCGGAGACGACGCACATCGATTCCTTGCCCAGCCCCATGCCGGTGAACTCTTCCGGTATGGTGAGCCCGAACACTCCGAGTTCGGACATCTGCGCGATGATCTCGAGCGGGATATAGCTGTTGGTGCGATGCCATTGCTGGGCATGGCCGATCACCTCGGTGTCGGCGAACTTGCGCATCTCCTCGCGGATCGATTCGAGCGTATCGTCGAGGCCGCAGGCGCCGACGGTGGCGCCATGGCCTTCGCGCATCAGCGCGACGAGCCGCGCGCGCCGCTCGGCGGTGTTGCCGGTCGCGACCAATTCCTCCATTGCCGGCGTCATGCGCGCGGCGACCTGCGCCATGGTCAGGCCCATATCGGCCGGGCGCACGACCTCGTTCTGGCTCATCGGGATGCCGCCGAGAATCTGGGCGATGTACTCGCCTATGCCGATCCGGACGAGGTGCTCCTCGACCTCGCCGAGGTTGCCGTCGGCCGCCATGCGCCCTGCATAGGCCGCCGTCTGCCGCACCGCCTCGACATAGGTGGCGAGCCAGGCGAGCCCGTGCGCCGCACGTTGCTCACGGTCGAGCAGCCGGCTGACCACGTGCCCTTCGACCGCCACACGTTCGCGCACCCGCGCCGTTGCGTCCCCGAGCAGCGCCTCGAGGGCGGCCGCGGCGTCGCGGGCGAGCCCGACCAGGTCGCTTCCGTGAGAGGTGCGGGTGGCGGCAATGGGCATGGAGACCTCGGCAGTCGCTCTCGGACAGGGTCCGGATTGGGTAACGGACACTACGCGTGCAGTGCACAAACGCAATGCCCGGCGCGGCCTTGGCGCAGCCAGCCCCAACATACAGGGGCGGCCGGCTAATTGCTGGAATCTTAACCATTTTCGGGCTTTCTCGATCCGTACCCCTGCGCCGTGCCCAACGCCACCGGCGGGACCGACCCATGCCCATGAAACGCCTGGCCCTGCTCAGCCGCCTGCCGAGGCTGCTCTCTTCGCTCACGGTGCGCAGCCGCATCGTCGTCCTCGCTTTGATCCCCGTCGCCGGCTTCGCCGCCAATGGCGTCACCTACTTCTCCGGCGAGGATGCGGTCGGCAGCGCCTTCAGGACCGTGCAGCAGTCGAACGAACTCGCCGGCGCCAGCCGCGACTTCAAGAGCGCGGTCAACACGATGCGCATCGTGGTCAAGGACTTCGCCGTCAAGCCGAGCGACGCGCTGATCGTCGATTTCGAAGGCGCCCAGGGGCTCGCTATGCACAGCCTCGACGTCGTCGCCGGGATCCTCGACAAGCAGCACGCCGCCGACATGGCCGGGCTTCGCTCCGATCTCGTCGGGCTCCAGAGCAACTTCGACACGCTCGTGCAGATGCAGCGCGAGCTTGGCTTCGACGATAATACCGGTCTGCGCGGAAAGCTGAGCACCACCGGCAATGCCGTCGAGCGCATCATCAATGAGAGCTTGACCTGGCTCGCCGACGGCGAGGCGCGCAAGCTCAAGAACGCGCTGCTGACGATGCGTTACTACGAGGTCGAATACAGGCTCAACCAGTTCGACCTGAACCGCCAAATGTTCGACAAGGCCTACAAGAGCTTCGTCGCCACCTTCGACAATATCGACGGCACGCCGGACATGAAGGGCGGGCTCGAGCAGCAGGTGAAGAGCTACGCCGATACGTTCAAGATCTGGCGGGAGGCCTATGATGGCGCCTATCCGATACGGGCGCTGATCGACTCCGACAGTCAGCGCATCCTGCCTCGCGCCGACTCGATCATCGAGCGCGCGCGCGACAGCGCCGCACGAGCCGCCACCGCGCTCGCCACGTCGCAGCGCCATACGCGCATCGGGATCATCGCCGTCGGCGTCGCAATGGTGCTCATCGGCCTCGGCTTCTCCTGGCTGATCGGGCGGAGCATCACCCGGCCGCTGCACGGCCTCGCCGCCGTGATGCAGCGTCTCGCCGCCGGCGACACGTCGGCGCGCATTCCGGCCACGCATGCGCGCGACGAGATCGGTGAGATGGCGCGCAGCGTCATCGTCTTCCGCGATACCATGATCGAGCGCGAAGCGCTGGCGCAGCAGCAAGCCGAAACCGGCGAGCAGCGCGAGCGGCGCAGCGTCACCATCGCCGGCACGATCGGCCAATTCAAGCACACGGTGGAAAGCGCGCTGGGCAAGCTGCGCGCGGCATCGATGAAGCTCGAAATGAGCTCGAGCGACCTCAACAAGTCCGCCGACACGGTCTCGTCGGAAGCCGAGACGGCGACGGCGCGCGTCACCGCCGCGTCAGAGAACGTCAGCGCCGCCGCGGGCTCCGTCGAGGAACTCGCCGCTTCGATCGGCGAGATCGCCAACCAATCGACGAAGTCAACGGAGGTCGCCCGCCGCGCCGTCTCCGAGGCCAGCCGCACGGTCTCGACGATGGCCGAGCTCGGCAATGCGGCGACCCGCATCGGCGAGGTTGTCGGCCTCATCCAGGCGATTGCAGGTCAAACCAATTTGCTCGCGCTCAATGCCACCATCGAGGCTGCGCGTGCCGGCGAGGCGGGCAAGGGCTTCGCCGTTGTCGCCGCCGAGGTCAAATCGCTCGCCAGCCAGACCGCGCGGGCGACCGAGGATATTGCGGAGCAGATCGGCGCCATCCAGTCCGCCGCAGCGGACTCCGCGCAGGCGATCGAGCAGGTCAATGCCATTATCAACGAGATGGCGAACCTCGCGACCTCCGTCGCCGCCACGGTCGACCAGCAGAACCAGGCTGTGGCCATCATCGCCGAGGGCGTGCACCGTGCTTCCGGCGAGGCGCGCAACGGCGCCGAGGCGATGGCGCGCGTTGCCGGCGTCTCGACCGATGCGCGCGCGACCGCGGCCGGCGTCCGATCCCTCGCCGACTCGGTGGCGATCGAGGCCGAGAGCCTCGAAGCGGACGTTCGCCGCTTCCTCGACGACGTGCAGGCGGCCTGACGGGCCGCCCTTGTAATCGGCGTCACAATCGCCGATCTGAGGTCTGGCAGGCCGCGGAGCCCGTTTCTTGCATCACCTCAAGCTTTCCTGGCGCGTGATCTACGGCGCCTTTCTTCATTTCCTCGCCGATGACGGCTGGGCGATCGCCAGCCACATCGCGCTGTCGACGCTGATGGCGCTGTTTCCTTTCATGATCGTGGTCACCGCGCTGGCCGCGTTCTTTTTCGGCTCGAAGGACCTTGCCGACGAGGCCGCGCGCATCCTGCTCGAGGCATGGCCGCCGCAGGTGGCCGGGCCGATCTCCGCCGACATTACGGGCGTGCTGACCAATGTCCGCGGCGACGTGCTGACCTTTGGCGTCCTGTTCGCGATCTACTTCGCCTCCAGCGGCGTCGAAAGCCTGCGCATCGGGCTCAACCGCGCCTACGACATGGCCGAGCGGCGGCCGTGGTGGCTGCTGCGGCTGGAATCGATCCTCTACGTGCTGGTCGCGGCGGTCGCCATCCTCGCCTTCTCGCTGCTCGTCGTTCTGGCGCCGTTCCTATGGGACCGTCTGGTGCTGCTGGCGCCGCAATTCGCGCCGTTCAGCGTGGTCGTCACCTTCGCCCGTTACGTCGTGGCGGCGATGGTGCTGGTCATAGCCCTGACCGTCATCCACAGTTGGCTGCCCTCGGGCCGGCGCAACCTCGGCGAGATCGCCCCCGGCATCGGCGCGACGCTCGCCTTGTGGCTCATCGCCGGCGCCGTATTCGGCCGCTATCTCGCCGAGTACGCCTTCGCCTATGTGTCGATGTATGCGGGACTGGCATCGGCGATGATCGCGCTGATCTTTCTCTATGTCTGCGCGTCGATTTTCGTCTACGGCGCGGAATTGAATTCGACCATCAGCAAGGTGCGCAGCGGCCTCGAAGAAGAGGCCGTGGCCCGCGATTTTCGCAAGCAGTAGTGGCCTTTCCGGTTGCAACGGCGCAGACACAACCCATGACCCGCAATGCGGGCCGGTAAGGAAATCTCAACGTCAACGTTCTTGAATGTCAGCGGGGAGACCTGGGGATGACCGATTCCGTTTCGCGCGCCGCCGTCGATGCCTTCTACGAGGCCTATGCCTCGCGCGATCCGCAGCGGATCGGCGCGGTGCTCGACGACGACGTCGAATGGCACGTCAACGGACCGGCCGAGGTGATCAAGATTTGCGGCTACTGGCGCGGCAAGGCGGCGGTGATCGATCGCTTCACCCGACTGGTCCCGCAGGTCATCGCCTTCAAGAAGCTCGAAATCGAGCACCTCTTGGTCGACGGTGACCAGAGCGCGATGTTCGGCCGCATCACCTCGCGCCACCGCGACAGCGGCCGCACCATCTCGCACCGCGTCTCGCACATTGTGCGCTATCGCAACGGCAAGGTCGCGTCGTTCCGCGTCATCAATGACACGTTCGACGCTGCCGAGCAGTTCCTCGGCCACCGGATCAATGTCGAGAGCGAGACCCTGCCGGCCGAGGGCGACGTGGTCGCGATCTAGGCGGCGCCTCCCGCGACTTCCAGCACGTCCTCAAAGCTTCTCAGGCCGGGCGCGGGCGCGTTGACCATCACCGCCATGTTGCCTGGCGGGTGCTGGTTCTTCCACATCATCGTGTGCGCCTTCGGGATCTCCTGCCACGAAAACGTCTTCGACAGGCACGGATCGATGCGGCGTCCGAGAACGAAACGGTTAGCGAGCGACGCCTGCTTCAAATGCGCGAAATGCGAGCCCTGGATGCGCTTCTGCCGCATCCAGACGTAGCGCGCGTCGAACGTGATGTTGAAGCCCGTCGTGCCGGCGCAGAACACGACCATGCCGCCGCGCTTGACCACCATGCACGAGACCGGGAACGTCGCCTCGCCGGGATGCTCGAACACGATGTCGACGTCACGCTTGCCGGTGATGTCCCAGATCGCCTTGCCGAAGCGCCGCGCCTCCTTGGCCCAGTCGTTGAACTCCGCCGAATTGACCTGCGGCAGCTGGCCCCAGCACTTGAAATCCTTGCGGTTGATGACGCCCTTGGCGCCGAGATTCATCACGTAATCGACCTTCGACTCGTCCGACACGATGCCGATGGCATTGGCGCCCGAGGCCGCGACGAGCTGGATGCCGAACACGCCGAGGCCGCCCGAGGCGCCCCACACCAGCACGTTGTCGCCGGGCTTGAGCGTGTGCGGCGAATGGCCGAACAGCATGCGATAGGCGGTGGCGAGCGTCAGCGTGTAGCAGGCCGCCTCTTCCCAGGTCAGGTGCTTGGGCTTTTCCATCAATTGCCGCGACTGCACGCGGCAGAACTGCGCGAACGAGCCGTCCGGCGTCTCGTATCCCCAGATGCGCTGCGACGGCGACAGCAGCGGGTCGCCGCCATTGCACTCCTCGTCGTCCCCATCGTCCTGATTGCAATGGACTATGACCTCGTCGCCGACCTTCCAGCGGTGCACCTTGGAGCCGACCGCCCAGACGATGCCCGCGGCGTCGGAGCCGGCGATGTGGAATGGCTGCTTGTGCACGTTGAAGGGCGTGATCGGCTGGCCGAGGCCGGCCCAGATGCCGTTGTAGTTGACGCCGCCGGCCATCACGAGGATGAGCACCTCGTCCTCGCCGATCGCCCAGGTCGGCACGACCTCGAGCTGGAAGGACGTCTCCGGCGGCCCGTGGCGCTCCTGCCGGATCACCCAGGCGTGCATCTTCGCCGGGACGTGACCGAGGGGCGGGATCTCGCCGACGCCGTAAAGGTCCTTCAACGCCGCTATCGATTTGGCCTTCGCGACCGCCGGCATCGGCATTCTCCCTGGCAGACAAGGCGTGCTTGCTTTTCACGCAGAGTGTGACGCAACTCATGTTGCGATGCAACATTTTCCGGCCCGGCTTAAGGGTTCGGCAAGCCCGACCGATTAGCTTGCAATTTCCGGTTCTTGCGCAGGTTCCATGGCCCTTTCAGAGATCACCGCTGCGCCGCGGTCGGCCGGCATGGGTGTGCCGCGGCCGGTCGAACTCGTGTGCTTTGCACTGCTGGTCAGCAACCTCGTCTATCTTTGCGCCAGCTATTTCGACGGGCTGTGGATCCTGACCTCCCATGGCAAGGGCATCCCGACAGACTTCGTGAACGTCTGGGCGGCCGGGCGGCTCGTGCTCGAGGGCCATCCTGCGGGCGTCTACGATTGGCCGACCCACAAGGCCGCCGAGGAAATCGCACTGGGCGGTCCGTTCGCCGGCTATTTCGGCTGGCACTACCCGCCGATTTTTCTCTTCGCCGCGGCCGCGCTGGCGCTCGCGCCCTACGCCATCGCGTTCGGGCTCTGGCTCGCGGTGACCGTCCCGATTTATCTCGTGGCAATCCGCGCGATCGTCGGCAGCCGCATCGGCTATTTGTTCGCGGCGGCTTTCCCCGCCGTATTGTGCAATTCTCTCGTCGGCCAGAACGGCTTCCTCAGCGCCGGTCTGATGGGCGGCGCGCTGCTGATGCTGACCGAACGGCCGGTGCTGGCCGGCATCGCCTTCGGCGCACTCACCTACAAGCCGCACCTCGGTATACTCATCCCGGTCGCGCTCATCGCGGCCGGTCAGTGGCGCACGATCACCGCCGCCGGCGTGACGACGGTCCTCATGTCGGCGATCTCGTGGCTGGCCTTCGGCACGGCGACCTGGCAAGGCTTCATCGGCAATATCGGTCACACCTCGACCGCGTTCCTGTCGAATGGCTTCGCCGACTTCGGCAAATTACAAACGGCATTTGGCCTCGTGCGCACGCTTGGCGGCAGCGAACCTCTCGCCTGGATCGTACAATCGCTCGTCATCACGGCCGCTGCCGTCCTCGTCGCCACGCTGTGGCGCAGCCGCGCACGCTACGAGATCAAGGCAGCCGGACTTGCCGCCGCATCGATGCTGGCGACGCCCTACCTCTACACGTACGACCTGGTGGTTCTCGCAGTGCCGCTTGCGTTCCTTTTCAGGGTCGCGTGCGAGACCGGCTTTGAACGGCAGGAGCTGAGCATGTCCGGGGTCGCCTGCGCGCTGATCGTGATGTTTCCATTCGTGACCGCGCCGGTCGGCTTCTTCGCGGTGCTGGTGGTGGCGTGGCTTGTGGCGCGTCGCGCGCTCCGGGCGACCGGGCCTGCGGCAAGTACGCCGATACTTTGATGTTGCAACGCAGCAAGAAAGTCGCCACTTTGCCCTGAGAACGGGATGGCGACATGACGGCCGAGCCGCCGAAACGCGATAAACCCTGGATTTTCCGCACCTACGCCGGGCATTCGACGGCCGCGGCGTCGAACGAGCTTTATCGCAAGAACCTCGCCAAGGGGCAGACCGGCCTGTCGGTCGCCTTCGATCTGCCGACCCAGACCGGCTACGACTCCGACCACGTGCTGGCACGCGGCGAAGTGGGCAAGGTCGGCGTGCCGATCAGCCATCTCGGCGACATGCGCGCGCTGTTCGACCAGATCCCGCTCGGGACGATGAACACGTCGATGACCATCAACGCCACCGCGGCGTGGCTGATGGCGCTCTACATCGCCGTCGCCGACGAGCAGGGTGCGCCGCGCGCGTCGCTGACAGGCACGATCCAGAACGACATCATCAAGGAATATCTCTCGCGCGGCACCTATGTGTTTCCGCCGAAGCCGTCGCTGCGGCTGATCAAGGACATCGCGATCTTCACCACGTCGGAATTGCCGAAGTGGAATCCGATGAACGTGTGCAGCTACCATTTGCAGGAAGCCGGCGCGACGCCCGTGCAGGAGCTTGCCTACGCGCTCGCCACCGCGATCGCCGTGCTCGACACGGTGAAGGCGTCCGGCGAAGTCGACCACGACAAGTTCTGCGAAGTGGTCGGCCGCATCTCGTTCTTCGTCAATGCCGGGCTGCGCTTCATCACCGAAGTCTGCAAGATGCGCGCCTTCACCGAATTGTGGGATGAGATCACCCGCGAGCGCTACGGCGTCACCGACGCCAAGCAGCGCCTGTTCCGTTACGGCGTGCAGGTCAATTCGCTCGGGCTGACCGAGCCGCAGCCGGAAAATAACGTCACCCGCATCCTCATCGAGATGCTCGCCGTCACCTTGTCGAAGAAGGCGCGCGCCCGCGCCGTGCAATTGCCGGCGTGGAACGAGGCGCTCGGCCTGCCACGGCCGTGGGACCAGCAGTGGTCGCTGCGCATGCAGCAGATCCTCGCTTACGAGACCGATCTCCTGGAATACGGCGACATCTTCGACGGCTCGGCGGAGATCGAGCGCAAGGTCGACGCCTTGAAGCACGAGGCGAAGGACGAATTGCGCCGCATCGACGAGATGGGCGGCGCCGTCGCCGCGGTCGAGTCGGGCTACATGAAGCAGCAGCTCGTCGAGTCGAACACCGCGCGACTCGAAGCGATCGAACGCGGCGAGCAGACTGTCGTCGGCGTCAACAAATACACCGAGAGCGAGGTGTCGCCTTTGACCGGCGGCATCGAGACGATCCTGACCGTCTCCGAAGATGCCGCGCGCGACCAGATCGAGCAGCTCAAGGCGTGGCGCAGTGCTCGCGACCAGCGCGCGGTCGATGGCGCGCTCGCGGCGCTCAAGCGCGCGGCGCAAGGCGGCGGCAATATCATGCCGGCCTCGATCGACTGCGCGAAAGCGGGCGTCACCACCGGCGAATGGGGCTGGACGTTGCGCGAGGCGTTCGGCGAGTACCGCGCGCCGACCGGCGTCGGCCGCGCCATGCGCAACGACGTCTCTGGTCTGGACGACATTCGCGCCGACGTGGACCGCGTGTCGAAGAAGCTCGGTCGGCGCATGACATTCCTCGTCGGCAAGCCCGGTCTCGACGGCCATTCCAATGGCGCCGAGCAGATCGCGGTGCGCGCGCGCGATGCCGGCATGCAGGTCGTCTACGAAGGCATCCGCCTGACGCCGGAAGAGATCGTCGATGCGGCGAAGAAAGAGCAGGCACACGTGATCGGCCTGTCGATCCTGTCGGGCAGTCACATGCCGCTGGTGAAGGACGTGGTCGGCCGCATCAGGGACGCCGGCCTCGACGTGCCGGTAGTCGCCGGCGGCATCATCCCGCCGGAAGACGCGGCCGAACTGGAGAAGGCCGGCGTCGCCGCTATCTACACGCCGAAGGATTTCGAGCTCAACCGCATCATGTCCGACCTGGTGCGGATCGTGGAGAAGAAGAGTGAGCCGAGCGAGGCGTAGGCCTCATTTCACCAGCGCGCCCAGCATCTCCGACAGCTTGCCCGGGCTGACCGGCTTCACCAGATACGCGTTCATTCCGGCCTCGCGCGCTGCCTGCTCGTCGTCGCTGCGCGCGCGGCCGGAGATGCCGATCACCGGCACGCGGCCCGCCGCGCCCGGCAGCGCACGAATGCGGCGCGTCGCCTCGCACCCGTCAATGCCCGACAGCGTGACGTCCATCAGCACGGCGTCATAGCCGCCGCGCAATGCGCTCTCGACCGCCGCCTCGCCGCTCGACACGAAATCGGCGTGGTGCCCGAGCTCGCCGAGAATCGTGTTCATGATGACGCGACCGTAGGGATTGTCTTCGGCGCAGAGCACCTTGAGCGCACGGCCCTCCGCCGCAGGTTTCGCTACGTCGCGGCTGCGGCCGGCGACCGGTTCGACCAGCGTCGTCAGGCGAAACGTCGAACCTTTGCCCTTGGCGCTCCTGACCGTGAGATCCCCATCCATGGCTTTTGCGATGCGCTTGACGAAGGTGAGGCCGAGGCCCGCGCCGCCGTAGCGCCGCGCCACCTCCGCGCTTGCCTGCGCAAACGGCCGGAACAGCATTTTCACTTCGGCGGCGCTCATGCCGATGCCGCTGTCGGTCAGCTCGAACACCAGGCGCACACGGTTCCCTCGCGCCGGTTCGGCCGCCGCGCTGAAGCTCACGTGGCCGGCTTGCGTGAACTTCACCGCATTGTCGGCGAGGTTCTCGAGCGCGGCGCGTAGCCGCAGCGCATCGCCGGCGACCTGCGCAGGCAGGTCGGGCGAAATCGCGGCCGTCACGCCGATGCCCTTGTTGGCGGCGCGTGCCGAAATGCCTTCGGCGACGGCTTCGGCAAGCGATTTCGGGGAGAATGGCTCACGGCGTAGCACGAGACCTGTTGCATCGGCGCGCGCGGCATCAACGATCAATGTCGAAAGCGCGGCGAGATGTTCGGCACCGCTCTTGACGGCGATCGCCCATTGCCGCTCGCGCGGACCGAGATCGGACGCAGCCAGCAATTCAGCGAGCGCGAGGATGCCGGTCAGCGGCGTGCGGATGTCGTGCGCGACGCCGGCGAGCGCCGTCTCGATCGCGCGCGGCGCCGGCACGCGCGTGCGCCGCTTCGCCGCCTTCGCTTTGCGCCTGCGCTTGGCCATATGTCCCCGCCCGGGGGCAATCTGGCACGGCGCGCGCGCTCAATCGAGCCCGGCCAGCCGGCGGATGTCGGTCGGGGTTAACCCCTGCGCGCGCAACTCGCGCAGGCCCGTTGCCCGCGTCGATTTCGACAGCTTGCGGCCGTCGGCGTCGAGGATAAGGCGGTGATGGTGGTAACGCGGCTCCGGCAGCCCGAGCAGGGCCTGAAGCAGGCGATGCACCGAGGTCGCGTGGAAGAGGTCTCGGCCACGCACGACGTCGGTGACGCCCTGCGCGGCATCGTCGACGACGACGGCGAGGTGATAGCTGGTCGGCGTATCCTTGCGCGCGAGAACGACGTCGCCCCAGGCGGCGGGATCGGCGATGTTGTTGCCGGTGTTGCCGGCGCCGGTTTCGTCCCAGGTGAGTTGCGGCACCCGCGCCGACGCCGCGGCCATGTCGAGCCGCAGCGCATAGGGCGCGCCGGAGGCCATGCGCTGCGCGCGTTCGGCGGCGCTCATCGACTTCGCCGTGCCGGGATAGAGCGGCACGCCGTCGGGATCGCGCCCGGCCGCCAGCGCGGCGATCTTGGCGCGGCTCTCGAAGCTCGGATAGACGAGGCCCATGGCGCCGAGCCTTTCGAGCGCCGCGCGGTAATCGGCAAAATGCTCCGACTGCCGCCGCACCGGCTCCTCCCAGGCAAGGCCGAGCCAGTGCAGGTCCTCGTCGATCGCCGCCTCGTATTCCGGCCGGCAGCGTGACGCGTCGATGTCTTCGATGCGCAGGAGGAGCCGCCCGCCCGCGGCGCGCGCCATGTCGGCATTGAGCAGCGCCGACAGCGCATGGCCGAGGTGCAGATAGCCGTTCGGCGACGGCGCAAAGCGGAAAACGGGCGGCATGGTGCTCAAGTTAGGACTCGTCATACCCCGCGAAAGCGGGGTATCCAGCCCTTCCTACCACGGCGCGAAGGGCTGGATCGTTGGCCTTCGCCGACGATGACCGGGTGACATGACCCAGTTCCTCCACAGCGCAGACGACCTGGCCGCCGGGCTTGCCGAGCTCATCGCGCAGGACCCGCGGCTCGCGCCCGTCGCCGAGAAGGCCGGCACCTTCGCGCTGCGCCGGCGCGAGGCGGGCTTTGCCGGCATCTGCGCCATCGTCTGCGGCCAACAGGTGTCGACCGCGAGCGCCGCGGCCATTCGTGATCGCCTGTTCGCCGCGTTCGATCCCTTCCACCACGACGCGGTGCGCACCGCGCGCCTCGACAAGCTCAGGCGGGTCGGCCTGTCCATGCCGAAGATCAAGTCGATCCGCGCCATCGCCGCGGCGGTGTCGGACGGCGTGATCGATCTCGACAATGTCGGCAACATGGACGCCGACGACGCGCACGCCGCGCTCGTCCAGTTGCACGGCATCGGACCGTGGACCGCCGACATCTACCTGCTGTTCTGCCTCGGCCATGCCGACGCCTTTCCGGCGGGCGACCTCGCGGTGCAGGAGGCGGTGCGCATCGCCTTCAATCTGCGCAAGCGGCCCGAGGCGAAGGCGCTGACGAAGATCGCCGAGGCCTGGCGCCCGTGGCGGGGCGTGGCCGCGCACCTGTTCTGGGCCTATTATCACGTGGTCAAGCGCCGCGAGGGCATCTCGTTGCAGGCGAAGAAGCCCAAGGCGAAGTCCCGCAAAACTGCCGTGAAAAAGAAGACGGCGAAGAAATCCAGGGCAAGGAAGCGGAAGAATGGCTGACCTCGACGGACCGCGTCTCGAGCCGCGCTCGGGCGCCGCCAAGCAGCTCGTCATTTTCCTGCACGGCTATGGCGCCGACGGCAACGACCTGATCGACATCGGCCGCGCCTGGCAGCAGGTCCTGCCTGACGCCGCGTTCGTGTCGCCCCATGCACCAAACCCGTGCGGGCAAGCGCCAATGGGCCGCGAGTGGTTTCCGCTGACGATGCGCGACCCCAACGAGCGCTGGACCGGCGTCAACGCGGCCGCGCCCGTGCTCAACGCGTTCATCGATTCCGAGCTCAAGCGTCGCGGTCTCACGGATTCGGCGCTGGCGCTGGTCGGCTTTTCGCAGGGAACGATGATGTCGCTGCACGTGGGCTTACGCCGCGCCACCGCGCCGGCGGCGATCGTCGGCTATTCCGGCATGCTCGTGGTTCCCGAGGACATCGACCCGGATAAATTCGCCGGCGAAGTCCGCAGCCGCCCGCCGGTCTTGCTCGTGCACGGCGATCAGGACCAGCTCATCCCGGTGCAGGCGCTGATGCACGCCGCGCAAGGGCTCGCGGCGCTGGAAATCCCGGTCGAGTGGCACATCTCACCCGGCGTCGGGCACGGCATCGATCAGGAAGGCCTGCGTCAGGGCGGCGAATTTCTTGTGCGCAGGTTCGCGGGGCGCTGACGCCCGGCGCTTTCGGCCTCTTGCCCGAGCCCCCATATCTGCGTCACAATCGCGTCACGGTGCCCTACTACTAGGGGCATGTTCGCTGCGTGGCGGCAGCCTTGAAGGAGGCCGGAGAGCTCGCTTGAACGTGCACGTTTCGCCCAGTGGTTTTCCATCCCTGGTGCTCAACGCTGACTTTCGACCGTTGAGCTATTACCCGCTCTCGCTCTGGTCCTGGCAGGACACGATCAAGGCGGTGTTTCTCGAACGCGTGAATATCGTCGCCAATTACGATCACGCGGTGCGCAGCCCCTCCTTCGAGATGAAGCTGCCGAGCGTCGTCTCGCTCAAGACCTTCGTCAAACCCTCCACGCACCCGGCCTTCACGCGATTCAACGTCTTCCTGCGCGACCGTTTCTCCTGCCAGTATTGCGGCACGCGCGACGACCTCACCTTCGATCATCTGATCCCGCGATCGCGCGGCGGCCTCACGACGTGGGACAACGTCGTGGCCGCATGCAGCCCCTGCAATCTGCGCAAGGGCAGCCTGACGATGCAGGAAGCCAGGATGTGGCCGTCGCAACTGCCCTTCCAGCCGACCGTGCACCACCTGCACCGGAACGGCCGGCTGTTCCCGCCGAACTACCTGCACGATAGCTGGCTCGACTATTTATACTGGGACACCGAGCTCGAGCCGTAAGGCGGCGGGCGCGTCATATTTCATGCGCCTGACCGATCGCTCTCTCGTCGCTGCGATGTGCGTGGGTCAGCTCGGCAACCTCCTGCCGCACGTCGCCGTGCCCGCCGTCATGCCGCAGCATCTGATGCCGGCCTGGCA
>Ga0310810_10002046_pt1 | contig 21494 bp, 23 predicted proteins | sample NCmetagenome_FD_207641 | JGI IMG/M metagenome (GOLD analysis project Ga0310810, IMG submission 207641) | Soil microbial communities from experimental microcosm in Duke University, North Carolina, United States - NC | ecosystem: Engineered > Artificial ecosystem > Soil microcosm > Unclassified ...
TTTCCTACTGCCATTCTTTCCATCTCTATCTTTGTTCTAAAGACAGGCTCAGGACAGAACATGCCTCGTACATCAATTGTCTTGGTTGGATTTAATTCCGAAATATCGGTCACCTGTAAGCCAAAAAGTGCTCACGCAATATTAAAATCTATTCATAGACGCAAAAAGATACTGTCATTTAAGAATCATTGGCAGAATTGCACGTAGGTTTCTTTCATACAAAACTGTATGATCCTGATCTTTGAAATTAATCTTGTTGGAAAGTTTTGTTATCAAGCGGACTGCGACGTTGTATGCAGTTGTCCATACTATGCTGTTAGGATTTGATTCAAAGGCATTAATCAAAAATTTGCATACTCCTGTAAGATGTGGATGATTTTCTTTAAAGTATATCATGATGTCTTCTTTAGAATTTTCAATTTTATACAAAGCATGTTCTATCATTTCTCTGCTTGTGATATATCCAGTTTCGCTAACCGTGACTTTTCCGTGTCGTAGTGCACATAGTACATCATCAAGATTATTTTCAGAATCTACCAAGTTTATGCACCTACCAAGTGTAGATGCCACATGCGAATCACTCCCTGCTACTTCGATGAGTCGGTTTGCTTTGGCAAAATGATATGCTCTAAGATTAGAATATCTGTCCACGTTATTGCTGTTAAAGACCTCAATCATGTCACACAGAGCTGCTCTTTCCCTCAGTCCATTGCTAAGACCAAAGGGATGAGGAGCGCAAGAGATTGCACCCTGTGACTTAATATCATCAAGGGTCTCCTCCAATGTGCCTCCAGCTTTTATGGTTTGGTTGAGGCCAAATGCAAGAACATGAATGCCTTGATCAGTCGTTATCTCTTCTCCTGGATAGACCTTGATCTTTTTGTATTTCTCATGATTACTTCGATACTCCAAAAGTGAACCATATCCGTTTATGGTATTATGATTAGTAATGAAAAACGCATCAAGGTTTGCCTCATATGCTTTTTCAAGCTGATCCATAATTGTTACTCCACAGTCGTATGGAGTCTCTTTTGGCCCAAGCTGAAAATTTGAAAATTCGTTATGACAGTGTAATTCTATTTTTAATCCAGCCAATGTTTATCGAATCCATCAATCAATGCATATAATCTTTGTTTCTGGAATTTTTACTTAGCGGAACAGATCAAGCGATTTATTGCGTAATAGATCTTTGAGTCTTCCATTTTTTTTGTCAAACTCATAGTTTCGTATGATCGCAATTGGAGTATTGAGTATCTTTCCTCTAACCAACTCGCTTGCAGAACAGATTTCATCAGTAACTGCGATTGCCGTGACCCGAAGAACTCTATCAAATGTATCTCGTTTTCCTTCATAGTTAATTATAGAAGATATTCCTGATAGGCCTATTGCAACATCGGTCTGTCCCTCTCTGAATGGTCTTCCAAATGTATCAGATATGATCACTGCAACATTTTTTCCAGCCCTTGTTTTTATTTTTCTTCTTAGTTTATCAGCAGAATTGTCGGCATTTTTTGGAAGTAATGTAGCAAATCCTTTTTCTACATTGCTTTCGTCAATTCCTGCATTTGCGCAGACAAGACCTTGATGTGTTTCAGATATTATTATTCCATTTTTCATGCGAACAAGTCTCTTTGTTTGATCAAGAATAAGCTGAACAATTTTTGGATCCTTGTTGTATGCACTGGCAATACCTGTTGCAAGTAGAGTTGGTTTAACTAGGGACAAGTCAATTTTTTGACCCTCTTGTTTTGAGATAATTTTTTGTGTAAATACCAAAATGTCATTGTCTTGTAGTCCACGTCCAGCCTTGGTCTTGAGCAAAATTTCAACCAAGTCATCTCCCGGTCCGACATCATGTGATAATGTGACAGGGATGATTTGAACTGACATGTATCAGGTCTGATTTTTTACGGCTTTAAATGATATCTTGTTTTAGGCCAGAGTCTGCACCGGTATTTTCAGACCATAGTGCTTGTTAATCAGTCCAATAAGCTTGGAAAGATCTTTTTCTTCCAGTGTGACAGTTGCCAGCTCCTTTACCATGTCCTGGGCTCTAAATGCGACCCCCAGTCCACAGATATTGAACAGTTTGATATCGTTTGCTCCATCTACTACCACAACAATGTTTTCTTTTTTCTCATTCCATTCTTTTATCTTGATAAGAGCAGATTTTGACTTGTCAGAGTCAACATCAATTGTCACCCCATCAAGTTTTCCATCCTTGAACAACAACTCGTTAGAGTAAACATGGTCAAGACCCAGTTCTTCCTTTAGTCTATCAGTCATTATTGTAAATCCTCCAGATACTGCCATTATCTTCCATCCAGCAGCCTTTAATGCATTACATGCTTCTTTTGCACCAGTCATTACTTTTAGCGAATCAGAGACTTCCTTGCAAGTTTGATAATCTATTCCACGTAAAAGTTCAATTCTTCGTTTTAATCCTTCTTCCCAATTTATTTTGCCTTCAATTCCTTGTCTTGTTATGGCCCAGATCTCATCTTGTTTGTTAATTTTTTCGGCAAGTATTGGAAGAAATTCTGCGTCAAGTAATACGCCCTCAACATCAAAGATTGCTAGCATCGATTTCTTCTTTCAACCACAAATCAGATTATATTAATCTTAAGCGATTCTCTGATCTTTTCACCACTAGTAATATATTCAAGCTTTCCAAGTTGTAGAACATGGATGAGCTTCCACACAAATATGAAGTCCCAGTAAAAGTTGTTGCAAAGGCCATCAAATTGTCAGATGGAACCAAAGAAGAGCTCAAAGCTTCAGGCATGATGGACGACAAGGGAAAGCTCAAACTCAAAGGTGTGAGCCCAAAGATGCTCAAGCGTATGAAAGAAGAAGCAGTTGACTGTCCTGTTTTGAAAAATGAACTTCCGTTTATCCAGTGTTTCGTATGTTCTAATTTCCAAAGCAGAGTCTCAGGCAAAGTACTCTGTAAAGGCGATCCACTCTAGAAAACCAGAAAGCTCATTAGTGCAAGTATAAGAAAGACTGGAATTGAGCAAAGAGATAGGAATTACAGTTAAAAAAAATGAAAATTTTAGTGAATGGTATACTCAGATAGTACTAAAGGCACAACTTGCAGATTATGCACCAGTAAAAGGCCTAATTGTACTCAGACCATATGGATATTCAATTTGGGAATCTCTAAAATCCTCACTTGACCAAAAATTAAAAGCTACAGGACATGAGAATGGCTTTCTTCCTGTTTTGATACCAGAGTCTTTGTTAAGTAAAGAATCAGATCACTTTGCGGGTTTTACTCCCGAAGTCTTTTGGGTCACACATTCTGGTGAAACCGAGATTGGCGACAAGCTTGCATTGAGGCCCACCTCAGAAGCACTTGCGTATTCAATGTATTCAAAGTGGATAAAGAGTTGGAGAGACCTGCCACTAAAGATTAATTTTTGGAACACTGCATTAAGGGCAGAGATAAAGGCAACCAAGCCATTTTTGAGAACCTCCGAATTTCTCTGGCAAGAGGGCCATACGGTACATACAACAAAAGAGGAAGCAGAAGCTGAAGTCATGACAATACTTGAAATGTATAAAAAAACAGTGGAAGAAGAACTTGCAATTCCTGTAATCACAGGTAAAAAAAGTGAGAAGGAAAAGTTTGTTGGAGCAGTTTATACTACAACGATGGAGTCAATCATGCCAGACGGCAAGGCACTCCAGATGGGAACATCACACTTTTTGGGTCAAAACTTTTCAAAACCATTTGATGTAAAATTCCTTGACAAACAAAACGTAGAGACCTTTGCATGGCAGACATCATGGGGAGTATCATGGCGTCTAATAGGTGCGCTAATCATGATCCACGGTGATGACAAGGGACTTGTGCTACCTCCACGAGTCGCACCAATTCAAGTAGTCATGGTTCCGATTTACTATTCTCCAGAAGACATGGAACTTGTACTCAACAAGGCCTCAGAGATAAAACAGACATTAGCAAAACACAATCTTCGCATACACATGGACGTAAGAGACGAGGTTACTCCAGGATACAAGTTTCATGATTGGGAGATGAAGGGTGTCCCATTGAGAGTTGAGATAGGGCCAAAAGATATTGCAAAAGGAAAGATGGTTCTTGTCAGAAGAGACAATCTCAAAAAAACTGATCTTGCATTTGAAAACACAGAGAGTGGAATTCTTGCAATGCTAGAAGAGATTCAACAAAATCTCTTTGAGAATGCCAAGAACCTTTTAAAAGAAAAGACCAAAGAGGTGACAGATTTCGACGAATTCAAGACAGAGATGGAAAAAGGTGCGTTTCTTAATTCCCCATGGTGCGGACAGACAAAATGTGAAGAAGTTATCAAAGAATCAACAGGTGCAGATATTAGAGTAATTCCATTTGATGCAAAGACGCAAGACTCTAAATGCATTGTATGTAAGAACCAAACCAAGATTCATGCAATTTTTGCAAGAAGCTATTAGGAATGACAAGTAATTTTACAATAGACATACATTGTATTACAAGTGGATTGTGATGTGATTGTCAGGTTCAAGTCCATACCGTGACAGAATTTACATAATCAAGGACATCATTCTTACATTGGTCCAATATGGCGAGCTTAACCAGACAGCCCTCGTGAGCTTTTGTGGACTGAATTTAAAAAAACACAAGTCAATACTGACAGAACTTGAAGCAACTGGTTTGATTCATAGCGAGGAGAGAAGTATGGGAAAACGCATCATCACAATCTACAAGCCAACCCCAAAAGGAATTGAGTTTTGTAAGACAATTTTGGATCCTTATGAAACATTGTTCCCAAGAAAGAAAAAAGATCCAGATAAAGAAATCTAGTCTTGGTCTAGACCATACTGTGATGCAATCTTTTTGTCAATCTCATCTTTTTGTTGTAGATATTCCTGGTATTTTTTATTCCAAGATTTTAGTGTCTTGTATTGTCTGATTCCAGTCACCATCCAGCCAGTAGATATAGCAATAACTAAGCCTAACAGTATGCTCAGTGCTACTCCAAAGTCATATTCACGTTCAAGAACAATGAAAAAGTGATTGTGTGTCAGCAAGAAGATGGACAATCCTATTGCAAAAGGCGCCAAGATAAAACCCGATATTGAGACTCCGAGAAGAATTCTCCTTAATTCAAGAATTTTTTGTATGAAACTATCCATTAAGTCAAGTACATCAAAACGAGAGGGCGGTGTCTTGTTTTCACTCATCTGTAGTTAGCCTTTTTCCTGATTCAGATGAAAAGATTTGCTAAAGAACATTTTGACTGTCAATTTCATGGATCCACAGTTAGTGTACCCTTCATTTCAGGATGTAATGTAGAATAGTAAGGAAAGTTTCCTGTCTTGTCAGCTAGGAAGTTTATTGTTTGAGCTTCGAAGTATTTCAAATGTCTTGTATGTACGTTAAAGGCATCAATGTTTAGATCCTGGTCTGCACTTGTATCCTTGTCTTCATTTATCACATGTAATGCGACAAGTGTTCCTTGTGGAACGTGAATAACAGGGTCGACATTCGTACTAGAGATTGATTTTTTTCCAGTTTTAGTAGATTGTTCATCATAGTAATACCCTTGGTCATTATGAGTTGCCAATATGTAGACATTAGAAGCGGTTGCAAATACTGGATGGTCTACGTTTACCGGAATCGAAGAGGTCCATAAATAATACACTCCACCTGCTACAGCAACTGCGATAACTGCAACTGTAATTATCATTCCTTTAGATATAGGACTAGATTTAGCCTTGTTCTTCTGCTTTTTTACCACAATGAAATCAGTGACTTGTGTGTATATTTAGGTAATGATTACCATAGTTTAGCAAAACATAATACCAAAAAACCAGATGGGTTAATTCGACTATTAACATGGAACAATGTATAGCAAAATATAATATTTTGAAATACAATATTTGGACAGAGATTTTAACATGAGAAAACTTGAGATTGTACTTATTGGGATAACTATTGTTCTTGCTACTACCGTGGCATTACAATTTAGTAACGGACGAATGTTAGGAGACTTGTCTCAAGCCACTGTACAAGGACCGCCAGGACCACAAGGACCGCCTGGACCTCAGGGTCCTCCAGGATCAAGTCTTGTGACAACAGATTCCATTCTTACACATATTTTCAAGAATTCAGAAAATTCTGTAGTACAGATAACAAGCAAGGTATCAACTGTAGACAATAATTTCATTATCAATGGCCAACCGCTTGAAAGCCAGTCTACAAGGCTAGGGTCAGGCTTTGTGTATGATACAGAAGGGAGAATAATTACCAACAATCATGTTGTTGAAGGATCAAAAACAGTAAACGTGTCATTTATTGATGGAAATACATACACTGCCAAAGTGGTGGGAACTGATCCCGGAAATGACATTGCAGTAATACAGATAATTGACAACTTTTCAGATGAATCCCTTGTTCCGCTAACATTCGGAAATTCGTCAAGTCTTGATGTTGGCCAACAAGTCATTGCGATAGGTAACCCATTTGGTCTAAGTGATACAATGACAACAGGCATAGTAAGCCAGATTGGAAGACTTCTTCCAAATGACAATACTGCAGGATTTTCAATCCCCGATGTAATTCAAGTTGATGCTGCAATTAACCCAGGAAATTCTGGAGGACCATTGCTTGATCTTAATGGCCAAGTGGTTGGAATGAATACTGCAATTAGTACTAGTACAGGCGATTTTGCAGGAGTTGGATTTGCAGTACCTGCAAATACAATAAGCAGGATAGCTCCTGTCTTGATCAAAAACGGATCATATTCTCACCCATATCTTGGCATATCTGGGCAAAGTCTGAACTCTGATATTTCCCTTGCAAATGGACTTGCCAGAAACTTCAAGGGCGTGATAGTCGAAAGCGTAGTCAAGGGAGGACCTGCGGACAAGGCAGGCATAACACCGGCTACACCAGATCAGAATAACATCTTGCATGGAGGGGACATCATAACCTCAATAGACGGACATTCAATCAAATCAATTTACGATGTCATCGCATATCTTGACGAGAAGAAAAATGTCGGAGACAAGGCAATGGTAACAGTATACAGACAGGGAAAATCAATGGACTTGACAGCTACACTTGGCGCAAGACCTAACCCATCTTCCTAGTTTTATATAAAAACAATTTTCGCCATCTTAAAATTCCACATCTTGTCATTTGCTTTTTTTATTCCAATCCGTGGTCCTGCACAAATCTCTGACTTTTTTATTTCCAAACCATCAGTGATAAACAGATTAGATCTTTTGGTAAGGTCTTCGCCGTATTCTTTTTTTGTTATTTTTAATGCTTGGGTCAGCTTGGCAGGACCATTTGTAAGGTTTGAGATATCAGAGGTTTTGCGCTGTCTTGACATGAAATCAATTCCTGTTTTTGGCACAAGTGACCTTATCAGGACTGCACCTGCTTCATAATCTGGACTTCGTGCAACGGCATTTACACAATAATGCATCCCATATGTAAAATAGACATATGCTCTTCCAACTTGGCCAAACATGGCCTTGTTTCGCTCTGTCATGCCTCTATAGGTATGACTTGCAGGATCGTCTTTGTATCTATAGGCTTCAGTTTCCGTTATAACACCAGAGATTGTATTTCCATTAATTTTTCTGACCAGTATTTTTCCAAGCAAGTCACGCGCAACATCTACTGTATCCCTATCATAAAATGAGCGGGCAAGTATCTTCATTGCGAAATTTCTACGTTCAAACCCTTTCTTAATTTATCCAAAGATTTGGCAAGAAACACAAAATCATCTTTTAGAACCTGCCTAAGACCGGGATTGTAAATTACCGCTGCAGGGTGAACAGTGACAAAATAAAGACGTCCATTGCTTTTTACAATCTTGCCACGGTTTTTTGTTATCTCACTACCATCAAGTAATGAACTATACGCAGTGTTTCCCAAGATGCAAATTATTTTCGGTTTTATTATTTCCAATTCCTCTGAAAGATATGGTCTGCATGCAGTACGTTCTTCTGTTATAGGTTGCCTGTTGTTTGGCGGCCTGCATTTTACAACATTTGTAATATACACTTGGTCCCGTGTGAATCCAGCATACTCTAAGGCCTCAGAAAGAATTTGACCTGCAGTACCAACAAAGGGCTTGCCCTGAAGGTCCTCATTTCTTCCAGGAGCTTCTCCAACAAAAATTACATCAGAATGATAATTCCCATTTCCAGGTACTGCATTTGTTCTTGATTTTGAGAGATTACAGTTAGTGCAAGAGACTACTCTGTTTTTTACATCATCCAGTTTTTCAGACATTTTATGTTGTCACGCTTTTTACAGTTGATTTGCCACGTATATGTGGACCACCATTTCCCATCCTCATTATTTGCATTGGATCTCCCTTGCCACAGTTTCCAATAGGTCTGACAGTGAAATCTTTTCCTCGTGCATCAATTGAATCAAAAAACTCTGGCGAATTACCCATCACGATGACATCTCTTAGCAACTCACCAAGTTCTCCGTTTTCAATTTTTTGTGCATACTGACAAGAAATGCTCCAATTATACCGCATCATATCTATTGACGGTATTTTCATGTTACAGATCAAAAATCCATTCTTTACGTCTTGTATCATTTCATCGGGATTCCAATTTCCAGGTGCGATGCAAGTGCATGCCATTCTCACTAGAGGCATAAACGAGTAGCCAGTTGCACGCATTGATGAATTTGGAGTGGTGTCAAAAAGAGAGGCAGTCTCTCTACTTTGCATGTGGTTGCTCAAGACTCCATCTTCTACAAGCACTTTCTTTGTTGCAGGCACTCCTTCATCATCATACTTGTACCATCCAAGACTAGAAGGAATTGTAGGATCATCAATTACATTAAGTTCAGAAGACCCAATTTTTGTTCCAAGTTTTCCTGCCCACCATGCACCTCCTGCCCATGCCATTTCTTTTCCAAGTACTCGATCTGCTTCAGATGGGTGTCCGAGGATCTCATGAGAAAGCAATGCAACAAAATCAGGATTCATCACCACTGTTGCTTTTTCTTCTTTTACTGTTTTTGCATCAAGCAGCGCATCTGCTTTTTCAGATATTTCTCCAGAGGCTGCAAGAATGTCATTTTTTCCAGTAATCATTTCCAATCCTCCTCTTCCCCCCTCGGTTGTACTAACAGATTGGGTCAATCCAGAATAGTGCGATGTTGCAGATAGATTTGCTATGACATCATCAAAGTCTTGAGTGATCTTTGATCCCTCACTGTTTACAAAATACTTGTGAAATTTATCATGGTGTATTGATACAGATGATTTGATTATTCTTTTTTTGTCATGAATTATTTTGTCAGACTCAAGACCAATTTTTACCATTTCTTCTAGATTTGGTTCAACTAGCATCTTGAAATCTACATTGTCAGTAAAAGACCGAACTTCTGCAAGACGTATCTTTTGTTTCTTATTTTCAGAATAATATCTTGCAGTCTTTACGGTATCCATAATATTTTGTTTTATATCATCAAATGAATGCGGTATAGAGACGGAATAAAATCCCCAAGCACCATTTACTAGTACTCTGATTCCAAGACCAGAGTCATTTGACAAGACAGAATTTTCAACCTCTCCATTTTCAATTACAAATCCGGATGTCTTTACAAGTTCTGCCCTTACATCACAATACTGGGAACCAGAATCAAGTGCAAATTTGACTGCATTATCAGCATAATCTTCAAGCGACATGGCAATTACCAGACGGGTTCATCCTATATTGGCGTTCTATTTGCCTCTGTTTTTGGAATTGTAAATGAGAAGGTAGTCCCTTTGGATACCTCACTCTCCATCCATATTGTACCACCGTGTGCTTCCACAATTCCTTTACAGATAGATAAGCCAAGACCGCTCCCTCCTTTTTCCCTAGTACTTGTAGTATCAGCCTGGTAGAATTTTTTAAAGATCTGGGCTTTTGCGTCAGGAGGTATTCCTCTACCATTATCTGTGACTGAAACCACAACTTCATTATTTTTTTCTTCAAGTTTTACCTCTACCTTACCTGTCTTTGGAGAAGTTGCCTTTAGACTATTTTTTATCAGGTTGGTCAACACCTGCTTCATCCTATCATCATCATAAAATGCATAGACGTCATTTTTCTGAGTAAAAGTAAGTGAGATATCATCAGCATTTGCTTGCGGATGCATTCCAAGTATTGTTTTTTCTATTGTTTCCTTGAGATTATTTTTCTCTTTTTTGATCCTAAGTTGTCCTAGTTCAAGTTTCTGAGCATCAAGCAAATCAGAAATTAGTTGTAGTAGAGTGGTTGCGCTTGAGCTGATTATCCGGAGTCTTTCTTTTTGTGTTGTATTTAGTGGTCCAAGATGCTCACCAAGCAATATGTCAGAATACCCTTGAATTGGTACAAGCGGAGTCTTTAGTTCATGGGTAACCATTGCAAGAAATTCATCTTTTGCAATCTCAACTTTCTTTGCCTCTTCTTCTTTTCTCTGAATTGTCAGAGACATTGCGTTAAAAGTATCTGCCAATTCACCTATCTCGTCTTTTGCAGAATAGGTGATTTTTTCTCCATAAACACCCTCTTTGATACGACTGATTGCCTTTGTCAAAGTTTCAAGAGGTGACAAAGACTTTCTAATTGACAGTATAACAGCAACAAATACGATAATGTCAGCAATTATGAATAATTGCACTATCAAAACTTTATCGTGCAGTTGCAAGTCAATGATTCCGTTCCATTGACTTACAAAGTCAGATGTGGTATTGAGTAGTACAGTTCTTTGCGAATTCAATCTTGAAAGTGCAGAGCCAAAGTCTTTTGATAATAACGTATTTGATTCAACATAGACTAGCTTCGCATTAACAGATTCCCATATTGGATCAATCTGCCTTATAGAGTCAGAGTTTTGTCGTGGAATTTCAGGCAATGTTTCTGCAGTTATCCCATAAGCTGCATATTCAGGGTCATCTAGTGGCAGTCCTTCCAGTTTTTTCAGATCAGCACCAAAAAGTATCCTGTCCTTTTTCAAGGCAGAAGTGACATTTCCGCCCTCACCAATGGAATACAACAATGTTTTTTCGCCGATATCTTTTGCAAGACTTATCATTTCTAGTGCAATTATTTTGTGTCTATTGTAATTTCTATCAAGTGGAGTAAGATCATTTTCTATACCATTTGCAAGGGAGACCAGATCACCATTTTTACCAAGTACGTAGGTCAATCCATCCTTTACCTTGGAATCAAAGATGGTCTCTTTCTTTATTTTCTCTGCATCATCTTTGTATGGAGTCCATGCATCACCTACCTTTGCATATGCAGGAATCAGTTCTGGTGGAACCGCAACTAGATTTAGTCCACCAATATTTCCTCCCACACCAAGTCGTGCATATGTATTATCAAAATCAGATATTTGTTGTTCTAGAATTGGCCTATCTCCTTCGTTTCCACCTGCGATAGAATTTGCAGTACCTCCAATTCTTTCAACTATAACTTTGAGATCACTTGCATAACTAATAGAGTGTAAAATGTCTTGATTTTGTTGCGATGTAAATATCAACAAGTAAAAGTTGACAGCAGAGACTCCAATTATCACTGCTAGCAAAAAGTACGTTTTTTGAGTCAGCTTCACAAAGAAAAAAAGGCAGCAGGCGGGTATAAAAGTTAGTATAAAAGATATCTAGTAAGTAGTTAAAAATGTCTGAAGAGTTTCTTAGGATGGCAAGACAAGAGATACAATCAGAGATAAACAGCCTAAATGAAATTTTTCTTACTTGTACCAATGATGAACAACTCTATGAGAAATCAATAGAGATTGAAAAACACATGCACAAGATCAAGGGTTTGGCACCAATGATGGAACAAGAAAAAATGGGTGAAATTGCAAAAATAAGCGACCTAGTTCTAAAATACGTCTCAGACCATGGTACACTGAAGGGTTCCCACAAAATAACCAGTGATGCCGTAAAGATAATGTCCGGTCTATTTACCGGACAGGTCACCATCCAGGTAGATGATTTTAAAAGACATGTAAGAGAGTCTTGCCCGCAGATCGTAGGATTTTAAATCACGCTTGTAATTATATAGTACAAACTTTGTAGAATTTGTATGGCCAGTGTGATGATAGTGGATGATTCGGATGCCATAAGAATGGTCTTAAAGGACATACTTGTCATAGGTCAGCACAATCTGGTTGCAGAATTATCGAGCGGCATTGGCGCATTTGAAGAATATGTCAAATCAAAACCCGACATTGTTTTGCTTGACATGGCAATGCCAAAAAAAGATGGCCTATCAGTGCTCAAAGAAATTATTTCACACAATCCAAAAGCCAAAGTAATTATGATTTCAGCTAGTGACAATCAAGAGACCATAAAAGAATGCATCAGAGCAGGCGCTAACACATATGTTTTAAAACCATTTAATTTTCAAGAAGTTTTGAAAATAATTAGCAATGTGATACAATCATAGACTAACGGATTTGTATCCAGCACTTGTAACCCATTTTGTTTTTTCCAGTGGGAATCTGTTGCTGCATCTAACACATATGTAATCTTGTGATGGGTCAGAAAATTTGTTTCCACAATCACTGCATATGTAATAGTTATCAATTGATTTGTAATCAACACCCATGATCTTTATCTCTTTTTGACATTTTGGGCATTTGTTTTCTTTGTAAGAGTCTTCAATTGATACATTCCCACATTTGAAATGTTCAATCAACTTTCCTTGAACAAAATTAGTGCCTTTACAGGCAGGGCAGAAGAAATTTGGAAGAACACGCACAGAATCACACTGCGTACAAGAGACTTCTTTTATTTCAGAAAGTTTCATGATTTTTTTTTCATTTTCAAGACGTAAAAGATGGTTTTCCAGTAAATTTTTTTCAGTTTTTGAATATTCTGCAAGTCTTGCAAAACTTATCCTAGAAGAAGATTTTAGATGCAAAATTATTCTTTCAATATCACCGGATGGTTTTTCCTCAAGAATAGATTGTTCCTGTTCCAGAGTCTCAAATACATTTTTCAGATTTTCATATCTTATTGGTTTTTCAATATACAGATACGCCCCACCACGCATAGCATTTTTTATCTGTTCATCAGATTTTGAGTCTGCAGTTTCAAGAATGATTTTTGCGTCAGGACGTATCGCAAATATACCAGCCATCACTTCATTTGCATCCATATCAGGAAGATGGAAATCAAGTAGTACTACGGATCGCTTTCCATCCTTTTCAAGATCTGAGAATGCTTGAATTCCTGCCTTGCCACTATCACAAGTCTTTACATTTTCATATCCCAATTTTTTTAGAAAATCCCTCAACAGGAGGGTTATAGCCATACTGTCTTCAATTATCAAGACATCATTTTTGCCAGTCATAGGGATGTCCAGCACATTGTACTATATTATTTCTTAGCTACAGTTATGGTTAAAAGATGCCAGAAATGAGTACACGTGTGGAAAAATACGTTGTAGATACTAGCATCATAATAGATGGTGAGATTACCAAGTTGATCGAGGCCGGTACACTGACAAATTGCGAGATAATAATACCTGTCGCGGTTTTAGATGAACTACAGTCACAGGCGTCCCAGCACAAAGACTATGGCTTTGTGGGCCTGGAAGAGATAAAGAAAATTCGTGAGCTGGCAGACAAGAACAACATTACACTAAGATTTGAAGGAGAGCGCCCAAGCATGGATGACATCAAGCTTGCAAGGCATGGCAGAATTGATGCAATAATAAAAGACATTGCAAAAAAGAATGGCGCCACATTTTATACGGCAGATTACGTGCAGGCCCTTGTAGCACAAGCAGAAGGTGTAAAGACAAGTTATTCAAAACCTCAGGTCAAGATTTCAGACCTAGAGTTTGAAAAATATTTTGACAGTCAAACAATGAGTATTCACCTAAAGGAGGGAACACTGCCACTTGCAAAAAGAGGCAAACCCGGAGCGTTTTCGCTCACAGAGGTAGGAGAGACTTTGTTGACAAAGGAATACTTGGAAGGGATAACAAGTGAAATCCTAGAAGCATCAAGGGCCACACAGCTTGGCACAATAGAGATATCAAAATCCGGTGTACTTGTAATTCAATACAAAGATTATAGAGTTGTTGTCACTCATTCACCATTTTCAAACAGCTATGAGATTACAATAACTCATCCAATAGTAAAGATGTCATTAGACCAGTATACAATCTCTGAAAAATTAATGCAACGACTTTCTGAAAAAGCAGAAGGAATACTGATTTCAGGATCACCGGGTTCTGGAAAGAGTACTCTAGCATCAAGCCTTGCAGATTATTATTCAGCAAAAGGCAAGATAGTAAAGACATTTGAGTCTCCAAGAGATTTGCAAGTAAACAAAAAGGTAACACAGTACACGCATCTTGAGGGAAGTTTTGAAAATGCTGCAGACATACTTCTTCTTGTAAGACCGGATTACACAATATTTGACGAGGTCAGAAGATACCAGGATTTTAGAGTATTTTCAGATCTAAGACTTGCAGGAGTAGGGATGGTGGGAGTTGTTCATGCACATGCTCCACTTGATGCAATACAGAGATTCATAGGAAAAGTTGAGCTTGGAATGATCCCTCACATATTGGATACCGTTGTCTTTGTCAAGGCAGGTCAGATATCAAAGGTGTACGAGTTGGAGTTCAAGGTCAAGGTTCCCACAGGAATGACAGAGCAAGACTTGGCAAGACCAGTAATTGAGATTAGAAATTTTGAGGACCACAACTTAGAGTACGAAATCTACACATATGGCGATGAAAACATTGTCATACCAATATCAAAGGAGAGTAAAAGTGGCGGCATTGAAAAACTAGCCGAGGCAAAAATCAGGGACACCATACGAAGGTTTGATTCTGATGCAGAAATTGAGATCCTATCAAACAACAGCATACGAGTTAGAGTAGACAAGGAATCCATGCCGTCAATCATTGGAAGAGGAGGAGCAACAGTAAATGATCTTGAAAAAACATTAGGGGTTCACATTGACGTAGAACCAAAAGAGGGCGGATCTTCAAGAGGTGGAGAATGGTTTGAAATGTCCGAGTCGGGAAATAATTTTGTCTTAGAAGTGGACATATCAAAATCTGGCATGGATGCCGAAGTCTATGTCAATGGCAAAAATATCACATCTACCAGAGTAGGAAAGAACGGCAGAATAATAATTCCAAAAAAATCTAGTGCCGGAAAAAGGTTGATTGGTGCAGTAATGTCAAAAGACGATATCACAATAACTGTACACGACTAGCTACTGGAAATTATCAAGAATTTTTGGATTTGACTTTAGAAAGGTAACAAATTTTCGCAATTGCTTTATTGTCTGAGGATTTAGGTGGTGCTCTATTCCTTCAACATCTTGGCTTGCTATTTCATGGTTAATTCCAAGCATCCTAAAGAACTCTAGCAGAGTACCATGTTTTTGTCGTACGGCATCAGCAAGTGCAGCGCCCTTTTGGGTCAGGTTTATTCCACGATATTTTTCGTATTCAAGATACCCACCTTCTGCAAGCTTTTGGAGCATTTTTGTAACAGACGGGGCGCTGACTGTGAGATATCGTGAGATATCAAGAGTATTTGCATACCCTTTGAGCTCCACAAGTTCTGATATCACCTCAAGGTAATCCTCTATCCTAGTATAGTTGGTTTTAGCAGACTTGTGGGCTTCTTTGATGGATTCTAGCCGCTCTGCACGCTTTTCCTTCATGTTTTTGTTAAGTATACATGAAATCATATAACCTAATCTCTTGATCAGAAATGTTCACCCAGTTGTGATTGATCTTTTGCTAGGAGTCTTAACTATTTTTTTAAGAATGAGGGGTGCATGGATGAGGGAGTCAGGCATGGTATTGATAAAATAAAGAAAGTCAGAGATTCCCTTCACAGAAGAGCCAAAATCTACTCGGAACTTGGCAGAATGGATGACAGGGGTACGGCACGCGCACTTGGCGCACTGCAGAGAGCACCAGCACCAGGAAAAAAGATTACAAAGATAGGATTCATCTTTCTTCTTTCGCCAGACCCGTTTACCACACCTCTTGGCATACCAATGATAATTGCAGGAAAATATCTAGAAAAGGTATACAACGGTGCAACAATCAAAGATGTGGGTCAAGAAACAAAGAACTTTTTCAGTGATTATTCCCATCTAAAAGACAAGATAAATTAAGACTCAAAAATCTGCATCAAGTTTTGCATTGGTTTTTAACTAGATATTGGCTACCAGATTTTTGTGGCAACAAGGGCCCAAGTTTTAATCCCAATTGCAATTGCAGCAGTTGTAATAGGAATAGTAGGAGTGCTGACAATTCCTGCAGATTCCAAACTTGCCGAAGTCAAATTTCCAAAGGGAACAATCAAGCTTGATGATAAAATTTTAGATGTACAGATTGCAGAGACTGATGCACAAAAGATAAGAGGCCTTATGTTCCAAAACGAACTTCCAGATGATCAGGGAATGATTTTTGTTTTCAGTCAAGAACAAATTGTACCTATATGGATGTTGAACATGCAGTTTCCACTTGACATAATCTGGTTTGATGCAGATGGTAATGTAATCCACATTGCAAAAAATGTTCCACCTTGCAAGTCTGCACTTGAAACTGCAACATGCACAGTTCAAAATGCAGATGGCAAGAAAGCAAAATATGTTTTAGAAGTCACAGCTGGATTTACTGACAAGTTCCACGTAACTGAGAGTTCCAAAATGCAGATTATTTCAATCTAGGGTTTTGCAAGGGTCTGCTTTAGTTCTGTAAATGCCGCCTTTACATCATCAACAGACGCTTCATCTTCCAGTGTGCTGATATCACCAATTTTTTCATTCTGAGCCAGTGCTTTTAGAAGCCTTCTCATGATTTTGCCACTTCGTGTCTTTGGAAGTTTTGTGACAAAGTAAAGTTTGTCAGGAGATGCAATAGGACCTATAGTTGCTCTGATATGTTGTACAAGATCTTTTCGTAATTGTTCAGATTGAGAATAACCATCTTTTAGAACTAGAAATGCAATGATTGCTTCGCCCTTGACATCATGTGGTATCCCACATACTGCAGCCTCTGCAACAGCCTTGTGTGATACAAAACCGCTTTCAAGTTCTGCAGTACCCAGTCTATGACCTGCAACTTTTAGCACATCATCTGCTCTTCCAAGCATCCAGATGTATCCATCCTTGTCCTTTATCGCATAATCACCTGCATAATACATGTTTTTGTATTTTGACCAGTAGACTGTTTTGTATTTTTCATCATCACCCCACAGTGTAAGAAGCATTCCAGGCCATGGATTTTCTACTATAAGATATCCCTTGGAATCAGATTGTACTGGTTTTCCATCATCGTCAACCACAGACAGGCAGACTCCTGGAATAGGTCTTGCTGCAGATCCAGGTTTTAATGGAATTGTTTCAAGCCCTGGAAGAGGAGATATCATTGCGCCTCCTGTTTCAGTTTGCCACCATGTATCTATGATGGGACATTTGTCTTTTCCAATTGTTGTAAAGTACCATTTCCAGACTTGAGGATTTATTGGCTCACCTACAGTTCCAAGTAAACGTAGACTGGACAAGTCATTAGAATTTGGCAGAGCATCACCATACTTCATGAACATTCGCAGTGCCGTAGGAGTCGTGTAGAGTATGGTAACGCCATATCGTGAAATGATTTCCCATATTCTTGTAGGTGTCGGATAATCAATTGCACCCTCATACATTACCTGAGTTGCCCCATTCATTAACGGTCCATAAACTACATAGCTGTGTCCTGTAACCCAACCAATGTCAGCAGTACAAAAATAGACATCAGAGTCCTTGATATCAAAGATCCACTGGAATGTGGAAGATACATGTGTAAGATATCCTCCAGTTCCATGTAGTACACCTTTTGGTTTTCCTGTTGTTCCCGAAGTATAAAGAATGTAAAGAGGATGAGTACTGTCAACCATCTCTGCATCACAGAGCGGTTCCATTGAATCTACAAGCTCGTTCCATTTCTTATCACGTGCAGTAAATGTAATTTGATTATGTGTGTGCTCAAGGACAATTACGTTTTCTACAAAATCTAGTCCTTGTATTGCCTCGTCTACAACATCTTTTAGTTTGACCAGAGCTCCGCGTCTTCTTCCTCCATCTGCAGTGATTATTACTTTAGATTTTGAATCATCAACTCTGTCCCGAATTGATTTTGCACTAAATCCTGAAAATATTACAGTATGAATGGCTCCAATTCTTGCGCATGCAAGAAGTGAGATTATCAGCTCAGGCACCATCGGAAGATAGACAGTAACCCTATCACCTTTTTGTACACCAAGTGTTTTCAAGGCATTTGCAAGTTTTGATACTTCGACAAGCAGGTCTTTGTAGGTTAGAACTCTTGTGGAACCATCTTCGCCTTCCCAAAGTATTGCCTTTTTGTCTGGATTTTTCTGCACTATTCTATCAAGAGCATTGTAAGACGCATTGGTTTTTCCACCCACAAACCATCGTGCAAAAGGAGGATTCCACTCTAGGGCAGTGTGCCATCGTTTAGACCAATAAAGATTCTCAGCCTGAGACTCCCAGAATTTTACACTGTCTTGGCTTGCCGCAGCCCTTGTCTTTTGATCATCGTTTCCAAGACCTATGTTATACAAGTCCAATACAATCAGATAGTTTGCATGTCAAAAAAAAGGTTCGCTCAAATGGAGTTGGGAGCGAATCCTTCAATCCCGTCAGTTTGTACTAAGAGGATGATATTCTCTTAAGCCAATCTGAATCTTGAGGGGCTTCGTCACCATCGGCTCCGATGGCTACAGGCTTTGTTGCCGGTGCAGTGGGAATACTGGTACCAACTCCAATGTCCGTAGGTGCTGGAGTCTTTGGCTGTGAAGGAGAAGGACTTTCTACCTTTCCAAGATATGAAATGGCGGCTGAATGAACGTCCTGTTTTGGACTTTCTATGCGCTCTCCACTCTCAACTGAAAGATCGTTGATGCGACGTTGGATGCTTGTTATCTCTGCCTTTTCGTGTTCAATGTGTTCGATGATTTCAACTGTGTGAGTTTTGACTAAATCATACTTTGCATCAGATATCTCATTGCTCTTGTTTTGCAACTTGGCGTCAAATCTTAGCATCCTGATTGACTTTAGTTGCCCATCAAGTTCTCCGAGTCTTTTCTCAAGTTTTTCTTTAATCTGTCTCTCAGTCTCATCCAGAGTTAACAATTTCATCTTATACTTCTCATGGATCAATTCAGCATCGTCTTTCATGTCATCGTTTTCAGATACGATATCCATCAGGGCACGTATACGACGCATGGTAAGCCCCTTCTCTCGCAATAGTCTTTGGGCATCTAATCTCCATCTAGGAATGAAAATTACATATTGTCCTTGAATGACCAATTGCTCGAATGCTATCTGCTTAAGTCCTTCAGAACCACAATCAACACCAACGGTTTGTACACTTCCATCAATGTCTGTTATAGTCCCTATTACTTTGCCGATATAGGTGCCATACATGTCCTTAACTTGCTTGCCGATAAATTCGATCTCTTCCTTGCTCATTAGGTAGGTGTTTTAAATTTCATATAATCAGGAACATGTTAACAAGCTTTTCAGTTTTGGTAAGATCATTTTAGCTAATGTTCTCGCAAAATTGCAAAAAATGCGTAATTTTATAATCACTTGCATAGTAATGGTTCAATAATGATCACAAAGGAAGAACTAGATGAAATACTACACTTTGTCTCCAAGCGTTGGGTAGACATGAGCCGGGATGAAAAAAACAAGGCGTTTGAAAACATGCCGACAGACTTTTGGATGAACTCCATGGGCGGAACTGCAGGCCCAGGCAAGTGGGTTACAACTTTGATGTATACTGAAGATCCGCAAGAAGCTGATTCATTCAAAGAAGTTTTACTCAGATGGCAAGCAAAACACAATGCACCAAAGATAGGACCATCCGATCTGATCCAGATTGGAAAGAAGTAGTTATTATCTACAGAAGGTTTGAACGATATATTGTCATCAGAGTTTTCAGGTTCTGAAAAAGAAATTCTTTTGAAACATTTTTCAAACGTAGAGGATTCTGTATTTGCCATCACCAGTCCAAGACAGGTCGACAGGGGTGCCCTGATGTCAAGATATAGCAGGACTGACAAGAGTATGCGAAAAATTTTCTTGGACGAGTTTGCACAAAATGAAAATCGTGGTGAAGAATTTTACAATAAAGTATTACTTGAATATGGAGACGATTCTGTTGCAGAGCTTGGAGAAGCTCAAATTGCAATTGAAGGCTTGTCAAACATTGCAGTAAAAAAAATCGAAGACCGTAGAATCGGATTGTCATATCTTGAAAAATCATCAAGATATGTTGCTTGGGACAAAAAAATAAATGGTGAGTTCAAGTTTTACAGAGCGCCAGAAATAATGAGTTCAAAATACGCCGACATTTACATTGAGGCGTGTAACTTGGATTTTGAAGTATATTCGAAAAGTATTCAGCCAGCAATAGATTACATGAAAGAACAGGAACCAATCGAGAATCAAAAGTTTCGAAACTCAAACGGAATAGATGTTCTATATTCCAAACTCGCAACCGAAGATGAGACAAAGTCTGCAACTAGAATTTACAATGCAACCATTCGCGCAAAGGCATTAGACATTCTCAGAGGACTTCTTCCAGCATCTACTTTGACTAATGTAGGCATAACAGGAAATGGTAGGGCCTTTGAGTATCTGCTTACCATACTTTATTCTTCATCCCTTGAGGAAGAAAGGGTTCTTGCAACCAAGATTCAGAGAGAATTGAATACCACGATAAAGTCATTTGTAAGAAGAGCCGACGATAACCACGGTAAGGCTCTACAAAAATATCTAAGAGACATCAAGACAAAATCCATTGCACTTGGTAAGAAACATCTCAAAGTAAAAGTAAATACAAAGTATCTTGCAGACTTGGTTGATTGGGAACAAGAAAAAAAAGCAGAAGAGAAAATAATTGCTTCCATATTATATGAACAGTCAGCAGGCATGTCATTCAGAGACATACTGGTACAAGTAAGAAAAATAAAATCACAAGACAGGAAAAAAATAATAAAAATATTTTCTGATCAAAGACAGAACAGAAGACAGAGACCACCGCGAGCATTTGAAATGACAGAGTACACATTTGATTTTTTGACAAACTTTGGAATGTTTCGTGATTTCCACAGACACCGTGTGCTTACACTTGAACGACAGTTACTTGCTGCAAATCGTGGATATTTTATACCAGATGAAATAAAACAACTTGGAATCAAAAAAGAATTTGATGACTGCATGTACAAGTCAAAAGAAGTTTGGGAAAATATCAAATCAAAGATGCCAGAGCAGGCCCAATATGTTGTAAACTTTGCATATAATTATCCATACTTTATGAAACTAAATCTCCGCGAAGCATCTCACTTGATCGAATTAAGAACCGTCCCACAAGGACATCAAGACTATAGAAAGGTAGCGCAGGAAATGTTCAAGGCCATCAAAAAAGTCCATCCAAACCTGTCCAACATA
>Ga0310810_10002047_pt1 | contig 21491 bp, 24 predicted proteins | sample NCmetagenome_FD_207641 | JGI IMG/M metagenome (GOLD analysis project Ga0310810, IMG submission 207641) | Soil microbial communities from experimental microcosm in Duke University, North Carolina, United States - NC | ecosystem: Engineered > Artificial ecosystem > Soil microcosm > Unclassified ...
GCAGTACCCGGGCGTAAAGCATGCCGGGAAGCTCGAGATCGCCGGTATACTGCGCCCGGCCGGTGACGCGCTCGTAGGCGTCGATACGTGGCGTCCGCTTACCGACGATGGAAAATTCTTTTGGCGCTTGTGCCATAACGACCTCCTAACTCGTCTTCGCGGCTGCAAGCACGGCCGCGACTTCGCGATTGTAGTTGCCGCAGCGGCAGAGATTGCCGGACAGAGCACGGCGCGCCTGGGCTTCGGTCGGCTTGGGATTCTTCAGGAGCAGTGCCTTGCCGGACATGATCTGCCCCGAGGTGCAAAAGCCGCACTGAGGCCCGTCGTGCTCGATGAACGCTTCCTGTAGTGGATCGAGCTTGTCGCCTTTCGCGAGCCCCTCGACGGTAAGAATGCTCTTGCCCTGCATCCAGACCGCGAGCTGACTGCAGGAGTACATATTGCGCCCGTCGATGATCACCGTGCAGGCGCCGCATTCGCCGCGGTCGCAGCCGATCTTGGTGCCGGTGAGGCCCAGCTCGTCGCGCAACACCTCAGCCAGCGTCTGGCGGTGCTCGACTTCCACGCGATAGTTCTTGCCGTTCACTTTAAGCGCCACCGCGGTCTTGCCGCGCGTCGCGCCGGCGCTTTCCGAGACGTAGGCCTCCGCGCTGTCGCCTTTGATGAGACCGGTTGAAATCGCCGCTGTGCCGATGGCGCCGCCGCCGATGCCCTTGAGAAACGAGCGCCTCGAGTATTTGGCGCCTTGGTTTTCTTCTCCCATGGCTGGATACCTCCTGACTGAATAGGATTGGCGGGTCGTGACGACTCACCGCTAATATGGACGAGCTCTTCTGTCAATGACAAAAAACTGTGCCTTGCCGCACCACCACAAACTGGTTAAGCTCCGCCGCGGGATGTCGAAGCGTGTTGAATTGCAATCCGAAGGCGCCGCCCTCGACGCCTCCCTGACAGAGCTGGAGCGCGAGCGTGCGGCGCGGGAAATCTCCGGTTGGGAAACCGGCTTCGCCCATTTGAGCCGCGCCCTGGACGGGATTCGGCCCGGCCTTTATTTGCTGATCGGCGCTCCGGGCATCGGCAAAACCTCATTCGCGCGTCAGCTGCTCGACCAGACCGCAATCCACAATCGCGTGCCGGGAATCTTTTTTAGCTTCACCGAGACCCAAAATGAGCTGCGCGTCAAAACCTTCGCGCGTCTCAGCGGTCTGGATCAGCGTGAGATCCGCCGCGGCGGCGCCTATCTGCTTCACTGGTACGGCGTGCCGCGTTTGGCGGCCGACGAGACTGCCGATCTGGCGCCGAGTTGGGAAAAGCTCAAGCGCGCCGCCGAAGAGGCGCGAAGCTGGCTCGATCTAATTTACCTGATGGAATGTCCGGGCGAGACGACCGTGAAAGAAATTGAGGCGCAAATCATGGCGCTGCGCGCGCGAGCCGGCTCGGAACAAATCCTTGCAGTAATCGACGACTGCCAGCGACTCGGCCCCACCGATCAGCCGCTGAATGCGCGCTTGCCGCGTATCACCGAAGAGCTGCAACAGCTCGCTGTGCGTCTCGGCGTGACCGTGTTTGCAGTTTGGCCCAATCTCGAAAGCGGTAGCATGCGCGCACAGGCTTGGGGCGAGAAAATCGCCGATCCTGACGTGGTTCTAGTTATGGAAAGCGATGCGGAGCGGAGCAAGAAACTGACGGAGCCGGATCAGGCGATCACCTTGCATCTTGTTCAAAATCGCCGCGGTGAAAAAGGCCGGCTCGCCTACGATTTCTTCCCGTCCTGCGCCCGCTTCGAAGAAACGCTGTAGAAGTCACGACGACCATCGGTAAATCTGCACGTCAGCCGGTTCGCCCGCACTTACGACCGCCGCGGCGTAACCGTCGCCGACATCGATTTCCTTCAACGACCAGCCTGGCACGTTTGCATCGATGCGCGCGGATTCGCGGTCGGGGACGATTTGCACCTCGTCTAACTCTCCAGAGAGGCCCGTGCCTTTGGCTTTGAGAAAAGCTTCCTTGCAGGTCCAGCACTGGTAAAATGACCGGCGCTGTAAATGGCTCGGCAGCGCGCGCAGCGCAGCGACCTCGCGCGCCGTGAAAAAATGCTCGGCGATCTCTTCGAACCCGAAATTTTCCTTGATGGACTCGACGTCGGCACCTAACTCGCAAGAAGCGATTGCGATCACGGCAAGCTCTCCCGAATGAGAAAGGTTGAACCGAAGGTTTTCGCCCGAGGCCGCGGCCAACCGCGGCTTGCCTTGGGGATCGATAATGAATTCAATCTTGGTTGGAGAGACGCTTAGGTAGCGCGCCAGAATCGAGCGCAGCGCCGCGTGAGCGATCGTAAAGAGCTTTTCGTCCTTCTCGAACTTGAATCTTCGAGCGCGCTCCTGTTCCGCCGCCGAGAGCACAGGATTACAGGATTGCCGAAAATCGTCCGTTTCCCTTGTTGCCGCAACCCAGACGTGAATCTCGTGGTCAGATACATTCATGTCGTGCGATAGGATCAACGTGGGGCGAGCACATCAAGCCGCGCTGCCAGGCGGTGGACTAAAAGATCCACTTGCCCGATGAAGCGTCGCTCCTTTGCTCCATTGCAGCTTCGCCCTGATGTCCGGCGATCACCGCAGCCATCGCGCGGACAGTCGGCGATTGAAATAACAATTGCGTTGACATTTTTAGATTGAACCGGTCGGTCACCCGCGAAACAATGCGCATGGCCGCCAGCGAATGACCGCCGAGATCGAAAAAATTGTCGTTGACGCCGACCCGATCAAGGCCAAGAATGTCGGCCCAGATTCGGGCCAATTGTGCTTCCAGCGCGTTTTGCGGCTCGGCAAACGCAATCTCCGATTCCGGCCGTGTGCCGTCGGGCTCGGGCAGCGCTTTGCGATCGACCTTGCCTGTGGGCGTGAGCGGCAGCTGATCGAGCATGATAAAGACCGACGGAATCATGAAGTCGGGCAAAGTTTCGGCCAACGCGTTTCGCAGATGCGCGGCCGTCGGCGCTGGCGCCGCGGCGGGCACCACGTAAGCGGTCAGCGCCCGCTCCGAAGATTTTCTTGTGCGCACGGCAACGAACGCTTTCTTCACGCTCGGCAGCCGGCGCAACGCCGCTTCGGTTTCTGTGACCTCGACCCGATGGCCGCGAATCTTGACTTGGTCGTCTTTGCGCCCACAGTGGATCAGACAGCCTTCGACATCGACGCGGCCGAGATCGCCGCTAAGGTATACGCGATTGATAGGATCGGCAGGATCGACCAGAAATCTTTCCTCGGTCAAATCGGGCCGGCGCCAGTAGCCGGGCGAAAGGTAATGACTTCGGACCGCCATTTCTCCGGTGCCGCCCTCGACAATTGCGCTTCCCATTTCATCTCGCAAAATGATTTCCATGTCTTCGGCCGGGTAGCCGATGGGGACGATCTCGCCGGAGAACTCAGTCTCTCGGTCGATCAAAAATTGCGTTACATTGCCGGTCTCCGTGGCCGACATCCAAACGCCGATGATACAGTGATCCGGAAATATTTTGCGGTAGGCCTCGACTTCACTTCGGTGCACGATTTCTCCACCCATGGAAACCAGTCGCAGACTGCCGAAGTCGTGGCTGGGCTGGATCGCTCGCACCAAGTCGCGCAGACGCCCGGTGCTGAAAACTGTAATTTGCTCTTTGGCTACAAGATCGAAAAGAGCCGGCATTCCATCCGTCTTGACGTTGAACGGAAACAGGGTGGCGCCGTTCAGGAGCGCCGGAAAGATGCGCCGCACTGACGCGCTCGAACTGAACGACTGGGTTAAAGGGAGGCGATCATCGGCGCACAAATGAAGTCCGTTGGTGAATCTCAAAGTCCCGTGCAGGACGTTCCGATGATTTTCCATCACGCCTTTAGGCTGGCCGGTGCTGCCAGAGGTGTAAAGAATGTAGGCCAGCGCATCGGCGGTCACGGAGATGCCGGGCGCGCGCGTCGGCCCGTCGCGCGCAAGTTTTTCGCAATCGACGACGACGCAGTTTTGGCCAGCGATCTCCTCGGCGAGTGCGTGATGCTCGCCATCAGCTAGGATCAGACAGGCTCCGGCGTCGGCGAGCATGTAGCGGAGTCGCGCCAGCGGGTAGGAAGAATCGAGCGGCACGTAGATTTTGTTAGCCTTGAGCAATCCGAGGACCGCGATCAATGTCGCCGCGCCGTGTCGGACGAGAATTGCCGCCGGCTCGTTGGCGTCACCGAACCTGTCTAGCACAGCGCGCGCCACGCGATTCGCCCTCGCGTCCAACTCATCGTAGCTCAGCAAGCACTGCTTGTCTTTCACCGCAATGCAATTGGGATAGAGGCGCGCAATCTCCTCGAATCTTTGCGGGATCGACTGCTCGAGGGCGTCTCTCGGAAACTCAATGAACGTTCCCGAGGGGTGAACACATTTCGCCCGGATGGCTTGCTGCTGCGAAAGAGTAAGACCCGGTTGCGACATGACTCGTGCCTGTCAGCTTGAAATTCTATCTCATCGACTCGGAGTGTGAGGGCGCCACTATTATGCCGCATTCGCGGCGGCACTACACAACAGTAGGCGAACTAATTCAAGACTTTGGCGCGCCACCGCAGAACCAGAGCCAAAGGGCGCGCGATGGCATGGGACTTAGAGGAAATACCTGTCATTTACGGGAGGGTTCGTCGCGGAGTTGTGGCGCATGCACGAAACTTCACATCTCCAACGCAACTCAATCAATTTGAGTGCCCTGCCGGATCAACTTTCACAAAGTATCTATTTAGCGTCAAGAATGAAATTCGTGGGTAACGGCAACCTCAACCGCGCAGCGGCCGTGAGCTAAGCCGATAGATGAATGCGAGAATTTCCGCCACTGCTCGATAGACTTCGGGGGGGATTTCCTCTTCGAGGTCAAGGCGCGAAAGGATCTGCAAGAGCTTTTTGTCGTGTCGAACCGGAATATTGTGGAGTCGCGCCAATTCGAGGATCTTATCCGCGAGGTAGCCGCGACCCTTGGCGACGAGCCTGGGCGCGTTGTCACGCTTGGTTGCGTAACTTAACGCCACCGCCTGTCTTGGCTGATCCTGATTCATACCTTCACATTGAGCAGCCCGGAGTCGGAAGGCATGCCGAGGGCGAGCGCGGTGAATCTCAGATCCTGGTCGCGGCGGAGCTCGCGAAGCGCGCGCGCGCCAAGCGCTATCTGCGAGAAGCCCAATGCTTGAAGCGATTCCTCGAGGCACGGCAACTCGAGGCGAAGCTGCATCAAAGAAGATTCTTTGTCGGCGTAAAAAACCGCCGTCAAAAAATTCGCGCGCACCCGCGCGTCGATACGCAGGCAACCGAATTCCTCCAGGTCGAGCGCGAATAAAACCGCATATTCGCCGCCCTTTTTGTCGCGTTCGCTTCCGCCACCGCCGTCGCGCTCGATGGAAACGGCGACATCGGTAAATCCCGCGCCGGTGAAGAGCGGCACGTGAAACTGAAAGGCGCGGCCGTCGATTTGCGCGAGCAAATTCGCGGCTTGTTGTCCTTCGAGATGATAGAGCTGCCCGGCGACCGCCCGGCTGGGCTCGCCCGCGCCGGCGGCATTCAATTCTTCGAGGGCACCCAACAAAAGCCCCTTGAGATCGCGCTCCGCGATTTCCATGAGAGGCGCGTCCTTGAGCGCCGCGGCGCGGCTCAGTTTCATTTCGTAGTGGAGGCCGCCGTCGCGCACCAGCTCTTGCAGTCGTTCCGCGGTCATCGCCTCTCTGGCATTGATCAGCCGGGTCAGAAACACTTTCAGTTTTTCCAGCCACGGCGGCGCCGGCGCGTCGGGCTCGAGACTATCAGCGAATTCGAGCAGGTTTTCGAGTGCGCCGAGGGATTCCTGTCCTTCCACCGGCAGGCGCTGGCGCAGCAGCCGCGCGATCTCGCCGCGGAGCGGCAAATCCTGCTCGACGATGTGGAGCAGCACCTGGGGTTCGGTAAAATCGACGCGGAGCCGCAGTCGCTGGCCGACCGCCAGTGAACCGGGATCGTTGGCTTCGAGCAAACCGGTGCCAATGTCGAGCACGAGGCGGCCATCGGCCAATTCTTCCACAACCACCGCCTCGAGTTCCTGGCCGGGTTGGAGGCTCGCCGGCGCGGCGTTCGCGGGACGAAGCCGTGCTTCGCCCTCGGGCACTCGCTTAGCGGCAACTGCAGAGGACTCCCGAGCTTCTTGAACGCCCGGTCCGCTTGCGCGTGGCGGTTCAATCCTCATGAAGACTCTATCGGCAAGACCGCGCCGATATTTACCGCGTTTTTAGGAATTGCGCAGCTTCGAGGGAATTCAGGCGAAATTTTGGCGCGTCGTGTCACCGCTCACGATGACGTGATCACCGTCGCGCGTGATCCGCAGATCGCAGGGGCCGGCGAAGAAAATCATCGTGCGCGGATGCTCGTACACGGTGGTCTTGTGCGGAATCGCTTCGACGTAGAGATCGAACATGCGCCCGGCCGGTAAGTCGATGGTCCGCGTGTGCATCGAGTCGCCTTCGAAGAAAACTTCAATCCAGTTGCGATTCTCGCTGACCGCGAGGATGAGACCCGCTGCGTTCTCGATCGTCGCGATCAATTCCTCGCCATTGGTCGTCGGCATGATCGACACCGTCAAGGGGCGAGCAGAATCTCTGCATCGCGGATGGTCTTGCCGGAGGAGGTACGCGGCAGGGAGTCCCGCACAACGATTTCGTCCGGCACTTTGAAGTTGGCCAGGTTGGCGCGCAAAAACGCCAGCAGCTCCTTTTCGTTGAGCTGGGCGTCCGGATGCGCCACGATCGCAGCCCCGATCACTTGGCCGCGTTTGCTGTCGGGAATGGCGAACACAATATTTTCCTGCACGCCCGGAAACGTATAAATCAGATTTTCCACCTCGGCGGGATAAACGTTGAGCCCGCCGGTGATGATCATGTCGTCGGCCCGGCCGAGATGATAGTAGTAGCCGTCGGCGCTGCTCTTGCCCACGTCGCCGGTATAGAGCCAGCCATCGCGAATTCGCTGCGCCGTGGCGTCGGGCCGGCGAAAATACCCCTTCATCACGTGTGGCCCGCGGGTGATAATCTCCCCCGGATCGTCCACACCCCGCTCGCGGCCATTGTCATCGACGATCTTGATTTCGACCCCCGGCACGGCGCGGCCGATGCTGCCGATCTTGGCTTCTGCCAGCCGCGGCTCGACCAGAGTGATCAGCGGCGAAGTCTCGGTCAGACCGTAACCCTGGATAACTTTGATGTGTGGCTGGGCGGATTGGAAAGCCCTCAGCAGCGGCAAAGGAATGCTCGTGCCCATCATCGCGGCAATCTTCACGCTGCTGGTGTCGTAGCTCGAGAGGTTTTTGACTCCCAGAAGAAGCTGAAAAACGATCGGCACGCTCTCGAAAACATTGACTCGATATTTTTGAATGCCTTCGAGCAACGTGACCGGATTGATTTGATCGAAGATCACCAAAGTGTAGCCGCGCTCGGCCAACTCATTACAGACCACCGGTCCGACGATATGCGACATAGGCAAAATGCAGCCGCGAATGGTCGTGGCACCGGTGATGTCGAACTCGCGCATCACGCGCGGGTATTGAAGCAGATTACGATAGCTCAGCACCACGCCCTTGGGTTCGCCGGTGGTGCCCGATGTATAGAGGATCAAGGAATCGTCGTCGCCTTTCAAATTCGGCGCCGACACCGCAGCGCCTGTCACTTCGCGACGCTTTTCGAAGCTACGCTCCCCTTCGCCACCGACTATCCAGACGGGGATCGGCGCGCGGCTTTTGAAAACCTCTTCGACTTCGGCAAAAAGCTGGCTGTGAACAATCAGCAAGCTCAGATCGGCGTCGTTCAAAACCCCCTGCAGCTCTTTGCCCTTAAGACGCGCATCGAGGATGACGGTCACCGCGCCGATTTTCTGCGTCGCGAAATAGCCGAGCGGTATCGCCGTGGAGTTGGGCAGAAGAAGACCGACCCGATCACCTTGGCGGATACCTTCGGCTTGTAAATGAGAAGCCAAGGCCAATGCCTGGCTGTTCAACTCACCGAAGGTGAGTTGCTCCTCTTTGGAGATCACCGCGGCCTTTTGTGTCTGGCGCGCCGCGGTTTCGGCCAATACTTCGGCGGCAAAAAAACCTACTGCACCGGTATCGTTTGCCATAGCGCAAATGCCCTCTGAAACGGTTTGTACCAGCGCGATAATTGCGCCAGCTCGCCGCGCTGGAGTTTCAGCTTTCCCTGCTGGGTGGCTAAGAAGGCGTCGATGCGCCGGTTAAAAACCGCGTTCCACCATTCGGCTTTGCCGCTGATCAAAAACTCGCCGCCGTCGCCTGCGCCAAGGTCGGTGATCGTGCCATCGACAAACCTGACCGTCCAGGTTTTCTCACCCTCGTCGAGCGCCAGCGTCAGCGACGTGGTGAGCTGGGTGGCAGCGCCGTCGGTGCGAAACTGTTCGTCCTGATTGGCACGATCCACCAGCGCCTGCATGTGCTCGTGGGAGAAGAGCTCGTAGGTTTTCTCCGAAGACGTAGGCTCAACCGCTTTTCTCACTTTCGTCTCAGTCCGCGGAGCGCCATCGAGCCGCTCGCGAAAGAACTGGCAGTGCACGGCCTCCTCGAGCAAATCGGTGAAGAGAAACGCTTCCTGCAGATCCCGGCCGATGGCCACGGTGCCATGGCCTTTGATGATGACGATCGGATGGTATTTGAGCTCTTCGACGACTCTTTCGGGCCGGGTTACCGTCGGTGTGTCCTGCGGAATGATCGGCACGTCGCCGATCGTGTACTTCTCCTCGTAGCTGAGTGGCGCGAAACTTTCGTGCGACAGGGAGAACGCCAGCACCATCGGCGGATGCACGTGCACGATCGCCTGCGCCTCGGTGCCGGCATACACCGCCATGTGCATCGGCGTTTCGCTGGATGCGCGCTGATTTTTTCGCACAGGTTTTCCGTCCGAATCGAGCGCCACTAGATCCTTGGACGAAAGAAAACCCAGCGGCGCGTGCTGACCGGTGATCAAAAATCCCTTTTGGCCGGTGCGGCAGCTCAGGTTGCCGCCCCAGCCGCTGATGAGCCGGCGCTCGAAAAGAAGCTTGCCGCAGCGAATGATGGCGCTCTCGATTTTATTCATGGGCCAGAACGAAACAGTGACCAGGGAATGATTTCGGGTTCGACTGCGGGCACGGTCACGCCGCTCGGGCAGATTCGGGTGCCCATGAACGTTGCCACGTCTTTGTCGAGCGACGCATCGCTCGAGCCGGCGCCGTCAAAAAGTTCCACAGGTACGCCGTGGAGCCGCGCCAATTGCGCAGCCAGAAGCGAGCCGCAAATCCCCACCGGCCCCGCTTCGCTCATGCGTTCGCAGAAAAGATAGAGCTTGAGAATCTCGCCGTGCGCGAAGAGCGTTCCCATCGTGTTGTCCGAGATCAATGTCACCGGCGCACTGCGCGCGGACAGCTCGCGTGCGATTTTTCGCGCGCCCCAGAGCTCAGGCCGCATCTCCGGCACGAGCAGTCCAGTCGCCTTCTCCGCTTTGAGCGCGCTCAGCAAAAAAGCGTGCTGGCTCGGCGGCGGCGCGCCGTAGATCAGCAGATATTTGGCCGCCGCTTTCTTTTCAGCAGCCCGTGCCGCCGGCTTTGCTTGATACTTGCGCCGAAAACTCTCCGGCGTGTAGAGGTCGTCGAAGCCGATCAAATAACGGATCAAGGCACCGGGAGTGACGTCGAAGGATGGATAGCGCGCGCCGATTTTGGCATCCCCGGCAATCGCCTCGCCGCGAAACTTCAATAACTCGTCCGCGGGGCGCTCTTCGATTTCGACGTCGTCGCCGGACTGGAGCGAGCGCGGATCCTGCACCAGCGCATAAAACGGCACACTATACTCGCGCGCCATCAACGCCAACGGGTAGGTTCCGACTTTGTTGATGATGTCGCCGTTTTGCGCCACTCGGTCGGCGCCGACGATCACCGCATTGGCTTCGCCGCGCGCCAGTACTTGTGTCACGGCGCAATCCGGAATCAAGGCAACGGAAACGCCTGCTTCCGCAAGCTCCCAGGCGGTCAGACGCGCGCCCTGTAGGTAGGGCCGCGTCTCGGTTGCGATCACCGAGAATTCCTTGCCCGACTCGCGGCATGAGTGCGCGACCGCGACCAGTTCGCCGCTCACGTTGCAGTGGGTCAACACCCGCGCCGGACTCGGCAAGGCGGCCGCCGCCCGTCGGGCGCGGCCCTGGCGCCCGCTGACAATCCGCCGGCTGAATTCACGCGCCTGCTCGGCGATCGTTTGGCCGGCCGCGGTACCGCTCGGCAATCGGCTTAGCCACTCATCGAAGAAGGCCTCGAGACCGCGAAAATCGAAGGTCGGCCGAGCCTCGCAAAACTGGCGGGTCATCGCAGCTAGGCGCGCGCGCAACGCCGTCGCATCGTCGTTGGGATGCCGTTCCGCGAGCAGCGCTCCGGCGTAGAGAAATACCAGCACCTGGCCGAAAGCGCGGGTCTTCATCGAGCGCACGGCCTCGATCGCCTGGTCGACTTCGCTGACCGCGATGTATTCGAGCCGCTCGGGCACCTGCAGTTCGTCGAGGATTTTGAATCCGTCGCCGTTCCACAGCACCGGCTCAAACAGCGGGCTCTGTTCGGTTGTCATTGAATTTGATCGCGGGCCTAGCGACGCTATAGAAACTTCAGCGCGGCGCGCGCCACATCGATGGTTTTTTTCTCGGCCGCGAAAAAGCGCGGTTCGCGAAAGCCGAATTTGCCGTGAAGACACTCATCCGAAACCGCCAGCACCGCGCCGGCTTTTTTACCGCGCACCTGCGCCACGGTGAGAAATGCCGAAGTCACCATGTCGATGCTGGAAATCTTCTGTTGGTTCAGTTGCTGAATCAACTCGGGAGTCTCCTGAAACAGCGCGTCGGTGGTGAAGATCCAGCCGAGGTGATAGCGCACGTTCAAACCGTCGGCGGCTTTCTGCAACGCCTGAACGATGTGGGCATGCGCCACCGTGGAAAAATTCTCGGCGACGTAGTAGCGCGACGTGCCGTCGCCGCGCAGCGCGCCAATGACGATCACGAGATCGCCAATCTTCACGTCGTCCTGCAAAGAGCCGCAGCTTCCCACGCGGATCAGATTTTCCGCGCCGGCGCCGCAGAGGATTTCCGTCGTGATCGCCGTGTCCGGCGCGTAGCGCCCGCCGTTGCCGACGGTGACCTGCTTGCCGTCGAGCATCCCCGTGTGCATCTCGTAGTCGAGAAACGTGAAGTTCTTTTGCGGATTTTCCAATAACTGCAAAATCGCTTCACTGCGCTCGCGGGGACCGGGAATGAGCGCGTGCGGCCCCAGCGAATTCGCCTTGAGACCGAGCATGGACAGCATGCGCTGCGGCGTGAAGTGAGCTTCTTTGAGCATCAGAGCGCCTGGCAGACAAAGTCGAGGAGATCCTGGGTGGGGAGCGCCGGTTCTGTGACATCGGCGAAGGAGCGCTGGCAAAGCGCGCTGGAAGTGAGCGCAAGCTCTGCGCCGGTCGCCGCCGCCTCGCGCAAACGATCGGCCCCGCTCCATTGCGCCAGCTCGGGATCGGCTTCGGGCACGCCGCCGCCACCGCCGCAGCACCAGCTCCAGCGGCGATTGCGCTCCATCTCCATCAATTGAACACCGGGCATCGCTCGCAAGATTTTTCGCGGCGCGTCGTATACGCCGCAACCGCGGCCGAGATGGCAGGAATCGTGATAAGTGACTTTCTTATTGACTGGTTTGGTGAAGCGGAGGTTTCCTGTCTCGAGTAATTGTGCGGCGTGCTCGACGCCGTGCAACACCGTTAAACCGGCTCTATCTTTGCCATACTCGCGCCAGATGCGCTGACAGCTGCCGCAGGCAACCACGACTTTAGTGATGCCGGCGGCGGCGATCGTCGCCAGGTTGGCTTCTTTCAAACGCTCATACTCGCGCCGAAAACCGAGATCGAAAGCATAAAGGCCGCAGCACTTTTCCTCGCTGCCGAGGACGACAAAATCTTCGTCGCCCTTCTGCATGATCGTAGCGAGCGCCCGCGCACCGCTCCGGCCGCTCGCCCGATCAGCCGAGCAGCCGGCGAAGAGCAACGTCGTGGCAGGCGCGTCGCCGAGTTTTTTGAGATTCAATCCGTCCATCCATGTGCCGCGCGCCGCCGACGGCTGCGCCCAGGGATTGTCGTGCTGCGCCAAGCCGTCGTAAATGGATCGGTGCGCCTCGATGGGGCCTTCCCTTTCGGTGATCTCTTCGCGCATGGCGACAGTGATGTCCCATGGACCGTAGCCGTCGTCGCGCACGCCGCAGAGTTCCTGGCACATCAGACAGTTGGTGCAGGCGTAGATGACTTCTTTTAATTCAGGTGTGATCGGATCAAGGCCGTGAAAGACCCGCTGCGCCATGAGCCAACGCGATTTCGGGGTGTGGCGCTGGAAACGATAGAATTCGTAGGGTGGACATTTTTCTTTCGGTCCCGGCTCGTCTTCCATGGGATTTGCCGCGCCGTGACCGTAACACGAGCCGCAGAGCACACAGCCGCTGCTGCGTTCGTCCAAGTCCTTGGCATAGAGCCACCGTTTGACCCGCTCGAGGCCGAGGCTTTTCTTCTCTTGGTTTTTCACGGAAAACGGGAGCGAACAGAAAATTAGTTAAAACCTAAACCTTTATAGCTCGCTATTTCCAACTGTCAATAATCTCTGCGGGTCAAGGGACTTTAGCTAAAGCGGCTCGACGCGTGCGCAAAACACGGGAGTGACTAGTTGGTGAGAGATTCCTGGTTGAGCTTGCGCAAGAGGGCGGAGAGTTCTTTCTGTTCCGGGCTGCCGAGTTGGGCGAAAATTCTCGAGGCGCTCGATTCGAAGACGGGAATGGTGTTTTTGTAAAGCTTGGCGCCCTTGTCGGTCAGTACCACGTGTACCACCCGGCGATCGTTTTCATCGCGCTTGCGCGTTACCAGCTTTTTTTCCTCAAGCCGATCGACAATTCCGGTCAGATTGCTCACCGTAACCATCATCTTCGCGCCGATCTCGCCGAAAGGAAGGCCGCCGGCGTAACCGATGGTCGCCAGCACGTAGAACTGCGGCGGCGTCAGGCCGGCCTTGTCCAAGTCGGCTTCGAGTTTCTTGTGCGATTGCAGGCTGAAGCGCAGAAAGCGAATCCAGAGGCTGGTGGTGTAGGTTGAAAAGAAAGGACGCTTGTAAACGGCCACGGGGTGCACTCTATTCGCCCGTCCGGCAAAAAGCAACTTCGTGCGCCCGTGGAGCGCGCCGGTTTTTCATCGGTGCGCGCTAATTTTCATTGCAAGTCGTTTTACGCGGTGTTAATCGGTTGCAGCGAAAGAGCCTGCGCGCATGAAACTCCACATTCTCGGCTGCGGCGATGCATTCGGCAGTGGCGGACGCCATCAGAGCGCTTATCTGATCGAAGCCGCCGATCGGTTGTTTCTCTTGGACTGCGGGCCGAGCGCGCTGCTTGCGATGAAGCGCGCCGCCATCGATCCGCGCCGTCTCGATGTGATTTTTCTGAGCCATCTGCACGGCGATCATTTCGGCGGCGTGCCTTTTTTTCTGATCGAATATCTTTACCGACGAACCGCGGACTCGCCCGTTAACCATCGCCGGTCCGCCGGGAATCCAAGCGCGCCTTCGTCAGCTGCTCGAAATCATGTACGGCGGCGCGAAGGAAATTCCTTTCCTGAATTTCCAAATCTTAACTCCGGCAACGCCGCAGATCATCGAAGACATCGAAGTCCTTCCCTTCCGGGTGCCGCACCAAGTCGACGATATTTCGCTCGGGTTGAAAATTCTTTACCAGAAAAAGCAGATTCTCTTTTCCGGCGATTCGGCGTGGACCGATGAGTTCATCGAGCACGCCCGTGGCGTCGATCTGTTTTTGTGCGAATGTTCCTTTTATCGCGAGCAGCCGGGCATGCATGTGAATTACCAAATTCTGCATTCCAACCTAGAACGCCTCGAATGTAAAAAGCTTCTCCTCACTCACCTCGGCGAAGAGATGCTGACACAGAGCGCAACGCTGGATCCTCGAGTCACCCTGGCCGAAGATGGAATGGTGATCGAGATCTGAAGGAATCAGCTGGGATCGTCGCGATTGGGCTGAGCGGTCTGTAGCGGCAGGATCAGCGCCCGATAGCCGCTCTTGGTGAGAATTGCCTGCGCAGTTTCCTGGGCGGCGAGGAGTTCTCGATAGGGACCGAGCCGCACCCGATAAGCGGTTTCGCTGGGTTTGATCAGCGTTTGCTCTATAAACGCGTCAAAGCCTTGCTCGTTGATCTGTCTCGACAAAAGCTCGGCGCGCGCTCTTTCGCGGAAAGATCCGACCTGTAGAATGAATCCGTCCGCGCTCGCTGACGATTCTTTCTCAGCTGGCGGCGCGACGAGAGACGACAGTCGATCGCTGCGCACGCCGACCTGCTGCTCGCTCGAGGTCGCTTTGCCGGCCGGCACGGTCGGCACTTTCAGACTCTCGAAATTGTCGAAGCCGTACTCCAGAAGCCGCTTGGTATCGCCCCACTGGTCGCGCGCGCCGAGGATCGCGACGATCAGCGTCGTGCCGTTGCGCTGCACCGCGCCGACAAAACACTTCTGCGCGGCGAAAGTGTAGCCGGTCTTGCCGCCGAGCGCGCCGTCGAAGTTCCACAGCAAACGATTATGGTTGCGCACCGAGATGCGCCGCGGAACGACTTTTTTCCGCACCACCGCTGTAGTGGTGACCGAGCTGAACTTGGTTTGTACGATCTCGCGAAAAGTCGCGTTTCTCATCGCGTAGCGAAACATGATGGCGAGATCCCGGGCGCTGGAGTAATGATCCGCTGCGGTCAGACCGTGCGGATTAGTGAAATGGGTGTTAGTGGCGCCGATCTCGTGCGCCTTCTTGGTCATCATTTCGGCGAAACGCTCCACCGAGCCGCCAATGCCTTCCGCCAGAACCATGCTCGCGTCGTTGGCCGATGCCAGCATGATGCCGTAGAGCAATTCCTGGATGCTCAGGGTCTGGCCCGGCCGCAGGTAAAGCTTCGAGGCGGGCACGCGGGTCGCCTCCTTCGAGACCGGCAGCATGTCTTTGAAGCTCCGGCCGCTTTCCAAGGTCACGATCGCGGTCATGATTTTGGTTGTGCTTGCGGGCGGCAGGCGTAGATCGGGTTCTTTTTGATAAAGAATCTTTCCGGTAGCGCCGTCCATGAGGACCGCCGCGCGCGCGGTTAGATCTTCGTCAGGGCTGAAGCCCCAGGACGAGTCGACACAGGCTGCGAAAAGCAAAACTGCTAGAGTTATCAGGGAAATAGGATTACCAAAGCGCGGAGTAGCCAACTTCAATCGCATTGCAGCAAAGCGTATAAAAACAAAAGTGGTTCGATTCTAACACGCTTTTATATTCAAGAATAGCATCTGCGCGAGCAAATCGCATAAAATCGGGGAACCTTCAGATGGAGGCTAGAGAATCTTGGGCCAACAATTGGCGCGAGTAAGGACAGTTTTTAAATAAATCCGCCAGCGCGCCTTAGCTCTCGGAATAACCAAGCCCTTAGTTTGTATAGGGGCTACTTCTTCGACGGATTGACGCCCTGACGCGACAGCTCGTGCGATGCGCCCTCGCTCGTCTTTGCCTGCTCGCCCAGTGCTTCGCGCCGAATCTTGTCCTGACAGACTTCGCAGATCCCCCCTTTGAGGTTCACGCTTTCCTGGGCGCACACCATGCATCGCTTTTTTACTTCTGCCATGGTAACTCCGTTTCAGTCCACCAGCCGGATCTGCTTGGGGTGTTCGAGAATCACCTCCAGGCCGTACTGCGGATGATCTTTGATAAACCCGGTCAACTCGACATCGCGGTTTTCGAAATTCTTCGGCGACTGCTTGTTCTTTTCGAAAAGGTCGGTGACCGAGCCGAAGATCACCGCCGTCAAGGCTTCGCGCGAAGGTCCGAAGTTAAGAAAGTACGTATTGCTCTTGGCCGAATAGCCGACCCGAAAAACCCGGCCGCGGACGCGCGCCTGGCGGCCGGTCAAAGCGCGAATTTTTTCCACTTCGCGCGCTGCGAGCTGCGGTAAATCAGCCGGCGCCTGCTCAGCCGCCGCAGGAAGCGGCGCGAAGCTGACGCGATGAACCGCGGGCTCACCGTCTTTAGCGGGCGCGGTAATCTCACCGATCGGCACAGGCTCAAGGAGCGCCGGGTTCCAGCGCTGATACAGAAAATGGGTCAAAAAGCCGGCGCCGAACCCAAGCACCACTAACGCCGCGCCGGCGGGTGCGAACCGATTCATGGTTTTCGCTCCCAGAGCCGCGCGAAGGCCTTTCGATATTCCTCGGCGAGCGGCGCGGCGTCGCGAAACAACAGCAGATTCTCGTCGTTGGCATTCTCCGCCGCGTGGGTCCAATTGTACGAGCCGGCGAAGACGATCTTGCGATCGATCACGGCGAACTTCTGGTGCATCAGCCCGGCGTCCCGATCGCGGCCGGGAGTCTTATCGCCGGAGATGCGCCGCAGTGGAATTTTCTGCGCCTCGAGAAATTTGCCCTTGGAGTTCTCGTTGGCGCGGTCGAACTCGCGATCGATCACGACTTGAATGCCGAGACCGCGCTTTTTCGCCTGCACCAAAGCGTTGGCAAGATCGTCATTGGTAAAAGCATAGACCGCCACCAACAGCTCTTTTTTGGCCGACTCTATCTCCCGCAGAATATGCGCGGCGCATTTTCCCTGGGGGCTGAAGCAGGCCTGCACGACCATCTCGGCGCCGGCGGCACCGGCAACGAGGATTGCGACAAAAGCCAAGACCGGAATGATCGCGCGCTTCATGCCGGCATCGCCGCTTGACCGCGCTGCGGCTCTTTGCGTACGCGTCGGCACATCGCCAGGATCAGGCGCTCGAGCACCAGACGCGGTTGCGCCCCGCTCGATTTGAGCCGGTAGTCGGCATCGAAGAGCCTTTCCATGTGCGCGCGCAGTTCGGCGAGAGAAAAAAGCTCGGCGCGTTGAAAGCACATGTAGTCCGCGTACGGATTGCGGGTCAGAAGCGGTGCGCCTTGGCGCAGCACGGTTTGTTGAAACTGCTCATAGCGCATGCCGCGCTTCCAGAGCCGCGCCAGCTCGGTGGTCTGAAGGTATCGCGCGGCAAGCAAACGGCGTACTTCGGCGGCGACGGCGCCGAGGATTTTAAGCGCCGGCTCGCCCTGTGCCATGAGGCGGGCGAGTTCTGCGAGCGCCTGCGCGGCGTTGCGATCGCCCAATGCGCGGGTGAGATCGAACACCCAGCCTTCGCCATGATCGGTCATGACCGCGTCCACGTCCGTAACACGAATCGTTGACTCTTCGCCGACGAAGAGCAGCAATTTATCGATTTCCTGACGCAGCTCGCGCAGATCCTCGCCGGCCCTGGCGAGTATCATCTCGCGTGCCTGGGGCTCGATCGCTTTGCCTGACTGCGCGATGCGCCGGCCGACAAATTCCACCAGGCTCTCGCGGCTGAGCCTGCCCGATTTGTCGCGCTCGACACCGAGAAACAGTGCGGCGCCGTTTTCGTCGAAACGCTTGAAGAGCCGCGTGCGCCGGTCCACCTGGGTAGCCGTCAGCAAGAGAAAACTCCACTCCGGCAGCGGCTCGTCCAAGAACGCCCCGAGCCGGTTATCTTCGGCGCCCTTGCGCCGGGCGAGATCGTAGTCACGCGATCTGCAGTGGGCCACCAACGCTTCCACCGTTTCGGCCTCGTCCTCGTCTCCGAGCAAATCGACCAGGGGCCGCGCCGAGGTCAGATTTGCCCATTGATCCTGTGACCAGCCTTCGACCACCAGCAGATCGATCAACAGCTTGGCGGCCGCATCTTTCTTGCCATCGCGCCAGAGCTCGAGGATTCTTTCGCCGGCCTCGCCCTTTTGCTCCCGGGAAAAAAAATACGGCGCGTTCTCGATCCACAGAAGTTTTTTGCCGGGAAAAAACGGCGGCGTCATCAAAGACCCTTCGATTTCTTCCCACGCCGCGGTGCGCCCATCGAAGCGCTCGAAGTTGAATCCGCGCCGTTCCGCCGGCACTACTTCATCGACGATCGCGTTGCAGGCCTCTTCGACCTGGAGATCGTCGCCAAACACGAGCAAAAGGCGCGGTGCCTTCTCCGACCGCAGTTCGGACAGCAAATTTTTCAGGTCGCGTTTCACCATGGTGGCATCGACGTTGGCAGGTCCGGTCTTGCTTCAGCGCGGACTAGCGCTCTTACGACTGGTATTTTGGCACCCACATCTGATTCTTCTCGTTCCACGCGTAGTCGGATCTCCAGACCTTCAAGCCAATGGTGTATTTGCCGCCGGACTTGGTGACGAAGATGCGCTCGTTGGAGTGAGGAATCTCGGTGCGGGCGATGATCATGACTTTTTTCGAGATGCCCTTGTTGATCAGAATCCGATCGCCCTCGCGCATGATCGCGCGATGTTCTCGTTTCCGCCTCGGGTTCATGCGCCGAAATTACCACCGGCGTGGAGATCAGGCAAATATCTTTTCGGTCGCGCGTCGTCGACCGCGACCCATGCAAGCGAACTTGACATTGCGCCCTGCCTCCGATAGCTCTCCGTAAATCCGCTCGCCATCCTGACCATGAATATCGATGTCCACGCCCATTACGTTCCGCTGCAAGCCCTGAAAATGGCCGCCGAGATCGGCGCGCGCCAGGGCTTGGAGCTTACCAACGACGAGCGCGGCCGCGCCGTTCTACTGCGCGGTGGCAAAGCTTATCTGAAACAGCTCAAGGCGGAATTCTCCGATCTCGATCTGCGGCTTTCGATCATGGATCAGCAGGGCGTGGACATGCAGGTTCTGTCGCCCGCCGGTTCGTATTTCTTCTACTGGATGCCGGCTAGCGAGGCGGTCGAGTATGCGCGCTGGTTCAACGACTGTTCCGCCGAGGCGGTGGCCAAGCATCCGCGCCGCTTCGCGGCCCTGGCTTCGGTACCGCTTCAGGACAGCTCGCTCGCGGCGGTCGAGTTGGAGCGGACAATGACCCGGCTCGGGCTCCGTGGCGCGGAGATCGCGTCGAACATCAGCGGCCGCTATCTCGACGATCCGGTTTTCGATCCATTCTGGGAAGCGGCGCAGGCGCTGGGCGCGGTGCTTTTTGTTCACCCCAACCAGGTGGTCGGCGCCGAGCGCATGAAAGATTACAATCTGGCCAACCTCGTCGGCAACCCGACGGATACGTCGCTGACCTTCGCCCGGCTCATCTTCCGCGGCGTTTTGGAACGCTTTCCCCGGCTGAAATTCCTGCTCGCGCACGGCGGCGGTTTTCTGCCCTACACCTGGGGCCGGCTCGACCGCGGCTTTCGCATTCGGGATTCGGCCGGAGCAAGAATTTCCAAAACGCCGTCCGACTATGTTAAATTGCTTTACTTCGACACGATCACGCACAGCTCCATGGCGCTCGAATATTTGATCGCGAACTTTGGCGCGGACCGGGTGCTGCTCGGCAGCGATTATCCTTACGACATGGGCGATCCCGATCCGGTCGACTCGCTCGGCGCAGCGCGCCTCGATTCTGCGGCACGCACCGCTGTGGCCGGCGCCAGCGCCTGCAATCTTTTCGGCATCGGCATTTGAACTAAAACACATTTTACTCGGAGGCACGCATGCGACTCGTCACATTCTCGCGCAAGAACCAGCAGCGGCTGGGGCTCATGGGACCGCAGGAGCAGATCATCGACTTGGCCGAGGTCAATCGGCGTTATCTCAAGGGCGGCAGCGCGCCCTTTCTCGCCAGCATGCAGGCGTTCATCGAAGCCGGCGGCAAGGGCTTGCAGGTAGCGCGCAAGGCGGAAAAGTATGTCGCCGGCAAAAATGCCGACGAGCAAAAGAAACTGGTCGCTGCCGGCGCGCTGGTAAAACCCGGCCAGGCTAAGATTCTGTCGCCTATTCCTGAGCCGAGAAAAAACTGCGTGATGCTCGGCATCAATTATAAAGAGCACGTCGATGAGGGTGCCCGCGCCCGCGCCCTGGAGATTAAATATCCCGAATACCCGGTTTTCTTCACCAAACCGGCGACCTCCGTGATCGGCCAGCAGGGTAAGGTCATCAATCATAAATGCACCACCAAACTCGACTGGGAAGTCGAATTTGCTGTGGTGATCGGCCGCAAAGGCCGCGATATTCCCAAGGAAAAAGCTTACGACTACGTTTTCGGTTACACCATCTGCCTGGATATGACGGCGCGCGAGCTGCAGCGCCTGCACGGGCAGTGGTATAAAGGAAAATCCCTCGACACCTTTTGCCCGCTGGGCCCGTGGATCGTGCACAAAAGCGCGCTTCCCGAGCCGCAGCAGGTGCGCCTTATCTGTCGCGTGAACGGTGAGGTGATGCAGGACGGCAATACCCGCGACATGATCTTCGACATTCCGACGATCATCGAGAGCTTGTCCGCGGGCATGACGTTGGAGCCCGGCGATATCATCAGCACCGGCACGCCCTCCGGTGTGGGCTTCGCGCGCGTGCCGCCGGTATTTCTGAAACCCGGCGACAAGGTCGAAGGCGACATCGAAGGCATCGGCGTGCTGCAGGTGGAAATCGTCGCGCCCTGAAAGAAGAGTTCTGAAGGTCTCATGACCTCGACTCGACCCGCCGCCGTCGCCGGAACATTTTATCCCGACGGCGCGGAAGAGCTGCGCGCGTTGCTCGACGATTGTTTTAATCGAAGCCCTCTCGGCCCTCTTGGCGCGCTAGACGCGGCGCCGGCGCTGATCGCCGGTCTCGTGCCTCACGCCGGGCCGATTTATTCCGGTCCCTGCGCCGCGCATTTTTATAATCGCCTGGATCCTGCGACCGAGCGGGTCTTCCTGCTTGGCGTCAACCACCGCGGTCGCGGCCACAAAGCCGCTCTGAGCCCTTGGCCGCGCTGGCAAAACCCGCTCGGCGAAACCCTTGTCGATGACCGAGTGAATTCGGAATTGCTCGACAGTGTGCGATTTCTTCGCCGCGACGAAGTTGCTCACGCGAGCGAGCACAGCATAGAAATACAGCTGCCGTTTCTTCAGCGCGTGCTGCGCACATTCGAGTTCGTGCCGATCTCACTCGCGCATCTGTCGGTCGAGGAATGTGCCGAGTTGGGCATTGCTCTCGCACGAATTTGCCAAGATCAAATCGCGGCAGGCTGCAAAACCATCCTCCTCGCCAGCAGCGATTTAAGTCATTATTTATCGCCCGCCGAAACCGAAAAGCTCGACCGTCTGGCGCTCGATCAAGTGCTCGGCGGGAGTCCCGAGGGACTGCTTCGCGTCGTCGAAGAAAACGAAATCACCATGTGCGGCGTTTTGCCGGCGGCGGTCATGCTCTTTGCCGTCCGCGAGCTCGGCGCGCGCAAAGCGCGCTTGCTCAAGCATTGTCACTCGGGCGACGTCGCGCCGATGCAAAATGTCGTCGGCTACGCCAGCGTGGCGATCGAGTTTTAATCCCCGTCGAGTGCAATGCACAATCGAACAGCGGAATTTGACTTGCCATTATCGCTCTGTTAAGGGTGCTCTCGATGCTAG
>Ga0310810_10002048_pt1 | contig 21482 bp, 19 predicted proteins | sample NCmetagenome_FD_207641 | JGI IMG/M metagenome (GOLD analysis project Ga0310810, IMG submission 207641) | Soil microbial communities from experimental microcosm in Duke University, North Carolina, United States - NC | ecosystem: Engineered > Artificial ecosystem > Soil microcosm > Unclassified ...
CCCAGAACCGCAGGTTCACTGAGTTCTGGCGCGATTCCCGCGGTGCCCAACGCGTCGCCCACGACGGTGCGCGGGAATCGACCCATGACTGGAGACTGTCGAACCCATCTCACCTCGAGGAGAAATCGGATGGACGTGAACTCCCTCATTCAGAACGCATCGGCCACACTCATCAACGTGGCCATGAAAGTCGCCGGCGCCTTCGTGCTCTGGCTGGTCGGCCGGTGGTTGATCGCCTTTGCCAACCGAACGCTCGGCCGGGCGCTGGCGAGACACCAGTTCGATCTGACCCTCACTCGCTACCTGCAGACCGGCCTCTCCGTCGTCCTCAACATCGCATTGCTGGTGGCGATCCTTGGCTTCTTCGGTGTCGAGACCACCACGTTCGCCGCGCTGCTTGCCGCTGGTGGCGTGGCCATCGGCGTCGCATGGGGCGGGCTGCTGTCGAACTTTGCCGCCGGAGCATTCCTGGTCTTCCTTCGTCCTTTCAAGGTGGGCGATGCCGTGACCGCCGGTGGCGTAACCGGCACTGTCGACGCGATTGGGCTGTTCGGGACGACTATCAACACACCGGACAATGTGCAGACCATCGTCGGCAACAGTGCCGTCTTCTCGGGGACGATTCAGAACTACTCCGCGAACCCGTATCGCCGTGTCGATCTGACCGCGACGATCAGCAACACGGTCGATCACCATCAGGCGATTCGCCTGCTCAAGGATCGGCTCCTCAAGATTCCAAACGTGCTGTCGTCGCCGGCGCCTGACGTCGACGTTCTTCAGTTCACGCCCGCCGGCCCGCAGCTCTGCGTGCGCCCCTACTGCGCCAACCAGCACTACTGGCAGGTGTATTTCGACACGAACCGGCTGATTCGTGAGTCGTTCGGCGAGGCTGGCTTCCCGGCGCCGATGCCGGCGTATTCAGTGTCGGGCGTACTGCCGGGTCCGCTCGACCACGTTCAGCATTGAGATCTGGAGGGACTTCCTCTATATCGCTCGGGCCAGGACAGCCCGCGTCTACGGAAATCTCGGGCTACCGCTCTGGGTTCGTGGGTCGATCCTTGAGGATGAACAGATGCTCGCCCGGCTTGATCAGCCCGAGCTCGCGGCGAGCGAGATCTTCGATGGCGGCTGGATCGCTGCGGAGGCGCCGTGCCTCCTCGCCCAGCCTCGCGTTCTCGGCACGCTGCCGCTGAATCTGCTGCTCGAGGACGCGAAATTCCTGTCGTTTCTTGATGCTCTCGAGCAGGCCTTTCTCCCCGACGAGCCCGTCCAGAAACACAATGCACCCGATGAAGAGCAGTGCGTACTCGATCGCTCGTCGCCCTCGCAGGCGTGCGCTGCTGGTGGCCGATGTGGAAGCGGAAGCCTTTTTCACGCGCGATCATGCGAGAATAGCGCGTTTTTTGTCGAAGTACACCTCCTAAGTCGCCGATTCGATCGGAAAAGTACAAGAAAAATCGTGACCTCATCCGCCGCCGCCGACGTCCGGATCGTGCTGACCACGATCGGATCCGAATCCGATGGACTCGCGATAGCGAAGACTCTGGTCCAGGAACGGCTGGCGGCGTGCGTGAACGTCTTGCCCTCGATGACCTCCGTCTACCGATGGAAGGGCACAATCGAACAGGACAAAGAGCACCAGCTCGTGATCAAGACGGCGCCCGATCGTCTGCCTGCGCTCGAGGCCCGGCTGCGGCAAATCCATCCGTACGAGCTTCCCGAGTTTCTCGTGCTCGATGTCAGCGCGGGAGCGTCGTATCTGGTGTGGGTCAGGGAATCGGTCTGAGCCGGATCAACCTTGGTTTGCACCTACCTCACCAGAGGTTGGTGTATGGTCATTCGTCTTGCAATCGGTTGCGCTCTGGCTCTCGCGCTGATCGATGGGCCGGCCTTTGCGCAGACTTCACGGGCTCGTCCGGCTCCGGCCGTGGAATTTCTCGCGGGCTACGCGGGATTTGCCGACGATGCGACGATCGATCACGGCATCGTGGGCGCTGCCGCGCGAGGGTATGTGACACCTCGACTCGCGATCGGCCCTGAACTCGTTTACATGCGCGGACCGAACTCGGATCGCGACCTGTTCCTGACCGGCAACCTGACGTTCGATGTCCTGCGGCCGCAAGCCGGCCAGGCGGCGCGCGTCACGCCATTCCTGGTCGCTGGCGGCGGCTTGATGGAGCACAGCGATCAATTCGGCAACGGGACCTATCGCTCATATGAGGGCGCGTTCACGGCCGGCGGGGGAGTCCGGGGCTGGATGACCCCTCGCGTCTACGCCTTCGGTGACGTCCGCGTCGGTTGGGAGTTGCACGTGCGGGTCAATGGCGGCGTCGGCTTCAGGATGGGAGGATGACGCCGAACGTCAAAAGTCAAAGGTCAAAGGTCAAAGGTCAGGGCAAATGTGCCAGGTACTAGGTGCCAGGTGCCAGGTAGAGGTACTAAGTACCAGGTGCCAGATCCCAACAAACTCAGGGAATGCTCGGTTCCGTCCGCTTGCTTCGCCGGCTTCGCAGCCACGCTAGCGCCGGCGGCATCAGCGAGAGCGCGATCACGACGGCCACCACATAGTGGATCCGGCTCTCGATATTCGGAATCAGACTCCCCAGCGTATAGCCGGCGGTCGTCATGCTTCCCACCCAGAGGATGGCGCCGACGATGTTGTAAGTCGCAAACTGCCGGTATCCCATCTGGCCGACGCCTGCGACAACCGGCGCAAAGGTGCGAAGGATGGGGATGAACTGCGCGAGCACGATCGTCTTGCCACCATGCTTGACGTAGTAGTCGTGCGTCATGCGGAGATGTTCGCGCCGGAAGAGCAGCGAGTCGGGCCGGCTGTAGAGCGCACTGCCCGTGCGGTGGCCGATGAAGTAGCCGGTGGCGTTCCCGATGATCGCCGCCGGGATGAGCGCCACGATCAGGCTGGCGAAGTTGAAGTCGCCGCGCGCCGCGAACAGGCCCGCCGTGATGAGCAGCGAGTCGCCCGGAAGGAAGAACCCGATCAGCAGACCGGTCTCTGCAAAGACGATCAGGATCAGCCCATAGAAGCCAGCAATCCGAATCAGTTCCGGGACGTTATAGACAGTCGAAAAGAAACTTTGAATCAGGTCCATTGAGTTCCCGGGATTAGACTCGCTCGAGCGCCTGCGCCAGGTCTTCCTTCAGATCGTCGATATCTTCGATGCCGACCGAAATCCGCACCATGTCCTCGGTCAAGCCGATCTGAAGGCGCCGCTCGGGTGGCACCGACGCATGCGTCATCGACGCGGGATGCGAGATCAGCGTTTCCACGCCGCCCAGGCTCTCGGCCAGCGCCATGAGCCGGACGCTGTTCAGCAGCGTTCGCGCACGCTCGAGTGAACCGAGCTCGAACGAGATCAAGCCGCCGAATCCACGCATCTGCCGGCATGCCAGCGCGTGTTGCGGATGCGTCTTCAAGCCCGGGTAATGCACGCGCGACACCTTGGGGTGCCCCGCCAGATACTCCGCCAGCACCTGCGCGTTGGCGTTGTGGCGCTCCATCCTGAGCGGCAGGGTCTTGGTGCCCCTCAACACGAGCCACGCATCCATCGGTCCGAGGATCGCCCCCTCTGCGTTCTGCACGAACTTCAGCCACTCGAGGTGGACGTCGCGCACGGCCACGACGACCCCGCCGACACTGTCGCTATGCCCGTTCAGAAACTTCGTCGTGCTGTGCACCACGATGTCGGCGCCCAAATCGATCGGCCGCTGGACGGCGGGGCTCGCAAACGTGTTGTCGACCACGACGATGACGTCGCGCGCTTTGGCGATCTGACACGCCGCCGGAAGATCCGTGAGCCGCAGCACCGGGTTGGTCGGGGTCTCCAGGAACAGCATTCGCGTGTCGGGACGGATCGCCGCCTCGATCGCCTGGAGATCGGATGTATCGACGTAGGTGAAGTCGAGCTGATACTTGCGCAGCACGCGCTCGAACAGCCGGTAGGTGCCGCCGTAGGTGTTGTCCGTGACGACGACGTGGTCCCCTGCCTTGAGCAACGTCATCACCGCGCCGGTCGCGGCCATCCCCGAGGCAAACGCGAACGCACCCTTTCCGTTCTCGATCGCCGCGATGTTGGCTTCGAGCGCGCTCCTCGTCGGGTTCTGCGTGCGGCCGTACTCGTAGCCCTTGTGGCGGCCGAGCGCCTCCTGCACGTAGGTCGAGGTCTGATAGATCGGCGTGATGATCGCGCCCGTGGACGGGTCTGGTTCCTGGCCTGCGTGAATGCAGACCGTGTCGAATCGAGCGTTGTCGCGCAGCTTCACGATGATCGAAGGGTACACTACTCCGCAGCGTGCCGGTGTCGAGGCTGCGAATCCTGAAGGTAGACTAGCGACCTGTGCCTAACTCGCGTGTGGACGCTGCGCGGGCCTGGTTGCTGCAGACGCTCGCCGGGCGGATGCTCATCGCGGGCGTCGCACTCAAGCTCGTCGCCTGGGCCGGCATCTTCACAGGATGGCGTCCCGGGCTCTTCGATGCGCTCGATACACTCGGCGGGCTCGCGATCCTGGTCAGCGCGCTCACGATTGGCTACCGTATCTATGTCATCACGCGCCATCGCCTGCTGTGGCGAGTGCGCCGCAAGCTGATCCTCTCCTACATCTTCATCGGCGTTGTGCCGGTGCTCCTCGTCGCGATCTTCTTCACGCTGGGCGGACTGCTGTTCTTCTTCAACGTCAGCGCGTTCATGCTGCGCAATCACGTTGCCTCAGTCGTCGATGGCGCGCAGTTCCTCGCACAAGCCGCGGCGCCCACGCTCGACGAGCCGAGCCCGTTGGCGCAGCTCGAAGCCGGCCTGAGCACGCGGCAAGCGGCCGCGTCTGCACGATACCCGCTCGTCTCATACGCGCTGGTTCCGTCGGAGGGGAAGTGCGGCGGAGGATCGAGCGCGCCCGCGCCGCACCTCGTCGCCGGTCCCTGGAGTCACGTCGCGGCGCCGGACGCTATCCCCGGCTGGGTGCCGTGTACCGGCTTCGCCGGCTTGATCACGTATGCCGCCGAGGGAGGCACCCGCGTTGCGGCACGCGCAGTCGCGTGGCCACCCGGCTTGCGGTCCGCGCTCGTCATCGACATCCCGTTCGGCGACGCCTTGATTCGCGAATTTCATGGCGAGATGGGCATCACCATCGAGTCGTACACCATCGTCGAACGGCTCGGCACGACGGCGTCGGGGGACGGTGAGCGACGAGGCCGGTTGATCGGCAGCCCGGTGAATCTGAGACTGAGCGAGCAGCAGGAGCCGCTTGGGTGGGTCGCGTTCCTCGACTACACCGACTGGCGGACGGGCCAGATGAGCCCGCTGACCGTTGGCTTCAGGATGGGGCCCGCGGCGGTGTACAGGTACCTCTCGGGGCCGTCGTTTGCGCCGCTCGACAACTACAATCTCGGCCAGATCTTCCTGCTCTTGCTCGCCGTTGTCGGCGTGATGTTCCTGGTGATTCAGGCCGTCGCGTTCGTCATGGGATTCACGCTCGCGCGATCGATCACCGGATCGGTGCACGAGCTCTTCGCCGGCACAGAGCGGGTTCGACGCGGCGACTTCGGGCATAAAATCGCCATCCGCTCGCGCGATCAGCTCGGCGAGCTCGCCGGATCGTTCAACTCGATGACTGCGAGCATCGAGGGTCTGCTGGTCGAGAAGGCCGAAAAGGAACGCCTCGAGCAGGAATTGCGTATCGCGCGAACCATCCAGATGTCGCTCCTGCCGCAAGGGCCGTTGCAGATGCCGGGCGTGTCGTTGTCGGGACATTGCGAGCCCGCGCGCGAGGTCGGCGGCGACTATTACGACTTTCTCCCGCTCGAGGACGAGCGACTCGGCATCTTGATCGCGGATGTTGCAGGGAAAGGAACGTCGGCCGCTCTCTACATGGCGGAGCTCAAAGGGTTGGTGCTCTCGCTCAGCCGCCAGTACTCCTCGCCGAGGCAGATGCTCATCGAAGCAAACCGGATCATTTCCAAGCATCTCGACGCGCGGAGTTTCATCACCATGACGTACGCCGTTGTCGACTTGCGCGCGCGGACGATCACCTGCGCGCGTGCCGGGCACTGTCCGCTCGTCTATGTGCCGGGGCCTGACGCTGAATCACGGACGCCGCAGGTGCTCACGCCGGAAGGGATGGTGTTGGGCCTGCAGTTCGACGTGGGCGACACCTTCGATCGGCTGCTGGAAGAGGTGACGCTGCCGCTCGGTCGTGGCGACCTGTTCCTGCTCTACACCGATGGGATCAGCGAGGCGATGAACCTGCATGGCGACTGCTTCGGCGATCAGCGTCTGGTGGATCTCGCGGAGCGCAACGCGGATCTGGCCTCCGACGACCTGCGCGACCACATCCTGAGCGAAGTGCACACATTCGCTGGCGATGCAGCACAGCATGACGACATGACCATGGTGCTGCTGAAGATCCATTGATGATCTTTGAACTTAGATTGTTGAATCGTTGTTGATTGGTGATTGTCGATTGTTGATTGAGCGCGATGTTATGGATGCGGCGAACAGAATCCGCAACACGGAACGTCAATCAACAATCACGAATCAGAAATCCCCAACGAATCGATAATCAAAGATCAGCAAATCAACAATGCCACCTGCTATCGTCTTCATCACATCGTCAGATATCGAAGCGAGCGTCGTCATGGCGTTGCTCGACAGTCAGGGCATCTCGAGCTTCCGGGCGTCGGGGCATACGCACTCGGTGTGGCCGATGTCGGTGAGCTCGCTGGGGGAGATCCGCATCGCCGTCGCGCAGGAGCTGGCAGAAGAAGCGCGGCGGATCATCGACAGCCATCGGCAGGACGTGGGCGCGAAGGTCGTGCGGCTGCGCGACGAGTTCGACGATCTACAGGCGCGCCTCGGGTATCGGTTCCGGGATCGTGGTCTGCTCGAGCACGCGCTCACGCACAAGTCTCGTGCGGCCGAAGATGCTTCGGGCGGCGTCGCCGACAACGAGTCGCTCGAGTTTCTCGGGGATGCGGTACTCGGGCTGGTCGTTGCGGACGTGCTCTTCCACCAATACCCGGAGTACGACGAAGGGCAGAAGTCGAAGGTCAAGGCGGCCGTGGTGTCCACGCAGTCGCTGGCCCGGCACGCCGAGCGTCTTCGATTGGGTGAGCATCTGATCCTCGGGCGCGGCGAAGAGAAGACAGGGGGGCGATTCAAACAGGCGCTCCTCGCAGACGGCTACGAGGCGCTCATCGCGGCGTTGTATCTCGACGGCGGACTCGAGGCGGCCGAGGCGTTCCTGCGTAGGGAGCTGAAGGACGCCATCGACGAGGGGAGCGCGCAGACGTTTGCCCGCGACTACAAATCAGCGCTGCAGGAGCGGCTGCAGGCGTTGGGCCGGCCGCTCCCGGAATATCGCATCTCTGGGGAGGCGGGCCCCGATCACCGCAAGACCTTCAGCGTGGACGTCGTGGTCAACGGTGACGTGCTCGGGAGTGCCACTGGCCGCGCCAAGAAAGAAGCCGAGCAGGAAGCTGCGCGCATCGCGCTCGACAAGCTGCATGACTGACGAAGAGGTGTACGCCGCGATCGGCGAGGACGGTTTTGCGCGGCTGGTCAGAGCCTTTTATGCACAGGTGCCGGGCGACGATGTGCTCGGGCCGATGTATCCGGCGGACGACCTGGGTGGCGCGGAAGAACGGCTGAGGGATTTCCTGATCGGACGGTTCGGCGGCCCGCCCCGCTACATCGAGCAGCGCGGACATCCGCGCTTGCGCATGCGCCACGCACCGTTTCACATCGATGCAGCGGCCAGGAACCGGTGGGTGATGCTGATGGACCGCGCACTGGAAGGTGCGCGCCTATCGGAAGGGGCGACATCGCTGCTCCGGGAGTTCTTTCACTCCACGGCGACCTTCATGATCAACAGGTAATTCAGGATGCAGAATGCAGGATGCAGAAAGTTTCAGCGTTTAGCATTCTGAATTCTGCATTAGTCGATCTCGATAATCCCCCAGCTCTTTCGCTCCTCGGGAGACGCGTCGACGCCAGCGTACGCCAACGCCGGTACCGCCTCGCGCGGTGGCACACGCGTCACCGCAAAGTGCTGCACTTCGCGGACGACGTCCTCCTCGCTCGGCCCGACCGGGCGGCAGTGCAGACGGACCCAGAGCCTGAGCACTGGATCGGTGAAGCTGTAGCGCTTCTGGCGCGAGACGACGAGGTCAACGTCCTCGAGCCACGAGAGATAGTCCTTCGTGGAACCTGGCGTCCGCCGCAGCCGCTGCGAGATCTCGGTCAGCGTCAGCCCCTCTTCCTCAGCAAGGATGTCGAGGATTGCCTTGAGCGCGCCGTACCCGCGGGCGCGGTGCAGCCGCAACTCGTAGCAGAACCGGCACCAGTGGGTGAGGGCGCCTTCCGGAGAGAGCAGTGCCGTCAGCGCGCTGATCGGATCGGTGGTGCCGGTGTGCTGCGCCATCTCGTTGCCGATCGCCTTGACGTAGGCGACGCGTCCATCGGTGAGGGCCTGCACCGCGCGCCCGAGGTAGTCGCGGTCGTCGGTGGCCATGCGCTCGTAGCCGCCAAAGACCGGTGCGAGCACGTCGGTGACGTCGGCCGCCTGGAGCGGCGGCACGTGCATGACTTCGAAACGCGCGGTCGCGTCGCGCAGGAATCGATGGGTGCGCGTGACGTACCGAGTGGTCAGCACGAAGCGGTTGGGGCTGTCCGACAGGGCGTCCACCAGCTCACGGATCACGTGACGAAGGCCAGGAAAGCTCTCGAACGTCCGCAGCTCCAGCGTTTCGTCGAGTAAAAACGTACACGGCTCCCCGCCGGGCGCGCGCGCCGTGTCGAAGAACGCCAGCAGTGCGTCGAAGGCCTCGCGCGCAGTCGCCGGTACGGTATCCATGCCGTGCCACCGGAAGGGTGAGGTGGATGTCACGGAGGCGAGGAACCGCTCTGGCGTCGTGGCGCAGCGTTCGACGTCGATGTACTGCGCCGCCGTGCGACCGATGCGGTCGCGAAGACGCAGCAGCAACGACGTCCGACCGGTTCCACAGCCCCCCAGGATGACCGGAATCCGTGAGGGCGAAGCGTCGAGCGCGCTCTGCACACGTCGATCGAACCCAGTTGGTGCACCCGTCATTCCATCACTCCGTCATTCGCGAAGGCGACCGATCTGGTCGCCGACATCCTGGCTCGTGGCCCGTGCTCCGCAGAACAGAGGCCGCAGATCTTCCGGCACGACGGCCGGAATGTCAAACGCGATCGTCGTCTCGACTGGAGATGCGCCGAGATCGCCGTTGCGTTGCGCGATCGACGTGCGCGATCGCGATGTCGAGATGACGACACGACGCTATCGTAGATCCGATCGTCGGTCGTGCGCGGCGCATGCCCATCGTTGATGACAACATCATCCGTCGCCGGCGTGCGCGTAGGGAACCACTGTGTTGTGACAACGCAGGGAGTGTGGGCGCGCGCGAAGATCATCATGACGTGTTGCGCGAGTCGCGACCAGCGCATTCGGCGAAGATCAGAAAGTAAGAATCGCGCGCGCGCTTGTCAATCGATTTAAGAAAAATAATTCAGTTGACTTTCATCGAACATGCGCGTTCAACGTCGCCGTTCGCGATGAGTCGCGAGATGATGTGGATGTCTTGCGACGGTGCGCGATCGGATGCCAACGTCGGCACGTGTGCGCGCACCACCGCGTGCACACGCGCGAGCGGCGGTGACGTCGCGAGTCCCTCCAGCAAATCGATGGCCTGACACGCACAGAGGATCTCGATCGCGATCACGTCGCGCGCGAGCACGACGGCGCGATCGGCCTTGAGCGCGGCGGCCATGCTCATGCTCACGTGATCCTCTTTGTTGCCGGAGGTGGGAATCGTGTCAACGCTGCACGGATGCGCGAGCGTCTTGAGCTCCGACGTGAGGGCGGCGGCGGTGACCTGAGCCATCATCAGGCCGGACTGCAGACCTCCGTGGCGTGTGAGGAACGCGGGAAGGCCGCTGCTCGCGGGATTGACCAGCCGATCCGATCGACGCTCGCTGATGGTCGTCAGATGCGTCAGCGCGATGGCCAGCACATCTGCGGCAAGTGCGACCGGAGCGCCGTGAAAGTTGCCGCCCGAGACGATCTCGCCCGTGTCGGCGAACACCATCGGGTTGTCCGTCGCGGCGTTGGCCTCCGCGAGGAAGGCGCGCAGGGCGAACTGGATGGCATCGCGCGCGGCTCCGTGCACCTGCGGCGCGCAGCGCATGGAGTAGGCGTCCTGGACGCGGCCGCAATTGGCGTGCGCGGCGTTGATCGCGCTCCCTGCCATCAGATTTCTGAGGTTTTCCGCGGATGCCGACTGGCCGGGGAATCCCCGAGCGGCGTGAATTCGTGGATCGAACGGGCGAGTTGAACCCTGCAGGGCGTCGATGCTCAGCGCTGCGGTGATGTCCGCGACACGCGCAAGTTGCAGAGCGGATCCCAGCGCCAGGCCGAGGAGCGCCGTGGACGGTTGCGTCCCGTTGATGAGCGCGAGGCCCTCTTTGGGTTCGAGCCGGACCGGTTCGATCCCTGCGCGCGCAAGCGCATCGCGGCCCGGCATGCGCCGATCGTCGTGCCACGCTTCGCCTTCGCCGATGAGCACGAGGGCAAGATGTGCCAGCGGCGCCAGGTCGCCACTTGCGCCGACCGAGCCGCGCGACGGCACCACCGGATGCACGCCGCGATTGAGCAGATCGATCAGGCGGTCGAGTGTGTCGAGGCGAATGCCGGAGAACCCCTTGGCGAGAACGTTGGCGCGCAACGCGATCGTGGCGCGCACGACGCGAATCGGCAGCGGGTCGCCGACGCCGGCGGCGTGGCTGCGGAGCAGGTTGACCTGCAGCTCCGCGAGCGACTCCGCCGGAATTCGCACCTCCGCGAAGTTGCCGAAGCCGGTGTTGATCCCGTACACGGGTTGATCGCCGGCCGCGAAGCTGTCAACGACGGCCCGCGACGCGTTGATGTGGTCGCGCGCGACGTTGGCCAACGCGACCGGTGCGCCGTTGTCGGCGATCGCGAGGAGATCGTCGAGTGTCAGCGAGTTGCCGTCGAGGAGAATCATCGAACCACGAAGCTGAAGGGCGAGGGCTACGAAAGTGGCATGCGACGCCGTGCCAAGTTTACGTGTATTGCTTCGTCGTTGTCTTCCTCGTGTTCTTCGTGCTCTTCGTGACCTCCGTGGTTTTCATGATTGAATAGTCCTGAATGAGTAAGACGAATATCGCAGTTCTGGGCGCACAGTGGGGCGACGAGGGCAAGGGCAAGATCGTCGATATGCTCACGCCGCATTTCGCTGCCGTGGCCCGCTATCAGGGCGGTCACAACGCAGGGCACACGGTATATGTGCGCGGTCAGAAGTTCGTCCTGCACTTGATTCCGTCCGGCATCCTGCACCCGGGTGTCACCTGCGTCATCGGCAACGGCGTGGTGATCGATCCACAGGCGCTCTTTGCCGAGATCGACGAGCTGGGACGTGCCGGGATCAGCGTGGACGGCCGGCTGCTCGTCAGCGAGAAGGCGCACATCATCCTGCCGTACCACCGCGAGCTCGACGTGCTGTCGGAGGCCCGCCGCGGGGAGCGCAAGATCGGCACGACCTCGCGCGGCATCGGACCGGCCTACGAAGACAAGATCGGCCGGCGCGGCATTCGCGTCTGCGATCTCCTCGGCGATCGTACGGCGCTCGCCGACGAAGTGCGCGAGAACGTCAGCGCGCGCAACCGGATGATCAAGGATTCGACGCTCGACTGGAAGCCGGTCTTCGATCAGATCGTCGCCGCAGGCGAGCGGATGCGCCCCTGGGTGAGCGACGTGTCGCTGGCGCTGCATCGCTTGATGGCCGACGGCAAGAACGTGATGTTCGAGGGCGCCCAGGCCACGCTGCTCGACATCGATCACGGGACGTACCCGTTTGTCACCTCGTCCAACGCCTCGATCGGCGGTGTGTGCACCGGGCTCGGTGTGCCGCCGCGCGCGATTGGCGGCGTGCTCGGCGTCGCCAAGGCGTACACGACGCGCGTGGGCGAAGGGCCGCTGCCGACGGAGCTCGTGGGCGAGCTGGCCGATCGTCTGCGTGAGAGCGGGCAGGAATACGGCGCGTCAACGGGACGTCCGCGCCGCTGCGGCTGGTTCGATGCGGTCGTCGTTCGCTACTCCGCGCGGATCAATGGCATCGACGCGCTCGCCTTGACCAAGCTCGATGTGCTGGACGGACTCGAGGAAGTTCAGTTGTGCACCGGCTATCGGGCGAAGGGCGGCATACTCAGCGAGTTTCCGGCCGACCTGCGTTGCCTCGCGGGCGCCGAGCCGGTGTACGAGAGCATGCCCGGCTGGTCGTCGCCGACGCGCGGCGCGACGCGGTTCGAAGAGCTGCCCGAGCAGGCGCGGCGCTATGTGCGGCGCCTCGAAGAAGTGACGGGCGTGGATTGCGCCATCATCTCGACCGGCTCCGATCGCACCGAGACGATCCTCGAGACGGGTTCGATTGTCGAGCGATGGCTTGGGGCGCGGTAAATCAGGCGCGCGACATCAGGCGGGTCTCGCGACCTGCCGAGTCACGAAATCTTGTTCTGCTCGATGAACCGATCGAGATTGCCCGACTCGGCATCGAAGAACTCGATGCCGGCGCGATAGCGCGGGCCGGTCTTCGGCATCTCGAACGCAGCCCACGCCACGCCGGCGATGCATCGAATCGGCCGTTCCTCGTCCGGGAGCGTCATGCGCACGCGCTGATTCGGCCGCAGAATCGTCAGTGAGATCACCTGCGCCCCGGCGACCGAGAGATCGATCAGCGTCGCCGGGCTGCCGTCGATCATCACTTCCACGCCATCGACGATCTTGACCCGCGGCGCGCGCCGCGTTCCGCGTTGATCGAGTTTGACCGGAGCCGCTTCGACCGCCGCCAGCGCCGACGCGTCGGACGGTGAGACCTCCTCGCTATCTCCCTCGTGCGAGACCACGCGGATCTCGCACTGGCGAAGTTTCGGATCGGCCTTGATGCGCTTGATGAGCGCGGCACCACGCGAGGTGGCCGCGAACTGTTTCTCGAGCGCGATGATCTTCGGGCGCTCGCGAGTGATCGCCTCGAGCGCCTTCAGTGCGTCGGCATCGGAGAACGCCAGCGCATCGCCGAAGTCGCCCTGCTCCTGGAGCGCTGGCAAGTGTTCAGGAGCGGCGACGATGACGGTATCGGGCACGTTCTAGAGATCTCCAGAGGGCTGACACGTCGGAGCCACACCGACGTGTCTTCTCGGCGGGGCAGAGCTTCTCTGCCAGTCTAACGCGATTTACTGTTTGCGGCGAGAATGGGCGACGTGGAACTTGCAGTGCGATGCCAAAACTTGCAGAAACGCTACGGCGACGTCGTCGCCGTCGATGGCCTCTCCTTCGCGGTCCGGCGCGGCGAATGCTACGGACTGCTCGGACCGAACGGCGCCGGCAAGACAACGACGATCGAGATCCTGGAGGGGCTGCTTGCACCCGATGGTGGTGATGTCGAAGTGCTCGGGCGCCGGTGGGCGAGCGACGAGCGCGAGCTTCGCCAGCGGCTCGGTGTCCAACTCCAGGAAACGCAGTTCACCGACAAGTTGACGGTGGAGGAGACGCTGCGTCTGTTTCGATCGTTCTACCATCGCGGCAAGACCATCGAACAGCTCCTCGCCCTGGTCGAGCTCGAGAGCAAGCGTCACAGTTGGGTGGTCAAGCTCTCCGGCGGTCAGAAGCAGCGGCTCTCGATCGCGTGCGCGCTCGCCGGCGATCCCGACCTGCTGTTTCTCGACGAACCAACGACCGGCCTCGATCCGCAGTCACGCCGGCAGCTGTGGAGCGTGCTGATGCGCTTTCGCGAGGCCGGCGGCACGGTGCTGATCACGACTCACTACATGGACGAGGCCGAGACGCTTTGCGACCGTATCGCGATCATCGACCACGGCCATGTCATCGCGGAGGACACGCCAAAAGGGCTCATCTCGTCGCTCGGTGCGCCAAAGGTCGTCGTCCATGAAGGCACACTCGAGGATGTCTTCGTCTCGTTGACCGGGCGACATCTGCGCGAAGAGTAGGGCTCATGGCCGCTGGCGTCCGTTCGGATACACATCGACCGCTCCTCGAGCTGATGCTGGCGCGCTTGCGCGAGTTCGTGCGCGAGCCCGAGGCGCTGTTCTGGACTTTCTTGTTTCCGATCGTCATGTCGGTGGCGATGGCGATCGCGTTTCCCGCCAGCCGCGGGCAAACGGTGCTCGTCGGCGTGGCGCCTGGGGCGGAGTCGGCAGGGCTGCGGGAGGCGCTTGCGCAGGTCAACGGCGTCGTGCTCAAGGAGATACCGAGCGACAGCCAGCTCCGGGCGCTGCGCGACGGCGACGTGCACCTGATTGTCGAAGCCGGCACGCCTCCGTCGTATCGCTTCGATCCCATGCGCGAGGAAAGCCGGCTCGCACGGCTCGTCGTCGACAACGCGCTCAAGCAGGCGGCGGGCCGAAGCGACCCGTGGCAGGCGCGCGAGGACCTCGTGCAGATCCCGGGCTCGAGATATGTCGACTGGCTGATTCCCGGAATCATCAGCCTCGGCATCATGAACAACAGCCTGTGGAGCATCGGGTTCATGACGGTGCAGGCGCGGATGCGAAAGCTGCTGAAGCGGCTCGCGGCGTCGCCGATGCGGCGCAGGGACTTTCTGCTCGCGCCGATTCTCGCCCGGCTCGTCTTCCTCGGGCCGGAGGTCGCCGCGCCGCTGCTGTTTGGGATGATCGCGTTTGGCATGCCGATTCGCGGCGGCATCATCAGCATCGCCCTGGTCACCGTTGCGGGTGCGTTGATGTTCGGCTCGCTCGGCATGCTGATGGGCAGCCGCGTGCGTACGTTCGAGGCGGCATCGGGTTTGATGAACGCGTTGTCGGTCCCGATGTGGGTGCTGAGCGGCGTGTTCTTCTCGGCGTCGAATTTTCCCGATGCCATTCAACCGCTCGTGCAGGGGCTGCCATTGACGGCGCTAGTCGATGCGATGCGGGGCGTGGTGCTGGAAGGGGATTCGCTCCCGAGCCTGTGGCGCGAGCTCGCGGTGATCGCGGCGTGGACGATCCTGCCGTTCGCGATCGCGTTGAAAATCTTCAGGTGGCGGTAGCGCTAACGTGTGATCTTTTTCAACGCTGAGATCGCAGGGATTCCAGAGACGGCTTGGATGGCTCGACGGATCAGGCCAGTCACGCGGCGGCGGCCTGTGGCCGCCGTTCACATTGATCGACGCTGAATCACACACGCGTTGGAGTCGCGTGTGTGGATTCGGTGCCGATCAATGCGAGTCGCGCGACGCGCGACCGCGCGACTGGCCCCCTGCTATCCCAGCGATCCCTGCGTTGAAAAACCCCGCGTTCTCCGCATCCTCGGCGATCCATGAACGTCCTCCATTTAGAGCCTGACGTTCATCGCTTTCACATCCGATCTCATCCCTTGAAACGAGGGCGCACGCAGTACCCCGGCGGCGGTGCGCTCGATGAACGTCGCCTCGCACACCAGCGTGGGCTCGACCCAATGCCCGGTTCGCGCGAGCGGTCCGGCGGGCGGTGGGTCGAATGGCGGCCGCTCTTGCTCGATAGCCTCGAGCCGCGCTCGCAGCGTGCGGGCAACAGCCTGCGTGAACCCGGTGCCGACGCGACCGCAGTAGACGAGCCGTCCACCGTCGTACTTGCCGATGAGCAGAGCGCCAAGCCCGCGCTGCGCCCCCTCCTGATCGGTGAAGCCGCCGATCACGAAGACATCGCGCTGCAGGCACTTGATCTTGCGCCAGCCGCCGCGGCGCCCGGGCTGATACGGGAGGTCGCGGCGCTTCGACACGATCCCTTCGAGGCCCATGCGGCACACCTGATCGAACACGTCATCGCCGCGCCCTTCGACGTGCTCGGTATAGCGGATGCGGCCGCTCTTCGACTCTCCGATCAGCGCACGGAGACGCGCCTTGCGTTCGTCGAGCGACAGACGATGAATTTGTTCTCCGTCGAGATGGATCAAGTCGAAGGCGAAGTACACCAGCGCATTCCGAGCGGAGCGGCTCGATGCTGCCTGCTGCATCGCTTCGAAGCTGGTGCGCCCGTCGGGAAGCATCACGACCAGTTCGCCGTCGATGAGTGCGTCTTCGAGCGCGAGCGCCTGCACGGCCACGACGATCTCGGGGAACGTCGCGGTCCAGTCGAGACCGTGCCGGCTGATCAGCCTGACGCGGCCGCCCGCGACGAGGCAGCCCACGCGATAGCCATCCAGCTTGATCTCGTGCACCCATTGGTCGCCGGAAGGGGGCGTTCTGGTCAGAGTCGCGAGTTGGGGAGCGTACTCGACACGCGCCATGGCGGGACGATCAGCGTAACAGGGATCGCCTCCTGCCTTCGCGCTCGCGCTTCGACGACGCAAGTCGGGATAGAGTGAGGAGATGAGCGCTGCGCCGCAAACAGAAGTCTGGCAACGGGGACCGGTCCCCGGATTCGATCCGTTCCTCATGCCTGTCGTGCACGCCCTGATGCAGGTCCGCGAAGATCTCGAGCGTCTGGCCGGAGAAGTATCTCCCGAGCACGTCTGGCTGAGACCCGGTGGCGCGGCGTCGATCGGCTTTCACGTCCGCCACACGGGAGGCGCGCTCGATCGGCTGTTCACCTACGCGAGAGGCGAGACGTTATCCGACGCGCAGAAGGCAGCGCTCCGCGAAGAGGGCGCCCCCGGCACTCCGCCAGCCACATTGGCGTCCGTCGTGAGAGACGTTTCCGACATCATCGATCGCGCGCTCGACCAGCTCGCCGCGACGCCGCGGGAGTTGCTGCTCGAGGAGCGCAAGCTGGGGCGTGCGGGGCTGCCGACGACGGTCCTGGGCCTGTTGTTTCACGCCGCGGAGCATTGCACTCGCCACGTAGGGCAGGCGATCAGCACGGCTCGCATCGTCAAGGCGCTGCCGGCGGAGTCATCTCGAGGCGACTGAGACAGTCAACTCCCAAGCTCCGAACGGCCAACTCCCAGACAGCGAGAACTTGGGAGTTGGAGTCGGAGTTGGAAGTTGAGCGGTTCAGCCTTTTACTAAAACGTGCACCAGTAGCCGGCGATGCGGGTCGCCGAGGCATCGGAGGGATCGAGTCCGCTTCTGCGGGCTGCGCGTCGTGCGTGCAGCTCGCAGTGCCGCTCGACATCCGCCGCCGCACGCCGCGCCGCGTCAACGTCAATCGATGATTTCCCCTCGGAATAGCGCACTGCGCGCTCGGCCAGCATGATCGCCACGCTGGTCACGTTGGCGCGATCCTGGAGCCACCGATTGCCGAACGCCTTCATGGCCGCGAGGAACTTCGCACGAAAGTGATCGCGCCACCAGATCACCGCCTCGTAATCCACCGTCATGCGCATGCCCACGACCTGGCCAACAGTGAAGAAGCAGTCGTCGACGATGAATTCGACGTGGCGTTCGAGTTCCTGGACGTCGAAGGTCGATGGAGAGTCGGTCAGGGCGTCCGGGATCGACGCGACCACGGGATCGGTCGCGAGTCTGTGGAACTGAATGCGGGGTTCTTGTGTCTTCACTACTCATCTCCTTCGCCTGATAGGCTCCACGTCAGCTCGGCAAGCAATGACGGCTAGAACGCCAAGCTGAAGCAATCGGTACAACAGGGCATCGCAGCGGCGGCAGATGTGCCGGGCTATGACACGACTCCGTCACGCTGCGCGCTCATTCGGCAGCCGGTCTCGACGTCGTTCGATGCGAGCGCGGCTGTCCGGAGGTCTATCGACACCTGGTCGCCGGCATGGTGCAGCGCTCGCTGTCCCAGGTAGCGTCCGACTGCCGTCACGCGCTGCCGATCGCGCAGCCATGAGTTGCCGTTCGCCGACATGGCATGAAGGAAGAAAGCACGATAGCGGGCTCGCCACCACGGGATGACGTCGAAGTCGAGGCTCTTCTGCGTGCCCACGGCCTGGCCCACGGCAAAGAAACAATCGTTCAGGATGTAGTCCACTTCTTGCGCTGGTGTCATGACGACCTCTGGATGGAATTCCTCCGGACACCGATCGTCGTGGCGCTCGGTTATGTCGCGACTCTCTGGTGGTGGAACTCTCCACCAGAGAACGCCGCTTCACCTCACTCGGTACAGGTCTTACGAATTGGTGTGCGGGAAGAGATGACCTTGCAGCCAGCGGAGCCGGGTCCGGAGCTCTGCCGCTGTTGCCGGCCTGCGGCTGGCGACGGGCGACAACGCATCGTTCAGGAACCCGGCGAAGACCGCGGGACATTCCGGACGAAAATCGCGGATATCGGGGAGCGTTCCCCGCTGAATCCTCTTGACGAGATCGACAATCGACTCGCCCGCCAGTGGGTGACGGCCTGCGAACGCCTGATACAAGACCAGGCTCAGGCCCCACAAGTCGAACGAGGGTTGGGGCACCTGACCGGCAAGCGCCTCCGGTGACAGGTACAAAGGTGTGCCCACCAGTTGCTGCGTGATCGTCAAGCTCGCGGTCGGCTCCGCGCCCCACGCGAGTTCGGCGATGAGGCCAGGGTCGCTCGGGAGAACGGCGGGAAGCGTGCCGTCGCTTCGGGAACGATCGAGGATCGCCGCCAGACCGAAATCGAGGATCTTGGGCACACCGTCAGAGGTGTAGCCGATGTTGCTCGGCTTGATATCGCGATGCAGGACCCCGGAGCCGTGCACGCGATCGAGCGCGTCGGCGAGCAGCGTGCCGAGGTCGATCACCTCTTCGAGGGTGATCGGCCCCCGCACGAGCGAATCGAGCAACGTCCCGCCTTCGAGGTACTCGAAGATCAAGAGCGGCGTGCCTTTCCATTCCTCGGCACCGTAGATGAGCGCCAGGTTCGGGTGCAGCACGTTGGCAATCGCTCGCGCTTCGCGGTGCAAGCGAGATGCGTGTTTGAGACGAATGGCCGGCAGCGTTTTGATCGCCACTTTGCGGTCGAGCGCAAGGTCGACCGCCAGATACACGACGCCTGTTCCCCCGGAACCGATGAATCGTTCGACCTGGAACTTGCCTTTGACGTTGAGCGGCAGCGCGGCTTCGACCGTGGCGGAACCGCAGGAACAGTGCCGCGTTCCGGGCCGCCACATCGACTTGCATTCAGGACATCGTTCCGCCGGCTCGTTTTCCCAATCCGCGATGTCGCCGAGCGGGCTCGATCGCGTGCTTGCCGGGGCACGTTCGCGCAACTGGCTGTTCTCCAGCTTGAGTGCCGCCTGGCCGCTCATGGCGGTGATGAGCATGCAGTCTCGCTCGGTGTAAGGCAGACCGTTCGAGCCTTCGCCGATGCCGACGACGCCGAGGAGCGTGCCGGGCGAGCCGATCAGAGGAGAGAACAGTCCGAACCCCGTGCCCGAGAGCCATGCGCGATCGTTTGGCGGCAGCAGGCCGGCCACCGGACCATCGGTGCGATAACTCAGTTGGATTTCGGTTCGCACCGATCGCAGCAGATCGAGCAGCGCGGATCCCTGGCGCAGCGGCGGCACCGCGCTCTCGAGCGAGACGAGCTGTCCGCCGCGCTCGTCGACCATCAATACGGCGACCGACCTCGGACTAATCGCCCGCTCGATTTCCCGTTTGAGCACCGTCGAGATGTCTCGAATCGTGCGGGCCGACCTGAGGCCGCGCTCGAGCCGCGCAAGGCTCTCGGTGTGATCGGCCGATTCGCGACTGAACCAGCGATCGACGTGTCGGAGGATCTGGTGCCGATAGGTCAGCACCGCAAAGCTCACGAGCGACAGAATCACCGGCTGGATTGGCTGGCGAACCGTCAGGTACTCCTCGACCCGCAGTCCGCGATGACGGTAGATGTCGAGGAGCAGGTAGACCAGCGGGAGCAGAATCGCGCACCAGACGGACGTCTTTGCGAGGCCGTATTGGATCGTCTTCCGGATGACGAGGTGCAGATCCAACACGTGCTGGACCGCCACCGCGTAGGCGGTCGTGGGTACGATCGAGGCCAGCGCGATGTAGACGATCACACCAACGCGTGCACGCCATAGCGGTGTCCCGAGCGCGGGAAGAACCGGCGTCAGGAGCACTGCGACGAGCATCGGTGACAGCGCGAGCCCGATCGAGGCGACGAACCAGGCCACCTTGCGCCGGTTGGCGGCCGTTTCAACGCGCGACTTCCAGATCAAATAGGGAATGGCGGGTGCCGCCACCGTGAACAGCAGCGGCCAGTAGAGCAGCGTCGCGGCCGTTCGATCGAGGATGCGCAGCCCCTCGGCTGCAGGACTGCCTGGGGCTGCCAATCCGAGCATCGCGTTGGCGACGAAGAGCACGACACCGACGATGCTGGAGGTCAGGAGGAAGACCTTGCCAATCGTCCGAGCCCAGCGTTGTTTGGGTTCACTTGGAAAGAGCCACACGAACTGCCAGAGCGCCAGCGCAAGGAAGGCTTCGGTGTAGAGCGGAGCAGAGAGCGACGTCAGCGCCGACAAGACGGCACCCTTCAACAACAGTGGCAATGGTCCATTGTTGAAGGACGAGGCGATGACGAGGAAGAGCAGACCGAGCGCCTGCACGCGGCGATCGCGGGTGCTGCCGGCCACGAGCAGTACGCCCGAGACGCCAAACAGCAGCACGTTCACGCTCGACGCCCAGGGCACGGTTCCCGACGCCACGAGCGACCAGCCGGCAACCATAGCCGCTGCCGCGAGTGCGAGCTTGGCGATGGTGACGGCGGCAACGGTGAGAGACAGCCCGAAGAGCGCGCGCGCACCGGGGGAGTCCGCGGTGACGACGCTGGCGCGGCGAGCGGCGCCGATGGCAGAGATGACCTTGAGCGAATGTACGAGGTCGGAATCCGCGCCGTCGAGACGCTCCGATGAGGAGCGCCAGTCGATGCTGGCGTGATCCGCGACCGCCGCGGCTAGCGATTCACCGATCTCCTCATTGCTCACAGCGCATCTCGTCGCTGAGTCGGAGGAGAGCGCGGCGCACAGCGACGCGGGCCGCCCCAGGAGTGGGTTTCTTCAGGATCAGCGCCAACTGCTCGTAGCTATATCCAAGCTCGATTCGTCCGACGATCGCCTCGCGATCGCCGGGCATCAGCCGGGTCAACGCTTCTTCATAGCGGCGGCGATCCTCTTCGTCGATGGCCAGTTCGAGTGGCGACGCGCCCATGTCGGCCGAGGTGTCGGTCAACTCCGCTGGCGCCGGATGACGTGCGGCGTAGCGAAAACGATCGCGGATGCGGTTCAGCAGCGAACGTCGCAGGTATCCGAGGAGCGCGCCTTCACGCTGCGGTTCGAACGATCCGAGATTGCGGATCGTCTGCATGACGGTCTCTTGCACGACATCGGCGGTATCGACCGAGTTTCTCGCCCATCGGGGAATTCGTCCATGGGCCCAGCGGTGCAGTGACGGGAGGTAGCGTTGAAAGAGGCGATTGAGCGCGCCGCTGTCGCCGGCGCGGGCGCGCCGGAGCAATTCGAGCGAAGGGGGATTGGACACCGGCGGCGTCGTCATACCTGGCCCAACCATTACACGGC
>Ga0310810_10002049_pt1 | contig 21479 bp, 23 predicted proteins | sample NCmetagenome_FD_207641 | JGI IMG/M metagenome (GOLD analysis project Ga0310810, IMG submission 207641) | Soil microbial communities from experimental microcosm in Duke University, North Carolina, United States - NC | ecosystem: Engineered > Artificial ecosystem > Soil microcosm > Unclassified ...
GAGCCTCCTCGCGCAGCGCGAAAAAGACTGGCGAAAGCGCAAGCGTCTGATCGACGCGGCCGCGGCCGCCGTCATCCTGCAGGACTATCTCGACGAGCGCGCCCGCGCCGCTCGCCCTACCGAAGGTGACCCGCATTGAAGCGCATCGTCCTCTGGCTGTTCGTGATCATCGTCGCCGTGCTCGGCGCCATCGTTGCGCGGATCGCCATCAGCGAGACCAGGCCCTACCAGGGCTATGCCGGGAGCGAGCAATTCGTCGAGATTCCGCAGGGAGCCGGGCCGGCCTCGATGGCGAGGCGTCTCGTTGACGCCGGGATCATTCGCGATACGCTCGGCTTCCGGTTCGAGATCGCTCGAACAGGCACCGGCCGTCGTCTCCAGGCCGGCGAGTACCGCTTCGATCGCCCGATGACCGTCAGCGAAGTCGTGGCGAAGCTCGCGCGCGGCGACGTCTACCTCGTACCAATCACGTTCCGCGAGGGGCTGACGATGCAGGAGATGGCGACGCTATTCGAAGCGAAGGGTCTCGGAACCGTATCGGACTTCTCGACCGCCGCCTCAGACGCCCAGCTGATTCATCATCTCGATCCCGTCGCGCGCGATCTCGAAGGCTATCTGTTCCCGGACACCTACGCGACGATGCGACGCACGACCGCCGCCGAGCTCGTGCCGCGGATGGTCGCGGGGTTTGAAAAGGCGCTGACGCCAGAGATTCGCGACGGTGCGAGCGCGCGCGGGCTGAGCGTTCGGGCGCTGGTCACGCTCGCGTCGATTGTCGAGAAGGAAACGGGCAAGCCCGAAGAGCGGCCGATGGTCGCCGCCGTGTACAGCAATCGGCTGCGCATCGGCATGCCGCTGCAGTGCGATCCAACCGTGATCTACGCGCTGCAACTGGCCAGGCGCTACGACGGCAACCTGACGCACGAAAACATGCAGATCGATTCCCCCTACAACACGTATCGATACCCGGGCCTTCCGCCGGGGCCGATCGCCAATCCCGGCCGCGCCTCGCTCGAGGCGGCGGCGCACCCGGCTGACGTCCCGTATCTCTATTTCGTCGCGCGCGGCGACGGATCGCACGTGTTTGCGTCAAGCCTCGAAGAGCACAATCGGAACGTCAACGAGTATCAGCGACACAGACGGTGAATTGCTGATTGTTGAGTGCTGATTGTTGATGGACGGCCGGTCTCCATCAGCATTCAGCAATCGACAATCAACAATTCACGATTCAGCGTTCGCTCCACTTCAGCTTCTGTCTCAACACATCAAAGTAGGTGCGAGTGGAGGCCCGGATCAGCTTGAGCGGGCGTTCGGCGCGCGTGATGCAGATTTCATCCGCCGATTGAAGCGCGTGTCCCGATTGCCCGTCGATCGTGACGAACATCTCTTCATTCGATCCGTTGACGGCAGGTCTCACCCGAATCTCCGATGAGGCGGGGACGACGACCGGGCGATTGGTCAGCATATGCGGCGCAATGGGTGTGAGCAGCAGCGCGTCCACTTCGGGATGAAGGATCGGTCCACCCGCCGCGAGGTTGTACGCGGTCGACCCCGTCGGGCTTCCGATGATCAGGCCGTCGGCGCGCACGCGCATGATCGGGCGGCCGCCGATTTCGACTTCCAGATCGATGATGCGCGACAGCGCCCCTTTGGTGATCACCACGTCGTTGAGCGCCAGCCGATCGGCGTGCACCACGCCGTCGCGCAGCGTACGCGAGCGCAGCATCATCCGTTCTTCAATCTGCGCCGTGCCGCCGAGGACGGATTCGAGCGAGGGGTAGAGCTCCGGCAGCGTGATCTCCGTCAGGAAGCCGAGGCTGCCGAAGTTCACGCCGAGGATCGCGACCTCGGCGCCGGCTTCAGCGATCCGATCGGCCATGCCGATGAGTGTCCCGTCTCCGCCGAGGACGACGATCAGATCGCACGTCCGCGGAAGCTCGTCGCGACTGACCGTGCGGCGCCCCGCGGGCAGTCCGGCCAGCGCCGCGGTGTCCGTCTCGAAGACGGCGTGCACCTGGCGCGCTTCGAGCCAGCCGGCAAGCTCCGCTAATGCTCCGGCAGCCGCGTCCAGACCGCGCTTCGCGACGAGACCTACGCGAGTAATTGGCATGGGAGGGGTTATCTTTTCTGAAGATGGAGCAAGTATTCCCGGTTGCCTTCCATTCCTGCGATCGGAGATTCGATCGTGCCGGCGCGCCTCAATCCTAGCGCATCCGCTGCTGTTGCCACTTCTTCGAGGACCCTGGCGTGGACGACCGGATCGCGGACGATGCCGCCCTTGCCGACTTCGGCGCGTCCGGCTTCGAACTGCGGCTTGACCAGCGCAACCACGTCGGCGGGGTCGTCCGCGAGCGGCGGCACGACCGGGAGGATCAATCGCAGCGAGATGAACGAGACGTCAATCGTCACGAGCTGAAACGGCGCGCGGCCGGGCGGCAGATCGGACGGCGTCAGCGTTCGCGCATTCTTGCGCTCGATCACGTCGACGCGCGGGTCGCTGCGGATCTTCCAGTCGAGTTGGCCGTGCCCGACGTCGAGCGCGACCACCCGGGCGGCGCCGCGCTGGAGCAGGACGTCGGTGAACCCCCCGGTCGAGGCGCCGATATCCAGCGCCGTCCGTCCGACCACAGGAATCGCGAACGTGTCGAGCGCGTGAGCCAGTTTCAACCCGCCGCGGCCGACATACGGATGATCAGGCGTGGCGACGCTGACGTCGGCGTCCGACGGGACCGACGTGCCGGCCTTCGACGCCGGTTGTCCATTGACCCGCACCGTTCCCGCCAGGATGAGTGCGCGCGCGCGTTCGCGCGAGGCCGCAAGTCCGCGATCGACCAGCAACGTGTCGAGTCGAACGGTATTCTTCAATGGGTTCGGCCGACGACCCACCGGGCGATGGCGGGAAGCTGACCACCGAGCCCGACGATCCTGAGTGCCTCCGTCGCGCGATCGAGACAGTCGGACGCGAGGCGCTTTGATGCCGCGAGCCCATATAAGGAAGGATAGGTCGGCTTGCCGGCAGCCGCGTCCTTTCCAGCGGTCTTACCGAGCTCGGCCGATGAGCCTTCGACGTCGAGGATGTCGTCGACGATCTGAAACGCCAGGCCGACCTCGACGCCGTAGCGGCCGATCGCGTCGGCGATCGATTCCGTGGCGCCGGCCATGATGGCGCCGCTCACTGCGGATGCGACGATGAGGGCGCCGGTCTTGCGCATGTGCATGTCGCGGAGCGCCGCGGCGTCCAGCGACGCTGATCCAGGCGCGGCGGCATCGAGGTCGATCGCCTGACCGCCAACCATCCCCGCGGCGCCCGCGGCATCGGCGACGACGGCGATGATCCGAAGCTTTCGACGGTTGAGTTCTTCAGCCGAAACGGTCCTTGCCTCCGTGGGCTCCCGCGAGAGGAGCGCAAACGCCTCGGTCAGCAGCGCATCGCCCGAGAGGATCGCCAGGCCCTCGCCGAAGACCACGTGCGACGTCGGACGCCCGCGACGCATCGTGTCGTTGTCCATCGCCGGAAGGTCGTCGTGGACGAGCGAATAGGTATGAATCAGTTCGAGCGCGCACGCCACTGGCATGGCGAGCTCCTCGGCGTCGCCTGCCGGAATTCCCAGGCGCTCGGCGACCGCGCCCGCGGAGGCCAGCGCGAGCACCGGCCGAAGCCGTTTGCCGCCGGCGAACACGCTGTAGCGCATGGATTCGGTGACCCGCGATGGCGAGCGCCGCGACGCCGGAAGAACGCCGGCGGCGTCAGACCCCTGGCTCGATGAGGGAATGTAGAGATCGAGCGCCCGATCGACAGCCTGACGGCGCGACTCCAGCCAGGCGCCGAGGTCCGCGGGAGCCGTCGTCACCGGGATCGATCGTGGTCGCCGGCTTCGGCGCCCAGCGAGGCCGGCGCCGGCTTGACGTCGCCGCGTTCGGTCAGAATTTCCACGCGCCGCTCCGCCTCTTCGAGCCTCGAATGGCAGAAGCGGGAGAGCTGGACGCCGCGCTCGAACAGCTCGAGCGACTTTTCCAGCGTCAGGTCCCCATCCTCGAGCCGCTTCACGATCGTCTCGAGCTCGCTGATCGCGGACTCGAAATCCTTAATTGTGGGATCCATCATCCTCCTCACCGCGCACGTCGCAGTGGATTTCACCGTCCTGAAGTCTGACGTGGACGCGATCCCCGGCGGACACCGTTGCGGTGCTCCGGATGATTGCCGTGCGATCGGCATTCCAGCAGACGGCATAGCCGCGCGCAAGGACGGCAAGCGGACTGAGGTTCTCGAGCCGCCCCGCCACCGATGCCAGGCGTGCCTGTGCGCGGTGCCGTGCGATGCCGTCGGCGCTATCGAGCCGGACGCGCGCGGCCGTCAGCCGCGATCGAATCGCCGACAGATGCCGCCGGAGATCCCGCGCCTCGAGTCGGAGGCGCAGCGTTCGGTAGGCGCGATCCCGTCGCGCGACGTGCGCCGATGCCGTGCGGCGGAGATGATGCGTGAGTTCCGCGGCGTGCCGGCCTCGCATGGCGAGACGCGCGTGCCAGCCAGCCAGCCCGCGCCGGCTGCTGAGCGCATGCACGGTCGCGCGCCGCCTCTGCACGTCGGCTCGCGCCGCCGACGTGAGGCGCTGCGCCAGGCGGGCGACGCGCGCGGAGAATTCCTCCTTCGCAGTGACGACGAGTTCCGCGGCCGCCGACGGGGTAGGCGCACGCAGATCCGCCACGAAGTCGGCAATCGTGACGTCGACCTCGTGCCCGACCGCCGACACGACCGGAACCGGCGACGCCGCTATCGCGCGCGCGACCGGCTCCTGGTTGAAGGCCTGCAAGTCCTCGAGCGAACCGCCACCGCGGCCCACGATCACCACATCGACGCCAGACACCTTCGCAATCGCACGCAGCGCCTCGGCCACGTCGGCGGCAGCCCCGTCTCCCTGGACGCGCGTCGGCCGAATCACCAGGTGCGCATTCGGGTGGCGCCGCCGAAGCACTTTGATGATGTCTTTCAGCGCCGCGCCGTCGAGCGACGTGACGATGCCGATCTTGCGCGGCAGCGCCGGGAGAGGACGCTTGCGCGCGGGGCTGAACAGGCCTTCCGCCTGAAGTCTCTGCTTCAGCTGCTCGAAGGCCATCTGCAGCGCGCCGAGTCCCTGAGGCTCGAGGTGTTCGCAGACGATCTGGTATTCGCCCTTCGGCGCGTAGACGCCAAGCTGGCCGCGGACGGTCACGTGCATGCCGTCTTCCGGCTTGAACTTCAGGTAGCGGACGGCGGAACGGAACATCACCGCCTTGATTTGCGCGTCGCGATCCTTCAGCGTGAAGTACACGTGTCCCGTGTTCCACGCGCGGCAGTTCGACAGCTCTCCCTCGACCCAGATCTCGCCAAACCCGGTCTCGAGGACACCGCGAATCGACGCGGTCAGTTCGGAGACGGAGAAGATCCTGCGCGAGCGTGACGCGCCCGGCCCGTCGCGATCGTTGTCGTCTTCAAACGGGACCGAGAAGAGATCTGACATCGCGATTACCGCGCGGTCACCGAGGCGCCGGCCAGCGCTTCAACCTCCTGCGCCGAGAGATTCAGCCGTTCAATGGCGGTGGCCTTCCCGCTGGCGGGATCCGCGGTGACGATCACCGCGTTGAGCCGCGCCGGCCCGCTGGCGGCTTCGAACTTCGTGGGCATGCCGGTCAGAAAACGACTGAGCGCGGCGTCGATGGTGACGCCGATGATCGAATCGTGCGGCCCGGTCATCCCCGCGTCGGTCAGACAGGCGGTGCCCTTGGGAAGGATCCGTTCGTCGGCGGTCTGCACGTGCGTGTGGGTGCCGAAGACCGCCGTCACGCGTCCATCGAGATGCCAGCCCATCGCAATCTTTTCGGAGGTCGCTTCGGCGTGAAAGTCGACGATGATGATGCGCGTCCTGGCCCGCATCGCCTCGATCTCCCGCACCGCGACCGCGAACGGATCGTCGAGCGGCGTCATGAAGATGCGACCCATCAGATTGAGCACGCCGATCGGCTCGCCGGTTCGCGTGCGACCGACGTAGCTGCCTCGTCCAGGCACGCCGGCGGGGAAGTTGGCCGGCCGCAGGAGCTTCGTCTGCCGTGGGATGTAGTCGAGCACCTCTTTCTTGTCCCAGACGTGGTTGCCCGACGTCATCACGTCCACACCAAGTCCGAGGATCGTGTCGGCGATGTCGCCGGTCACGCCAAACCCCGCCGCCGAGTTCTCGACGTTGGCGATGACGAAATCGATCTGCTGTTGCTCGACAATCAGCGGGATGGCGCGCTTGGCGATCTCGCGGCCGGGCTTGCCGAAGATGTCTCCGATGAACAGGATCCGCACGTCAGTCGATTCGCACGGGGATGCGATGTTCGCGACCGCGGCGTTCATCGATTCGCGGCAGCCTCACGCGCAGCTCACCGTCGCGCAAGCGTGCGGCGGCGGCGGCGACGTCGAACGCTCCGGATAACTTGACGGCGCGAGTAAACCGTCCGAAGACGCGCTCAGCGACGTGAAAGGCGGCCTCGCCGCAGTGTTCGCACGCCGGCGGCCGCTTGTCCCCGGTGACGAGGACCGTGTTCCGCGCGACGACGATCGTGACGTCCTCGGCGCGGATGCCGACGAGATCCATCACGATCTCGACCGCGTCGGACGTCTCCACGACGTCCATCGCCACGGTGCACTCCGCCGCCGGCGATTCGACGTTCGTGAGCTGTTCGAACAAACGACGGAGGTCGTCGTCCAGGCTGCGACGTTCGAGGAAGATGGAGGCCACGCCAGCCATTCTAACGGCTCCGAGCTTCCAGCTTCCAGCTCCCAGCTCTCAGCTCCCAGCTTCTTTGAGAAACAAGCTATCGCGGAACGCGGCAAGCGCCGCGCTACGGGTGTTGGCGTTCATCTGTTGATGTGGCTTATATATGAGTGTTATATACTCATATAAAATGCTTGATAAACGCTCATATACATGCTAGAGTATCGTTCGTGGCTGCAAGACGGCCCGGAATAGAGAACTTCAGGAGGATTACAGATGGCTCTCGTTCGTTGGGATCCAATTCGTGAGCTGGCGACAATGGAAGTGGACCGGCTCAACAACATGTTCGCGAACTTCTACGGCGAAGGCCTGTCGCGGAGCTGGGTGCCGCCGGTAGACATCTATGAGACCGAGCAGCACGAAATCGTGCTCAAGGCCGAGCTCCCGGACGTGAAGCGTGAAGACATCGGCGTCACGTTTGAGAACAACGTGCTGACGCTGAAAGGCGAGCGCAAAGGTGAGCAGCAGGTTTCACGCGACCGTTTCCAGCGGGTGGAACGGTTCCAGGGCTCGTTCAGCCGATCGTTCACGCTGCCGGCGACGGTCGACTCGAGCCGGATCAGCGCCGCCTACAAGGATGGCGTGTTGACGGTGCGACTGCCTCAACGTGAGGAAGCGAAGCCGAAGCAGATCACTGTGGGTGAGTAAGTCTCATCCGTCAGGTTGAATGGTTGGTCCGGGCCGGCGCGTATGTCGCCGGCCCTTTGTTTTTGCGGACGCAGCGCGCTGTTTCGGCTGCGCGTCGGTGACGCGTCGCTCAAGCGCCGGCGCTACGGGGTGTGTTACGCTCACAGGCCATGGTGCAGCAGGATCAGCAGGACGGACCCGCCGCGGTCAGCGAGGTTGAACGCGCCGCGCCGATCACGAGCCGGTTTCTATTCGTCGACGTTGCGGCGCAACGCGCCAAGCAACTCCGCCGCGGCGCCCTGCCGCGGCTCGAGCGTTCAGTGCCCGCGCATGTTCCCCACAAGCTCGAACGCATCGCCATGGAGGAAGTGCGAACCGGCGTCATTCATTACACGCTCCCCACCAACTATGAAGGGACGCCGCGGGGCGGCGCCAAAGAGTGAGCCGTTCGTAGCGTCGCGGCTGCCCGCACGGCGCCCCGGAACTTCTCGAATCCACGTCGCGTAACTCCGCTATAGGCGTCCGTATCGGGCGCGCGGAGGGCATTCGATGATTGAGCTGGCACTGCTGGCCGGTCTGGCCATGGTGGTTCTCGCCGTCGTCACAATCGGGGCTTCGCTGGTGAAAGCGGTCCTCTGGCTCGTGCTGCTTCCGCTTCGGCTGCTGCTTGGCATCCTGCTGCTGCCGCTCCTCCTGATCAAGGCTCTCGTCGGCGGACTTCTGTTCGTGGTCCTTGCGCCGGTGCTCATCATTGCGCTCGTTGCCGGGGCGATTGCGTTCTTTGCCGCGGTGGCCATTCCGCTGCTTCCGCTTCTCGTGGTAGCCCTGCTGATCTGGCTCGTGGTCCGGGCGTCGTCGACTTCCACCGCAATCGCGCGCTAGCCAACGGGAAGTGTGGTGCTAGCATCGGCGGATGGAAACGCGACGTGCCTTCATCCGCCGCTCGATCCTTCTTTATCTGGTCGCGGCCTGCGCCTGCGCGCCCATCGGCGCCAAGGCGCCCGCTCCATCCAATCCGGCTCCGTCGAGTCCGGCTCCGTCCAGCCCGCCCCAGGCGGCACCGCGTTCCTACCGGATCCTGATCACCAACGACGATGGGGTGAGGGCACCGGGGATTCTGGCGGTGGCGCAGGCGCTTCAATCGTTGGGTGACATCACAATCGCCGCTCCTGCCGAGAACCAGAGCGGCAAGTCGCATTCGATCATCACCTCCGATCCGATCTTCGTCGATCAGGTCACGCTCGCCGGCGGGTTACGCGGCTATTCGATTGTGGCGACGCCCGCAACCTGCGTGAAGGTTGGCGTCCGCGCCCTCACGACCAACAAGCCGGACCTCGTCGTCTCCGGTATCAATCGCGGCTACAACCTGGGAAGGGTCACCTACGTGTCTGGCACCGTCGGTGCCGCGCGTGAAGCGGCGCTCATGGGCATCCCTGCGATCGCGTCTTCTCTCTCGGTGGACGAAACGAACTACGCGGCGGCCGCAGAGATCGTACGCCGCGTCGCCGAGATGGTTCATCAGCGCGGGCTCGACGCCGGCGTTCTCCTGAACGTCAACGTGCCGCCCGGCGCATCAACCGCGATCAAAGGCGTGCGCGTCACGAGGCAGAGCGCGCAGACAGGAGAGGAACGGTTCGAGGAACAGCGGTCGCCAACCGGGCGCCGGATGTTCTGGAGCATCTGGAAGGAGCCGACCGGCGACGTCGAAGGGACGGACGTCTGGGCGACCGAGCACGGCTACGCCGCGGTCACCCCGCTTCGGGCGGACGAATTCGACGCGAAGACGTATGACGCGTGGCAGGGGCGCATCCAGTAGGTTCTACAGGGTTCTGCTGGGTTCGTTCTTCGCCTGCGGCGGAACTTCTTTCGACCACGTGGTTGCGCGCTCGTAGGCACCGGCCACGCGCAGCACGGTTGCGTCGTCCATCGTTCGGCCGGTGAACTGCAGGCCGATCGGCAAACGCGTGCGCGTCAGCCCGCAGGGGACGCTGGCCGCAGGCAAGCCGGCGAGATTGACGCCGACGGTGAAAACGTCTGACAGATACATCTGCACGGGATCTTCGGTGCGCTCACCAAGGGCGAAGGCGGACGTCGGGCTCGTCGGCATCGCGATGACGTCGACGCTCGCAAACGCGCGGTCGTAATCCCGTCGGATGAGCGTCCTGACCTGCTGTGCTTTTCGATAGTACGCGTCGTAGTACCCGGCGCTGAGCACGTATGTGCCCAGGATGATTCGCCGCTTCACTTCCAACCCGAAGCCTTTGCCGCGACTGCGATCGTACATTTCGCCGAGGGCGGAGGCCTCCGCGCGAAATCCATAGCGAACGCCGTCGTACCGTGCGAGGTTGGCACTCGCCTCAGCGGTGGCGATGACGTAGTAGACAGGGATCGCTTCGGGGCTGTGCTCCAGCACGACCTCGACGATGTCGGCGCCGCGTTCCCGTGTGACCTCGATCGCGGCGTCATACGCAGCCATGACCTCGTCATCCACGCCTTCGCGGAAGAGGTGCCGCGGTACTCCGATGCGAACGCCGCGAAGATCGGTCGTGTCGGTCAGAGCCTCCTGGAAATCAGGCACGGGAACATTGGCACTCGTCGAATCGCATGGATCGTGCCCCGCAATGACGCTCATGACCAGCGTCGCGTCGCGAACGGATGTTGCGAGCGGTCCAATCTGGTCGAGGGACGATGCGAAGGCGAGGAGGCCGTAGCGCGAGACTCGGCCATATGAGGGCTTGTAGCCGACGACACCGCAGAGCGCCGCCGGCTGGCGGATCGATCCACCGGTATCCGATCCCAATGCGAGCGGCACCATGCGTGCTGCGACGGCCGCAGCCGATCCACCGCTCGATCCACCCGGCGTTCGATCGGTCGCCCACGGATTGCGCGTCGGGCCGAATGCCGAATTCTCGGTAGAGGACCCCATCGCGAACTCATCGCAGTTCGTCTTTCCGATAATCACGGCGCCGGCGTCTTCGAGGCGCCGGACGACGGTCGCGCTGTACGGCGGCCGGTAGCCTTCCAGGATGCGCGACGACGCAGTCGTCGAGATGCCTTTCGTGCAGAGGTTGTCCTTGAGCGCGACCGGGACGCCAAGCAGCGGGAGATTCTCACGATCGTGGCGCGCATCAATCTCAGCGGCCCGCGCCAGCGCGCTGTCGGCGGCGATGGTCCGAAATGCGTTGAGCGCCGGGTCGAGCGCCGCAATCCGATCGAGGACGCCGCGACAGATGTCTGTCGCCGAGAGGCGACGGGTCGCCACCGCCTCGCGGATGCCGTGCGCGTCGAATGGCATGTCCATCAGGCAAGCACCCGTGGTACCTTGAAGAGTCCCGCGCGCGGGTCGGCTTCTGGAGCCGAGGCGAGCGATTCTTCCCGGGGCAGCGACGGGCACACCACGTCGTCGCGCATCGCCGCCGCATCGCCGGCGTGCGACGTCGGCTCGACCCCTTCAGTCGGGACACGCTGGATCTGTTCCGCGTAGGCAAGGATCCCAGCCAGCTGACGGGCGAAGAGGTCCTTTTCTTCGGCGCTCAGTTCAAGGCGCGCGAGCCGTGCGACCCGCTCGACGTCGCCGCGGGAAAAGGTATCGGACATGAACCGGATGCTATCAGGAAATGCTGAATGTTGAATGCTGAATGCTGATTGACCATCGCCAATCAACAATCAGCAATCGACGATCAACAATTTATTGAGATGTCGATTCGACCGACGGCCGTTGCAGGAACGTGGTATCCAGGAATCGCCGGTGCGCTGACCCGCGACGTCGATGCATATCTCGGCGCCGCAGCGGACGGGCCGACTGGAGCGGTGCAGGCGATCATCGCCCCGCATGCCGGGTTGATGTTCTCAGGTCCGGTCGGGGCGTACGCGTACAAAGCCACAGTGCCAGGAGAGTTCGACGTCGCGGTGCTCGTCGGGCCGTCGCACTTCGTCGGCTTCGAAGGCGTCGCGCTGTGGCCCGATGGCGCGTTCGACTCGCCGCTGGGGGCGGCGCGAATCGACGAGGCCGGGGCGCGCGCGGTCGCGCGCTCGTCAGTCGTGCAGGCGCTGCCGTCGGCGCACCGCAAAGAGCACTCGCTCGAGATGCAGTTGCCATTCCTTCGCCGCGTGCACCCCGAACTCCCCATTGTCCCGATGCTCATCGGGTATCAGAATCGACGAACGATCGATTCGCTCGCCGACGCCATCGCTTCCGCGTTTGCGGGCCGGCGCGCACTGCTCGTGGCGAGCACCGATCTCTCACACTACTTCGACGCGAAGACCGCGCACACGCTCGACGGCCGCGTGCAGGGGCATGTCACCGCATTCGATCCGGACGGACTGCTCGATCTGTTCGAACAGTATCCCGAGGTCGAACGCGGCCGTTACGTGGCATGCGGCGGCGGCGCGGCGATCGCCGTCATGAAAGCGGCGCGGGCATTAGGGGCGACACAGGGGCGCGTCCTGAAGTACGGGCACTCAGGCGAGGTCTCAGGAGACGACGACGGGGTGGTGGGCTATCTGGCCGCAGCGTTCGGAACGTTCTCCGATGCTCACTGATATACAGCGTCACGCGCTCATGGACGTGGCGCGACGGTCCGTCGCGGCCGCGGTGACAGGAGCCGGTTCGGCTGTCGTCGCTGATCTGCCGCTGCCGGATGCATGCGGTGTGTTCGTCACGATCAAGCGCGGCGGCGAGCTGCGCGGCTGTCTCGGCACTCTCCAGTGTCGCGCCGGCCTCGATAGCGAGGTGGCTCGCTGCGCCTCTGATGCCGCTCGCGAGGATCCGCGTTTCCCGCCGGTGACGGCACGGGAGCTTCCTGACCTCTCGATCGAAGTGTCCGTGCTCGGGCCGCTGGAAGTGATCGACCCACACGAACCGGGAGCCATCACACTCGGGGAGCACGGCCTGGTCGTCGAGCAAGGCGTTCGACGCGGCCTGCTCCTGCCCCAGGTCGCCACCGAATGGGGCTGGACCGTCGAACAGTTCCTGCGTCAGACCTGCCTCAAGGCTGGCCTCTCCGCCGATGCCTGGCAGCACGGCGCCAGGGTCTCACGCTTCGAGGCTGAAGTATTTGGCGAGTGACGTCCATTCAACATTCAGCATTCAGCACTCAGCATTCCTAAGATGCCTCGTCTCGGAGCCCACATGTCGATCGCCGGCGGGTTGCCGCGGGCGGTTGATCGTGCTTACGCCTCTCGCTGCGACGCCCTGCAAATCTTCACCAAGTCCGCCGGACAGTGGCGCGCGCGGGAACTGCCGCGCGACGAAGTGATCCGCTTCCGACGACGTGTCGAGGAGACCGGCATTCAGCCGGTCGTCGCGCACAACAGCTACTTGATCAATGTTGCCGCCGCCGCGCCAACGTTGCGGGTGCAATCGATTGCCGCGCTGGGCGAAGAACTGGATCGAGCGGAGCTCCTCGGTCTTGACGGGCTGATCATGCATCCGGGGTCGTATACGACGGGCACTGAAGAGGAGGGACTGCGCGCGATTGGTCTCGCGCTCGCCGGGTTGCTGAAGGCGCGGCGCCGGCATCGGGTCAAGATTCTCCTCGAGCACACCGCCGGGCAGGGGACCAACCTTGGTCATCGGTTCGAACACCTCGCCGCCATTCTCGAGCACGCCGGCGGGTCGTCACGGATCGGTGTCTGCCTCGATACCTGTCATCTGCTGACGGCGGGGTACGACCTGTGCTCCGATGAAGGGTATACGGCGACGTTCCGGGATTTCGATCGCCTCGTCGGGCTCGATCGGTTGCGTGTGTTTCACCTGAACGACTCGAAGAAACCATGCGGCAGCCGCGTCGATCGGCACGAACACATCGGCAAAGGATGTCTGGGGCTCGAACCGTTCCGGAAACTCCTCAACGATCCGCGGTTCTCCGAACTGCCGATGCTGCTTGAAACGCCAAAACTGGAGACGCCGAAACGGCAACGCCGGCGCGACGTCGATCCATGGGATGCGCGGAACCTTCGCACCCTCCGAAAGCTGATTCGGGCGGTATAGTTAGGGATTATGCGAACACGTCTCGTCGCGGCGGTCACGATCGTCGCCCTCGTCGCGACGCCCGGCTCCGCCTCGGCATGGGGTATCGAGGTCCACAAGTTCATCATGGGCCAGGCGATTCCGCTGCTGCCCAAGGAAATCCGTCCCTATTTCGAGAAGTACCAGGCATCCATCGTCGAGCATGCCGGCGACCCGGATCTGTGGCGGACCGTGGGTTGGATGGAGGAGCCGCCACGACATTTCGTCGATATGGACGCGTACGGTCCGGCTCCGTTCGCGGAACTGCCGCACGACTACGATGAAGCGGTGAAGCGCTACGGTCTCGAGTTCGTGCAGAAGAACGGGACCTTGCCGTGGCGGGTTGAGGAGATGTACCGGAAGCTGGTCGAGTCGTTCACGCAGAAGGCGTCGTATTCGCGCGAGAACATCCGTCTTTTCTCCTCCGTGTTGGCGCACTACACCGCCGATGCCCATCAGCCGTTTCATGCCGTCCTTAACTACGACGGCCAGCTCACGGGCCAGTGGGGCGTTCACTCGCGGTTTGAATCGGAGCTGTTCGAGCGGTTCGGTTCGAAGCTGCATCTGTCACCACCACCCCCTGCCACGATTTCGAATCCACGGGAATTCACCTTCAGCGCGCTTGCGGCGAGCTTCGCGCTCGTGCAGCCAATCCTCGACGCCGACAAGGCCGCGGTCGCGGGCCGTGAGTTCTACGACGATGACTACTTCGAGCGGTTTTTCGCGGCAACGAGGCCGATACTCGAAAAGCGGCTGTCGGATTCGGTTTCGGCGGTTGCGGGGATGATTACGAGCGCGTGGACGGAAGCAGGTCGGCCTGCGGTCGCGGTCGACGCGCCGAAACTGCCTCGACCGGTTCGTCGTCAATAGGCGAGTGCCTCAGCTGCGCCTGATCCAGGAACGAGCGTCGGGGTTCGAGCCGTGCGTCGTGGCACCCCACTTGCACAGCTGAGCCTTGCCGTCGCCAATGACGGTCGGAGGGTTACCCATGCTGTGGACGATTGTCGTTCTGTTGCTGATTCTGTGGCTTCTCGGTTTCACGATGCACGTTGCCGGCGGCTTGATTCACATCCTGCTGGTGATCGCGCTCGTCGTCATCGTGATGAGGCTGCTGACCGGCCGGCGGGTTTAGTCCCGGCTCGCGCGCGACAAGGGCACCAGGGACCGCCACTCCAGGGGAGAAGGCACACGGTACGAGGAGAAAGTCGGACGCGGGCGAGGACGTATGGACGTGTACCTGGTGCCAATCGGGCGTGATCGGTACGAGCTCTATTGCGAGGTGCCGGACGAGCCGGAAGCAACGGTTGACGAGACCTCGACGGGCTTCGTCTCGCGAATGAAGCACCGCTTCATGGCGCTGCTTGCCGAGGCGGAGCGCGAGCGCCGCCGCGGTCATACCGACGACCAACCAAAGGGCACGTTCGCGCGAACCAAGGCGGTCATCCTCCGCTACGTCGCCGAAACGATCGCAGAGCAACGGCTGCTCTGGCATCTTCGTCGTCAGGACTCGGCCCGTCTGTTCTTTCCCGACGATCTCGATGAGCCTCGGGCGTCCACGCTCCTGCGCCGCCAACTCGCGCGGGATTTCGAGAAGCACCGCTTCTGGTTGATCGTGGATACGCTGGGCTTCGTCGCATCCGGCGCGCTGGTCCTCCTCCCGGGTCCCAACATCGTGGCGTATTACTTCGCGTTCCGGATGGCCGGACACTACCTTTCGCTGCGCGGTGCTCGTCAGGGGCTCGACTCCGTGACCTGGACGGCTGAAGAGAGCCCGCCGCTCTCGGAGCTTCGCCGCGCGATCGATCTCGACGGCGCTGAACGCGAGCGCCGCGTCCACGATGTCGCTGCGGCGTTGAAGCTGGAACACCTCGTCAAGTTCTTCGAGCGCACGGCGGTGACGTAACCGGTTGCAGGTTGCCAGTTTCCAGTTTCCGGTTCCCAGTTCCCAGCTTCCGGATCCCGGATAACGGATCCCGGTTTCAGGCGCGAACCGCGAGTCGCGAGTCGCGAGGCGCGATCTATACTTTCCCATCTTGAAACTCAAAGAGCTCGCCGAGCATCTGGAGGGCCGCGTTGAGGGAGATGGCGAGATCGAGGTCACCCGGGTGGCGGCAATCGAAGACGCCGGCGCGGGCGACCTGACGTTTTTCACCAATCCCAAGTACGCGCGCGAGTTGAGAAAGACGGCGGCCTCGGCGGTCATCCTTTCGGAAAAAGCCGAGGCGGCGCCGTGCGCGATGTTGCGGGTGCAGCACCCGTATCTCGCCTTTGCGAAGGCTGTCGCGTTGTTTGCCGCGGACGAACGGCCGCCTGCTGGTATCCATCGACTCGCGAGCGTCGCGTCGAGCGCCGTCGTCGCCGCCGACGCCTCGGTCGGGCCCTTTACCGTTGTCGGCGACGGCGCGCGGGTTGGCGCGCGCACCATCGTCCATTCCAACGTGACGATCGGCAGCGGCGCGCAGGTCGGCGATGACTGCGTGATCCACTCGCAGGTATCGATTCGCGAACGCGTCCAAATCGGCAACCGCGTCGTCGTTCAAGACGGCGCCGTAATCGGCAGCGACGGCTTCGGCTTCGCCACGCGGCCGGACGGCACGCACCAGAAAATTCCACAGATCGGCGCTGTCGTCGTCGAAGACGACGTGGAGATTGGTGCGAATGCGGCGATTGATCGGCCGGCCGTTGGCGAAACGCGCATCGGCGCTGGCACGAAGATCGACAATCTCGTGCAGGTTGCTCACGGTGTCACGATCGGCCGCAACGTCCTCCTCGCCGCGCAGGTCGGCATCGCGGGGAGCACCACGATAGAGGACTCGGTGACGCTCGCAGGGCAGGTGGGCGTCTCGGGACACATCACGATTGGCAAGGGCACCATTGCGACCGCGCAAACCGGAATTCCCAACTCGGTCGAGCCCGGCGCATTCATCTCAGGCTATCCCGCGATCAGCAACCGCGACTGGTTGAAGTCGTCCGCCGTGTTTCGCAAGCTCCCCGAACTTCGCAGGGCCATTGCCGATCTGGACGCGCGCCTCGCCGCGCTCGAGTCGCGCCTCAAGTAATCGGCTGGCCTCGCGGTCCATGCCATAATCGAAGCGGGTCAATTTCCGGAACTCTTCATGCCACATGCCCTGCTTCGTTCGTTCGCCGTGCTGGTGCTGTCGGTGCTGACGTTGTCATCGCTCGGTCCGGCTGCGCGCGCGGCGACGAGACCGACGCGTCTCGACTACTCGATGACGACGCTCGGCAATGGCATGCAGGTGGTGATGCTGGAGGATCACTCGACACCGATCGTGCACGCCGAAATCTGGTACCACGTCGGGTCGAAGAACGAGAAGCCGGGCCGAACCGGGTTCGCCCACCTCTTCGAGCACATGATGTTCAAAGGGTCGAAGAACGTCGAGCCCGAGGGGCATCCGTCGTGGATTTCGAGCATCGGCGGCCAGAGCAATGCCTACACGACCGAAGACGCCACGGTGTTCTGGGAGACCGTCCCCGCGCAGTATCTTCCGCTGGTGTTGTGGCTCGAGGCCGATCGGCTGGCGACGCTTCGTATTGAAGATGACGTGTTCAAGACCGAGCGCGAAGTCGTCAAGGAAGAACGGCGCATGCGGGTCGACAATCAGCCGTACGGACGGCTGAACGAGCTGATCTACGATCAGGCCTTCACCGTTCATCCGTACAAGCATCCAACAATCGGAAGCATGAAGGATCTGGAAGCCGCGTCGATCAACGACGTGCGCGACTTCTTCCGGACCTATTACGTCCCTAGTAACGCGACGCTCGTGCTGGTCGGGGACTTCAACACGAAGGAAGCGCAGGATCTGGTCACGAAGTATCTCGGACGCGTACCGAAGTCAGATCGTCCGGTGCCGCGCGACATTCCGAAGGAACCCCCGCAAACGAAAGAGCGGCGAGTCAAGCTCGAAGAGTCGTGGCCGCTGCCGGCCGTCGTGGTTGCCCATCACATCACCTTCGATGGCGACCCGGATTCGTATCCGCTGCATATCGCCTCCAAGGTGCTGTCGGACGGGCAGAGCTCCCGGATTTATCGGAAGCTCGTTTACGAGAAGCAGATTGCGCTGGCCGCATTCGGCGGCGGGAACATCATCGAGGATCCCAACCTCTTTTATGCGGTCGCGATCGTTCAGCCAGGGCATACGCCGGACGAAGCCATCAACGCCCTGATCGCGGAGCTCGATGGGCTTCGGAACGAACCGATCACGCCCGCGGAGCTGCAGCAGGCCAAGAATCAGTTCGCGCGCGACTACATCTTCAGCCGCGAGTCGAACAAGGATAAAGCCATGCAGCTCGGCCACGCCGCCGTCATCCACAACGACATCAAGACGGCAGATGGTGAGTTCGACATTTTCATGAACATCACGCAGGCCGATGTTCAACGGGTTGCGCGCAAGTACTTCACACCCGAGAACCGGCTGGTGATGACGATCATGCCGAGGACCACATCGGGCGGCGGAGAGCGTTGATGCGGCGTGCGACCGCCGCTGTCGTGCTCCTGCTCGGGATCGTCAGCGCGACCTCGTCGTCCGCCCAAACCCTGGATTGGCCGACCGAGAAGCCGCCACGTCCGCTGCCGGCGCGGCAATCGAGCTTTCCCCCTTATCAGATTCGGACGCTACCGAACGGGCTTCAGGTCGTGGCCGTCTCGCACCACGAACAGCCGGCGGTCAGCCTGAGACTGCTGATCCGGGCAGGCGGATCTCAAGATCCCGCGAGCAAGCCGGGCGTGGCGTATGTCGCCGCCTCGCTGCTCGATCAGGGGACCACGACGAAGAGCGCTGAGCAGATTGCCTCCACCATCGATTCGATTGGCGGCGCGATTGGGGCGGGGGCGGGCAGCGACATCACGTTCATCAACGCCGCGGTGATGAAGGACAGCCTCGCACTCGCGCTCGACCTGGTCTCCGATCTGGCCAGACACCCTGCGTTTGCTCCCGAAGAAATTGAGCGGCAGCGTCAGCAGATTCTCTCGGGCCTGAAGGTGAGCTACGACGACCCCGATTATCTGGCCGGGGTCGTTTTCGATCGGCTGGTCTTCGGATTCCACCCCTACGGGAAGCCCGACTCGGGAACGCCGGAATCGGTGGCCGCGGTGACCCGCGACGATCTGCTTGCGTTCCACCAGCAATGGTTCGGTGCGAATAACGCGATTCTGGCCATCGTTGGCGACGTGACTCCGGATGAGGCGTTTTCGGGAGCCGAACGCGCGTTCGGTTCGTGGGAGCGGGTGGACCTGCCAACGATCAAACCCGAGGAGCCGCCGTCTCCGACCCGACGTGTCGTCGTCATCGATCGTCCTGGGGCTGCTCAGACGGAGATCCGTGTGGGGAACGTCGCGCTGTCACGCCGCCATCCCGATTACCTGGCGCTCGACATCGCGATGAAGATCCTGGGCGGCGAGGGAGGCAACCGGCTGCATCGCGTGCTGCGCTCGGAGCGAGGGCTGACCTACGGCGCGTCGGCCGATCTGAACGCGCTGAAGGAAGCCGGAAACATCGCCGCCGAGACCGACACGCGTTCGGAGAAGACCGCCGAAGCGCTGCGATTGATCGTCGAGGAGATCGTCAGGTTGCAGCGGCAGCGCGTATCGCAGCGCGAGCTGTCGGATGCCCAGGAATACCTGACCGGCAGTTTCCCGCTGACCGTCGAAACGCCGAGCGCGATCGCGCTGCAGATCCTCAACGCGGTGTTCTACGGCCTTGACCTGAACGAGCTGCAGACCTACCGCGAACGCGTGAATGCAGTCACCGTCGATGACATTCAGCGCGTCGCGCAGCTCTATCTCCACCCTGACAAACTCTCGATCGTCCTGGTTGGCGACGCGTCGGTCTTTGCGAAGGATCTTGCCGGAGTCGGATTCGATCAGGTCGAACGCATTCCGATTGGCGAGCTCGATCTCTCCTCCCCGGACTTCAGGCGGCATTCGACTTCAAGACCCGCCCGGCTGGAGCCGGTCGCGTTTCGACAGCCCGCCCGGGAACACGAAGATCGCGCGCGCGCGTTGATCAGCAGCGCTATCGACGCGAAGGGCGGCCTCGCGCTCTTGCGCTCGATACAGACGGTCCGGGTGGAATCGGTTGCGACCGTTCAGGCGGAAGGTATCAACACCGATCTGCCGACGACCACGACGATTAGATATCCGGGCTCTTTCAGGAGCGAGGCGACTACCCCTGCGGGCCGTCTTGTCCAGGTGTTCAACGCCGGCACCTACTGGGTCCAGGACAGCAAGGGCGTTCACGAGGCGCCCGAGAGCATGGCAGCCGTGATTCGCGGAAACGTCCAGCGTGACACTGTCCCGTTGCTGCTTGCATTGATTGACGGAAAAGCCACCGCGACCCTCAGCGAAACTACCGAAGAGGGGCGCAAGCTGCCGACGCTTGAAGTGGCGCTGGCAGGCAGCTCGCCTCTCACGCTCATCTTTGATCCTCTGACGAGCCTTCTTACCCGGGCGAAGTACCGGCTGAGCAGCCCGGGCGGCGACGTCAGCGTGGAGGAAGTGTATTCAGACTACCGTGACGTCAAAGGACTGAAGGTCGCGTTCAGAACCGAAGTGCGGCGCGACGGCGCGCCTGCGCTTTACCGGACCCTGCGGAAGTTTGAATTCAACGTGCCTGTCGATTCCGCTCTCTTCAACAAGCCAAGCTGATCTCGTGCGCGTGATGATGTCGTGCGGCGAGCCGTCAGGCGATCTCTACGCCGGTGCGCTTGCCACAGAGCTGCGTCGTCTGGCCCCGGAGACGACGATTGTCGGTCTCGGAGGTCAACGTTTGCGCGAGGCCGGCGCATCGCTGACCGCTGATTTCGGCGGCCTGTCCGTGACCGGCTTGCTCGAAGTCTTCCGGGTTCTGCCGCGGACCTATGCCACGTATCGCAGCCTCGTCCGTCAGGCGAAGAGCGAACGTCCCGACGTCTTTGTCGCCATCGACTTTCCTGATTTCAACTTCCGGCTGGCGCGCGCCGTCCGCAGGCTGCACGTGCCGGTTGTGTACTACATCTCTCCGCAGCTCTGGGCCTGGCGGCGCGGACGCATGAAGACCATGCGTCGGCTCGCGGACCGTGTGCTGGTGATTTTTCCGTTCGAAGAACCGATCTACCGTGACGCAGGAATACCCGTGCAGTGGGTTGGGCATCCGCTGCTCGATGTGCCAGGTCCATCGGCGACCCGCGCGACATTTCTTACCAGTCTGGGGCTCGACCCCCGCCGGCCGCTTGTCGCGCTCTTGCCGGGAAGCCGGCACAACGAGTTGAAAGCAATCCTTCCGGATCTCGTGCGTGCCGCGGCGCTGATTCGCAGTCGGATCCCGGACGCGCAGTTTGTCGTCGCCCGCGCGCCGCACCTTGGCGACGAATCATTCTCACCGCTCGGTCAGCTCTCGGGCGCCGTGGTCGTCGAAGGACGCGCCGACGATGTGTTGGCGAGCGCTGATCTGGCGCTGGTTGCGTCCGGCACCGTGACAGTCCAGGCCGCGCTGCATGAGTGCCCGATGGTCGTGGTCTATCGCTTGTCGCCGCTGACCTATCGTCTCGGCAAGCCGTTCGTGCACGTGGATACGTACGCGATGGCCAACCTCGTGGCCGGGCGGCGTGTAGTGCCTGAGCTCATTCAAGACGACTTCACGCCCGAGCGAGTGGCGGACGAAGCGCTTCGAGTGCTCACCGATCCATCGCATGCCGCCGCAGTGCGCCGTGACCTTCACGACGTCAGAGGACTGCTCGGCACGCCTGGCGCGAGCCGCAGAGCCGCCGAGGCCGTGCTCGAAGTGGCGCGCGCGAATCGCTAGAGAACTGGCTTCAAGACCTGGCCGCGCCGAGTTCGGAGAGGATCTCGCGCGGAGATCGCAGAGGATCTCGCGCAGAGATCGCAGAGGATCTCGCGCAGAGATCGCAGAGGACGCAGAGAACCACTGCGTCGTTCGCGGTCTCCGCGTTCTCGGCGCGAGGCTCTCTGCGTGCTCTGCGTGAGACCCCTCCGTTCTCAAGAAGTGACTGTAACGGCGGCAGCATCGTCGCAAGGCGCGAAGGCGGATCGA
>Ga0310810_10002050_pt1 | contig 21458 bp, 21 predicted proteins | sample NCmetagenome_FD_207641 | JGI IMG/M metagenome (GOLD analysis project Ga0310810, IMG submission 207641) | Soil microbial communities from experimental microcosm in Duke University, North Carolina, United States - NC | ecosystem: Engineered > Artificial ecosystem > Soil microcosm > Unclassified ...
CGTGTTGTAGAGCACGACCGAATTCGTCGTCGTTTTGGAGTCCCCGCTGGTCTGCGCATTGCCGCTGAAGACGAGGCTGTCGGTCAGCGTCGGCAGCGGCGTGGCGGTCAGTGAGGCGTAGTAGAGAATTGCGGTGTGCTTGCGCCCATCGTGGTCGCCGCCGAACTCGTACGACGCGTTCGCATTGCTGGCGAAGACCGGATTGAACCGGTGCGTGAGGAACAGGCCGTTGGAGATGATGTAGCGCGGGTCGGGCTCGGTGTCGATGTCCTCGTAATCGGCGTTGAAACGGTAGTAGAGGAACGGCAGACCGCGGAGCAGCACGAACCGGACGTCGAGGTTGTGGTTGCGGACGAGCTGCGTGAATTTCCGGCCGCCGCCTGCGCCGCCTCCCGCGGCCGCGGTGTTCACGAACGCCTGCAGCTCGGTGACGAAGATCTGCGTGCTCGGAAAGCCGCCCGGGAGAAACGCGACCGGGGAGGTCACGGCCTTGATGTACCGCGTCGTGGTCGTCGGGAAGTCGATCTGGAATCGATTGTCGAACGGGCCGAACGGCGCGCTGCCGGGTGACCCGTAGGCCGTCCACGTCGCGCCGTCGGTGCTCGTGTAGATCTGCCACGTGAACAGTCCCGAGGTGCTCGCCGGCAGCGAGCACGGCGACGCGCACGTGTCCCCGGCGACCCAGATGCTGAGGCTGCTGACGGGCACCGCAGACCCGAAGTCGAGGCCGATGTTCCGCGAGCGCGTGTCCGCGGGGTCGACCAATCGCATGCCGGTCGGAACCGTGGCGCAAGGAGCGGCGCAGCTGCCGGTGGACGTGGCTGGCGTCACGAGATCGCCGTCCGCCAGGGTTGTGGTCCGGACGACAGTGAGATCCGAGACGGTATTGGTCCCCGGCGTGGTCGTCAGATACAGCAGCCCCGGCGGCGTTCCGGCCGACGGAGCGGATGTGACCTGGATCAGAAACGGGTTGTTGAGCCCGAACGCCCCGCCGCTCGGACTATTGCTCGTCACGTCGGTGTAGCGAATGCGGTTGTCGGTCGTGACGGTCAGCCGCCCGCCGAGCAGCGGCTTCGTGGCGTAGAGCAGCTTGCCTTCGTGCGTGATTTGCTTGACCTCGACGTCACGCAGATCGTCACGGGTATCGAGGTAGGTGCCGATGTAGTAGACGTCCAGGCCGCCAAGGATGTACTCCGACTTGAGAAAGACCTGATCCTGCTTCGTGTCGACGATGGCGCGCTTGTCGTCCTCCAATGCCGTCCGCGTGTAGCGGGCCTGGGTCGCCGGCAGGTCGAGCGGCCGCCAGATCACGTTGCCCGTGTACGTCTCGCGCTTGAGCGTCGTTCCGGGCTGGCCTTCGACCTTGGTGGTGTCCTCGGCGAGCTCATACCCGATCGACGGGCTGAAGACGGGATCGCGCAGGGTCAGCCACGCGTACGGTCGGATGCGCGTGATGTCGGTCTTGGTATCGACGTCGGTTCCCGACAGCTCGGATATCGTGCGGTCGTACGTGTAGCCCGCGTTGATGTTGAGGTTCGGCAGCAGGTTGTAGTTCAGCCGCGAGTTGCCGCGCACGGCGTACGTGTTCGAGTCGATCTTGGTCGTCGTGCCGAGCGCGTCCTTCGTCCTGGTAGTGACATGGCTGAAGAGCGCTTCCTCGGTGCCGCTCAGCGCTTCGAGAATGCCTTCGGCGGAGGCGGGGCCTGCGGGAAGCGCCAGACAGACGAGCACAGCGCCGAGGCGGAGCCATCGCCGGGCACGCCGGACCCGGACGATCTAGTTTTCCCCCATCACGCTGAGCCAGACGGGCTCGTCGCCGACGTCGAGCTCGGCGACGCGACGCTTGCGGATCCGATCGTGCACGAGCACGCGGTTCGTCGCATGGCCGACCGCGTAGAGCGTGTTGTATTCCGAGTCGGTGGCCAGGTTCACGATGCCGGCGCCTGTCTCGACGAAGTCGACGGGCACGAACGACAGCGCATCGTACAGTCCGACCGTGAACTCGCGCGGACCGGCGAGGAACACGAAGTCGGTCGCCGGATCGACCTTGATCGCCTCCATCGGCGAGCGAATCGGAAAGCGCCGGACGACGCTCAGCGTGCCGGTGTCGAGCGCCGTCACGTACGAGGCCAGCTCGTGCGCCACGTACAGCCGGTCGCCACGGCGGTTGATGCTGCCCTGAACCGGACCGGGATCGACCTGCACGGTCTTCACGAGCGTCCGCGCCAGGACGTCGATGACCGAGACGCTGTTGGAGACCGCGTTGAACACGAACGCCCGCCGGCCCAGCCGGTCGAACGTGATCGAGCGCGGGCCGCTGCCCACCGCGATCTTGCTCGTTTCGAATCGCGTGGCCGCGTCGATGACCGACACCGTGTTCGAGCCTCGGTTGACGGCGAGCACGGTGCTACCGTCGGGGATGACCGCCACGGCGATGGGCTGGTCGCCGGGCGTGAGCCGGACGCGATCGATCGGCTTGCCGGCGAGGACGTCGATCACGTCGACCGTGTCGTCGGCGGCCAGGGCGACGTACAGTCTTCGAGCCCGCTGATCCAGCGCCAGCCCCGACGGCCGGCGACCGGTGGCGATGACGTCGAACACCTGGAACGTGCGCTTCTCGAACACGGTGATGTCGTTGGAGCGGCTGTTCGCGACGAAACCCATGAGGCCGATGGCCGGCCGCTCCGGCGTATAGACCGAGAACGCAGGCGTGAACCGAAAGCCAGCTTCGACGGCCTGCGCGTATTTGAGCGCGAGCGCGTAGACGGCGCCTTCTCCACGACGCACGACAAAGTTGGACTCGACTCGGGTTGGCGCCTCGGGGACGACCATCGCGGACGCGCCGGCCTCACCCGAAAGCGTCGCGCGGCTGATGCGAAGCACGAATCCCGTGTACTCCCCGGCGGGAAGATAGCCGACCGCGAGGAGTCGCTGTCGCCTCGCTTCGGCGCCTTTCACGTCGGGCAGAACGACGGTGAGGGGTACCTCGGCTCCATCGCGATGCAGCGCCGCCACGCCGTCGACGCTGAGGCGCAGGCGCTCGGCCTCGGGCGCCAAGGGCTGGAGGTACACATACACCGCACCCTCGTCGTCCTGGCGTGCCCGCGGCAGGACCTGCCCGGACTGGCAGCCCATCGCGACGATCCAGACGGCGAACAGCCACGGGCGCAGCGTTTTCACGCGTGGATCCCGGGAGAACGATACGAGGGCCCGCACACGGAGTTCAACAGAGAAACAAGGAGGGTTGGCGACGGCCAACCCTCCTTGTCACTTCGCGTCGGGACGTCCCGACGGCTAGGGGTTCACTAGTCTTTCGCGTGGCACTTGTTGCAGTACACGCGCTGATAGCTCGCGAACTGCGTCACGGGGCGGTCGTAGTACGCAGCCTGAGTTTCCGCCGCCGTGCGGCCGAGATGGAACTGCGCCACCGTCGGTGTCGTGTCCGTCCCGGGGTAGAGGCTGTTGTAGACCATGAACTCGCCCTCGACGTTGAAGCGGAGGGCATGCTGCCAGCCACTGGCGTGTGCCCGGTGGCAGGACAGGCACGACACCTGGTCGGTCGGGCTGGGGCCCGCCAGCACCGAGTTGTCGTTCTTGGCGTGCCCGGCGAGTGCGGCGTAGTCGCCCGTGCCCTCGATGAACGGCGCGAGCGAGGAGAAGCCGTTGATGCCGTCGCCGGCCATGTCACCCGACTTCTGGTACGTCTTGTAATTCGTCGCGATCGTGGAGCCGAGGTTCTGATCGGTCGGGTGGACGTAGTTGCCGCTGCTGTGCATGTTCGGATGGCAGGTCGCGCACCAGGTGCCCCACGAGACGTGACCGGACGTCGTCGCGTTGCCGTAGGCGGTGCGAACCTGGTTGCTGGCTTCGGTCTGATTGTAGGTGTTTGCCGTCTTGGCCGCTGGATTACCCGTGAATCCGGGCGCGACGCCGCTCTTCACGTAGCCGGCGCCTGCAAGGAGCCGGTACACGCCGAGCGCCGTTCCTGCTGCGGGCGGCTCTGCGTATCCCGGTGTCGTGCTCGTCGCGTACGATCCCGACGCGATGATCGGCGCGCCGGTGGTTGCGATCACGCCGCTCGACAGCCTGCGATACTTTCCGTGGTTGTCGTGGCAGCTGTTGCATGCCAGCTGATTCGCGGGATAGGTGCCGCCCGGCGCTACCGTGTTGACCGGGTCGGCCACGTAGCCCTTGTCCGCGGCAATGATGTTGTGGCCGTGAGTCGAGCCGTCTTCGTTGTACGGCGTGCCGCGGATGACGGTCGAATAGTTCTTCTTCAGCCAGCCGAAGTCACCGCCGGGCGTCCGCTGCTTCGGCGGAACACCGACTGCCATGTCAGCGGGCGCGGTGCTGATGTGATAGCTGCTCGGTCCCGTGTCGCCCTGGTGCTCGTGGCAGCCCAAGCACGTCGAGCTCACGTCGCTCCCGATGAGGAGGAAGGACCCGCCTGCCGCCGGGCTGTGCATGCTGTGACAGCCGGTGCACTCGGCGACACCGCCCGAGTGGAAGGCGACAGCGGTCCCGCCCCATGCGAGCGCGAGAAATACCGCTGCGACGAAAATGATTCCCCACTTTGCCGTACTCATCTCATTTCCCCCTTCCGCTCGGTGTGCCGCTCACGTCCTGCGGTTCAACACCTTCGGTTTTCTGGGCCCGTCCCACCCCCTTCGTGGCCACGGCCAGATCCGCCGCGTGGGCGAGCTTGAACACGCTCACGCCGCGCCGTCCGGTCTGCGTGACGTAGACCCTGTCCCCGGTGTCGATGACGAGATCGTCCGGAAACACGAGCTGACCGCGCTTGATGCCGTAGCCCGAGAGCTGACTGACGAAGCTGAGCTGGCGGTCAAAGATCAGCACGCCGCCCTTGAGCTTGTCGACGATGAGAATGTTGTCCCGGCTGTCCCGCGCGATGCCGCCGGCGATGTTGAACCGGCCGGGGCCGCCGCCCGCTCTGCCAAACGCCTGCAACGTCCCGTCGGGGGCCAGCACGAATGCCCGGAACAACACCGCCACCGTCATCAGCACGTTGCCCTTCGCGTCGACGCTGAAGCCGCTGAGCTCGGTCACCCCGCGGTCCTTCTCTTCGAGCTCGAACAACCGGAACAGGTCGTGGCCCTTCACGAACCGTCCTTCGAGATCGACCACCGCGATCTTGAGCCCCAGCGTCGAGGCCAGCAGCAACGTGCCACGGTGGAACGCCATGCGATTGGCGGTGAAATCGGCGAAGTCGCGCGGCAGGGCGGTCAGCGTCGTCTGGCCGCGCGCCCGACCCCGGTAGTCGCAACGGACGATGCCGTTCCTGCCGTCACGGTACGTGAGCAGGAGGATGTCGCCGCGGTCGTCGACCGCGAGGTCCACGATCTGGCCGACGTCCAGGTCGTCGCCGAACCGGTAGACCTCCATGCCGGAGTCGTTGAACACGCGGATCGTGTTCTGATAGAGGACGTAGACCTCGTTGCGCTCGCGGTCGACGGCCACGCGTGAGTGGTTGTACGGAATCGCGCCGGTGAAGCTCGACAAGGTGTAGATGTAGCTGCCGCTCACGGCCTGAGCGTCCGCGGAGACGACGCCGACGAACGCGACCGCCAGCAGCGCAGCCGCGGCGAGTGCGGCGGCGCGCGGCACGATCATTCCGAGTCTCCCGGCGCGCCGCTGTGCCCGCCGCCGACGACGACGCTGAGAAGCCGCAGCCGATCGCGCGCGGGGTTGGCGATCGTGTACGCGCTCGCGTCGTCGATGCGCAGCGCCTGCCCGGGCAGCACTTCCCAGTCGCGGCCAGCGACGCTGAAGACCGCCTCGCCGTCGAGCACGATGTGCCACGACGAGTCGCCCCACAGGGTCGGCTCGTCGAGCGAGGCGCGGCCGCAGACCTCCACCACCATCACCTCCACGTCGCGGTGTCGGTACTGCACGCTGACCTTGGCGTCGTGGTGCTCGATCGATCGCAGCGCCAGGCTTCGCTCGCTCACCGCGCCTCCCGCGTTCACGTGTGCTGCCCCACATCGTGAATGGCAACCGGGGTGCCACACCCGGGTCCGAAAAGCGGGCCGATCGTGAAGCGTTGGCGCTATTTTTCTAGGGCACTCGCCGGGTGCAGAGCGCATGCGATCGCACAAAATGCAATGGCGCGAGGCAAGCGGCCGGATTCGTGAACGAAAGCCTCGACATTGCGAAATGCAGGAGCGTTGCGAATTGCAATGCGAAACGGCGCGTGGATCAGGCGAGCGGGTGCGCGTCGTCGCCGTTGTCGCGACCGAGCTTGCGCCAGAGTGTGACGGGTGAGAGGCCGAGCATCTCGGCCGCGCGCGTGCGGTTGCCGCCGCACGCTTCGAGCACCTCGCGGATGTAGTCCATCTCCATCTCGCGGAGCGGTCGGTAGCTGCGCGCGGCGGCGGGCGGCGCCGCCGGGGGACGCGCGTCGCGTTCCTGGCGGAGATAGGCGGGGAGATGACCAACCCGGATCGGCCGGCCGGCCTCGGCGAAGATCACCGCGCGCTCGACCGCGTTGCGAACCTCACGCACATTGCCGGGCCACTCGTAGCGCGTCATGATGTCGACCGCCTCGGGCGAGAAATCGCCCACGGGCTTCTTCATCTCGTGCGCGAAGAACGCCAGGAAGTGCTGCGCGAGCGCGGCGATGTCCTCCGGCCGCTCGCGCAGCGGCGGCACGACCAGCCGGACGACATTGAGCCGCCAGTAGAGGTCTTCGCGGAAGCGGCCGGCCTTGACCTCCGCTTCCGGGTCGCGGTTCGTGGCGGCGACGATGCGCGCGTTGACGCGCACGGCCTCGTCCGAGCCGATGCGCTTGACCTGCCGCTCTTCGAGCGCGCGCAGGATCTTGGCCTGCATGTCGAGCGGCATCTCGCCGATCTCGTCGAGGAACAGCGTGCCGCCGTCGGCCATCTCGAAGCTTCCGCGGCGGTTGTAGGTGGCGCCGGTGAACGCGCCACGCCGGTGGCCGAACAGCTCGGACTCGAGCAGGTTCGCGGGAATCGCCGCGCAGTTGACGGTCACGAACGGACGCTCGTGGCGCCGACTCCGCTCGTGGACGAAGCGCGCGACGACCTCCTTGCCCGTGCCGGTCTCTCCGGTGATCAGCACGCCGCTGTCCGTCTCGGCCACCGCGCGCGCGATGGCGAACAGCTGCTGCATGGCCTGACTCTCGCCGACGATCACGCGCTGACCGCGGAGGTGCTGGATCTCGCTGCGCAAGTACGAGTTCTCGTCGCGCAGCCGCTTGCCGTCGAGCACCCTGGCGACCACGTGGCGCAGCTGCTCGGGATTGAACGGCTTGGAGAGGTAATCGGCCGCGCCCGCCTTCACCGCGGCGACGGCGGACTCGATGGACGCGTACCCCGTCATCATCACGACGGCAACATCCGGAAACGTCTCGGCGACACGCACGAGCAGGTCCATGCCGTCGGACGAGCCGAGGCGGACATCGAACAGTGCGAGGTCGGGCTGCGAGCGTTCGAGCGCCGACCACGCCGCGCCCGCGTCCGTCGCCGTTTCCACCGCATAGCCGCTGCGCTCGAGCGCCTTCTTGATGGAGTCGCTGATGTTGGGCTCGTCGTCCACGACGAGGACGCGGCCGGGGAGGGCGTTCATGCCGCCTCCGCACGCAGCGGCAGCCACACGCTCACCGTGGTTCCCGAGCGCCCACGCGCGCCGGCTTCGGCGGTCGTTCGCGTGTCGATTTCGATCCGCCCGCCGTGTGTCATGACGATGCCGTGACAGATCGAGAGTCCCAATCCGGTGCCATCACGCTTCGTGGTGAAGAACGGATCGAAGATCTTCCCCCGGTGTTCGGGGGCGATCCCCGGCCCGGTGTCGGAGACGTCCAGTCGCACCCAGCCGTTCTCGCGCCGGCCCCGGATGGCGAGGGTGCCGTCCGGGCTCATCGCCTGGGCGGCGTTCGCCACGAGGTTGGTGAAGACCTGAACCATCCGGTCGACGTCCCACACGACGGTGGGAAGGTCGGCATCGAAATCGCGCTCCACGCGCAGATGCCGCTGCTCGATCTCGTGGCGCGCCGACCAGACGGCTTGCTCGACCACCGTCGGCACGTCGGATGCGCTCGGACGGACGTCGCGCCGACGGGCGAACGCGCGCAGGTCGTCCACGATGCGCCGGCAGCGGCCCGCTTCCGCGTCGATCCGGCGCAGGCCGTCGGCGAGCGGCGAGCGCGCACCGACCTCCTCCATCATCAGATTCGCGTTCATGACGATGCTCGTGAGCGGGTTGTTGAGCTCGTGGGCCACCCCCGCTGCGAGCAGTCCGAGAGAGGACAGGCGTTCGGCCTGCGCCAGCGCCTGCGCGTCGCGTGCCCGCGCGGCGCGGATCTCGTCGGTCATGGCATTGAAGGCCGACGCGAGCTCGCCGATCTCTCCGCGCGCGCGGACCTCCACGCGCGCGCTCCAGTCGCCCGCCATGACGCGTCGAATGACGGCGACGAGCGCGTGCAGCGGCGCCGCGATACGGCGTGCCGAGACGAGCGCGACGACGCCGGCCAGCACGAGCACGGCGACGGTGAGCGAGCCCGTCAGACGAGTGGCGCGTCGGCTCACCTCGTGCGATTGCCAGCCGAGCTCTCCGACGCGCGTGAGCAGCGCCGACGACATACGTTCCAGATGCTCGTGCCCGAAGGCGGCTGCGCGGCGGACGCTTTCGATGGCGGCCGTCGTCGCGCGATCGTCCGTTGCATCGCCGAACACGAGCAGACCCGCCTGACGGATCTGCGTGATCGCGGGCGTGATCGTGGCGACCATGTCGGTCGTCGACGACGCCGCGCCGTGACAACGCGACGCCGCGCACGTGGCGAGCTTCAGCTCCGCGCCCTGCACGATCCGCTCGAACGCGGCGCGATGCGCTGGATCGGGCCGCCGGAGGTGATCGAGCAGCGGACGCTCGGCCTGGGTCAGCGCCAGGTTGACCTCGCGTGTTCCCTCGAGGGACAAGAGGATTTCGGCGAGCTGGTGGCTGACCGTGCCGAGCGAGCGGAGTGAGTACATCGTGACGCCGCCGAGGACCAGGGTGCCGGGGAGGGCGACGAGCAGGAACGCCACGAGCAGCTGTCGCGCCAGCGTGCTGTTGACGGTTCGTGTCGTGCCCACCGCCGCGACGGAAGAGCAAGCCGTCTGCCACGGCGGGCGCTCGCTAACTCCGTTTCACTCAAGCGAGAATCGCGGACCCCGGGACGCCCCGCGCCCGCTCACGGCGTGGCGAACGCGCCCCAGGCGGGGCTGGCGCGCCCCAGCCGAAGGGCCAGGTGCCGTTCAGGCGATGCCCGGCGCAGGTCTAAGCGCCGGGAAGCAGGCGCTCGACGCTGGTCTTGAACGCGTCGTCGGTGAGCGCGCCGACGTGCTTGGCGCGAATGCGGCCCTGGCGGTCCACGAAGAACGTCTCCGGCACGCCGTACACGCCATAGTCGACCGAGACCTTGCCCGCGGGATCGGGAGCGTTGGGGAACGTGATCTCGAAGCGGCGCATGAATTCGAGCGCCGCCTCGCGCGTGTCCTGGATGTCGACGCCGATGACGACGACGCCCCGATCCTTGTACTCACGCCAGCCGCGCTCGAGCACCGGCGCCTCGTCGTAGCAGGCGGGGTTGCACCACGAGGCCCAGAAGTTCACCACGACGACCTTGCCGCGTAGTGCCTCCAGCCGGACGGCCTGGCCGTCAAAGGCCGTCAGCGCGAAGGCGGCGGCGGGACGATCGACCAGCGGCGACGGGATCGCGCGCGGATCGACGCGAAACCCGTACGCGAGCACCGCCAGCACGGGCACGACCGAGAGTGGAATGAGCCAGCGCCACACCCGGGTCAGGCCGGCCTCCTGCGCTCGGGCACCAGCGACAGCACGGTGCCGAGGGTGAGCACCAGGCCGCCGAGCCAGATCCAGCTCACCATGCGGTTGACCTGCAGCTTGATGGTGGCCTGCGAGCCGTCGCGCGCGAAGTCGCCGAGCACGACGTAGAGATCCTCCATCACGCCGAGTCGGTAGTCCACGTAGGCGATCGGCGACGAGTCTTGCGGATAGAACTTCTTGGCCGGCTCCAGTACGGCGCCCGTGGCGCGTGCGCCATCGATGGTGAAGGTTCCCGTGACCTTGAAGTGGTTGGATTCCTCGCTCGCGCGCAGCCCGTCGAAGCGCAGGCGATACCCGGCGAGCTCCGCATGCTCGCCACGGTGCACGGTCGTCTCGGTTTGCACCGACCACGCATGCGAGCCCGTCACGCCGAGCGTGACGACGAGCACGCCGAGATGCACGACGAAACCGCCGTAGCGGCGGTTGTGCCGCAGGAGCAGGCCGCCGAGCGCGCGGGGAGCGCTCTCGCCGACGCGCATGCGGGCCCGCGTGGCCCGGAGCAGATCGACGACGATCGTGGCGGTCACGAAGACGACGAGCGACAGCGAAATGACCGCCAGCGCCGAGCGCACACCGAGCGTCCAGAACAGCGCGGCGCCGACGATGCCGACGACGATCGGCCCGAGGAAATTGCGCCGCAGATTGTCCGCCGACGCGCGGCGCCAGGCGATGAGCGGGCCCACGCCCATCAGAAAGATCAGGGACAGGAAGAGCGGCACGTTGACCTGATTGAAGAACGGCATGCCGACGCTGAGCTTCACGCCGCGCACCGCCTCGGAGACCAGCGGAAACACGGTACCGAAGAAGACGGTGAACGTGGCGGCCACGAGCATGACGTTGTTGAGGAGGAAGACCGACTCGCGCGATACCACGGAGTCGAGCTCGCCCTGCGCGCCGAGCGCATCCCACCGCCACGCCAGGAGCGCCAGCGCGGTGAGGAGCACGAGCGAGAGGAATGAGAGGAAGAAGATGCCGATCGCGCCCTGCGTGAAGGCGTGCACCGACGCGATGACGCCCGAACGCGTGAGGAAGGTGCCGAACAACGTCAGGGAGAACGTCATGACCACGAGCGCTACGTTCCAGAGCCGCAGCATCCGCCGCCGCTCCTGGATCATCACGGAGTGGACGAACGCGGTGCCGGTGAGCCACGGCATGAACGCGGCGTTCTCGACGGGATCCCACGCCCAGTAGCCGCCCCAGCCGAGCACGTGGTAACTCCACCAGCCGCCGATGAGGAGACCGAGGGACAAGAAGTACCAGGCGGTGATCGTCCAGCGCCGCGTCGTCGTGATCCAGAAGTCGCTCACGCGTCCCGTGATCAGCGCGGCGATGGCGAAGGCAAAAGGCACGGTGAAGCCGGTGAACCCGAGGTAGAGCGCGACCGGGTGGGTGATCATCCCGGAATCCTCGAGCAGCGGGTTGAGGCCGCGGCCGTCGGGCGGGATCGGCGTGAGGCGCTCGAACACCGGCGCCGGGACGGCCATGACGAGGACGAAGAACGCCAGCACCCCGAGCATCACGCTCAGCGCCCACGGATACAGCTCGCGCGCGTTACGGCGGTGGCGGAGGATGACGATCAGCGTGTAGATCGTCAGCATCGATGACCACAGCACGATCGAGCCCTCGAGGGCGCCCCACACCGCGGTGATCCGGTAGTAGAACGGCGTGCCGCGGTTGGTGTTGATCGCCACGTAGCGCACCGAGAAGTCGAAGGTGAGGAACGCGTAGACCAGCAGCAGCAGACAGGCCGTCACGAGCACGAACACCCCGAGCGCGGCGTGCTGCGCGGATTCGACGAGCGCGGGACGCCCGGTGCGGCCGCCGACACCGGCGGCGACGCTGCCGTAGAGGGCGAGCGCAAGGGCGACGAACAGCATGGCGGCGCCGAGCTCGGGAATCATCGCGTGCTCCCGTCCTTGAGCGTGCGCAGCAGCTGCTCGTGGTTGGCTCCGGCGTCGTGCGGCGCCTTGTACTCCTCCGAGTGCTTGGCCATGATGTGGTTCGCCTTGAAGTATCCGTCCGGACTCCAGGAGCCCTCGACGACCGCACCGCGGCCCTCACCGAACAGATCTGGCGGCGTTCCCTTGTGTCGCACGGGGACGGTGGCCCGGCCGTCGGAGAGCGTGAAGGTCAGGTCCAGCGTCTTCGCCTCCCACTTGACCGTGCCGGGTTGCACCATGCCGCCGACGCGGTACGCCTTGCCGGCCACGGGCGCGGCACTGAGCTCCGAGGGCGTGACGAAGTACACGACGGACTGGCTCACGCCCGCATAGATCATGTAGGCGAGCGCCAGGACGATGACACCACCGCCGATGAGGAATTTCGTCTTCTTCATGACTGCCTCGACGTCCTCCGTTCCGGGCGATTGCGAAGCGCATCGAGCTCGCGCTCGCGGCGGACGAGGCGCCACCAGTATGTAATGAGCACGATGGCCGTGACGCCATACGCCGCGGCCACGAAACTCCAGTTGTCCGGCATCACGCCACCGCCTCCGCCTCCGCGCGGAGCAGGCGTGCCCGACGCGCGGTCAGGTACGCATAGAGGATGACGAACGCCACGAGGTTCACGAGCAGCGGCCACAGGATCGCCGTCGATCCGGTGAAGCCGCCGGGCTTCATGAGCGAGGGCGGCTGGTGCAGCGTCCGCCACCAGTAGACCGAGAAGTGCACGAGCGGGATGTCCAGCGCGGCCACGATGCCGAGCACGGCGGCGAAGCGCGCCGCCCGCTCAGGGTCGTCGATGCTGCCGCGCAGCAGCAGATAGCCGACATACATCACGAACAGGATGGCCACGCTCGTCAGCCGCGCGTCCCACGTCCACCACGTGCCCCACGTGGGCTTGCCCCAGATCGACCCCGTCGCGATGCCGAGCCCGATGAACATCACGCCGATCTCCCCGGACGCGTGCGCGACGCGGTCGGCGCGCGGGTCGCGCCGCAGCAGGTAGACGAACGAGGCGACCGCCAGGACGATGAACGCCACGTAGGACGAGATGACGAGCGGCACGTGCACGTACATGATCCGCTGCACGGTGCCCTGCGTGACCTCGCGCGGTGCGACCCCGAAGCTCATCACGAGTCCCGCGACGAGCGCGACGACCGACAGCCAGCCGAGTGTCCGGATCATGACCGCGTCACCCCTCGAGGATCACGTCGAACGTCAACACGCTCACCACGAGATAGATGACGTCGGCGGCCGCGAGCAGCTTCAGCCAGTGCGCGACGGCGCCGAGCGGCTCGCCGAGCAGCAACGCCTCCGTGGCTTTGACGGTCGCCAGCAGGACGGGAACCTGGACGGGCAGAAGCAGCACGGGAAAGAGCACTTCGCGCGCGCGCACGTTGGCCGTCATCGCCGCGAACAGCGTCCCCACCGTGGCCAGCCCGAACGTGCCCAGCGCGACGACGATGAAGAGCCCCGGCAGGGCGCGGCGGATGTCGATGTCGAAGAAGATCACGAAGAGGCCGAGCACCAGCGCCTCCACGACGGTCATCAGCACGAGGTTGCTCGCCAGCTTGCCGAGGTAGATGGCGGACTTGTCGCCGGGGGCCAACAGCAGGCCCTCCCAGCAGTCGTGCTCGCGCTCGACGAGGAACGTGCGCCCGAGCGCCAGCAGCGCGCTCAGGACGAACCCGAGCCACAGCACGCCGGGCAGCACCGCGGCCAGGCGGTCGCGGTCGGCCCCGAGCGTGATCTGGAACACGAAGAGCAAGAGCAGCGAAAAGAACACGAGCGCGTTGAGCGTCTCTTTCGAGCGTCGCTCGACAGCCACGTCCTTCCGTGCGACGGCGAGGGCGCGCCGCGCGTACGTCATTCCGTTTCCTCCGTGTGCGCGGCGTAGAGGCGCTGGACGTCGTCGGCGGTGAGCGTGCCGCGCGGCGTGTCGAGCGCGATGCGGCCGCCGGCCAGGACGGCGAGTCGGTCGGCCACGCCGAGCTCGCGCCCGAACGAGTGTGTCACGAGGAGCATCGCGGCGCCGGCGGCTTTGAGCGCTTCGAGCCGGCCCTCGAGCCATTTCTTGCCGCGCTGGTCCAGGCCGGCGAAGGGCTCGTCGAGCAGCAGCACGCGCGGACGCGCGAGCATGGCGCGCGCGAGCGACAATCTTCGCTTCATCCCGGCCGAGAACGTGCGCACCCGCGTGTCGGCCGCGCGCTCGAGACCGACGCCCGCGAGCGCCGCCATCACGTCGTCGGCGCGCGTGTCGAGGCCGCCGAGCGTGGCCCAGAACTTTAGATTTTCGCGCGCCGTCAGGTCGTCGTACACCCACGCCCCGTGCGCGACCACCCCGATGACGCGGCGAACCGCCTCCGCTTCGCGGGAGACGTCGTGGCCCGCGACGCGCGCGGTACCGCGCGTGGGCCGCGTGAGGGTCGCCAAAATCTTCAGCAGGGTGGTCTTGCCGGCGCCGTTGGCGCCGAGCAACGCGACGATCTCGCCGTCGTGCACGTCGAGGTCGACACCGTCGAGCACGCGCACGAGACCGAACACCTTGCGCACGCCCCTGGTGCAGATGACGGAGTCGCTGGTCATCACTTCAACCGCGGCATTTTCGCGTGACGGGCGGCGCCGGTCAAGGAAACCGGCGGCCCTCGATGCCGATCAACGCATGTTGCCGGTGTGGCCGAGAGAGTAGCGTCCGGGCTGCGGCCACACGGTGAGACCGTGCGGCTCGTTGCCTGCGGGAATCGTCTTCACGACTTCGCCCGTGCCGGTGTCGATCACGTAGACGACGCGATCGTAGCGTCCGGACAGCCAGAGATGTTTGCCGTCGACGCTAACGTTGCCCATGTCGGGGCTCCCCGGGCCGGGCAGCTTCCACGTCGCGACGACCTTGCGCGTGGCGAAGTCCAGCACCGAGACGCTGCCCTCGCCGACGCCCGGTTTGCCGCCGATCTTGGAGAAGCCGCGGTTCGTCACGTAGAGCTTCGTGGCGTCGCGGCTCGGATAGAGCCCGTGCGTGCCGACGCCGGTCTTCACGAACCCGATCAGCTTGAAGGCGTCGCCGTCGATCAGGTGCACGCCTCCCGCGCGGAGGTCGGCGACGTAGAAGACCGCGCCGTCGGGGCTCACGCGCACGTCCTGCGGGATACCGCGGTCGGGGAGCGTGAGATAGCCGAGCACGGTGCGCGCGCGCCAGTCGATCTTGACCATCCGGCTCGCGTACTCGCACGTCATGATCAAGTACTTGCCGTCGATCGAGAAATCACCGTGGTTGATGCCGCCACACTTCGGCGCCGACACCGACCCCTGCAGCGTGAAGGTTTTCGGATCGCGGAGGTCGAGCCGCTTGAACGCCTCGGCGACCACGATCGCGGACTTGCCGTCGGGCGTGAAGTACATGTTGTACGGGTCTTCGACGGCGATCTCTTTGCCGGGCTTGCCGGTCATCGGATCGATCGGCGTGAGCGTGCCGTCGGTGCGGCCCTCGGCGTTGTTCGTCACCCACAGCGTCTTCAGGTCCCACGACGGCACGATGTGCTGCGGGTTCTTGCCGACCTTGTAGCGGTCGATGATCGTCATCGTCACAGGATCGATGACGTGCACCTCGTGCGACTTCACGTTCGGCACGTACACGCGCGCCGGCACGCCTGCGAGCGCCGGGCTCAGCTTGTCCGGCGTCGTCTCGCTGTAGAGGTTGCTGGCGTCGGGCACTGGCGGCATGCCGGGGATGGTTTCGACACGCGACGTCGCGCCGGAGCCGCCCGCGGATACCAGGACCGCCAGACCGAACGTCGTGATCGTCACAAATCGTCGAAGGGTCGCTTGCATGCGTCCTCTCTACCGAGGGGTGGTCGATTCCTTGATGGCCGCGACCGTGCGGCCCACGATGAGCTCGACACCGAGCCGCCCGAGCTCGGCGCTCGCGCGACTCGGATCGCCGTCGACGCCGGTGCCCACGCCGGGCAGCCGTTGATCGACGCGCATCGGCGTGCGGACCAGGCGTGGCTCCAACGCCAACGTCAGCGATGTGTCGGCCAGCGCCGCGTGCTCGCCAAGCTCGTCCGCGCGATAGCCCCGCGCCTGCAGCAGCGCTCGAAATTCTCGCGTCGCGGCGCGGTAATACTGCTCGATGGCGTGCGCGCGGGCGGGCCCGGGCTGCCACGCTCTATTCAGCCTTGCGGCGACGGTTTTCTGGAGCGCCTGCGTGGAGCCGTGGTCGCCGAGGAACACGATGTCGCGGAAGCCGTGCAGCTTGAAGCTCTGCGCCGCCGACTCGAGGACGGCGCGGAACGCGTCATCGGGGACGGTGATCGTCCCCGGAAAGCGCATGTGGCCGGTGGGCGGCTGCAGGCCGCCTTCCGGGACGTACGAGATCACCGGCGCGACGAGCGCGTTGCCGAGCACGCGCGCAATGCGCTCGGCGAGCGCCTTCACGCGCGCGTTGTGCTTGCCGACCGCCATGTGCGGCCCGTTCTGCTCGGTGCCACCGATCGGGACGAGGATCGTCGTCGTGCCGGCGTGGATCGCCGCGCGCAGCTCGGGCCAGGTGAGCTCCTCGAGCTCTACGGTCGTCTCCGGTGTCTGCGTCCGGGCCGGCACCGTTCCGGCGAGCACGCAGACGACGACCGCGCTCGCCAGCAGGAAGGCTTTCACGGGGCGGCGGACGCCGCCCGATCCGGCATCAGCCGAGCCGCATCGCGCGGAGTCGGGCGATCCGCTCCTCGGTCGGTGGATGCGTCGAGAACAACCGCATGATGCTCTGCGCGCTCAGCGGATTCACGATGAACAGGTGCGCGGTCGCGGGGTTCGCGGGCAGCGGCTCCACACGCGAGGCCACCTCGATCTTCTCCAGCGCCTTCGCGAGCCCATACGAGCGACCCGCGAGGCGTGCGCCGCTGGCGTCGGCCTGGAACTCGCGCGAGCGCGACACCGCCATCTGCACGAGCAGCGCGGCGATCGGCGCGAGGACGGCAAACAGCAACATCACGAACGGATTACCGCCTTCCTCGTCGTCGCGCGAGCGTCCGCCGAAGAATGCGGCCCATTGCGCCATGTGCGCCAGATACGTGATCGCGCCGGCCAGCGTGGCGGCGATCGTTGAGATCAGCACGTCACGATTGGTGACGTGCGACAGCTCGTGCGCCAGCACCCCCTCGAGCTCGTCCTCGTCGAGAATCCGCATGATCCCTTCGGTGACCGCGACGGCGGCGTGGTGCGGATTGCGTCCGGTGGCAAACGCGTTGGGCGTATCCGTCGGGATGATGTAGATCCGCGGCAGGGGAATCTGTGCTTTCGTCGCCAGCCGTCGCACGATCGCGTAGAGCCCCGGCGCCTGGCTCTCTTCGACCGGCTGGGCCTGGTACATCGCGAGCACGATCTTGTCCGAGAACCAGTACGAGAAGACGTTCATCACGGCGGCCATGACGAAGCCGATGATCATGCCCTGCTCGCCGGCGATGGCGCGGCCACCCAGAACGAAAAGCGCGGTGAGAACTCCGAGGAGAATTCCAGTCTTGAGGACGTTCGACATCGCCACGAAGCGTAGCAAACGGCCCCGGTACGGTCAAACTACCGCCCAAATGCCTTGACTGCCGCGGAACCCGTCGATATACTGGGCCGGTTTAGCGAGAAAAATCCTTCAACGACTGAGACTTACACGAGATTACCGTAATGATCATCAGGGTGTCCGAGCTGGAAGAACAGGGCTTGGCGGTCTCGGACCCGCAGGCGCTGGCGCCAGCGTTTTCAGACCCGTCGTGGCGGCTCGAGAGCGTAGACCTGCACGTCGTTCCCGATGGCAATGACGTCGTCGTCGATGGCCGGCTCACGGCCACGGCGCCGCAGACGTGTGGCCGCTGCCTCGAGAGCTTTCCCGCTCACCTCACTGTCCGCGTCGACGTGCGTTTGATGCCGCGCCCGGCCACCGGGGACAACGTGGAGCTGGGAGCCGACGACCTGGACGTCGACTTCTACACCGACGACCAGCTCGATCTGAGTCGCCTGGTGGACACGGAGACGACGCTGGCGCTGCCGATGAAGCCGCTCTGCCGAGAGGACTGTCGCGGGCTGTGTCCCGTCTGCGGCAGCAATCGCAATGTCGCCGCATGCGGGTGCGCCGAGCGCGCGCCCGACCCGCGCCTGGCAGCGCTGCGCGATCTGGCCACGCGCCTGCGCCACTGACCCCGAGCGCCAAGAGGAGACGCCGATGCCGCTGCCGAAGCGACGCCACTCCGTAACCCGCGGCCGCAAGCGCCGCACCCACTACAAGCTGGCGCCGCCGACGCAATCGGTGTGTCCGCAGTGCCGCGAGGCGAAGCTGCCGCACCGCGTGTGTCCGCACTGCGGGTACTACAAGGGTCGCGAGATCATCGCGACCGAAGGCTCGTAACTGAAGATCGCAGTCGACGCGATGGGGGGCGACCACGGGCCCGCCGTCGTGGTCGATGGAGCGGCGGCCGCGGTGCGCGAGTTCGGCGCCTCGGTCATCCTCGTCGGAGACCGCGACGCGATCGAGCGCGAGATCGCACGCCTGCATCTGGGCGGGCTCGGGCTCGAAATCCGACACGCCTCCCAGGTGGTTGGCATGGCGGAGTCGCCGTCGCAGGCCCTCCGGCGCAAGCGGGACTCGTCCCTGCGGGTGGCGGCCGAGCTCGTGCGTGACGGCCACGCATCGGCGTTCATCTCCGCCGGCAACACCGGCGCGGCGATGGCCATCGCCATGTTCGTCATCGGCGTGCTACGCGGCATCGATCGGCCGGCCATCGCGACCGTCCTGCCGAACCTCAAACGCGCCACGCTGCTCCTCGACGTCGGCGCGAATGTCGCGCCGAAGCCCTGGCATCTGTTCCAGTACGCGCTCATGGGCCACGTCTACTCGCGCGACATCCTCGGCGTCGACAAGCCGCGCGTGGGGCTGCTGTCGGTGGGCGAGGAAGAGGGCAAGGGCAACGACCTCACGCGCGAGGCGTACGAGCAGCTGAAGGAGTCGGCGCTCAACTTCGTCGGCAACGTCGAAGGCCGCGACATCTACAACGGCACGTGTGACGTCGTCGTCACGGACGGCTTCACGGGCAACGTCGCGCTGAAGATCTCCGAGAGCCTCGCCGAGATGCTGGGCGCGATGATCAAGGAGGAGCTCACGCGCGACCTGCGCAGCAAGGTAGGTGCGGCGCTCTCCACCCCGGCCATCACGCGGTTCCGCAAGCGGGTCGACTACACGGAGTTCGGCGGCGCGCCGCTGCTCGGCATCGACGGGGAGGCGATCATCTGCCACGGACGGTCGCCGGCCAAGGCCATCAAGAACGCGGTCCGCGTGGCCAGCGAGTGGGCGAAGAAAGGCCTCAACGAGCACATCCGCGCCGCGCTGGAGGCCGAAATCGCGCGCGGCGGCCGAGAGGGAGGCCGCGAATGACGCGGGCCAAGATCGTCGGCGTCGGGTCGTACGCTCCCAAGCGCATCCTGACGAATGCCGAGCTCGAGAAGATGGTCGAGACCAACGACGAGTGGATCGTCCAGCGCAGCGGTATTCGTGAGCGGCACATCGCGGACGAGACCGAGGCGACGTCCGACCTCGCGCTGAAGGCGGCCCAGCAGGCGATCGAGCGCGCGAACCTCGTGCCCGAAGACATCGACTTCATCGCCGTCGGTACGACGACACCCGACATGATCTTTCCGAGCGTCGGCAACATCCTGCAGCATCGGCTCGGCTGCAAACGCGTCGGCTCGATCGACATGCTGGCCGCCTGCGCGGGATCGATCTACAGCCTGTCGATCGGCGCGCAGTTCATCCAGACGGGCAAGTATCGCCGCGTGCTGTGCGTGGGCGCCGAGACGCTGTCGAAGATCACCGACTTCACCGACCGTGGCACGTGCGTGCTTCTGGCCGACGCGGCGGGCGCCGCGGTGCTCGAACCCTCCACCGACGAGAGCGGCCTCATCGACTTCGACCTCTATTCGGACGGCCAGTACTGGGACCTCCTCTACATGCCGGCGGGCGGCTCGCGGCACCCGGCCTCTCACGAAACGGTCGACAAGCGGATGCACTACGCGAAGATGAAGGGCGCGGAAGTCTTCAAGGTCGCCGTGCGGATGTTCGCCGACTGCACCGAGCGCATCCTCACGCGCAACGGCTTCAGCGCTGCCGACGTGAGTCTCTTCATTCCGCATCAGGCGAATCTGCGGATCATCGAGGCCGCCGCCAAGCGCGTGAGCCTGCCGATGGAGCGCGTGTTCGTGAACGTCGACCGCTACGGCAACACGGGCGCCGCCTCGGTGTACGTCGCGCTCGAGGAGGCGCTCGCGAACGGACGCATCAAGAAGGGCGATCTGGTCTTGATTGCGGCCTTCGGTGGTGGCTTCGCCTGGGGTACTGCGCTGGTGCGATGGTAACGGCGTTCCTATTTCCCGGCCAGGGCTCGCAGACGGTCGGCATGGGCAAGGCGTTCTACGATGCCTCGCCCCGCGCCCGCGCCGTATTCGAGGAGGCCAACGACGCGCTCGGATTCGATCTGCGCCGCGTCATCTTCGAGGGCCCCGAGAGCGAGCTCGCGCTCACCGCGAACACGCAACCGGCGGTTCTGACGGCAAGCGTCGCCGCCGCCGCGGCGTGCGCGGAGCGGGGGCTCGAGCCCGCACTGGCGGCGGGACACAGTCTCGGCGAGTATTCGGCGCTCGTCGTCGCGGGCGCACTGCGTCTGAGTGACGCCGTGGTCGCGCTGCGCAAGCGCGGCGAGTTCATGCAGGAGGCAGTGCCGGTGGGCACCGGCGCCATGGCCGCGATCATGGGGCTGGCGCTCGACGTCGTCGAGGCTGTCGTGCGTGACGCCGCGCAAGGGCAGGTCGTCGAGGTCGCCAACGTCAACTCGGTGCAGCAGATCGTCATCGCCGGCGACAAGGCCGCGGTGGAGCGCGCGGTGGCCCAGGCCGCCGAGCGCGGCGGCCGCAAGAGCGTCATGCTTCCCGTGAGCGCCCCGTTCCACTGCTCGCTGATGAAGCCGGCTGCCGAGCGCCTGGCCGGCGTGCTGGCCGGTGTGACGGTGAGCGATCCGCGGATCCCTATCGTGCGGAACGCCGACGCGAGCGTGACCCGTCGCGCGAGCGACGTCGTGCCGCTGTTGCTGCGTCAGGTGGCGAGCCCGGTGCGCTGGACGGAGTGCGTGCAGCGCCTGGCCGCCGAGGGTGCCACGACGTTCGTCGAGGTCGGCCCGGGCCGCGTGTTGACGGCGCTGACCCGACGCATCGTCGAGACCGCGCGCACCGCGGCGGTCGAGGACCCGGCCAGCCTCGACAAAGCGCTGGCGGCACTCGCGTGACTCGGCTCGCCGGTAAGGTCGCAGTCGTCACCGGCGGCACGCGCGGCATCGGTCTCGGCATCGCGGCGTGGATGCTCGAGCATGGGGCAAGCGTCGTGGTCTCCGGTCGCGATGCCGATCGGCTGAATTTCGGGCTCAAGGAGCTCGGGCGCGACGGCGCGCCGGTGGCCGGCCTCGTGGCCGATGCCGGCCGGCGTGAGGATGCGGATCGTGTCGTGGAGACGGCGCGCGAGCGATTCGGCCGACTCGACATTCTCGTCAACAACGCCGGCATCACGCGCGACGGCCTCGTCATCCGAATGAAGGACGACGACTGGGACCGCGTGCTTGAGACCAACCTCAA
>Ga0310810_10002051_pt1 | contig 21449 bp, 17 predicted proteins | sample NCmetagenome_FD_207641 | JGI IMG/M metagenome (GOLD analysis project Ga0310810, IMG submission 207641) | Soil microbial communities from experimental microcosm in Duke University, North Carolina, United States - NC | ecosystem: Engineered > Artificial ecosystem > Soil microcosm > Unclassified ...
AACGCCGGAAACGTATCTCTACGTCAGAAATGAACCGCTTCCTGAAAGAGGTGGACTTTGAGCGCGCATCTGTTCCCATGCGACAGCGGGTCAAGATTTATTACCTCACGCAGGTCGCGGTCGCTCCGCCTACTTTTATTCTTTTCACCGACCGAAACGTGAAGCTCCACTTTTCCTATCAGCGGTTCCTCGAAAACCAGATCAGGCGAGCCTTTGGCTTTTTTGGCGCGCCGATCTGGATCAAGACGCGGGCCAGCAAATAATTACTGATCCTTTCCCATCAAGCCCACCCGCTCCACCCCGGCACGCCGGGCGGTGTCGATCACGTCAGCGACATATTCGAAGTTGACGTCCTGGTCTCCGCGCACGAATGCGACTTTCTCGGCCCGGGTGGCGAACACACGCTGCAGTTCGCTTCCCAAATTGCCCCAGCCCACGGTTTGCTGGTTGATTTTCAGTGCCGGAGGCTGGTCCTGGCCTGGAACTGAAACCAGCTGCACAACGATAGTGCGCTCTCTGTCCGGTTCGGTCGCGTCCTTCGCCGGTTGAGGAATTTGCGCTGTGATCCCTTTGTTTCCCTGCTCTACCACGATCACCATGAAGATGATTATCAGGACCAGCAAAACATCAATCAGTGGAGTTACATTCATCTCCGGGCGGGACGGATCGCCGCCTGCCGACATTGCCATGATCGTGCTCCTTGAGCACGCGCGCGTACTGAAGAGATTGGACACCCGCAGTTCGCACAGGGTTCCTGCCCATGAACGTCAGCCGATCGGCTCAGGAGGAGGCGAGAAAGGAGGTGCCACTGGCGGCGGCAAGACAGTTTGAGAAACTGGCAAAACCGGCGCCGGGTGAAGCAAAGCATGCAGGGGCGAGTAGCGCGATGCGAAAAAGTAAATGGAATAGGCTGGGAAGAAAACCATAGCCGGTACCGAGACCAAAGAAACTACATAGAGAATAAAAGCCACCAGCACAATGCCAAACATTGCTGCCACAGTAATTGTGTAAACGTTCCAGGTAAGCCCCGCGGTCTTTCCTGCAATCAAGATAATTGCTCCAATGCCACCAAAGGGCAGGGCAATCATCACAATTACGATGGCAGAAATCATTCCCAGTACAACCGCCGCGCCCAGCGCCATCAATACCTTCATGCCAAGATAGCCGGCGTAACTGCCACGCTCAGCTTCAATCATCGGCCATATGCGTCGCCAGCCCTCAAAAGCGGTTACCTCTTCGAGCGCCATGATGGGCACCACAAAATCCTTGCTGATAACGCGAACCACATACATGCTGAGGATGAAGGCAAGTACCACGAAGAACAGCACTATGCCGCCCAGGATTAGGGGGAGCAGGTGTTGTTTTGGATAACGCAGCCACCCCGCCGCTAATCCAAAAGCCGCGGGTATTCCTACCAGAATCGCAATTCCTGCTGTCGCGATCAGGAACATGAAAATTTGCCACAAGAAATAAAGAACGCCCACCCGTTGCCGGCGATCCCATGACTCACGAATGCGGCATTCCTTCTGCAGCACGCCGTCGAACAGAACAAAACGCATTACGCTGTTGAGATAAAGGAGCAAAACCATAAACGCCAGTGCCAGCACCACCAGAAAAGCAATCATCAGCGCGTATTGAGCCAGATGTGCGCCGCCGAGTCCCACATCCGGGAAACCTTCACCCCGGTCGCGCCCAGGCATCCGGAAAGAACTGTTTCCGCCGCACCCGTACGAACTTATCTCTCCGGCGAGCAGACCGACAAACGCAAACTTTGCCCACTGTCCAAGCCGGACAGGAAGCAGAGTACTTTTCGTGTGCTGGAAGGCAGGGCTCAGGGCGTCAATGGCAGAAATGGGCAAACCGCACCTCGCCTGCAAGGTATCGCTAACTGAATGCAAGGTCAACGGTGCTTGCAAGTGTACGAGACAAGTTTTGTGCGCCAGGTCACGTCTTCAGAGCCACCGCAAAATCATGCAATCAGGCGGTTGCCCTTGAGAACTAGCGCAGAAATCGCGACGAAATCATTCATATCGAAGCGCTTCCACCGGATCGAGCTTGGAAGCCCGCAACGCCGGTACCAGACCGCTGGCCACACCTACTGCCAGCAGCACGAAACTTGAAAGCATTACCGTCAACATGGAAATTTTCAGGTGAATATCAGCTTTGCCCGAATCGTCCTCGAAAAGGGGGCCCATCAGCGGCAGCGTTCCCACCGCAGCTGCGACCAGATAAGAAAGCAACACTCCGATCGCACCTCCCAGCAACATGATGAACAGCGTCTCCGCCAGGAACTGCAGCCGGATGTGCCACTTCTTCGCGCCCAGGGCGCGCCGCAGCCCGATTTCGCGGACGCGTTCATCCACCGAGACGAGTTGAATGTTCATCACTCCCACTGCGCCGATCCCGAGCGTGAGCGTGCCAATGAAAGTTAGAAGCACCTGCAAGCCGATTGTGATGGCATCAATTACTGGCCGAAACTCATCACGCCCAAACATGATGATGGCCTTCTTATCGGTCGGCGAAAACTGCTGGCGGTTCGCAATCGCGGCCAGCACCTGGTCCATGGCGCGTTTTTCGAACTGCGGTGCGAGCGGCGCAAAAACCAGTACCTGCGCATACTTGGTATCCCAGACATCACCGGCAGCGCTGAAAGGTATCCAGGCCGACTCGTCATCGCTCGAGAAATAGTTGCTCATCTGGATCTTGCGGGCCATCACGCCAATTACTTCAAAGCGCACGCCTCCAATGAGAACGGTTTCACCGACCGCGGGCTTCCCGCTGAACAACTGTTCCCGAATTCTTCCGCCCAGGAAAACCACCCGGCGACGCTCGACCTCATCGGCTGAATTGATCCAACGCCCTTCCGCAGCAACTTCGTTACGCATCTCTCCGTATTCCGGGCAAACACCCCGGATGGCGGCCGTTCCGACCATGCGTTCGCCGTAGGCGATGCCCGGCCGCTTCACAGTTTCGCGGCAGGCATGTTTCACCAGCGGCGCCATTTCCTTTACTGCATCAAGGTCAGCCTGCTCCAAAACGACCTTCTTACCAGCCCGCTGTCCGCCGGGCTGTTCGCTGGTCTGTTGGGGCCAGCAGATGACCACGCTTTTGCCAAAGGCGTCGAACCCGCCGACCAAAATCTGTCGAAAGCTGCTGCCATATGCAATCAGCAGCGTTACCGTCGCAATACCCCAGACAATTCCGAGCATGGTTAAAGCGCTGCGAGTGGTGTTGCGCTTCAGAGCGATCCAGGCTTCGCGAATGATTTCAGTCAGCATGGGAACTATCCGCCAGCCTCGTAGCGCAGAGCCTCAATTGGATCAATCGAGGCGGCGCGCCGCGCGGGATATAGCGCAGAGAGCACGGCAATCGTGCCAAGCAGCACGGTTGCAAACACTCCCGACTTCCAGGTTGCAATCAGGCCGGCAAAGAAATCAGGCATCGGCAGCAGGTTCACCAGACCGCATAATCCGTAAGCAATGCCGAGCCCGATGCCCCCACTGAGGAATGCAATGATGAGTGCCTCGAAGAAAAACTGCCGCAGGATGCTGTGCGCGGGCGCGCCCAAAGCTTTGCGCACGCCGATCTCGCGGGTGCGCTCTCGAACCGCAACCATCATTACGTTCATTACGCCCAGGCCGCCCAGAAACAGAGTCACGATACCCACTGCGCCCAGGAAATATTTCATTCCGTTGGTCATCTGCTCGAAGGCTTTGGCTTCCTGCACCGTGTCCCATATAGGACAGGCTTCTTTGTCGGTGGGATCGTAGCGGTGCAGCCGTGCCAGGACCGAGCGTAGCTCGCGCTTGCAGGCTTCGTGCTGCGATACCGACCTGGGGGTGACCAGAAGCTGATCAAATGTGCGCGCCGTGCCCGGAGGTTTGTCTGGAAAGTCGCGCCGCATGGCGGTAAACGGGACGAAAACCTTGCGCACATCCCACCCGTCGTAGCTGGAATCCTGCTTCTTCTCCTTCATTACGCCGACCACGACGTAAGGAAAATCGTTGAGATAGAGGTTTTCGCCCACAGCGTTGCGGCCCGGGAAAAGTTGCTTCGCGGCATCCGATCCGAGAAAAGCGACGCGCCGGGATTCATGCATATCGTCCCAGTCGTAAAACCGGCCCTGCCCAACATCCAGGCTGCGGATGTAGGCGAACTGCGGATACGATCCGGTAACGGTGAATGCCGCGTTGTTGTAGTTGCTGTGAGCGCGAACCGTCTCCTGCTCAAGTTCGGGCAGCGCGTACTCGCAATCGACCGCTTCCTGCTGAAGCGCCTGGACGTCAGTGTCTTCCCAATGAACAACCTTGCCGGCCCTGGTGCCACCGGCCTGCAGGCTAGTGCGTCCGTGAAACACAATCAGGATGTCTTTGCCTAAGTTGCGCGCCTGGTCCTCCTGGCCTTTGCGCAGGCCTTCACCGGCCGCAACCATAAGAACGATCGAGACGATGCCCCACGCGATCCCGAACATGGTGAGGAATGTCCGCAGCTTGTGCGCCCAAAGCGTGCGCAGGACGTCGGTGATGAGGTCACGAAGAACCATCGCAGTTTTGACGGCCGACAGTGATGAACGTAAGCCCGGCGGTTATAGATACGAAGCTAAGTGAAGATTTGTTGCCGAAAAAGAGTTCGATCAGGCGGTTGGAATGGGTGCCACTTGCCGCATCCAGTGGTCAAAAGATTGCAACGCAGCATGACATTGAAGGCGGTGCCTTTCATTGCGGTCGCGAACTGTTTTAGCCAGCGGGGGAAGCAAATCAAAGGTGATGTTTGCGGGCTGAAACTTCCGGGGATCGGAGTGCGTAATGTAGTGAATGAGAGATCCGAAGGCGCTGGCGCGCGGCGGCGGAGAGGGTTGTGAATCCGCTGCAAGCGCCGCGGCGTTTAGCCCCGCCAGCAGTCCGGTGGCGATGGACTCAACGTAGCCTTCAACGCCACAGATCTGGCCGGCGAAGATCACGTTAGGATGGGCCTTCATCTGTAAGGTTTCATTCAGCAAAGAAGGCGCGTTGATGTAAGTGTTTCGGTGAATCTGCCCGTACCGCAGAAAGCGCGCGTTCTCGAGGCCGGGAATCAGCCGAAGTACTCGCGCCTGCTCGCCAAAGTTCAGGTGGTTCTGAAAGCCGACCAGATTGTAGGAATCGGCGCGCAGATTCTCCTGACGAAGCTGCACAACGGCGTAGGGAGTCTTGCCGGTCCCCGGATCTCTCAAACCTACCGGCTTCATGGGCCCGAAACGCAACGTATCACGCCCACGGCGCGCGATCTCTTCGATGGGAAGGCAGCTTTCGAAATAGTTGAGCTTCTCCCAGTCATGCGCTTCCACGGCCTGGGCCTGCACCAGGGAGTCATAGAAATGGTCATAATCTTGCTTTGACATTGGACAGTTGATGTAGTCGGCCGTGCCCTTGTCATAACGCGCGGCAAGATAGACGCGCGACATGTCGATGGAATCAGCTTCTACGATCGGGCTGATGGAGTCATAGAAATACAAGTGGCTGGAGCCGGCGAGGCGGGCAATTTCCTGCGACAGCGCGTCGGATGTAAGCGGACCGGTGGCGATAATTGTCAGCTGATCTTGGCTGAGTTCCGCGACTTCCTCTCGGCGGATGCTGATGAGTGGCTCATGGGAGATGGCTTCTGTAATGCGGGCGGCGAACTGGTCGCGATCTACCGCCAATGCATGGCCGGCAGGAACGGCACATTCGCGCGCAATGCTCAGCAGCAGCGATCCTGCTCGCCGCATTTCTTCTTTCAACAGCCAGGGTGCAGTATTCTCGCTATCCGACTTCAGCGAGTTTGAGCACACCAGTTCCCCAAAGTGTGAAGTCTGGTGCGCGGGAGTGGAGCGCACGGGCCGCATTTCAAATAGCTCGACCGCCACGCCGCGCCGAGCGCATTGCCACGCCGCCTCAGACCCGGCGAGTCCGGCGCCAACAATGCGGATACCTGTACTCATTTCGTGCTTCCGGCAAGGTCATGCAATGCTTTGCCTTCCAGGGTCACGGTTTTCCAGCTGTTTAAAAATTCGGCGCCCAGTTTCTTGTAAAACTGAATTGCTTGCAGGTTCCAATCGAGCACCTGCCAGCGTACCGCGAAGCAATCCTGTTCCTCCGCAAGCCGCGCGAGATAGACAATAACCGCCTGGCCGATTCCATGACGGCGAAATCCTTCTCGAACATAAACGTCTTCCAGAAAGATCGCCCGCCCTTCAAAACTGGAGTAGTAATCGAAGTACAGGGCATACCCGGCGGCCTCTCCCTCCCATTCCAGCATCAGAGCGTGGAACCTCGGGTTTGCAGCGAACCCGTCGCGCAGCAGCATTTCTTCAGTAATTGAGGCAGGAAGTTTTTCAAAACCGGCAAATTCGTGAATCAGCGTTCGCAGCAGGGGAACGTCATTTGCGGTGGCGGGACGGAGCGCTAGCATCGCGAAGTTTATTATAGGTGCTCTACGGAGGGCACATGGCACGCGTCGCATACATTGAACCGGAGCAGGCATCGCCGGAAGTAAAGGAAGTTTATGAACAGAAGCTGAAGGGCAAACCGGGAAACATACAGAAGGCTCTCGCGCAAAGGCCCGAGATACTAAAGACGTTTTTGCCGTTCTATGCCAGCGTGGGCCGGTCGCTGGGCCACAAACTCTACGAACTGATTTACATTCGCGTGTCCATGCTGAACCGCTGCCATTATTGAATGCAGCACCATCTCGCTTCGTCGAAGCGGGCCGGGCTTGCGCCGGATGACTGGGCAGCATTGAAGAATGGAGACTACTCACGCCTTAGCGGCAAGGAACAGGCGGCGCTGCGTCATGCGGAGAAGCTGACGCGCGAATCGTACCTGGTGAACGATCAGGACTTCGTGGAGCTCAAGAAGCATTTCAACGATGGAGAGATCGTGGATCTGCACATGTTGGCCGGCCTGGTGAATCTCACTAACCGCGTGACTGATCCGCTGGGGATTGAATTGGAGTTTACGGAGGAGAAGATCTAGCTACAGGATCACCCGCTCGTCGCCGACTCTTTTGGTGATCCGCTCGCGATCGAGGTATTCAAGGAGTGGTATGGCGTATTTACGGCTCACGCCGGCCAGGTCTTTGAATCTGGCGACATCCAGCTTGGGTGAACGTAATTTTTCGCTGGTCACGCGCGTTCTCAGATCCACCAGCGCATCGCGATGAAAAACCAGATCCTCTGAAATCTTGACCAGCGTCTTGTCACGTAGCAGAAGAGTCACGATCTTTTGGGCGCGATTCTTATCCACTTTCAATCCGGCCAAAACTTCCTTCAGCGCCGGAACCTTCAGTCCGGCGGATGCGAAAGCGCTCTCAATGATCTGCTTCGACTCCGCTTCGTCATCTTTCATCACCACGCCGCGCCCGGGCAGGCTTATGGATTCGCCAATCTGCTGCAGCTTCTTTTCTTGAGCCAGTGACCCCAGTACGTACGCAAACACCTCCGGCGTAAGCGCGAGTTTCTCTCGCAGATTTTCTTTACCGATGCCCGGCAGCAGGGGATCAGTTTTGTGAAATTCGGAAACAGCATGAACGACTGTCGTTTTCAGCGCAGCCACCGTGTCGGAGTCAATCAACAAGTCGCCAGTGCGCACCACGGTGCCCGAAGTCAGCAGCCCAGCGAGATGTTTCTCAATCTGCTCGCGACGCCACCCCGTTTCTGCTATCGACTGATCGATCGAAAGCCCTTGTTGCCAACGACGTTCGATGCGCGTGCTAAGTATCTGTTGCGCATCGCCGGTGAGCGAGACCTCTAGCAGGTGCCGTACTGCTTCCGGCTTCATCTTGGGAATCGGTGAGGCATCCAGAACAATTCCGCCGCCGATGGTAACAACCGGAGAGAATTGCCGGAGCACGAAGCGGTCAGTTGGCAGCAGCGGCAAGGGTTCGGCAAGTCGCAGCCGAGCAAAAGCCGTTTGCCCCGATTCAATTGTCTTTCCATGATGCAGCGTAATAGTCGCGATAGTTTCCGAGGTGTACGCGTGCAGGTGCACTCGTGCGCCATTTTTCAGCGCCTTCGCTGAGGGCAGCAGCGTGAGCGACACATCCATCCGGGTGGTCGCATCAAATGTTGCTGGTTGAATCGCCATCATCCCGCGCTGCAGGTCCTCGGTGCTCGCCCCGGCGATGTTCAGTGCCGTGCGCTGACCGGCTATTGCTTCGTGCGCGGCCTGCCCATGCAACTGCACGCCACGCACCCGCACGCACCGGCCGCCGGGCTGAATTTCCAGTTCCTGTTCTTTTTTTATGGTTCCGGAAATCAGCGTTCCCGTGACAACTGTCCCAAAACCCCTCATCGTGAACACACGATCAATCGGCAGGCGGGGAAGAGAGATGGAATCACGCTCAGAGACTCTGGCTGCGACTGCGATGAGAGCGTTCTTGAGTTCTGCCAGCCCATTTCCGTGCAGCGAGCTGACCGGAATGATCGGCGAGTGTTGCGCATCCAGAAAAGAGCCGCGCACAAAATCTTCAATCTCCAGGCGCACAACTTCCAGCGTGTCGCGGTCCACCAGATCTGACTTCGTGATCACAGTGATTCCGTGCTGCACGTTGAGCAGGCGGCAGATGTCAAAGTGCTCGCGGGTTTGCGGCTTGATTGATTCATCGGCGGCGACCATCAGCAACACGATGTCAACTCCGCCCACACCGGCCAGCATGTTGCGCACAAAACGTTCGTGACCCGGAACATCCACGAACCCAACCCGCAGAGAGTCCATGTCGAGATGCGCAAAGCCAATATCAATCGTGATTCCGCGGCGCTTTTCTTCCTCGAGGCGATCGGCATCGATTCCGGTCAGCGCTTTGACCAGAGCGGTTTTTCCGTGGTCGATGTGGCCGGCCGTCCCCACGATTATCGACTTCATAAGAAAAAATGATACAAGACGGCGCCGGCAGCGCTCTTTCCGCTATCCACGCGGACGCGTAAATGAGAAAATAGGGTTTCCCCATGACCACTTCTGCGACCCTGGGCATAACTCCCGAGTTGATCCGGGAGCACGGCCTTACCCTCGACGAATTCGAAAAAATCAAAACTCTGCTCGGCGGTCGCGAACCGACAGTCCCCGAACTAGGCATTTTCAGCGTGATGTGGAGTGAGCACTGCTCCTACAAGTCGTCGCGCGTGCATCTGAAACGCCTGCCCACGTGTAGCCGCCGCGTGCTGCAGGGCCCGGGCGAGAACGCTGGCATTGTCGATATCGGCGACGGCTGGGCCTGCGCTTTCAAAATTGAATCCCACAATCATCCGTCGTTCATTGAGCCATTTCAGGGCGCGACCACTGGCGTAGGAGGCATCCTGCGCGACATCTTCACCATGGGCGCGCGCCCGGTGGCAGTAATGGATTCCTTACGATTTGGGCCTATTTCAGCTCGTGGGGGTCGGAAATTCTTGGCCGACGCGGACAGCAATGTCGCGACCTCGCCTGCCGAAATTCACCGCAATCACTCCATTCTTGAAGGCGTCGTAGGCGGTATTGCTTCTTACGGAAACTGTTTCGGGGTTCCGAATCTGGGCGGCGAAACTAGTTTCGAGCCCTGCTACTCCGGCAATCCGCTGGTGAATGCATTCGCGCTCGGCCTGGTTCGCAAAGATCAGATTTTTTATGCGAAGGCGGCAGGCGAAGGCAATCCGGTGATCTACGTGGGCGCCAAGACCGGACGGGACGGCATTCACGGCGCAACCATGGCAAGTGAAGAGTTCAGCCAAGCGTCGGAAGCGAAACGTCCCAACGTGCAGGTGGGCGATCCATTTCTCGAGAAACTCTTACTCGAAGCTTGCCTGGAAGCCATGCAGACCGGCGCGGTAGTGGGCATTCAGGATATGGGCGCGGCTGGCCTCACTTGTTCGACCTGCGAAATGGGAGCGCGCGGCCGGGTTGGCCTGGAGATCGAGATGGACATGGTTCCGCAGCGCGAGACGGGCATGTCGGCCTACGAAATCATGCTGAGCGAGTCCCAGGAACGCATGCTGCTGGTCGCGCAGAAAGGCCGTGAAGAGGAAGTGTTGCGCGTGTTCCAGAAGTGGGGACTCGATGCCGTCCAGATCGGCCGCGTCATTCCGGAGAACACCATGCGCGTGCTCGAGCATGGCAAAGTGGTGGCCGAGATTCCGAATGAAGCGTTGACTGACGATGCTCCGGTGTATAAGCGTCCACTCGAGCGCTGGGAGCCTCCTGTTGCGCGCGAAGTGCCGGAGCATATTCAACTTGGCATGACGCGGGACCTTACCGGGGACTTGAAGAACCTGCTCGCCAGTCCCAACATCTGCAGCAAGCGCTGGATCTGGCAACAGTACGATCACATGGTGCAGACCAACACGGTAGAAGGGCCGGGCGCAGGAGACGCAGGCGTGATTCGCATCAAGGGCTCGCAGCGCGGGCTGGCCATGGCGCTCGATGGCAACGGGCGCTGGTGCTACCTCGATCCGCGCCTGGGCGCCATGCACGCGGTCGCAGAGGCTGCGCGTAATGTCGCCTGTTCGGGCGCCACGCCGGTGGGCGCAACCAATTGCCTGAACTTCGGCAATCCGGAAAAGGCGCACATTATGTGGCAGTTTTCGCAGGTGATTGACGGCATAACACGGGCCTGCGAAGAGCTTGATGTTCCCATCACCGGTGGCAATGTCAGCTTTTATAACGAAACGCTTGGCGAAGGAATTTATCCCACGCCAGTACTCGGTGTAGTCGGAATTCTCGAAGACGAACGAAAGGCAGTGCGGCCTGACTTCCGGGAAGCGGGGCGGGCGATAGTGCTTCTGCGAGCATCTGAGCCCGGAGATGCGATCGACGCCGCGTTCGAGTTCGGATCTTCAGAGTATGCAAAAGAAATCCTGGGCGAGCTTTGGGGATACCCTCCGCAGCTTGAACTGAAGGGCGAAGCAGCCTTGCAAAAGACTGTGCTCGAACTGGCCCAAGCCGGGGTGCTCGACTCAGCCCACGACTGTTCGGAGGGCGGGCTGGCTGTGGCACTTTCGGAATGCTGCTTCCAAAACGGTGTTGGTGCGAAGATTGAGCTTTCTTCCAGCGATCTCACCGCCGTATGTGTTCTCTTTGGAGAAGATGCGAGCCGAATCGTGATCTCCTGCGACCCCAGCCTGGTTTCCGCAATCAAACAGATAGCAGCCAAGCACGGAATCGAGGCGGACCTGCTGGGCGAAACCGTTCCAGACGTTCTTGAGATCAAGCTAGATAACAAAGTTGTAATTTCGGCTCCAGTATCCTTGCTGCACGGCGCCTATAAAGGCTCCCTGCAAAAGGCATTAAGCACCGAGCCAGATTTAGCAACGATGTCATCTGGATGACTTTATCCGTTCACATCGATGTCATCCTGAGGCTGAGCGAAGCGCGAGGGATCTATGCTTTTGGGGTTGCGATGACAAAAATGACATCCGACAAATTTCGCGACGAGTGTGGCGTAGTAGCCATCTACTCGCATCCCGAAGCCGAGACGCTTGCTTATCTCGGACTGCACGCGCTTCAGCATCGCGGGCAGGAATCAGCCGGCATTGCCACATCAAATGGGCTTACGCTGAACTTGCACAAAGACATGGGCCTGGTGGCAGACATCTTCACCGAAGAGGTTCTCAGCCGTTTGCACGGGAGTCTTGCCATCGGGCATACGCGCTACTCCACTGCCGGAGACTCAGCCCTTCTTAACGCGCAACCTATTCGCGTGCAATCGAACAAGGGAATGATGGGGCTGGCGCACAATGGAAATCTGGTAAATGCCCAGGAACTGCGCGCCCGGCTCGAAGGCCAGGGCTCGATTTTTCAGACCAACAGCGATACCGAAGCCATCGTTCACTTGATTGCCATCTCCAAAGAGCAAACCCTGCCGGAAGCTATCGCTGACGCTCTGCGTCGTGTGGAGGGCGCGTTTTCGCTGGTAATGATGAGCCCCGATCGGATTTTTGCCGCGCGCGATCCGCGGGGATTCCGTCCACTCGCGATGGGCCGCATTCCGCGACTGCAGGGGCAAAAGCAGGACACCATCGTGTTCGCATCGGAGACTTGCGCGTTCGATTTGATCGGCGCGGATTACGAGCGCGATGTCAAACCGGGTGAACTGGTTGTGGTGGGGCCGGAAGGAATTACGTCGCACTTTTATGCTTCAGCTGCACCCCAGTCGAGCTGCATCTTCGAGCACGTTTACTTTTCGCGTCCCGACAGCGTGGTTTTCGGTCGCCCGGTGCAGGCCAGCCGTGAGGAACTTGGCCGCCAGCTGGCGCGCGAAGCTCCCGCGGAAGCCGACATTGTGGTGCCGGTACCGGATTCAGGCGTTACCGCTGCAGTCGGTTACGCAGCCGAAAGCGGCATTCCATTTCAGTTCGGCCTCATCCGCAATCACTACATTGGACGCACTTTCATTGAGCCGCGGCAGAGCGTGCGCGATTTTGGCGTCAAGCTCAAGTTGAATCCAGTACGCAAGCTGCTGGAAGGCAAACGCGTGGTCCTGATCGATGACTCCATCATTCGCGGCACTACCAGTCGAAAGATCGTGCGCATGATCCGCAACGCGGGCGCTACTGAAGTTCACATGCGCGTCTCCTGCCCCCCGACGATCTCGCCCTGCTTCTACGGCGTTGATACACCGTCCAAAAAAGAACTGATCGCAGCGAATCAGACGATTGATGAGATCCGGGCGTACATCGGAGCCGATTCGGTGGCCTATCTCTCGTTGGACGGATTGAAGAAAGCCTGCGCCGACGGCGAGAAGACTACCTACTGCACCGCCTGCTACACCGGAACTTATCCAACGACTCTGGTCGACGTGGAAGAGATTCAGCCTGCCTCGACCAAGCAATAACGCCTATCAGCCTGAGCCAGTTCGGTCGACCTCATTGCCATCCTGGGCAAGCGACCGCGCGAAATCGCCGCCGGCAATTGCAACAAAGCGCGACGCGAGCTTCCCTATTCCCCTCAGAAGTGAAATTTCAAGCTTCCGCCCACGGTTCGCGACGGGGCGTACTGAATCGGAATCTCCTCGCTCTCTTTGGCGATCTGGTAGATGCTGTTCGAAAGATTGGTTATGTCGAACTCCAGCGCCAGCTTACGCGGCTCAGCGTTCCAAAGATCAAATCCGGTCGCTAGATCAGTGGTGAAGTGCTGCTGCAGCCTGTCGCCGCCCTCAACGATAGTCCCGCTTCCGTAACGCATGGCGGTTCCCGCCCAGAAGCCGCGCCAGCGATTGCGGTAGAACATCTGCGCTGTGCCGGTATGGGTCTGGTCGAAAGCCGGAATGATTTTTTCTCCCGGCTCGAGCGGTTCGTCGCCGGCGAAACCACCGGTAATCGGCCCGTAGAACCACGTCTTCTGCAGGGCGTACTGAAATCGTCCGGTGATGCCCAGCCGCTCCAGTTGACGCATGCTCAAAACCAGTTCGAGGCCTTCCGAGCGGGCGGTGTGAAAGTTGATAGGAACGAAAATTCTGCTGATCGAAATTTCGTGATTCTCAAAGCTGTCGTGGCCAGTATGCAGGTAGGTATTCAATTCCAGGCTCACGCGCGGGTGCAACTCCTGCGCCCATCCCGCCTCAAAATAATTCTGCCGGTAAGGCCGCACGTTGCCCACTCGCTGGTCAGGGTCGATCGCATTGTGACCAAGAAAGCTGGCCAGCAGAGAATACTCAATTGGCGGAGGCGAAAAGTAGCGATTGTAAGCAGCATGCAGAACCGACTTGGTTTTTGTGAAGTGATACGCAAATCCAATGCGCGGACTGGTCTGCACTCCGGTATCGACCAGATCGAAGTAGTCATAGCGCACGCCCAGGTCAACCGTCAGATTACGCAACAGCGAGAAATGGTCTTGCGCGTAGAGGCTTGCCTGCCCTCCAAGCAGGCCGCCGCCGAACGCGGGGAACACATCCGGGTCTCCGCGGCTGTCGAAGAAGAAGCTTTCATTCTCGCGCAAACGTACCAGGTCGACTCCCGCCTTGAAGTAGTGTCCATGCCAGTAATGAGACAGGTCGCTTTTTATTCCAAGCGTGAGAGGAGCGCGTGAGGCCACCGACCGCGGAGTGATCGGATCGGTAGTCGGCAGTACCCGATCGGATCCTGTGCGTTCGTAGAGCGAGGTCGAAAGCAGCGTTTCCGGCGAGAATGCGTGCGTCCAGCCCAGGATCGCCGTCTGCTGCCGCAGGTGGCGTTGCGCGTCGCGCCCAACTTCCTGGTCCTCTTCTAAATTCGGTTGCTGAAAGTTGTCGCCGCCGCCCATCAGCAGCAACTTGAACGCATCTTTTGTGCCGGCATGCCAGTCGAACTGTGCGGTGGCGCGCGAACCTTTTCCAAAGTCGTAGAATTCCTGCGGTTCGGGCGGATCCAGAAAGCGGCCGGAAGTGAATCCATCGATGAAAAAGTAATACCCCAGCCCGCGATATTTCCCACCATAGTCTGCGTTCAGGTCATAGTTGTCGAGTGTCGCGCCGCGAAAGTTCACATCGCCATGACCATTGAGGTCCGCGCCCGATCGGGTCGTGACATCGAGCACGCCACCAAAGCGGTTCCCATACTCCGAGGGGAATCCCCCGGTCATCAGATCCACTGTCTCAAAAATCTGCGGGCTGATCCCAGGGGAAAATTGCGGCTGGGTATTGTCGAGGAATGAAACGCCATTGATGAACTCGTGGAGCGAAAACTCCGTTCCGCGGACGGCCAGAAAATTGTCATGGCTGTCGCTCGCTCCCGGCATCAGGTTATTTACCAGATCATTGGTCGAATCCGTCAGCGGATCGGGCAATGCCTCAAGTTCGCGATTTGTGAACGTGTATGAACTCCCGGTCTTCTCCGGATCGATCGTGAGATACCCAGCCTTCACTTCTACCGTCTGCGAAACGCTCTGCTTGCGTTGGGCGGCAATGGTGAGCGAAAGCGGCTGACGTGCCCGCAGCACGAAATCATAAGTCACTGGGTAAAAGCCCGCTGGCTGCGCCGAAAGCGAATAGGCGCCTGCCGCCAAGGCCGGGAAGTAAAACCTGCCGCTCGCATCGGTTGTTGCTTTCTCGTGCACGGCAGTCTCGGGACGCTGCAGATCGACTTGCACACCGGCCAGCGGAGATCCGCCGTTATCACGAAGCAGGCCTTCCAAGGCACTCTGTGCGGCTGCGGCCGCGGACAGAAGAATCACGCATAAGAAAAAGCGCATCATTTGCTCACCATCGGAATTAAAGTGAAGAGAACGGCATATTTTACGGAGTTCTGAGATTCAGGGTAGCCCACAATCGACCTCTGTTATGTCTGCGGCTTTTGAGCTGCCACAATTCTTGGGATCCCCTGGAGATCGTTAATTACCTGCTCTTGTTTCCACTCGTCAAGTAAATCTTTTACGCCATTCACGAGTGTTCCGCTGATCTCCATCACCAGCCACCCATTTCCGCGCAGTTTCGAGTAAGCCTGCGGAATTAATTGTTCAATCACTTCCAGGCCGGTAGGCCCGGCGAACACGGCTCGTCTCGGCTCGAACTTGCGCACTTCGAGCTGCACTTCATCCGCTTCCGATTCGCCGATGTATGGAGGATTGGACACCACGAAATCGAACTCTGATGCCCCGAGCCCTGCCAGCAAATCATTCCGGCTGAACTCGATTCTACTTGCCATCTGCAACCTTGATGCATTCGCGCGCGCGACCTCGAGAGCCTCGCTGGAGATGTCGGTTGCATAGATCTCCGCCGTGGGCAGCTCCTTGGCGAGCGCCAGCGCGATGCACCCCGAACCCGTCCCGACATCCGCAATCCGTACCCTGCTCAATGGAGGCCGGGCGTCCCCGCCCGGCGCCCCCTCGCTCGCACGCACAAGCCGCAAGACTGTCTCGACTGCGTGCTCGGTCTCCGGACGCGGAATCAGTACAGCAGGCGTGACTATCAGGTCCATCCCCCAGAATTCCTGATGCCCAGTGATGTACTGCGCCGGAGTGCCGCGCTCGCGCTGGGAGAGAGCCTCTTCGTATCGCCTGGATTCTTCGGGGCTCAGTTCGCGCTCTGGATGAGCATAGAGATATGCGCGGTCACAACCAAGGCTAAACATCATTAGCAGCTCGGCGTTCATTCGTGGCGAGGGAACGGCATTTTCACTCAGACGAGCGATCGCGCTGTTCAATTTCATTTTGAGCTGCATGCCTTCATTTGAGCATACGAGATGATGCCATTAGTAACCTGGCTTGATTACTTCCTTCCTGGCAATGACCACCGAATTGCAAGTTCCTGGCTTTACCGCGTTCTCCTGATCAGCGCGGGAACTGTTCCCGCGCTGACAACGAGGACAACCACCATGAACAAGCTGCTGCTGATTTTGCTGTGCCTGTGCGGTATTGGAGTGGCGCAACCCGCTGCACCTGCCGACGATTCCCCCGCGCTCACCATCTACAACCAGAATTTCTTTATCGCCCGCGAACGCTTTCCGATGAGCCTTGTTTCGGGTGTCAATCACATCAACTACTCCGGAGTCGCGGCCCACCTGGAACCGGACTCGGTAATGCTGCGCGACCCCGGCGGCCGCTCTCTGCAAATTCTTGAGCAGAGCTACCGCAACGACCCTATCTCGCAGGAGCTGCTGCTCTCGTTCTACGAAGGCAAGACCATTGATTTTTCGGTGGGGCGCACGGCTGAGGGCAAAGATGTGACCGTTACAGGCAAAGTTATCCGCAGCGGTTACATCCCGAGCTCATACTTCGCGCAGAACTATCAACAGCCCGTCTCTACCCAGCCTATTATCGAAGTGGATGGCGTGCTGCACTTCGGTTTGCCCGGCCAGCCGCTCTTCCCCGCGCTCAGCAAAGATTCCATTCTGAAGCCCACGTTGAACTGGCAACTCGAAACCAACGAGCCAGGCAGCTTCAACGCCGAAATTTCATACGTTAGCAGCGGCATGAGCTGGCAATCGGACTACAACCTGGTCGTGTCCGACGGAACGGGTGGCAAATTCGATCTGCTCGATGTGATCGGGTGGATCACCATGCGCAACCAGAGCGGCAAGACCTTCGAAAATGCGCAAATCAAGCTGATGGCAGGTGACGTCAACAAAATTCAGGCTCCGACCGTCACCGGCCGCGTGTATGCGGCGGCAAAGGCGGTCAACATGGCCGATGAAATGGCCCCGGTAGTGCGCGAAAAGTCCTTTGACGAATTTCACCTCTACACTCTGCAGCGCCCGGCGACCCTGCGCGACCAGGAGACTAAGCAAGTTGAATTCGTGCGCTCCACTGGAGCTCACGCGCAGCGCGTCTATGTGTACGATGGAGCGCAGTTGGCTCAGTATGGCTACTATCCCGATCAGCTGATTCAGGACCCGAGTTACGGCACTGTATCGAATACAAAGATTTGGGTGATGGAAGAGTTCAAGAACTCGGAGGTCAACCACCTGGGTATACCGCTTCCCAAAGGCCGGTTGCGTTTCTATCGTCGCGACAACGATGGTCATCTGGAGTTCATCGGTGAAAACACTATCGACCACACGCCAAAAGACGAAATGATTCGCGTTTATACCGGGAACTCATTCGACGTAGTAGGAGAACGCGAGCGCACCGAATTCCACATTGAATCAAGCCAGCGCTGGATGGACGAATCGTTCGAGATTCACGTTCGCAACCACAAGAAAGAAGCCGTGAACCTGCGCGTGGTGGAACACCTGTTTCGGTGCCACAACTGGAAGCTGATCCAGCAATCGCACAAGTCGGAAAAGAAAGACGCACAGACAGTCGAATTTCCGGTAACCGTCGCCGCCAACGGCGAACAGGTGATCACGTACAGCGTGCATTACACCTGGTGAGATGGGAATTTGCAGAATTCCATCGCGAGTCATCGGCCTTCAAATTGCTTATATCGGGGCACGCCTTCAGACGTGCCCGGTGCAGGCGAAAACAGATCAGATTGTATCGGGGCATGCCTTCAGGCGTGCCGATTCAATCACAATGCCATCCGGCATTCGAGTTTGGACGAGATATCACAGGGGTTAAAGTCCAGTTCAGTTACGCGATTTCGGCAGGGCTGAACTGCTGGAAGGCGCTCTGCTCACGCGCGGTTTTGTACTTTACCTCTGGATACATTCGGTCGAACGTCACCCACAGCAGCGCCACCGTCACAAAAGCAAGCACGCTACCTTCCGGGCCGACCGATCCCCCACTGAGCCAGGGCGATCCGTGGAAGGTAGAACTCAATAAATGCCCGGGCAGTTTGGTGCCGCTGTTCGGAACCGAATAAAGAAAAGTTTCTCCCCAATCCCACGACAGGTGAAAGCCGACCGCGAACCAGAGATTCCCGGTGCGGCGCAGGGTAAGGCAGAAGAAAAATCCGATGGCGGCGGCCGCCAGCGCGCCCACCATCCCCTCCCCTTTGTTTCCCAGGTGGATTCCGCCAAACGCCAGGCTCAGCACTATCGCTGCCGGCCAAAACCCCATTGACTGGCTCAGTGTGAACTGCGTGTAGCCACGCAGCAAAAACTCTTCAAACAAACCAACCAGAAGAAAGAACATCGCCCAGAACACGGCGAATTTAACTATCCGGGGACCATGCAGTGTGAGCGTCCCAAAGTAGAAAACTCCGACCCCGCGCAGCGCGATCATCAGCACCGTCAGGCTTAATATTCCCCAGCTCATTCCCACCCAGAAAAGGCGTGCAAATGCATTTTTAGCTGGCAATCCAAACTCGCCCCAATTTCGTCCCTCAAAGCGAGCCATTACCAGCGCCGGAACAATCGCAGCGCACAGGTAAATCAATTCGCCAACGCTCATCCGGATCAGGAACTCAAAGCGGCGGGGCTGTACGAACTGCATCGCATCTATTCCGAGGAAGTAAATCACCCCCGCCATCGCGAAGTACAAGACCAGGCGCCACCCAACCCGCAATTCACTTTGCGAGAGGAAAATCTTCGAAATGAATTGCCGCAATTCGGAATCCGCCACCAGCTGCGAATCGGTCTGAAATGCCGGTGCAGTTAAGTCTTCAGCTCGGCGGCTTTCCTTCTCAGTATCCATAACAGGTTTTCGCAACTGCCTCTCGACATGGTAAAACAACTCGCCGCATTGTCATGGCACGAATCTCCATCCGCGAGCGCGTAGGAAGACCTCAAATCGTAGCTGGGCTGCTATTGCTCTTTTTCCTTGCGGAATGCCTGTGGCTCACGGCTCACCTGCAAGGTTCGCCCGCCCATGGGACTGGCTATCTGATCGACAGCGTGAACCGAGGCGCGATGCAATGGCATGGCGGGCCCATTTCCGCAGATTCCATTCACTCTCCGCTCTGGTTTCTGTTGCTATCCGCACCGGTCGCTCTCTTCCGCGTACACCCACAATCACCTTTGTTCCTGTGGGCAGTTGCGGCTCCTCAGATCGTTTTCGGTTTGTTGCTGGGCGCTTCTCTCTGGTACGTTTCCCGCCGTCTTTATGGAAACGCCGGCGGGTACGTCGCGCTCGCGCTTTACTGCTTCTCGCCCGGGATTCTTCGTTCCAGCACCCTGTGGTTCGCCGAGCCCGAAATGCCCGCTGCCTGGGGAGCATTCGGAGCCGTTTTCACCGCTATAGCTGTCGCCCACACTTTGTACGCACCGAGGGAGGTCATCCTCTGGAACTGGCGACGAATCCTGCTGCTGGGCCTTTCATTCACCCTTGCAATCGGATGTCAGTTTTCGCTTGTGCTGCTGGTGCCGGTTGCCCTCTTTTTCCTGCTTTACCTGGCGTGGGAACGAAGGGCTGCTGCCATTGCGATCTGGCTCGCCGCTTGCGGAATCGCGGCGGTATTGCTCGCGGCCTGTTCGTTTTTTCATCTGCGAGTCTACCGCGACGCGATCCTCTTCTGCGTGCAATGGCGCGCGTATTTGTCTCCGCTAGCCTACAAAGTGTTCATTGCGCGGTTATCCGAACTCAGCCCGGCGCTGGTGTTGGCATTGCCGGCGGCATTGCTGTGCTACTTCCTGTGGTCTCGCACGCATTATTTTGGCAACAATGCACCCTTGGCAGTCGCAGCCTTGCTGCTCAGTTTCGCCCTCGGAACCCCCCATTTGCCCGGCTTCGGCTTCAATCTAATCGCCCTGCCGTTCTTACTCGTCTTTACCGCCGGCATTGCGGCCGACCTGCTCGAAACCAGACATCGCGCCCTGGTCCTCGGGTGCATCTGGGCGTTGCTCCTGGCCAATGCTGCCTGGAATCTGCGCGGGCTCGGAATGGCCGAAAGCCATTATTTTCAATAAATTTACAAACCGCAGAAAGATTGGCGCAACGAACCAGGGCCAAAAGCGTTCTAATAGATAGAAGGTTCAGGTGTTCGCGGAGGTGGTCATGCGCGTCGCTGCGGAGTATCATGCTGGCGTGAATCGGCTGAAGCTGGCTCTGGTAGCGGTTTTCGCTTTGGGATTGATTCTGCCCGCTCACGCCCAGATCAACGGCGTACCGGCATCAGTTACTTCAATCAATTTTGGCGGAAAGCTTAATTCCACGCCAGGTGTGCCTGCCAGCGTTACGTCCCTGGGCCCGCGCGGCTTCGCTCCCCACGGCCAGTTCTTCAATGAGCCCGCTTGCTGCATCAACCCGCTGTTTCCGATCAGCTCGCACCCATTTCCATTCCGAGGGCATGGCCACCATCGCCGTGATTTCTTTCCAGCAACTGCGGTCCCGGTTTACGTGCCTTACCAACCTGTATACATGACCGCAGAGCCGGACGAGCAGGATGATCAAGCCGAGCCGCCGGAGGAATATCGCGGGGGGCCGACGGTGTTTGATCGACGCGGTCCGGGCACGCAGATGTCCTCAAATTCGTATGAGCGACGGGTGCCCGCAAGAGAACCGGAAGATCAACCGACCCAGACACAACCCGAGGCGGCGGTTGCTGACCAGCCGCAGACTATTCTTGTGTTCAAAGACGGGCACCAGGTTGAAGTGCAGAACTATGCTGTGATTGGTAGCACGCTTTTCGATCTCACGCCGGGGCGCCAGCGCAAGATTCAGATGAGTGAACTTGACCTGGATGCAACCGCCAGGCAAAACGACCAGCGTGGGATTGATTTCCGTTTGCCTCCCAAAGGAGATTGATATGACGCGCCTTGCTGCGGTAGCAATACTCGCGGGACTCAGCGTTCTTCCACTGCACGCTCAAATGGGTGCCGGCAGCGGATTCGTGGGGCGGCCATCCCCGGCGGGTTCTACTGGTCGCGGCGTATTCGGCAGGGGATTCCACTCCGGTCATCGCGGATTTGGTCGGACCGGTGTCGTCTATCCGTTTTATCCCGCTTACTACGATTACGACGACTACGGAGCACAGCCGCCGGCGCCTCCTCAAGTTGTGGTTATGCAGCCCGCGGTTTCTCAGCAACCTGCCCCGGCCGTCCCTCCGCCCGAGCCCGTATTAATCGAATGGCAGGGAAATCGCTTCGTGCGGATGACAGTGGCGGAGAGAAACGGCAGCAACTCTCCGGTCGATTATGCGGAGAACGCAAAATCTGATGTGGTCACGAAGAA
>Ga0310810_10002052_pt1 | contig 21448 bp, 16 predicted proteins | sample NCmetagenome_FD_207641 | JGI IMG/M metagenome (GOLD analysis project Ga0310810, IMG submission 207641) | Soil microbial communities from experimental microcosm in Duke University, North Carolina, United States - NC | ecosystem: Engineered > Artificial ecosystem > Soil microcosm > Unclassified ...
CGATGTAGGAGCGGTTCTCGGGAAAGCGCCACACCCGGTTCAGCGCGACCTCCAGCGGAAGAAAGACTCCGGCGGAGGTGATCAGCAGCATGACCAGCGAAAATGCCTGGGCTTTGTTCCTGGCGGTTGCCAGCGCTTCGAGGTTGCGGATCACGAAGTCCTGCCCGGCGGGGAGATAGTCCCGCAGCAGTTCCTTGATAACGTCGCTCATCGCTTTGGAGTGGAACACCCGCAACGCCAAACTCATCAGCAACAGCACGAATGGGAAAAAAGACAGGATGGCGTTGGCAGCGACCGAAAAAGCAAAGGTGTGAACTTCAGTATGCAGCAGATACTTTACTGTCGACGCAGACAGCCGATAGCAATACCGGAGACGGTTCCAGAAGGAATGCTTTTCGCTGGGCTGAGTAGAACTGGAGGCTGAATCAGGCGTCGCCGGCGGCACAGTTGGTCAATATTATCAAATACTTAAGCAGTGTCAGTTATGGAAGCCAATCGTGCCCGGAAGCAGGTTGTGCCAGGCTTCGGCGAAAAACGATTTAGTAAGTTAATTTTTTCCTTGCTTAAAAGGTAAGTTCCTGAATATTATCTGTTGCCACTGCCTCGGTTTCGAGGCATTGCATCAGATTCGGGCTGATGTTATCTGTGCCACGTCGTCTAAAATCGCGCAATAGGATCGCTCCTCGGCGGCACTGGAGTCTTCTCCAGTAACGTGAGGGGCTTTGTTTTTGGGGTACGCGGCCACCGGACATTACCTGATTAAACCTGTCGCTGTCGCCTGAGGGGGGATGTTGAGGCATAAGGCCTCGCGGGCACTGCGCGGGAATCTATCAACAGAGGCGAAAGGAGTACTTTGTGAGAGAGAAGGGTACAGTGAAGTGGTTCAACGGGGCCAAGGGCTATGGATTCATCCAGCGCTCCACCGGCGAAGATGTGTTCGTTCATTTCTCCGCCATTCAGGAGAACGGCTATCGCACTCTCAACGAGGGCGAGACGGTCGAGTTTGACTTGCTAAAGGGGCCGAAAGGCTTCCAGGCAGCCAACGTCAGCCGCGGCTAACAAAGCCTCGTTCCACTTACGCCCTTCCAGCTTGCTGGAAGGGTTTTCTTGTTTCTGCACTATTCCTTTCCCGACGGGACCTCCACAAGAGAGATGTTTTCTTTCCGGACCTGCTCGTTCATTGCAGGAACATCGGTTTTAGCGATCTCGTGCCACGCAGCCAGTTGTGCTTCCAGTCTTTTGTGCAAGCTGTCGAAAGCTGCGTAGTCCGGCTGAGTGGGCGCCATATCCGCAGCCTCGATCACTGCGCGGAATGAATCGTATTGTTCGTTCAGCATGTTCGGAAATCCAAGATTTCCTTCCGAGCTCTTCATGTTGACCTGCATCAGCTGCTCCTCGACCGGAGACATTTTCTTAACCAGATCATCGATGCCGGCGATGATCGGCTTGCCCTTCTCGCCTTCCTCCCGAATTCGCGACTTCACTACGTCCAGCTGCGAACGGACGCCGCGAATCTGATTGACCGCCGTGTGAAGCGCTTCGATGTCTTCGCGAATTCTCAGCTCGAGTTCCAATTGTTTCTGCAGATCGCCTTCAGAAACGTGCAATCTGGGATCGGCTTTGACCTCGGCTGCCGCCGTCTGGGTCTTGCCACCGACTGTGAGCTTGAGTGTGTAGGTGCCGGCCGTCACGATCGGTCCCTCGGGACCATTTCCTACATAGAAAGCGCCGGGAATTTCCGTTGGGCTCTCAAAACGCAAGTTCCAGGGGAAGCGATTCATCCCGGCCTCGGTCGGCAGCAGCTCCGGCGGTTGCTCCAGGTCAGGCCACTCGGGTGGCTGCTCGGCGCGGTTCTTCGGTTTGCTGGAGTAATGCCGCACTGCTTTCCCGGCATTATCCAGAATGTCCAGAGTGATTTCTTCTTTTGGCACCGCCTTCAGAAAGTAACGCACCATCATTCCATTCGGCGGATTCTCTCCAACCGGGCGCCGCCTGTCGACCGCTTCGGGGAAATTGAATCGATAAGTCGCACCTGGCGCGTACAGGATAACGTCCTGGCTTGCGAGTTGGCTCGTGAGTTGCCGAAGCGGATTCACATCATCGAGAATCCAGAACGATCTGCCGTTCGTGGACACTGCCAGGTCGTCGTCTTTCACGACCAGGTCTGTGACCGGACTCATAGGCAAATCAAGCTGCAGCGATTGCCAATGCGCTCCGTCATCGAAGGAGACATACACGCCCAGCTCTGTTCCGGCATAGAGAAGATTCTTGTTCTTGGGGTCTTGCCGGACCGCGTGTACGTACGCTCCATCGGGAATGCCGGAGCTGATCTTTGTCCAGGTTTTGCCGAAGTCACTGGTCTTATAGATGTAAGCGCGCAGATCGTCATTCTTGTGGCGATCCACGGCTATATAGGCCGTCCCGGCGTCATGCGGCGAAACTTCGATCAGGCTAATCATGCTCCATTCCGGCAGAATCTTGTTCGATGGGGTTACGTTTGCCCAATTCTTTCCGCCGTCGCGTGTGACGTGAATCAATCCGTCATCGCTTCCGGCCCAAAGCAGGTCTTTCTGCACCGGAGACTCCGCAAGCGCGAAAACTGTGTCGTAATACTCAACGCTGGTGATGTCGAGTGTGATCGGTCCGCCTGAAGGCTTTTGCTTGCTCTTGTCGTTTCGCGTTAGGTCGGGGCTGATGGCCGTCCAACTGGTTCCCTGGTCTGTGCTCTTGAAGACAACCTCCGCGGGGGTGTAGAGCACGTTGTGATCGTATTTCGAAACCAGGATCGGTTCGGTCCACTGGAAGCGATGCTCCAGCGTTTCCGCGCCCTGGCCGGAAGTATCGAGCGGCCCCGGAGAGATGACTTGCACCTGCTGCGTTCGCTTGTCAAACCGGGTTACATCGGCTGCTGCATCGCCGCTGGCGTACACAATATTCGCGTCGGTGGGATCGGGGGTGACGTAACCGCTTTCACCTCCGCCAACGTCGTACCAGTCTTTATCTGAAATGACCCACTCATCTGTGTTGCGACTGGCGATTGCAACTGTTGAGTTGTCTTGTTGCGCGCCGTAGAGGAAGTAGGGAAAACGGTTGTCGGCGCTTACGTGATAGAACTGCGCCGTTGGTTGATTGTTTTGCTGGGTCCAGGTCCGCCCCCAATCAACCGAAATCGTGACTCCGCCATCGTTGCCGTTCATGATCCGGTTCGGGTCCGCAGGATCGATCCACAATCCGTGATGGTCCCCGTGAGGCGCCGGAAGCAGCGTGAAAGTCTTGCCTGCATCTGTGGAGCGGAACAGTCCGGTGTTCAGCACGTAGAGTGTGTCGGGTGATCTGGGATCGGCAAAAATGTGCGTGAAATACCACGCGCGTTGCCGGAAACGGCCATCATCATTGATCAGTATCCAATGGTCGCCTCCGTCGTCGGAACGATAAATCCCGCCTTTCTTCGACTCGATCAGGGCGTAAACGCGATTCGAATATCCGCCTGAAACGCTAACGCCGATGCGTCCCATGATTCCATCCGGCAGGCCGTTGCCTTCGAGACGTTTCCAGGTGCTTCCGCCATCGGAAGACTTATACAATCCGCTGCCGGGCCCGCCGCTGTCGAGGCTCCAAGGCGTGCGCATGACTTGCCATAGGCTCGCGTAAACGGTGTTGGAATTATTGGGATCAAAGACCACGTCGATTCCGCCGGTGTGGTCGTCCTTATAAAGCACCTTCTCCCAGTTCTTGCCGCCGTCACGCGTACGAAAGACGCCGCGCTCGGCGTTTGGCCCATACGCGTGTCCCAGCGCCGCAACGAAAACGACATTTGAGTCTTTGGGATCGACGACCAGCGCGCCAATGTGCTGCGTGTCTTTTAAGCCGACGTTCTTCCAGTTCTTGCCGCCATCTACCGACTTGTACAAGCCATCACCGTAGGACATGTTGCCGCGAATACAGCCTTCGCCCGTGCCCGCGTAAATCACGTTGTGATCGGAATCCGAGATTGCGATCGCGCCGATGGATGACGTTGTCTCGTGATCAAACAATGGCTTCCAGGTCACGCCGCCATCACTCGACTTCCATACTCCCCCGGCAACGCCGCCGAAATAGTAGGTCTTCGGATCGCCGGGTATTCCGGCTACAGCCAGTACGCGTCCGCCGCGAAACGGCCCGACATTGCGCCAATGCATTCCTGCAAAAAGCTTTGGATCGTAGGTTTGTGAAATGGTTGGAATAGCAAATAAAACCAGGGCAATGACGACGCGGGCATTGCGCATTGAGCGGATCCTCCGGGGAGTTTGCGACCAGACATCTTACAGGAAAAGAAAAACCGTGCTGTTGAATTCGGCGCACCTGGAGTCCGCGTACCTGGAGGGAGAGGCGTGCGGTAAGCGAACCTAGTGCAACTCGATTGAAACCAGGTCGCCGTCCAATCCCGCGCCCGCCTTGTAGTTTACGTTCACGGGCACGGTTTGCCATGAGCAGGAGAATTCGTTCGCGCCGATGACTGGAACCTCTTTGTAATCCCCAACTCGCAAATGCAGTGTCTTGCCATTGGCCGAAAGCGTGAGCACGGCGCTCGGTGGCTTGGAGCAATCCACCGACATCAGCGTCGCCTTTAAAAACTTCACAGGGCGTTTGTCGAATGAGGGTTCTTTGCCTGCAGGTTTGCCGGCAGTCTCTTCAGTGTTTTCGTCATCCGAGTCGCCGGAAGGCTTGCTTCTCTCCGCCTGTGAGGCATCCTTACTGGCTGCTGCGCTTGCAGTCGACTGCGCAGATGATTCTTGCACCGGGGGCACCCCGTATTTCTCGAGAAAAGGCAAGTCAACCAGGCTCTTCTTCGCGATTTGGGCGATCTGCGGATTTCGACTCTGCTTTAGCCGATCCAACATGGCGGTAGCAGCTTCGAACTTTTTGGCCGCCAGATAAGACTGCGCCAGGCGCAGCTGGTACTGCTCGTTGCGTGGATTCAGTTCTACCGCTTTCTTCATCGCCTCAACGGCCGCATTCGCACCGCCGCCCAGAAGCCTTGCCCATCCGAGCATGTCATAGGCTTCGGCAAAGTCGGGAAATTCCTGAAGAACGATGTGAAGGCTTTCCATCATGTTCGCCAGACCCTGCACCTTGGCGCCGTGCTCGCCCGAGTGGTAGGCGGCGAGCGCCAGGCCCATACGCACCCAAGGGTCGCCGGAGGACAGTTTTATCGCGTCACTGAGTTCTTCAAAGGCTTTCGCAGTCTCGCCCTTTTGCACGTAGGCCCAGGCGAGCGCGCGATGCGCAACCGCGGTTTCGGTTTTCTCGCCGGCAATCAAAGCCTCGAGCTTCTCAATAGCTTTCTCCCGGTGCTCCGGGATGCGGAGCGCCATCTCTTGAACCAGCGCCTCTCCTTCACCCGTCTCCGGCTGTTTTGCACTGGTGGCGACATCGTCGACCGAATACGGCAACGCCATTTGAGAGATGGATGGATCCAATACTCCGTGGTTCGACTGCTTGGCCATCTGCAGGGTGTCCTGCAGGCCCTTGAGCGACCGGTAGTAGTCTTTTACGGTCTTGTCCAGTTCGGCGACGGTCATCCCGAACGCCTGCTGAACTGCTTGCTCAACAGGCGCTTTCTGGTTCTCCACCAGGTCAAAGTATCTACCCACATCGGCCAGGCGATTCTGGCTGAGCAGGTAGTGCACGAAGATCCATGATTGCGCGTAAAACAACGTCCGATGCATGCCCTCCTGGCCATTCACCACACGATTCTTCATCTGGAACAAATCTGGCCAGGTGAGCCAGACCGGATTATTCAAAATCTCTGTGAACGATTTACCCGGACTGCCCGCAAACTGATTCCCAAACAGGTCGGTGTCGGGCGCAGCCGGATTGAGTTCAGGGTCTCCACCCAGTCCCGCTGATTTCGCGCCAAGATATAAAGAAGAAAAATATTCAGCGATCCCTTCGTCGAACCAGGGCCCCGTCGGTGGGTAGTTGAAGTTCAGAAAATAGTGTGAGAGAGGGTGTTCGATCGCGCGCCAACTGTCCGGCTCAGAAAGATTGAGCACGATAAACACGCGGTCTTCGCCGCCCAGAAAAAAACCCGGTGCCTGAGTAGGATTGCCATTCACCAGTGGAGCGACCTGCGCATAGTCTTTGTCGCTGCGCAGCGCGATAATCTCGATCGGCTCTGCCATGCGCAGCCGATTGCGCATCAAGAGTTCACCGAACACCGCGCGCAGCTGCTCGAATCGCGCGGCAACTTCGTGTCCCTGCTTGAGGTTGCCGTCGGTAATGACGATGAAGTGGTCGGAGCTGACTCGCAGCCATTGCGGCTTGTCGGCGGCGCAGGCGCATCGATAACTCAGGATCGCCGCCAGCAAAAGTGCAAAGGAGCCGACGCGAAATGCACAGTACCGCATTTGTCACGATTCTACCCGGAAATCACAGGATGGAATTAAACTGCTTTCCCCGTCCATTTATAATGCCGCGTACAGATGTCTCTTGCCAGCGGTACAAAGCTAGGACCTTATCAGATTGAATCGCCGCTCGGTGCCGGCGGCATGGGAGAAGTGTATCGTGCGCTGGATACGCGCCTGGATCGTGCGGTTGCCGTAAAGATCCTGCCGGAGCATCTTTCCCAAAGTCCTGAGGCGAAACAGCGTTTCGATCGCGAAGCCCGCGCCATTTCGTCGCTGAACCATCCCAACATTTGCGTTCTTCACGATGTCGGCCATCAAAACGGGACCGACTACCTGGTGATGGAGTTTCTCGAGGGAGAAACGTTGGCCGATCGTCTTCTCAAAGGACCTTTGCCGATTGCGCAGATCTTGAAATATGGCGCGGATATCTGCGAAGGGCTTGATCGAGCGCACAAAAGTGGAGTAGTTCATCGCGATTTGAAGCCCGGCAACATCATGCTGACCAAGTCTGGGGCGAAGCTGATGGATTTCGGTCTGGCCAAGAGTGCGCCGGCTATGGCGGCGGCATCCTCATCAAGCCTGACCATGGAGCTGACCACCCCGCTCGCGACCCATCCGCTCACTGCCCAGGGATTCGTGGTCGGCACTTTTCAATACATGTCACCGGAGCAGGTCGAAGGCAAAGAGGCCGACGCACGCAGCGACATCTTCGCGTTCGGTTCGGTGCTTTACGAGATGGCGACCGGCAAGCGTGCCTTTCAGGGCAAAAGCAATCTTTCGGTTGCGTCGGCGATCCTTGAAAAAGAGCCTGAGCCTATTACGACGCTTCAGCCAATGGCTCCTCCCGCACTGGAGCACGTCGTGCGTAGCTGCCTGGCGAAGAATCCCGATGAGCGCTGGCAGAGCGCAGGCGATATAGCGCGTGAGTTGCGTTGGATTGCCAGTGGCAGATCGTCGCAGACAAATATTCCTACACTTGCACGCCGTCCTGGCCATCGCTGGGAGCGATTTGCATGGTTAGCTGTTGCAGTGGTTCTGCTGGCCTCGCTTGCCTGGCTTGCCATGCGCCGGCAGCCACCTGCGCGTGTGGTGCAAGCGGTTCTGACTCCGCCGCCCGGAGTGACATTTGCTCTCAATGGCGACTTTTCTGGTCCGCCGATGCTCACACGCGACGGAACCCGAATGGTCTTCTCCGCCCGTGTTGGAAGGGAGCCGATCTCACTTTACGTTCAGGCCCTGGACACCGGGACGGCTACAAAGCTGGATGGCACGGAAAATTCCACGTTCCCCTTCTGGTCGCCAGACGGAAAGTTCATCGGGTACTTTGCAGACGGGAAACTCAGGAAGGTTCCTGCCAACGGCGGACCGGTGACCGTCCTGGCCGATGCGCCCGGCGGTAGAGGCGGCGCTTGGAGTCCCGAAAACGTAATTGTTTATACTCCCGATTTTCGAGATTCCATTTGGAAGGTCAGTGCTAACGGTGGGACGCCCGAGCGCTTGACTGCCCTTGAGCCCGCCAAGCATTCAACGCATCGCTGGCCTTCGTTTCTTCCCGACGGAAAGCATTTTTTGTTCTTCGCCACAAACCATTCCGGCACAAATCCTGACCAGAACGGAATTTATCTGGGATCTGTGGACAGCCATACGATGAAATTGGTGCTGCCCTCGGACTCGTCTGCCCAATACTCATCGGGATACCTTCTATACCATCTGCAAACCGCACTCATGGCGCAGAAGTTTGACCCAGCCGGCGGGGCCTTGTCGGGCGACCCTGTTCCAGTTGCAGACCACGTGCAGTATGACCTGAGCGTGTGGCGGACCACGTTCAGCGCCAGCGATGAAGGCACCCTGATCACGGTCTCCGGCGAGTCCACTGCAAATACCGAATTACTTTGGGTGGATCGTGATGGCAAGGACGTCGGCTATGCAATCAAAGAACGCTTTGTTGACTTGGGCGGCCCGTTAGCTGGAATGCGGCTGTCCCCTGACGGCAATCGCCTGGCAATTACTGTTGGACAACCGAAGGCGGATATCTTCGCTTTCGATCTGGTTCACGGAACCAAAACTCGTATCACGTTCAACCCGGCGCAGAATATTCAACCGGCTTGGTCTTCGGATGGGCAGAGAATAATTTTTTCAGAGCTTTCCGGATCGAGACTTGCCGCAGGCTCTACGATCCATGCCCGCCCGGCAAATGGCGGTGGCCAGGATGAATTGCTGGTAGGCCCGGAAAGCAACTCCGTCCCAGTTACTTTTAGTTGGCCGCAGTGGTCTTCGGACGGTAAGTATCTCGTTTACAGCAAGGCCAGCGGTCCCTCTGGGGGCTCCATCTGGGCCATGCCCACGAGCGGCGACAAGACCGCCTTCCCGGTGGTACAGCCCCAGTCGCAACAGGGAACGATCCAGTTTTCCAGGCTATCGCCGGACAGCAAATGGCTGGCATACACATCGACTGAGTCAGGCCGCGAGGAGTTGTACATGACGTCTTTTCCTCGAGCTAGCGGACGCTGGCAGATCTCCCAGAATGGCGGTACCGCCCCGGCGTGGCGGGGAGACGCTAAGGAGCTCTATTTCTATGAGTTCTCCGGAGGTCAATTGCAGATCAATGCCGTGGAGGTAGTCGCCAATGGAGAGCAGCTGGAGACGCGGAACTACCGCAAGCTATTTGCCCTTGGCCACGTCATCGCTGGCGGCAACGCAAATTTCGAAGCTACTCCCGACGGGAAACGGTTTCTGATTGCGGTCCAGCCCGATATCGCCGTCGTGCCCATTTCGCTGACGCTGAACTGGACGGGAAAGCTGGGGAAGTAACATTTGCACTGATTAAGGTGTTCCCTTATTATGTGGACATGAACATTACCCTTTCCCTCGATGACAAGCTGGTCAAAGAAGTCAGGAAAATTGCTGTCGATAGGGATACCACCTTGACCGGGCTGGTGCGTGAATATCTGGAAAAGCTTGCAGCCGAGAGCGCAACATCTGGCCGTAAGCGCCGGGAGATTGAAGCACTTGAGCGCAGCTTTAAGCAATTTCGCTTCAACGTAGGCAAGCGGACGTGGAAACGAGAGGATCTATATGACCGTCCGACCCGATTTTCTCGACAGTAACGTCCTCATCTACTCGTATGATCCTAGGGATTCGAGAAAACAAGAGATTGCGCAGAAGCTCGTGCTGCGTGCTATTCAGGGCGACGCCCTTGCGTCCACTCAGGTTCTGGCCGAGTTCGCCTCGACATTACTTCATAAGATGACGCCCGCGGCGCGCCTTGATGATGTCAAGGCTGTGCTCGATACCTTGTCGCCAATCAAACTTGTTCTACCGGATGAGGGAATTGTCCGACGAGCTGTTGAAGCTCGCGCGGCTTATGGTATTCATTTTTACGACGGGATGATCGTTGCCGCCGCCGAACGCGGCGGATGCGAACGAATCTGGTCAGAGGATTTGAATTCGGGGCAGAAATATTTCGGGGTGGTCGTAGAGAATCCTTTTTTAGCTGCGTAGCCGACAGAAGAGCAAAATCACCGGGAACACTAAATGCCGATGTTACCGCGGTGCTTTCAATTGACCCAGAACTAATCTCGCGAATCGCTCAGGCTCTTTGTATGCAAATGGCGTCAAAACGATCCTTGTTCGTTCTGAAGATACGTGCAGTCCGAATCCTACTCGCCTGATCTGTCTTACTTCCGACCATCTGATCTTTTTCGAACCATAAAGTGCCGGTTGTGAAATCCCTTCGTCCCCAACCCGCGTGTTTGCATCGCGGTAGATTTTCCAATAGAACCCTACAAGCATCGCAAGCAGTCCAAGATCCAACAGCACGACCGTCCCCAAACCAAGGTCGCTACCGATCCCCTGGATGGATTGGTATGTAAGGATCCAGCCCATCAAGATTAGAGCTGAGGAAATCAGAACGGAAATACTGAATATGTAAACCCAATTGACTGGGAGGGCTTACCTGTCGCCACCCATGACCGGTGCGGTTAATTCCGCCTTCACGTTCGTCGGCAACTCATCCCCCCTGAAGTACTCTCCATTGGCTGCCTTCATCTCCGGCATGGCCGCGTATGGCTTAGAGTAGTCGTTGTTCGCGTTCCAGAAGAGGAATCCCACCCCGCCTTTGTTCTTGGCGGTCAGAACCTGCACTTCGATGTATTTCGGGGAATAGGTCTTCGTCCGCCAGGCGAATGCCTGGAGCCACGGACGAATTACTGCTCCGCTGCCTTGCGTGATCTTCTCGAATCGGTCCATGGATTCGCCGATAAAGTGTTCAGGAGCGTCCCCAGGCTTTGCAATGTCATCCATGCCGAAAAAGTGTGAAGGATAAATCATGGGCGAGAGCACATCGCAGTATTTCGCCATACGAACGATATCCTGGCCAGTATGCGAGAGGTCAACCGGACGCTGCCACGCCATGATTCCGAACACATCGAGCGACAGGAGCACGCCTGTTGGGTGGAGCGAAGTGTAGGCGCGGCGCAGAAAATCGGCAATGACATCCGCGCGCTGCCATTCCGGATGCGACTTCTGGAAGACAAAGCTCGCGTCTTTTTGGTCCCCCTCGGCAGGGAAGCGGACGTAGTCAAACTGGATCTCATCAGCACCTGCTTCAGCGGCAGCGTGCGCCAGGGCGATGTCATATTCCTGAACTTCCGCCCGCGACGGATCGGTCCAGACCAGCTTGCCGTTTTCGCGCCACGGTTGGCCGCTCGTCCTCGACTTCACCGCCAGTTCGGGATGCGAAACCACCAGCCGCTCGTCCCGGAACATGGCAATGCGGGCGATCGCATGCATGCCTTGCGAGTGCAGGAAATGGGTGTACTTGGGCAGATCGCGAATGTAGGTCTTGTGCGCCCCGAGCAGCGGATGCTCAAAGGGAATATTCACCGTGCCATCGCTATCCTTAATATCGAAGACCACTGCATTCCCACCGGCTGCTCGCCAGCGCTGCACAATCTGAATGCCGTGATCGCTGCCGGCCATCAATCCGGTCAGGTAAATGGCGCGCACTTCGAAGTCTTTGGGGACTACAACGGATTTTTCCGTGATCGGCTTATCCAGAATTCCTGGAATCGTCAGTTCCTCGCCCGCCTTCAGAAATGTCCCATGTACGTCTGAGTTGCTGCCGCGGATCGCCTGCGCAAGTTCAGAAGAAGTGAGGTAAGAACTCTGGGGAAGATAGTGCCGGGCTACAGAAATAACTGTATCTCCACGGTGCGTTTCATAGAGGGTCGTTCCAGGAGCCGCAATTTTCGGAGAGGCAGTTGTTGAACTTGGGATTGTTGCCTTCGCTGGAAGAAGTTGCGCTGCTTGTGGTCCGGAGGCAGCGTTGACCGTACGCAGATGGATCAATCCCAACCCGAATGCGCCTACGCCCAACACGAGAAACAGATTTATTCCATTCCTGCGCAAGACTTTTCTCCCATGAATCTTTTTTTTCGATGGTAGCCATGTGGATTTTCCGCGGCTAGTTACGTTGGCCGCTGGTCGTTGGTCGTTCGTCGTTTTTCGTCAGTGGTCCCGCCATTTGCCGGTCAACCTTCATTGAAGAGATTCAGCATGGCTTAAACCCGAACTAAGTCATTGCGCAGCTTTACCTCGACCAACGACGAAGGACCAATGACTGGTTCTCCTCCGCTGCGCAAAACATTTCCCTTTACACGATCTTCCCTAAGGATGTACGTGACTCTCTTGACATACCACCTGCATCTAATCGCGTGTAGAACGTTAAGCTTGCGAGGCTGGGTGAGTTGGTCAGGCGCTTGCTAGAGCAGTAAGGACGACAATTTTAGACATGACAAAAATTGTCAATCCGTTGAAAATAGCGGCCTCGCCGTGCAAGCCCGAAAAGGAGAGCTAGGCGCCCCATCATGAAGACGATTGCCAGCACAGTTCTCGATCCCAACCGCAGAAGTAATGACGCCCGGGACTTTGAAACCGCACTTCGCCGAAAGATCGTTGGCCAGGACCAGGCGGTCGAAAAAGTCGTAGAAATTTATCAGATGTTCTTGGCGGGCCTGAACGCTCCCGGTCGGCCCGTGGGAAATCTCCTCTTTTTGGGGCCGACAGGTTCGGGCAAGACGCGGGTGGTTGAGGCGCTTGCCGAGTCGCTGTTCGGGGACGCTCGCGCCTGTATCAAGATCGATTGCGCCGAATTCCAGCACTCGCACGAAATTGCCAAGCTGATCGGCTCGCCTCCGGGCTACCTCGGTCACCGCGAGACGCATCCGCTGCTAACCCAGGAAGCGCTCAATCAGTGGCACACGGACAAGCTCAAGCTCTCAATTCTACTGTTCGACGAGATCGAAAAGGCGTCGGACGCTCTGTGGCAGCTTTTGTTAGGCATCCTCGACAAGGCTACGCTCACACTCGGCGATAACCGCCGCGTGGACCTCTCGCAGTGCATCATTATCATGACCTCAAACCTGGGGGCAGGCGAGATGAGCAACCTGGTCGAGGGTGGATTCGGATTTGCCCCGAAACCCAGCGTGGTAGATGACGGCCTCGACGACAAAATCAACCGCACCGCCGTCGAGGCCGCCCGACGTAAGTTCACTCCCGAGTTCATGAACAGGATCGATAAGGTCGTAGTATTTAAGACTTTACGTTCAGAACATCTCGAATCGATTCTCGAGATCGAACTCGGCATGGTTCAGCAGCGAGTGCTTATGGCTTCGGCTGCCAACCAGTTCGTTTTTTCCTGCACGCCCAAGGTGAAGAGCTACCTTCTTCAAGAAGGGACCGACGCGCGCTACGGTGCTCGTCACCTCAAGCGTGCTATCGAACGCCACCTGGTCTTCCCGATGGCGAATCTTGTAGCAACGGGCCAGATTCGCCTCGGAGATTTTGTTCGGATTGACCTGAGCCCCGAAGGCCGATTGACTTTCGTCAAGGAAGCCGAAGGTGCAATGGTTCCCATGTTGATGGAACGCTACGGTGCTGCCGCGGCTGCACCCACGCTGTCCAGCCGCACCGCGCGTCCCATCGCCAAGCCGAAAGAGTTTACCGCCTCACCTGGTAACGAAACCAAGTAGTTTCCGGTTTGAAGAAAAGCCCGGCTAAACGGCCGGGCTTTTTTTGCTGTGTGTGTGGCGCGGGCGCCCTCGCGCGCGAGGTTTGCTCCGCTTTTCTGCAGTTCGGGGGCGCAGGTATCAGGTTGACGGTTTACCCCGGAGCGCCAACTATCATCGAACATTCGTGTCCAGCAAAAAAAAGCAGCCTTTCCTGCATCGTCACTCCCTGAGCCTCGTCTCGGCCTCGATCCTCATTATTTGGATCATTCTTTACCTGCGTTCTGATCCAGAGACCCACCTCGGGGCATTCTTTGGCAATGCCATCGCGGACTGGACCGGGCTTGTGGTCACGGTGCTGGCCACGAAGTTTATGTACGAGAAGGGATCAATGGAAAGCCGGAAGCCGCCTCAGCATTGGCTTCACTCTGTAAGGCAAAAGCTGGAAGACCACTCCCTCACCATTTTCCTTCTGGTGACAGGCGCCGGATGGGCGGCGGCGTTTGCTCACTCTGACCCGAACTCCCGCTGGGGCCAGGTCGTCGGCAATATCGTTTCAGAATGGACTCAGATTTTCGGAGTGGTGATTCTGACCAAAAAGTTGATCGAAACCAGTTCCAAGGAGAGCAAAGAATAATCTCGCCTACTTCTCGGCGTACTTCACAACCAGGTAAACAAACTCTTTGCCTTCGATCTTCTTGACCCAATGCGGAACGCCGGCCGGAACACGGATAACATCCCCTTTAGCCAGGTGGTGTTCTTCACCGCTTGAGATGTTCTTGCCCCGAGTCTCCCCGGGACTTTCCGGCGCTCCTCCGACCACAGTTCCACCGGTTACGAACGCGCATCCGCCGTCAATCACGTAAAAGACGTCACCCTGATGGTCGTGCACTTCGGCTTTTCCCGGTTGGGTTCGACGAACCAGGATCCCGGCGTGCTCCGGCGTGCGCTCAATCAGATTGATCTCCGACTCGCCGATCTCGTTCAGCGGAAGTTTGTGAAGGTCGGCGTCCATTTGCCTGGCGGAAAAGTAAACCACCTTGGAAGCATCCTGAGCGGAAAGGGAAGCGGTCAGTGTGAAAAGGACAAGAAGCTGGATACTCTTCAATGGATCCTCCTGGTCAGTTCAACAGCCGATCTACCGTCGCGTAGGCTTCATGTAGAGCAGAATCCAGGGACGCGGCATCCTTGCCTCCCGCCTCGGCCAAGTCCGGACGCCCGCCGCCTTTGCCTCCGACCTTCTGCGCGACCGGCGCGATGACTTTGCCGGCCTGGATGCGGGAGGTCAGGTCTTTGGTGACCCCGACGATGAGGGCGACGTTTCCATTCGTCGCCGATCCGAGCACCACCACGCCTGAACCAATCTTGTCGCGAAGCTGGTCAACGAGCGTTCGCATTTGCGAGCGCTCGAGGTTGTCCACACGATGGGCCAGAACCTTGATGCCGCGAACGTCTTTGATTTTCTCGCCGACGTTGGCAGTGGAAGAAGAAGCAGACTTCATACGCAACTGATCATTCTCACGAAGCAGGCGCTTGATCTCGGCGTCTTTCTTTTCGAGCTCAATCTTCAGGGCTTCGGCCGGAGAAGTGGGAGGCTCTTCGGACGAGGGTGCTCCATCCTTCGCCTGGTTTTGGCGAAGGGTGGGAACCACGAACCTCGACACTACGTTTTCGAGCTCGTGATCTTTTCTGAAGTGGTGCAACGAACCTTCGCCGGTAATCGCCTCAACTCTCCGCACTCCCGACGACACGCTGCCTTCTTTCAAAACCTTGATCAGGCCAATCTCTCCCGTGGCTCCGGTGTGCGTCCCGCCACAAAGCTCAGTCGAGAAATCCCCGATCTTAATCACGCGGACTTTGTCGCCGTACTTCTCCCCGAACAGGGCCGTCGCATGGTATTCATTCACGGCGACGTCGATCGGCACGTTCTCGATGACCTCGACTTTTTCGTTGCGCAGCACTTCTTTATTGATGAGGTCTTCGATGTCCTGCAGCTCTTCGTCTTCAACCGCAGTGAAGTGCGAAAAATCAAACCGCAGATGGTTCGGCGCAACCAGCGATCCCGCCTGCTTCACATGCTTGCCCAACACTTCGCGCAATCCGGCATGAAGCAGATGAGTCGCCGTGTGATTGCGCATAGTGGCTTCGCGGATAGAGGTGTCCACGACAGCGTCAACTTTATCGCCGACGTGTAGTGGTTGTTTAGCGACGACCTGATGGGCGCGCACGCCTTGTACGGGATAGTACGTTCCTTTGACATCAGCGACGACCGCATTCAACTCATCGCTGTACAACGTGCCCCGGTCCCCAACCTGCCCGCCGGATTCAGCATAAAACGGCGTGTGATCGAGAATGACTTCGCCCTCTTCGCCGGACTTGAGCTCCTGCACGCCCTGGCCGTTCCTGATGATGGCCAGTACCTCGCAATCTTCCGATCGGGTTTGCAGATAGCCTTCAAAAACCGATTTCGAAAGCTGCTGATAGGCAGGATTCGCGGTCTGCTTGGCCGCGCCTTTCCAGGATGCGCGAGCACGCTCCCGTTGCTCGGACATCGAGCGATCAAAGCCGGCTTGATCGAATTCAACGCCGCGATCGCGGGCTGCGTCTTGCATGAAATCAAGTGGCATGCCAAATGTGTCGTAAAGCTTGAACGCCTCTTGGCCACTAAGCTGATCTTGCGTCAGCAAAAGCTCCAGCTTTTCCAAGCCGATATCCAGAGTGTGGGCGAACCGCTCCTCCTCAGCTAGCAACGTCTTTGAGACTCGCTCGATCGTTTCATTGAGCTCTGGGTATGCGTCTACCACCAGATCGCGAACGGCGAAGACCATCTCATGCAGAAACGGTTTCGTTTGCCCCAGCAAGCGCCCATGTGTAATCGCCCTGCGGATGATTTTGCGTAGCACATATCCGCGCCCCTCATTCGACGGCAGCACTCCGTCTGAAATCAGAAACGTTGCAGCGCGGGAATGGTCGGCAATCACTCGAAGGGATGCAGCAGACTTATGGCTAGCTGTGCTTTCGCCATCTCCGCCGCTCACGTGGGCACGGGTGCCCTCACCCGTGCTGCGGAGCGAAGCTCCGCGGGTTTCTGCCGAGCGTTGCTCGGCTGGGCGGGTGGGGGCACCCGCCCCTACGTGGGCATTGCTAGTCCCCGTCAGTTGGGCAGCGCGATCAATCAGCGGCACAAACAAATCCGTCTCATAATTCGAGATCACGCCTTGCAGCACGGCTGTGATCCTCTCCAGCCCCATGCCCGTATCAATCGAAGGCTTGGGCAACGGATTCAACTTGCCCGTCGAATCCCGGTCAAACTGCATGAAGACGAGATTCCAAATCTCGACGTAGCGACCGCAGTCGCATCCAAACGCACAATCGCTGTGGCCTTGGTCGGAAGCGGTCGGCCCCATGTCGTAGTGAATCTCACTGCAGGGGCCGCAGGGGCCGGTATCGCCCATCTGCCAGAAGTTGTCTTTCGCTCCAAACTCGTAAACCCTATCTTTCGAAACCCCTTGCGCGACCCACAAATCGTAGGCTTCGGCGTCGCGCGGCACGCCGCCTTCGCCGTTGAAGATCGTCACGAACAGCTTGTCTTTCGGAATTCCAAACCACTCCGCCGAAGTGATCAACTCCCACGCGTACGCGATCGCGTCCTTCTTGAAGTAATCTCCGAACGAAAAGTTCCCCAGCATCTCGAAAAACGTGTGATGGCGGTTGGTGAAGCCGACATTTTCAAGATCGTTATGCTTCCCGCCGGCGCGCACGCATTTCTGCGAGGATGTCGTTTTGTTGTAGTCGCGCTTGTCGAGGCCGAGGAATACGTCCTTAAACTGGTTCATTCCCGCGTTGGTGAAGAGCAGCGTGGGGTCGTTATGCGGAACGAGCGAGGACGAGTGGACGATCCTGTGTCCTTTCTTTTCGAAAAACTCCAGAAACTTCCGCCGAATTTCAGAGCCGCTCATCATGAGTATTTGTAGTATGGCATACGGCCGAAACCGATGTTTGTTCTGGTGCCGCGCTACCCAAACCGCGATCGTAGAAGCCGGAAGCCTGACGGCTGAACCGCTTCCAATTTTTTACATCTTTTAACATCTCCCTCGTCTAGAATGCCGACCGGAGGATCTTGTATGCCTGAAGTTCAAGCAGTTCCAGCCGGATTTCACACTCTCACTCCCCACCTCACCGTCCGCGACGCGGATAAGGCTCTCGACTTTTACAAAAATGCCCTCGGCGCGGAAATCCTGAACGTTGCCCGCATGCCCGATGGCAAGGTGTTGCACGCAATGCTGCGCATTGGCGACTCCCCGCTGATGTTGAACGATGAGTTCCCGGAAATGGGCGGACTCTCGCCACTTTCAACCGGAGGATCAGGCGTGACGATCCACATCTACACAGAAAATGTCGATCAGGCATTCGATCGAGCCGTGAATGCGGGCGCGAAGGTCAAAATGCCGCTGATGGATCAGTTCTGGGGCGACCGCTACGGCATCGTAACCGACCCGTTTGGCCACAGCTGGTCGCTTGCGACCCACGTAAAGGACATGTCACCGGAAGAAATGCAGCAAGCACAAGAGGAGGCCATGGCGAAAATGCCGCCCCAGCCGGCAGAAAGAAAGACCGCTTAACCAGCATCACGTTATAATTCGCGGCTGATGGAGACAGCTCCCATCAGCCGCCTCGGAGTACTGTATCTCTCGCTGGGCCTGGCGCAAGCGGCCCACAGCTTCGAAGAGATAGTCACTCACCTGTACGACTTCTTCTGGGTAGTTACCGGAGTTTTCCATCGCGGATTTTCCTGGTTCCCACAGTTTCGCTGGCCTGCCGACCTTTTCGCCGCGGTGAACGTCACGTTGGTGGCTCTTTTACTCGGGAGCTGGCCATTCGTTGAACGGCGAAATACTCCTGCTTTGTCCTTGGCGTGGGTCGCGGGAATCATTGAGACGGTTAACGGCTTCAATCACATTGCCGCCGCAATCTTTTTTCGCGGATACGTGCCGGGAGTCATCACGGCACCGGTGCTCCTAGTCTTGGGACCAGTGTTGTTGCGAGAGCTGAGGCGCTCAGGCCGGGCAGTCAATATCCAAGCATGATTCTGAGATCTCGCAGATTGTTGCCACTCGGCCCGGTGAGGATGGCATCGCCCAACGCTTCAAACAGTGGATAAGCATTGAAGCCGTTCAAGTGAGCTGGCGGATCGAGCCGGTTCGACTTCGCCCGTTCGAGAGTTGTCCCGTCGACAATGGCGCCCGTTGCCGGACTGTTGCCATCAATTCCGTCGGATCCGGCGCTCAACACGCAGATATTCTCTCCGCTAATCTTCTCCGCGCAATACAAAGCGAACTGTTGGTTTCGTCCGCCGACTCCTCCGTTCCTGACCTGAACCGTTACTTCTCCGCCGGAGAGCAGGCAGACGCGCTCATGTTTTCGTCGCAACTCACGCAAGCGCTCAAGCAAATAGTCCGCGGCTTTCGCATAATCCCAGTCGTCACAGCTGTTATCGATTTCCACCAGGAAACTCTGACGTTGCGCCTCTTTGCCGGCAGCCGCGATCAGTGCCGCATTCGATAGAACCGTCCACCAGCGCGCGCGAATGAATGCGGGATCGTCGGACTTGGGCGTTTCGTCCAGCGCGTGCCGTTCGAACAATTCACGCACCGAAACAGGGAATTGCATCTTGTATTTCGAAGCGAGCGCGTAGCAATCTTCTGCAGTCGTCGAATCCGGCATGGTCGGCCCGGAGGCAAGAGCGTCAGGCGTGTTGTCGGTAACGTCGGAGATCAGAATCGAGACCTGCTGGGCCGGGTACGCCGCTTGCGCAAGCCGCCCGCCTTTGATCGCCGAAAGATGTTTTCGGATCGCATTAATCTCGCTGATGGTCGCGCCCGAATGCACCAGCACTCGATAGGTCTCGACAAGATCGTGAAGTGAAATTTCATCGTCGATCGGCTTTTCGACCGTCGCTGATCCCCCGCCGGAGATCAGGTAAATGATCAGTGACGCTTCGTTCAGGGCGTTTACTGACTTCAGCATTGCGTCGGCACCGCGAATGGATTCTGCGTTCGGCAGCGGATGTCCACCTTGGAAATATCGAAAGCCGCGAATATGAAATTCAGGCTCGACCGAGCTGGCAACGATGCCTTCGAAGTGCCCGCCTGTCTGCTCATGAAGTGCGGTCAGCATGGAGTGCGCGGCTTTGCCAATCGCGACGACGAAGACTCTGCTGTAGGAATTCAGATCGTAGAGGTCTTCGCAAATCCGGAGCACACCGCGATCGCACGAGACATGCCGCTCGAACGCCGCTCCGATGCTTGATTCCCGCAGAGCGTGCTCGAAAATGTGACGAGCGATCGCTTTCATCGAATAGCGTCTCTGATCCATGATTCGACGGCTTCCCGCATCTCCCGCAGCCGGCCTTCAAAGAAATGATCGGCGCTGTCGATGATCACCAGCTTCTTCGGTTCCGGCAACGAACTCACCAGCGCCTCAACCCTGGCTCGTGGACCGTATTGGTCCCGGCTGCCGCTGACAAACAGCTTGGGCTTAGCGCACGACTGCAAAAAGTCGAGATTGTAGACGCGATCGTCTACCGGCTGAACTGGAAGGCCTAAGCCAATTACCGCCTTCACACGGTCGTCGGGACACGCAACTCGCAAACCAACCGCTGCCCCAAAAGAAAATCCGGCAAAGATCAAAGGAAGCGGAAATTCGCGCTCCAGCCAGTCAAGCGCGGCACGAACATCTTCGGCTTCGCCCTCTCCATGCGCATGCTCTCCATCGCTCAATCCGAAGCCGCGAAAGTTAAAGCGCAGCACGGGAAATCCAAAGCTGTTGAGGGCTTTCATCGCATGAAATACAACCTTGTTGTGCATCGTGCCGCCATAAACCGGATGCGGATGACAGACCAGCGCGGCATGTGTGGCGTTCTCTGCACCCGAATTGAGCAGCGCTTCAAGCCGGCCAGCAGGGCCGTCGATGAATAAGGAACGAATTGAGCCAGAGGAAGTCATGCTCGAGTCAAAAGGCAGAAGTCAGAATGCAGAAGTAAGACACAAATTGCAAGGAAGGTAGCAGGTTTAACTTTTTCATTCTGACTTCTTGCTTCTGACTTCACCTGCTTTGATATTCTCGTTCAGCATGGACATCGTCGCCCTCAATCGCCAACTCGTCGATATCGAGTCGATAACCGGAAATGAGGCCACGGTCGGGCATTTCCTTGAGCAAGAGCTTCGCAAGCTCGGCTATGAGTCTCAACGCATGCACGTCGAGGGCGATCGGGCCAACGTCTGGGCGGTTTCACCTCAAGAGCCAAATCCGGCGATCGTTTTCTCCACGCACATGGATACGGTGCCGCCGTTTATCCCTTCCTCGGAAGATGAAAACAAAATTTACGGCCGGGGCTGCTGCGATGCGAAGGGAGTCATTGCCATCCAGATTGCTGCGGCCGAGCGCCTGAAGGAAGAGGGCATCTACGTCGGTCTGTTGTTCCTCGTCGGGGAAGAACGTGACAGCGCAGGCGCGAAAGCCGCAAATCAGCAAGCCAATTCCTGCAAGTTCATGATTAACGGCGAGCCCACAGACAACCGGATCGCAATCGCGTCGAAGGGCTCGTTACGGGCGACGATCATCGCGAACGGCGTCATGGCGCACTCGGCGTATCCAGGACTCGGCGATTCGGCGATTCATAAATTGGTCGAAGCCCTGCATCGGCTGCGAGAGATGAAGCTGCCGTCGGATCCGGAAATCGGTCCGTGCACGATGAACGTTGGAGTGATCGAAGGTGGGCGCGCACCCAATGTCATCGCCGATCAGGCCCGCGCCCAGTTGCTTTATCGGCTGGTCGGCCCGGCTGCGCCTCTGCGCAATGAAATCGTTCAAACCGTTGGCGATCTCGCGAAAGTCGAATTCACTCTGGAGATTCCCGCCGTTCGTCTCCGCACATTCGAAGGATTGCCAACTATGGTCGCCGCCTTCACCACCGACATTCCCGCGCTCGGCAACTGGGGACAGCCCATCCTGATTGGGCCAGGATCAATCCTCGTCGCCCACACCCCGGCT
>Ga0310810_10002053_pt1 | contig 21444 bp, 19 predicted proteins | sample NCmetagenome_FD_207641 | JGI IMG/M metagenome (GOLD analysis project Ga0310810, IMG submission 207641) | Soil microbial communities from experimental microcosm in Duke University, North Carolina, United States - NC | ecosystem: Engineered > Artificial ecosystem > Soil microcosm > Unclassified ...
CTTCGACGGGCTGCAACTCGAGCGACAGAGCGCGCGCCGCGTCCCGGACTCTGTCCAGCGCAGGACGGGTGACCGGATTCAAGGGGTTGTAGAGAATGGCAACCCGTGAGACGGCCGGCACCGCCGTCTTGAGAAGTTCGAGATCCTTCGCGCTCATCTCCGGATGGAAGACAGATATGCCCGTGATATTCGCTCCCGGATGGGCGAGACTGTCGACCAGTCCGGTTCCGACCGGGTCGCCAGCGAGCGCGAATACGATCGGCACGGTCTTGGTGCTGGCCTTGGCCGACTGTGCGCCCGGCGTCCCACCAACCACGAGGACATCGACTTTGAGATTGATGAGCTCGGCGGCCAGGTCGCGGAAGCGGTCGGCCACGCCGTGCGCATATCGGTACTCGATCGCGATGTTCCGACCCTCCGTGTAGCCGAGCTCAAGCATCCCCTGCCGGAACGCGGCGATGAATGGATGTCCTGGCCAATGATCCCCGAGCACGCCGATCCGCGGAACACTCCGCGCCTGCTGCGCCACGACGGCGAACGGCGCCGGGAAAAGGGCGCCCGCGATGGCCGCCACAAGAGCACGTCGGGGCATGCCGGGCGAGCCGAGCGGATTCGGGGGGTCCTTCCTCATGATCCGCCCGCGAGTCTACCAGACGTCGGCAGGCCAGACCCTGCAGTCCACGGCGCGAGTTGCAAGCCGTCTATTGACAGCGGGTGGTCCCGGGTGATGCGATGGCCCCCGGATGCGGACCATCGGCGAGATCGCCACCTTCGTGACGAGCAAGAACGCGGGGCCGTTCCTGCTGACGCTCGACATCGTCTTCCCGGACGAGGCGACCTATCACCGCTTCGTGGCCGGGCGGCCCCTCGACCGCGCCACGGTGGCGCGTCTCTACGGGCTCTCGCCCGATGACGTCGTCGACATCATCGAGTTCGAGCCCGCGTTCGCGGTGAAGATCACCCTGCGGCGCCCGTGGGCCTCGGGCGCGGTCGGGGAGACCGACGTGTACGGGGCCCAGCAGCACGTCCCCCTCGCCCGCCACGCGATCGAGTGGCCGGAGACCGCGTGATGAATCCCATGACCGTCCTCGCCCCCCTCGGCATGCTCGGCTACGGCATCCCGGCGCGCTCGATGGAGCGCGGCCTCGCCCGCGACCCCGCGGTGCTGGCCCTCGACGCCGGCTCCACCGATCCCGGCCCGTACTACCTGGGGGCGGGCGTGCCGTTCGTCAACCGCCGCGCGGCGAAGAAAGACCTCGTCATGATCCTCGACGCCGCGCGGGCGCGGGGCATCCCGGTGCTGATCGGCTCGGCGGGCGGCGGGGGCGGCCGCCCGCACGTGGAGTGGACGCTCGACCTCTACCGCGAGCTCTGCCGGGAGCGGGGTTATCGCTTCCGCACCGCGGTGATCGACGCCGAGGTGGACCGCGCCTGGCTCCGGGCGCAGGTGGCGGCCGGCCGGGTCCGGCCGCTCGACCACGACCGCGCGCTGACCGGCCCGGACGTCGACGCGGCCGCTCGCATCGTGGCCCAGATGGGGGTCGAGCCGTTTCTCGCCGCCCTCGACGCGGGCGCCGAGGTGGTGATCGCCGGCCGCGCGTGCGACGCCGCGGTCATCGCGGCGCTGCCGATCCGCGCCGGCTTCGACCCCGGCCTGGCGCTGCACATGGGCAAGATCCTCGAGTGCGGCGGGGCGGCCGCCTATCCGCGGCACGGCTCGGACAGCCTGCTCGGCGTCATCGAGGACGACGCGTTCACGGTCGAGCCGCCGAACCCGGACAAGGTCTGCACGGTGGCCTCGGTGGCCGCGCACTCGCTCTACGAGCGAGCCAATCCCTACGAGCTCCACCTGCCCCACGGCCACATCGACCTCAAGGCCACGCGCTTCGAGGCCGCCGGGGCGCGCGCGGTGCGCGTGTCGGGGACCCGCTTCGTCCCCGCCGCCACGCCGACCCTGAAGCTCGAGGGCGTGGCGCGCGTCGGCTTCCGCACCCTGGCCATCGCGGGGGTGCGCGAGCCCCAGCTCATCGCGAACCTCGACGCCTACCTCGCCAACGTTCGCACCCGCGTCGCCGACACCTACCCCGACGGCTACCGCCTGATGTTCCACGTCTACGGCCGCGACGGGGTCATGGGCCCGCTCGAGCCGGTGCGCGGGAGCCATCCGCACGAGATCGGCCTGATCATCGAGGTGATCGCCGACGACGCCGAGACCTCCGCCGCGGTCCTGGCCCTCGCGCGCTCGGTGGCGCTGCACGTCACCTACCCCGGGCGGAAGGCGATCGCGGGCAACCTCGCCTTCCCGTTCTCGCCCTCCGACCTCCGGGCCGGGGAGGCCTACGAGTTCACGATCCACCACCTGGTCGCGGTCGACGATCCGGGCGCGCTCTTCCGGGTGGAGATGATCGAGGTCTGAGCGCGGGGCGGCGCGCCCCCCCGCTCAGCGGAGCAGCGCGATCGCCTGGCCGCCCGCCGCCGCGAAGGCCACCACGAGCCAGGGCGGCGTGCCCCACAGGGTGAGCAGGCCGAAGGCGGCGAGGGCGAGCGCGAAGTCGGCGGGCGCGTGGATGGCGCTCGTCCACACCGGATGATAGAGCGCGGCGAGCAGCAGGCCGACCACCGCCGCGTTGATCCCGCGCAGCGCGGCCCGGAACGCCGGCCGGGCCCGGAGGGCGTCCCAGAAGGGCAGGGTGCCCACCACCAGCAGGAACGCGGGCAGGAAGATGCCGGTCAGGGCCACGAGCGCCCCGAGCCAGCCGGTCGGCCACGGCCGCATGACCGCGCCCAGGTACGCCGCGAGCGTGAAGAGCGGCCCCGGCACCGCCTGGGCCGCGCCGTAGCCGGCGAGGAACTCCTCGTTGGTCACCCAGCCGGGCGGCACCACCTCGGCCTGCAGCAGGGGCAGCACCACGTGCCCGCCTCCGAAGACGAGCGCGCCCGCCCGGTAGAAGCCATCGAACACGGCGAGCGCGGGCGACCCGGTCAGATAGCGCAGGACCGGCAGCGCGACGAGCAGCGCGAAGAACAGGACCAGGGCCGCGAGCCCGAGCCGGCGCCCCAGGGGCACTCTCGCGTGCGGGGCGCCCGCGTCGCTCGATCCCGGGAGCAGGCGCAGGCCCACGACGCCCGCCGCCACGATGACCAGGACCTGGCCCCACGCGGTCGGCCACGCGGTGACGATCAGCGCGGCCACGATCGCGATCGAGGCGCGCTCGCGGTCCGGGCAGAGCGAGCGCGCCATCCCCCACACCGCCTGCGCCACCACCGCGACCGCCGCGATCTTGAGACCGAGGAGCCAGCCGGCCCCCGAGAGATCGAGCCCTCGGATGCCGAGCGCGAAGAGCACCAGCGCGATCGCCGAGGGGAGGGTGAAGCCGAGCCAGGCGGCCAGCCCGCCCAGCAGGCCGGCGCGGAAGATCCCGATGGTGATCCCGACCTGGCTGCTCGCCGGGCCCGGCAGGAACTGGCAGAGCGCGACCACGTCCGCGTAGGTCTGCTCGTCGAGCCATCGGCGCCGCACCACGTACTCATTGCGGAAGTAGCCGAGGTGGGCCACCGGGCCCCCGAAGGACGTGAGGCCCAGACGGGTGGCGACCACGAGCACTTCGAGCGCGGCGGCGAGACGGGCGGACGGCATCGTCGAGCCCCGAGTATAGCGACAACGAGGAGCGAGGAGGGCGAGGTCTCCCCCGGCGGGGGCTCAGATCAGGCGATGCCGATTCGCGTAGGCGACCGCCTCGAGCCGGCTGTGCGCGCCGAGCTTGCCGAGGATGTTCTGGACGTGATTGCGGACGGTGGCCGGGCTCACGTGCAGCCGCTCGGCGGTGTCCTTGGTATTGAGGCCGCTCGCGATGAGGTGCAGGATCTCGATCTCGCGACGGGTGAGCACGCCGTTGCTGGCGTCGGGCGGCGCGGGCGAAGGCGGCGCGGGGGTGGCCAGCCGCTCGCGAATGAGGGACAGGATCTCGCGGGTCGTGGTCACGTCGCGGATCAGGTGGACGGTGTGGTCGCCGCTCTCATCGCGCGACACCCGGAGCGTGCTGACGTTCACCCAGATGGTCGACCCGCTCTTCGTGCGCGTCCGCATGTCGAAGGTATGGACGGGGGTGTGGGCCCTTGAGATCTGCATGATGTGGCAGCCGCGACAGCACAGGCGGTTGCCGTTCTCGTCGTCACCCACCAGCAGCTCGCAGCATCGGCGGCCGACCGCCTCGCGGACGGTGTGGCCGAGCAGGTCTTCCGCCCCCTGGTTCCAGAGGACGATCCGGCCCTCCCCGTCGATCGCGAAGGCGCCCTCCGCGGTCGTGGCGAGCATCTCCCCCAGGCCCATGGCATCTACCTGCTTCGTGCGGCTCCTGGCTAGCATCCTGTGACCTCCCCGTGCTCGAGCGGTTGGTCGAAGGGATTTGCAAGCGCGGTGCCGACCGGATCCGTGATCCAACTACCTGATTCGCATCCGGTTCCAGGTCGGCCACCGAGCGGAAACGCACCGGAGCGTGATGCGCCGAGACCCCAGCTGGGGACGCGGCGCCTCAACTTGGACGCCCCGGCTGGCCGGATCTGGGAGCCTCCGAGGTGACGGCGGGCCGCTCCGGGACGGCCCCGCGGAGGCAGGACCGCCGGCACGTCACGGCCGTGGACGGCCTGAACGCGCTGCAGCGGCGGACGGCGATGAACCGCCGAAGCCCGGGCACGCCGTGCTCCTCGAACTCCACGTCGACCTCGGATCCGGCCTCCGCGCACCAGAAACGGCGGCGCGCCAGGCGACTGGCCGCGAGCGTCGCGAGAAGCAGGACCAGCGTCGCGACCATCCCCCAGGCCAGGAACCCCCATTCCATCATCCCGCTCACCCTCCCGTTGCCAAGCGGCTCAGCCCAGCCATGGCTCATCGCCCAGTCCTTCGACGTCACCTCGGTCGGGAGAGAGTGCAATCCCGGTGCCCGGGGTCGCTGAGCCGATCGCGCTAGGAAATTGGTGCGGCGGCCTCATTGCCCGTGGAGCCGGCATCCGGTCTACTGGCGTCGACGGACACCGTCGGGGCCTGGTCAACCGACAGAGCTCGTCGAGCGGCACGGCAGTACCAAGGTCCCGGCTGCTGCCGGGACGCGAGCGGGCCGAGCAGGCCTGCCGCACATCGGCCCGGTGGCCGGCCATCGCGCTGGCTCACCGGGCCATTGCTCCTCGGGGCGCCATTTCCGTCGGGCCTCACTGCGCCCGTCGAATACCCTGAAGCAGCGCAATGAGATCCGCCATCTCCCGTGACTGGAACGCCGGCCAGGGCGCCTTGCCTCCACCCGGAGCGGGAGCCGTCACCACGGTGTGGTTCCAGAGGGCGGCCAGTACCCCCGCCGGAGAGTCCATGCCCTTCGCCCGGGTCAGGTCGCTCGCGGACTTCCCCCGCTCGCCGTAGACTCCGTGGCACACGAGGCAGCCTTTGCTGGACAGCGTGGCCCAGCCGCGGCTCGGGCTCCCCGACGCGGCGAAGTAGCCGGACGAGTAGAGGTAGGCCACGAGATCGGCCATGTCTTCCGGGCGGAGCTGCGGGATCGTGATGTTCCGGGCCGCCATCGCGGCCGTCATCGCGGGAGCCTTGTTCCAGATCGCGGCCGCGAACTCGAGCGGGCTGCGGCGCACGCCCTTGTCGGTGAGCGAGGGGCCCACGTTACCACCGGCCCCGCCAACGCTGTGACACTGCACGCACTGCTTCTCCGCGAAGAGAAGCCGCCCGCTCTCGGCGCTACCCGGCAGCACGAACACCGACCCGGCCGCCGCGCCGGTGGTCGGGGACAGGTAGGCGATGAGATCGCGGAGCTCGGTCGCCGTGAAGGTGGGCCGCTCGATACCCTTGGCCTTCATCACGTCGGCCATCTGCGGGCCGTGATTCCACATCGCCGCGGCCGCGTAGAGGGGTGAACCGAACTGCTTGAGGTGATCCACGTTCGGGCCGGGTCCGGCCGGTCCGTGGCACTCCGCGCAATGCTTGGTCGTGAAGAGCCGCTTGCCGTTCTCGGTGTTCCCCGGGCTGTCGAAGTAGCCGAGCGAGTACAGGAACCCCACGAGGTTCTTCGCCTCGTCCGATTCGAGCTGGGGTCGGGTGATGCCGAGCTGCTTCATGCGCTCGGTCATGCGGGGGAGGTGGTTCCACATCGCGGCGGCCAGGTCGTAGAAGGTATGCGGCCGCGAGACCTTTGCCAGGTCGGGCCCGATCTTCCCGCCGGAGCCGTTCAGCGAGTGGCACTTCACGCATCCCTTCGCGTCGAACACCCGCGAGCCGGCGGCCGGATCCTGGCCGGCACTGGGGGACTGCGCCCTCGTGGCGCTCGCCGATCCAGCGAGGAGCGCGGCCGCCGTGATGAGCATCAAGAAAGCTCGGATCATCGATGACTCCCTCGTTTCCGTCGGGACACGGCAGATCGCTCTTCGACAAACCGGCCAATGATAGCACGGGGGTCCGGTAGCCAGGCAATCCGGAGGCCCCACACCGTGTGAGCGGATGTGGCTGGTCGTGAGGGACTTGACCCGAGGCCGACGACTCGCCATTCTTGAGGCCGCCGGCAGGGGCCGGCCTCGGCGGTGCACCTCCAGGAGTGGGAAAAGGGGAGCGCTCATGCTCGATCTCGTGATCAGGAACGCGCGCATCTGCGACGGCACGGGGGCGCCGGCCTTCATGGGCGACCTGGGGGTGGCGGGCGGCCGGATCCGGTACGTGGGTCCGCCCAGCGGACAGGCCGCGGAGCGGGTGCTCGACGCCGACGGCCTCGTCCTCGCCCCCGGCTTCGTGGATCCCCACACCCACTACGACGCCCAGATCGCCTGGGATCCGCTCCTCACCTGCTCGCCGTGGCACGGCGTCACCACCGTGATCATGGGCAACTGCGGGGTGGGCGTCGCGCCGGTGCGGCCCGAGACCCGCGAGATCCTCATGCAGGATCTGGTCAACGTCGAGGCCATCCCCTACGACGTGATGAAGGCGGGCATCGACTGGCAGTGGGAGAGCTACGGCCAGTACCTCGACGCGGTCGGCCGCGGCGGGCTCGGCATCAACGTGGCGGGCCTGGTGGCGTTCACGCCGCTCCGCCACTACGTGATGGGCGAGGCCTCCTTCGAGCGGGCCGCCACCCCGGAGGAGATCGCGACCATGCGGCGCCTCCTCCGCGAGGCGATGGAGGCCGGCGCCTTCGGCTTCACCACCACCACCTCGCGCAACCACGTGGGCTACCAGGGCCGTCCCCTGGCCTGTCGCAACGCGAGCCGCGAGGAGCTGGTGGGCGTGGTCGCGGGCCTCCGCGACGCCGGCCGCGGCGCGATCGAAATCATCCTGAACTCGGGCGGGATGTACGGGGTGAGCGACGACGACGTCGACCTGCTGCGCCAGATCACGCGGGCGAGCGGCCGGCCGGTGACGTGGCTCGCCCTCTTCGCCCACCCGGGCGATCCCGGCTTCCACGACCAGACCTTCGCCAAGCTCGGCGACCTGGTGAAGCAGGCCATCCCCCAGGTGACGCCGCGGCCGATCATGAGCCAGGGCGACCTCAAGAGCCCGACCATGTTCGGCTCCTTCGTCTCGTGGCAGAAGGCGTTCAACCGCTCGCCCGCCGAGCAGATCGCGCTCTACCGCGACCCCGAGTTCCGGGAGGCCTTCCGGCAGGAGCTCGAGAGCCGCAAGCGCAGCCACATGTGGGGGCAGATGCGGGTGCTGGAGGTGGGGCGGCCCGAGCTCGCCGCCCACGTGGGCCGCACCATCGAGGAGATCGCGACGGCCCAGGGCAAGCGGCCGGTGGACGCCTACTTCGATCTCGGCATCGCCGACGGCCTCGACACGCGCTTCCAGTCGTCCACCTTCAACTTCGACCCGGCGGGGATCGAGCGGCTCATCACCGACGACCGCTGCCTGATCGGCCTCTCGGACGGCGGCGCGCACGTCGACTTCATCTGCGACGTGGGCTACGCCACCGCGCTCCTCGACCTCTGGGTGCGCCGGCGCGGGGTGCTGACGCTGGAGAAGGCGGTGCACAAGCTGACCCAGGTCCCGGCCACCGTGTTCGGCATCCCCGACCGCGGCGTGCTCGCGGAGGGCAAGGTCGCGGACCTGGTCCTCTTCGATCCGGCCACCGTGACCGCGAAGACGCCGCACTACGCCTACGACCTGCCGTGCAACGGCCGCCGCCTGGTCTCGGAGTCGGAGGGGATCAAGGCCACGTTCGTGGCGGGCACCCAGCTCTACGACGACGGCAAGCACACCGGGGCCATGCCCGGCCGCATCTTGCGGAGCTACGAGTAGGAGACGGCATGCGCGGCCGGCAGGTCTTCATGGAGAGCCTGATCGGGCACGGGGTCGAGTACATCTTCGGCAACCCCGGCACCACCGAGAGCCCGATCCTCGACGCGCTGCTGGACTACCCGCAGCTCCGCTACATCGTGGCGCTGCACGAAGGGGTGGCCCTCGGCGCGGCCAGCTACTACGCGCAGACCACCGGGCGGGTCGCGGTGGTGAACGTGCACGTGGCGCCGGGGCTCGGCAACGCCCTCGGCATGCTCTACAACGCCTTCAAGGCCCGCGCGCCGCTCGTGGTGACCGCGGGCCAGCAGGATACCCGCCTGCGCCTGCGCGGCCCCGTGCTCGGGCACGACCTGGTGGCGATGGCGGCGCCGCTCACGAAGTGGAGCGTCCAGGTCGAGCGCGCCGACGAGTTCGCGCTGATCATGCACCGCGCGCTCAAGATCGCCTCCGACCCGCCGGCGGGACCGGTGTTCGTCGCGCTGCCGATCGACGTGATGGAACAGGAGACCGAGCTCGCCTCGGCGCCGCCCGGCCGGCTGCACCGCGCGCCCGCGCCAGATCCGGCCGGGATCGAGGCGGCCGCCCGACTCCTGCTCGGCGGCCGGCGCCCGGCCATCGTGGTGGGCGACGACGCGGCGGGCGCGACCGCCGAGCTGACCGCGCTGGCCGAGCAGGTCGGCGCCGCGGTCTGGTGCGAGGGCATCCGCGCCCACCAGGTGGTGCCGAGCGCGCATCCGAACTTCCGCCTGGGCCTGCCCTTCGACGCGGTCGCCATCCGGCGGGCGCTCGACGACGCGGACGTGGTGCTGCTGGTCGGCGGCCCGTTCTTCGAGGAGGTGTGGTACGCGCCCGGCTCGCCGCTGCCGCCGGGCGCCGCCGCCATCCAGGTGGAGTCGTCGCCCGAGCGGCTCGCCCACAATCTCCCGGTGGCGGTGGGCCTGGTGAGCGACCCACGCGCGGCCCTCGCCGCCCTGCGGGGAGCGGTGGAGCGCGGCGCCCCGGCCGCCTTCCGCTCGGCCGCCGCGGGGCGGAACGAGGCGCTGCGCGCGCTCAAGGCCCAGGACGCGCAGGCCCAGCGCACGCGCGCGGCGAAGCGCTGGGACAGCGCGCCGATCTCGATGCCGCGCTTCATGGCCGAGATCGAGGACGCGCTGCCGCCCGACGCCATCGTGGTCGACGAGTCGATCACCGCCGGGCCCGATCTTGCCCGCACCGTGCAGTTCGAGCGCGCGGGCGACTACGTCGGCGCGCGCGGCGGCGGGATCGGGCAGGCGCTGCCGGGTGCGCTCGGCGTCAAGCTCGGCCACCCGGACCGCCCGGTGGTCGCGCTCTCGGGCGACGGCTCGGCGATGTACAGCATCCAGGCGCTCTGGACCGCGGCCCATCACGATCTCGCGGTCGCCTTCGTGATCCTGAACAACCGCGAGTACCGCATCCTGAAGCACAACATGGATACGTACCGGCAGCGCTTCGGCGCGAAACCGGACCGCGGCTACCCGAACATGGACCTCGTCTCGCCCGACCTGGGCTTCGTCGACATCGCCCGCGGGCTGGGCGTGGAGGGCGTGCGCGTGACCACACCGGGCGAGCTGCGCCCCGCGCTCGACCGGGCGCTCGGCGCCGGGCGGCCCTTCCTGCTCGACGTCGCCATCGAGGGCCGCCCCTGATCCTCGGCGGTCACCCGCTCGAGCGCGCCACCGCCGCCGGCTCGTAGAGACAGAGCGGATCCTCGCCCAGGGCGTCGCCCGCGGCGAGGGCGCGCGCCCGGGAGCCCCCGCAGACCTCGCGCCACTCGCACTGCCCGCAGCGGCCGCGGAAGAGATCCGGTCGCCTCAGCGCACGGAAGAGGTCCGAGTGGCGATAGAGGTCCACCGGGTCCGCGGTCCGGACGTCGCCCGCCGCCACCGCGAAGAAGCCCGAGGGGCGAACCTCGCCGGCGTCGGAGATGAACATGATGCCGTTGCCGTCCCGGATGCCCGCCCCGTGTCCGGCCTTCCCCACGACGCGGCGGAAGTGCGGGGCCTCGGTGGTCGTGACGATTGGGCCCGGCACCGCGGCCCGGGTTCGCAGCCACTCGAAGAGATCCTCGCAGGCCTGGGCGGTGACGGGGCGCAGCAGCGCGCCGCGGCCGACCCCGATCAGGAAGAAGAGGCTCCAGCGGGCGGCGCCGAGCTTGGTGGCCAGGGCGTGGATCGCGGGCAGGTCGCCCAGGGTCTCCTCGCTCACCAGCGTGTTGATCTGGAACGGCAGGCGCTCCACCACACAGGCGCGCGCCGCGGTGATCGTCCGATCGAAGCACCCGTGGATCCGCCGGATGGCGTCGTGCCGGGTCGCGTCGGAGCCATCGAGGCTCAGCGAGACCGCGTCCACGCCGGCCGCCTTGAGCCGGGCGATCACCTTCGGCGTCAGCAGCGGCGTGGCGCTCGGCGCCACCGAGACGTCGAAGCCCCGCGAGCGCGCCGCCGCGATCAGCGCGAAGAGGTCCGGCCGCCGCAGCGGATCGCCTCCCGTCAGCACGAGGTGCGGCAGCGGCGTCCCGAACGCGGTCAGCCGATCGATGAGGCCGAAGCCCTCGTCGGACGTCAGCTCGGCCGGATCCGGCGCGGTCGCCGCTGCGGCGCGGCAGTGATGGCAGGCCAGGTCGCACGCCCGCGTCACCTCCCAGTACACGCGGCGAGGAGCTTGATCGAAGCGCAGGCGCGAGCTCATGCCGTAGAAGGCAACCGCGATGCCATTCGCAATCGCACGCCGAATCAAGCCCTTGCGGCGCGGCGGGCCGCCTCGGGTGAGGCCGGCCCGCCCCGGTGGGATCGCGGTGCCCCACCGCGGCGCGGGGTCAGTGGGTGTGGGTGTGGCCGAGCGCCTCGCCCCGCGCCATCGCCAGGTGATGCGCCTGGTGGTGCGCCCCTTCGGTGATCAGGCCCGCGAAGCCGAGCCCGCGGATGCGCGCGACGACCGCCGCGGCCTCGGGCTTTCTCGCGACCACCGTGAGGCGGACGCCGCCCGGGATGGCCTCGGTCCTGGCCGACCAGTCCGGCATGCCGTCGAGCTCGACCGCGTGCGGCACCACCATCGCACCGATGGCCTGCTCGGTGCGCCCCGCGCCGGTGATCTCCATCGCGACGCCGCCGGGAACGGGCGCCTGCTTGACGGCCGCGCGCAGCACGACCTCGTTCATGTCGATGAGATGCTGGCGCAGCCGCTCGATGTCCACCTTGCTCCAGTCGGTGGCGGGATCGGCCTCGAGGATCCTGACCACCTCGGCGATGGCGCCGAACGCGTCCTGCCCGGGCATCGTCGGCCCGCTCCCCGCCATCTTGCGCATCATCTCCTTGTGCTGCTCCATGTGCTGGCGCATGTGATCGGCGGGCTTGTCCGCCCCGGGCGCGGCCGGGGCGTCGTGCTGATGCGACGGGCTCTGCCCGGAGGCGGGCGGATCTGCCGCGAAGACGGCGGGCGCGGCGCCCGCAAGTGCGATGCCGAGCCCGACGGCCACGGTTGCTCTCCACATGATTGCCTCCTGTTGGAATCGGATACCCGCCAGTATGAAGGCCGGGGCTGATCGAATCTATGACTTACATCACAGCGCCGCGGTCGCCGGTCGGCTCTTCGGCGCCGCGAGCGAGGCGGGCCAGCGCCACCGGGTCCCGGATCGTGATGCGCGAGCGATCGCGCGCGATCACCCCGCTCTTCTCGAGCTGCGACAAGGCGCGCGCCACCAGCTCACGAACGGTGCCGACGCGGGCCGCAAGCTGCTCCTGGGTCAGGGCGAGATCCACCGTGAGCCCGGCCGGGACCCGGTGCCCGGATCCGCCGGCGGCCCTGACGATGTAGTGCGCCAGCCGCTCGTGCACCGGACGGAACGTGAGGCTTTCCGCCAGGTCCGCGAAGCGCCGGACGCGACGCGCCATGGTCTCGAGCAGCGACAGGGCCACCGCCGGGTACCTTCGGAACAAGGCGATCACCGCTGGCCCGGGAATGAAGAGGGCTCGCGTGGGCGCGGTGGCGATCGCGGTAGCCACGTATCCTCCCCGATCGAACAGGGGCGCCTCGCCGAGGGTTGCGCCGGGCCCCTCCGAGTGGAGCACCTGCTCTCGCCCGCGGGGCGAGAGCTGACGCATCTCGACTTGACCTTCCACCAGGAGGTACAGGCCCCGGCACGGCTCTCCGGCCGTGAACAGAACCTCCCCTTCCCGAAGGACGCGCTCGGTGCTGTGCCCGAGAAGCCGTCGCCGCTCGGCGGCAGGGAGGAGACCGAAGTGCGCCGACCCGCCGAGCGGGTCTTCTGCCTTCGCGGGCGCCGGCCCACGCTTGCCTCTGGCCTTCGTCGCCATGGCGCGACCGTACCACCGCCGGCCGCGAAGCGGGTCGCCGCTAGCTGGTATTCTGCCCTCTCTTCAGCGACCGGATCATGCGGTCGAAGGCCGGCCGCTGGGCTTCGAGGGTTGCCCGGGGACCGATGGCCCTGAAGAACCACTTGGCGTCGGGTCCGTCGGCGATGGCGCCGAGTAGCATGTAGCTCGGGCGCTCCGGGCCGACGGGCCCACCGCCCATCCCGCCCACGTACGTGCCCGTGACCTCGACCACGAGGACGGAGAGGTCGCCCACCCTCGTCTCCTTCATCGTATAGCCATCACCCACCGGACTGCCGTCCGGTCGCCGGAATTGACCGGCCCAGCGAGCCGCGTTCGCCTTCGCGTCGCCCCCCTGCCCCGGCCCGAAATAGAAGACCACGCACTCCCCGGGGCCACCCGGCCCCGGCACGCGATACTGGGCACGACGCATCGGAGACGAGGGCGTCTCCTTGGTCCAGCCCGACGGCGCCGTCCAGGTGAGCCCCTGGCTGCCGCTTCCACTGCCGGGCGGGGGGCCGGGAATCGGCGGGGTGGGCTCACCCTTTCCCGTCGGCGGGTGACCGGGCGGTAGCGTCGTCTGCGCGTAAGCTCCGACCAGAAGGCCGGAGAGCGCGATCAGCACGAGAAGGGCGGTCGAGACCCTCACGATGGCTTCCGGCCCTCGAGACCGGCGACATCACGATCGAGGCATGAGCGGCGGCACCGCACGTCCGTCGACGGCCCGAAGGCACTGCAGCTCACCACCGCGACGAATCGCCGGTACCCGGGGAGTCCGTCCTCCTCGAACTCCACGTCGACCTCTCGACCCGCCTGCTCGCACCAGAAGCGGCGGTGCACGGGCCGGCCGGTGACCAGCACGGCAACCACGAGCAGGGCCACGACGCCAACTGCCCAAGCCAGGAGCGGCCACCACCAGTAGGCGGCCGCCGCACCATCAGCCAGCTCCCGGAGGTCGCCGCCGTACGCGATCGGCCAGTCCATCGCCGTCACCTCTTCGAACGGAGCGATGCAAGCCGAATGCCGCGCGAGCAGGGGCGAAAGCGATTGAACGTCGCGGTGTTACTTCGGCTCTGTCGAACAGAAGCCGGCCACGGTGGCCCGCCGACGCCACAGGGTGAGGACTTCACGCCCCAGGCTAGTTGCTCCGGGGCTTGGCGGTCTGGGCTTGAGCTTCTGCCATCAGCCGGCGCACGTTGTCGGCGTCCGCTCCCTGGGGGAGAACTCGCAGGAACGCCTCTCCCGCCTTGACGACCCCGGGGAAATCCCGCTTGCCGTAGAAGAGGTACTGCGTCCGATCCCAGTGGGCGTGGATGTAGCCGGGATCGATCCGGAGCGCCTCCTCCACCTTCGCCAGCGCCTCGTCGACGCGCCCTTCCTGGTACGCGACGGCGCCCAGGTGGGTGATCGCCTCGGCATTTCGGGGTTCGCGGGCCAGCACCCGTCCGTAGACGTCGCGGGCCTCGGCGAGGCGGCCCTGATCCAGCGCCCCGTGCGCGAGCTGGAGCAGGCTCGGGATCGACGCATCCTCTCGCCCGGCGGCCTGCCGGAGGGCTCGGAGCTCGATGTCGCCCATGAGGACCGACGGCCCGCCTGCGGATGGAACTCGCCCGGTGATCGGCGTGCCGGCCTCCTGGCGCCCGCCGAGCCATCGAACGCCGACCATGCCAGCCCCGACACCGGCCACGAGCAGGAGCACCCCGATCGCCACGATCATCGGCGGGCTGCGGAGCCATCCGTTTCTCTCCGCCGTCGGCGCCGTCGGCGCCGTCGGCGCCGCCGGCTCCGCCGGCTCCGCCCGCTGCCCTCCGGCTTCGCGCTGGGCCCGCCGGAGGCTCACGAGGAGGCGGCCAGCCTCGCGCTCTTGCTCGGCCTGCCGCCGGTGGTGCTCATCGTGGTCGAGGCGGCCGGCCGCCAGGCCCGCGTCCAGGGCCTCGATCGCCTCGACCGTGGCTTCGAGGCGGCGCTTGATCTCCTTGATGCGACTCAGGGACGGAACTCCCGCGGCTAGAACCGGTAGCCGAGCGTCACCCCGAAGATATGCGCCTCGTAGTTCTTCACGTCGTTGCCGAGGTAAACCGCGGAATCGTTCGGGACGAAGGGATTGATGGTATCGGTCCGAAAGTCGTGCTTGCGGAAGGCCTCGTAGGCGTAGTTGAAGCTCGCGGTCCAGGCCTGCGCGAAGTGCCACCGGAGGGAGGCCTCGAGCCGCAGGAGGCTGTCCTCAAAGGCGGGCCAGGGCCTGGCGACCTGGTTGGTGTTCGCGACCGCGTTGTAGACGGTGCTGCCGTTCGCGTTGGGGTTCCAGGTCTCGGTGCGACCCAGGGCATAGGAGTAGTTGCCGGCGAACTTGAGGTCGAGCTTGCCCGGGATCAGCCGCGTCGTCATGGACGCGTGGTAGGTGTCGATGGTGTCGGTGTTGTCCGAGACCCAGTCGAGGGCGGGATCGTCGGGGTTCCGGTTCCGGGAGCGCTGCTTCTGGAAGTTGGACTCGTGCACGTAGCCGGCGGCGAAGGAAAGCCGGTCCGTGGGGGCCCAGTTCACGTCCACCCCGGCCGACCAGCTGACCGCCTGTTGGAGGCCGAGCATGGCCCCACTCTGGCCCCGGCCGCTGGAGTCGTGGCTCAGGCCCGACGCGATGTAGTTGTCGAACCGGTAGCTCGCCGTCGGCGTGATCGTCAGCGTCTCGGTCGGAGTGATCTGCACCATGAGGTCGACGCGCTGCCGGTCCCGGTCGCCCTCGTCGTACTTGCGGAGCAGGTACGACTGTCCCGGCTCGCCGGGTGCCGCGTCCTGCTCCACCGCGGCCAGGGCGAACGTGCGATAGCGGTCGATCCGGCGCATGGACGGCAGATAGGTGGCACGGATCTGCAACCAGTCGGTGGGCGTCGCGTCCAGCGCGGCCTTGGCGAAGAACTCGTCGCTGGTCGGTACCTCTCGGGTATCACTCCGGTCCCACCGCTCCCATCCGGTGCCCAGCGTGAGGGCCAGCGGCCGTGCGACCTGCCAGCGCCCGTCCACGTCCGCATTCTGGCGCATGTAGCTGAATCGCTGGGAGAAGTGAGGCCCTCGGGTGATGGCATTCTGATCGTTGATGATGAAGTCGGAGAACCTCACGACGTCACTGTTGTCGATGAGGTCGTACAGTCGGTACTTGGCGGTGAACGTCACCGGAATGGGGAGCGGCCGGCTCGTCGCGTTCAGGTTGAAGAGAATGGTCTGGACATTCCCGTTCAGGCTCTTCTGCGGCAAGGCCAGGCTCGGTGTCGTCGCAGGAAGGCCGTTCGTGGTGGTCTGGGGCAGGAAGTCGTCGTTCTGCAGCCGCAGGCCGTACGTGAAGTTGCTGCTGATGCGGGTGCGCATCGGCAGGTTGACCCCACCCTGCAGGCTGAAGGTGTGGGCCATGTTGTTGGGCGCCAGCGACACGGTCCCGAACTGCTTGGTGGTGCCGACGTCGCCGGCCGCGCAAGGCGCGAAGGGCGCCGCGGCCGGCTGACAGGGGTTGTCGGCCCGCACGTAGTTGAGGTCGTTGACGAACACCGACATCACGTAGGCGGCCTGGAGCTGCCACCGCTCGGTGGCCCAGGTCGCGCGCAGCCTGAAATCGTGGATGGTCTGCTCGATCGGCTGCAGGACCTCGAGCGCGTTGCCGCCCGGGCTGCCGAACGCCATGCCGAAGGGCTTCTCACCATCCTTGCGGGTGCGGGTATATTCGGCGAACAGGTCGACGTTGTCGGACGCCGCGAGCTTGAAGTACAGGTGCGCGGTGTCCCAGCGCACGCTGATCTCGTCGATGCCCCGCGCGTTGTTGTAGGTGTCGGGGTTGCTGATCAGGGGGCGTGGATTCGGCAGCGCGAAGACCCCGCGGCTGGTCTCGTTCAGGAGCGTCTTCCCGTTGGTCGAGAAGATGTGCCGCATCTGATCCCAGTCGAAGCCCGCCTCCCAGCGGCCCGTCCGCTCGAAGCTCAGGTGGTACTCCTGATCCTGCAGGCCCCACTGCCGGCCGCTGATCACGCCCGAGTACTTCTCGTCGGGCGTGAAGAACCGCAGCCACAGGCCCTGCAGGTAGAGCCCCTGGTTGATGTCGCGGTACTCCTCGAACTTCGCGCTCTCCTTCTGGGTGGGGCGCTCGCCGAAGAACCGGACCCCGGCCTCCCCGTAGCCCTCGAGCCTGAAGCCGCCGACCTCGATCGGAGGCGAGGTATTCTCGGCGGTCTGGGCCGAGGAGACTCCCGGGGCCACGAGCACCGCCAGGACCGTGAGGGCCAGCCAAGCCGTTCGCGTCGTTCGCATGGCAGCCCCCTAGCGTGTGAAGGCGAAGCCGGCCGGATGGTTGGAGCCGTGGATGTTCACGTGACAGGTCAGGCACGACTGCCCCAGCATGAACTTCTGCGAGGCCGCGTCCCGGCCGTAGGGCCTGGTCGGGTGCTGCGTGGGGACGTGACACTGCTGGCAGAGCCGCGGCTTGGCCGTCTTCAGCATGTTCTCGTGATTGGAGCCGTGGGGGTCATGGCAGTTGGCGCAGCTCTCGATCTGCGGGGGGTGATTCCACAGGAAGGGGCCCCGCTTCTCCGCGTGGCACCTGAAGCACGTGTCGTTGAGCGACGGCTCATTGAGAAGCGACGGCGTCACCGTCCCGTGCGGGTTGTGGCACGAGGTGCAGGTCATCTTGCCCTCGCGGAGCGGCATGTGCGAGGTCCGCATCGTCTGGGCCCGCTTCTGGATGTGGCAGCTGCCGCAGGTCTCGATCACGGTCTCCTTGGCGAGCTGGGCCCGCGGGGAGACGTCCTCCATGACCTTGTGGCAGTTCGTGCAGGCCACGTCCCGCGACTCGTGCGCGCTCCCTTGCCAGAAGAGGCGGGCGCCCTTGGTGTGGCATGACAGGCACACCGCGTTCCGCTTCTCCACCGGCGTGGGGTCGTTCTTCGCGAAGGTGATGAGGCCTCCCTTGCCCTTGCCGCCGCCCGCGTCCACGTGGTCCTTGCCGGGCCCGTGGCAGCTCTCGCAGGCATTGGCCTCCTGCGGGTTGCGCGCCTGCTTGAGGAAGATGCGCCCCATCCGGGTGTGCGAGAACTTGTTGAACGCTTCCTCGTGGCAGCCCTTGCAGGTCTCCGCGCCGACGTAGTTGTCGCCGGGCGGCATCGCCGCGGTGGCCGCGGGCTGGGCGGGCTGCTGGGCCCGGGACGCGAAGGGAAGGCCGAGGACGAAGCCGGCGGACAGGACGACCGCGGCTCCCCCGATCACTCCGAGCAACCGCCAAAGCCTGCGGGTCATGGCTCGCTCCTGTCGGTCTGTCGAGAGCAACCGGTGGCCGTCACCGCGGCAGACGCGGAGACGGCCGAAGTTTCGCGCCGAGTGTGGCGGACCTATCCCGCCCGAGGCAATAGTCCATTTGGACTATTCTTCTAGGAGGGGGGGCGGGGTCGGCCTATTTCTGGCGGGCCTGGCCGGCAGCCGCGTCGGCTTTCGCCCGGACCGCCTCGAGGATCGACTCGGCGCCGGCCGGGTTGTGGGCGCCGCGCGCCTTCTGGACCAGGGTGAGGGCCTCCCCGGCCTGCCGCACGAGCGCCTCGGCGTCGGGAGCCCGACGTCCGGCCCGCCGCTCACCGGCGAGGGCGGTCTCGGCTCTCCGCAGGGCGTCCCGGGCGCCGGCCACCTGCTTGTCGAGCCCGGCCGTCCACTCTCCCACGAAGCTGGTGTAGGCGGCGTCGTGACAGCCGACGCACCTCTGGCCCACCGCCTGACGGGAGTGCTTGTGCGACCAGTCGTGGCAGCCGGTGCAGCCCACCGCCTCGGCCATCACGTTGGGCTCCACCTTGACGCCCAGGGGGCTCACCTGCCCCCGGTAGAGGGCGCTCTGGGCGCGGTGGCACGACTCGCAGCGCTCGTTCTGGGGGCTGTGGTGACACCCGGTGCACGTGGCCGGCTTCGCGGTGACCGCCTTGTGCACCTCCGCCGAGTGGCAGGCGGTGCACACGGCGCCGAACTCGGTGACGTGCCGGACGTGGGGGATCCTCTGCTTCCCGAACGTCACCGTCTCGGGCTGCTTCACCCGCGCCACCTGGTGGCAGAGCACCGCGCAGTAGCCGCCCCGGACCAGCGCCTCGTCGCCCTTGACCGGCGGCTTCCCCAGGAGTGCCAGCGCCTCGTCCAGCCATGCGCTCGACAGCTTGAGGAGATCCGCCGCGTAGAAGACATTGTGCACCCCATGGCCCAGCGTCACGAACTGCACGTTGTACTCCGCGTCGTTGACCAGGCCCCGGGCCCGCGCGACCTTGGCATCCTTGGGCCCAGCCTTGGTGGGCCCAGCCTTGGTGGGTCCAGCCTTGGTGGGTCCAGCCTTGGTGGGTCCAGCCTTGGCCCCGTCGCCCGCGTCTGCCGGAGGCAGCGCCGCCTGCGCCGCCGCCAGCTTCGGAGCGACCACCTCCCGCATCTTTCCGAGGGTGTCCGCCCACCGCGCGAGCATGCCGCGATACTTCTCGCCATGGCAGTTCAGGCAGGCCTGCTCGCTCGGCCTGAACGTCTGCCCCACGAGTCCTGCCGTCGCCTCGGACTCCTTCGGCACGATGTGGCACGCCACGCACTCCACGCGGACCTGGAACATGTGGCTGGGGATCATCGGCGTGCCCCGGCCGCCCATGCCCAGATACATGCGGAAGACGCCCTGGTGTTTGCTCAGATGACAGCCGCGGCAGTCGAGCTCTCCCGTGCCCTGCGCCGGCCGGCCGTGAGGCGGCTCCTGGGCGTCGGGTGGCAGCGGGTGCGGGCGCATTCCCTGAGCGAGGAGCGCCCCGGACTGGCCCGCGCGCTCCTGCGCGCCGGCGGCTCCCCCGCAGAGCCCGGCGACGATGCCGAGCACGATGAGGGCCAGAGCGTGGCGCCTCATGGCGTGCTCCGGAGAGCGACCCCCGGGACCCCCGACCCCTGCTCCGCCGTCGGCCGCCCGATGGGAGACGGCAAGCGGTGCTTGATGGCCGTATGACAGCGGCCGCACTCGATGTTCTTGCCCGCCACGTGGAAGTCGTGGACGAAGGCCGAGTCCGTATAGCGCTCGAGCTTCCCCGGCTCGTTGTGGCAGGTGAAGCAGCGCTCGCGGGGCGCCTCGCCCTCCCCCTCGATGACGTTCAGGTGGCACCGCTGGCAAGCCACGCCGCGCGTCACCATCTCTTCGTGATTGAACCGGACCGACCCCAGCATGATGTCGCCCTTGGGCGCCCGGTGGCAGCCCGTGCAGCCGCCGAGGGGCTGGATCTCGCGCGCGGTCTTGAGACCCTTGAAGTGGCAGAGGAAGCAGGTGGATTCCGTGACCTCGATGTGCGTTCCCACCACGATCTGCGAGTGACAGCTCGTGCACCGGAGCTGGCGGCCGCGGCGCACCTGCTCGAGGTGCGGCTTGTGATCGAAGATGATGCCGCGCTTGAACACCACCTTGCCTTCGAGCAGGCGGCGGTCGTGGCAGCCGGAGCGCAGACAGCTCCCGTCCTCGACCTCGGCGTATGGCTTGGAGCTGTACGTCTGGGTGGCCCACTTCACCACCTGGGTGATGGCCTGGTACTTGACCCAGATCGTATCCCGCAGCCCGGGAGGGTAGTGGCATTTCACGCAGGCGACCTGGTTGTGCTTGGACGCTTTCCAGGCCGCCACGTACGGCTTCATGATGTGGCACGAGTTGCAGAGCACGGGGCTCGAGCTGACTTCCCAGAGCCCCACGCCCGCGGCCCCCCCCACGACCAGCCCCACCGCGACCAGGATCAGGATGACGCGCCAGCGCCGGCGCGGACGGTCGGGCGGTGGATCCATGGGCGAACCCTCCACGGCGGTCATCGGAGCGCCGTGCTGATGATGAGCCAGATCAGGACGAGGCCGGTGCCGAGCGCAGAGAGCCCGACGACTCGAGAGAAGTTCCGGAGCCAGCGCGCGGGGGGATCGGTCCGGAGCCCCTCGAGCTGACCCGCTTCGCGAAGCCGCTCGTACTCGGCGGGATGGTCCCGCCGGAACTCCTCCTCGTCGATGCGTCCGGTGAAGATGACGGGATCCATCGGGAACTTCTCCGGCCGCAGGTTAGCATTGAAGAAGTGGAACATGAAGATGAAGCCCACCGCGAGGAGCGCCTCGTCGCTGTGCACGATGATCGCCAGGTTGAACACGCGGCCGGGGAGATAGTTCGCGAAGAACGTGGGGAACCACAAGAGCAGGCCGGAGGCGCCGATGATGGCGACCCCCCAGAACACCGCCCAGTAGTCGAACTTCTCCCAGTAGGCCCAGCGGTCGAAGCGCGGCCGCGGGCCCAGCCCCAGGAAGTAGCGCACGTGCTGGTAGAGCTGCACGAGGTCGCGCGGCTGCGGGACCATGGAGTCCGGGCCCCAGAAGACCCCCGGCCGGCGCCGGATGATCAGTCGCCCCACGTAGCCCAGGTGAAGCGCGAAATAGGTGAAGGTGATGACCGCGAAGAACCGGTGCAGATAGCCGGTCACGAAGGGCCCGCCGAGGGCCAGGGAGAGCCATCGCCCCCAGGACGTGTCGGCGAACTTGAGCGGCAACCCGGTCACGGCGAGGCCCAGGAAGCTCGCGATGACCATGCCGTGGAGGATGCGATGGTAGAGGTTGAGACGGAAGTAGAACGGGCCGCCACCGCTCATGGCGCCTCGCCCCCGCCCCCTCCGCCTCGGCGGCGACGGAGCCGCTCGATCATGGACCGGGGTAGCCAGAGCAGCGTGTGGAGGCCGAAGAAGCCGAAGGTACCCACGAGGAGGGCCGTCATGAAAACGGTCGCCACGTGAAGCAGCGGGAAGCGCGTCGGTTCCGCCGGAT
>Ga0310810_10002054_pt1 | contig 21437 bp, 14 predicted proteins | sample NCmetagenome_FD_207641 | JGI IMG/M metagenome (GOLD analysis project Ga0310810, IMG submission 207641) | Soil microbial communities from experimental microcosm in Duke University, North Carolina, United States - NC | ecosystem: Engineered > Artificial ecosystem > Soil microcosm > Unclassified ...
CTGCACCGCGAGGCGCCCGGCGATTCCGTTCAGCTCCGCACCCGCGTCGCTCAGCGTGACGCCCGGCTCGAGCCGCCCGACGACCGTCAGATAGGTGTTCGTGCGGTCCTTGTCGTTCACCGAGAGCTGGATTGGTCGCCAGAACTCCACCTGGCGTGATGGAAAGGCGAAGTCCGGCGGCATCACGCCCACGATCTGATAGCGCGTGTCGTCGAGGGTTATCGTGCGGCCGACGATGTCCGGCTCCCCCCCGAACAGGCTGCGCCACAGCGCATCGCTGAGGATGATCGTGCCCGCTGCGTTTTCCCGGTCGTCGGCTTCAGTGAAGCCGCGGCCCATTCGCGGCGACACACCGAGCGTCGGCAGGAGATCCCAGGTGATCGCCGCACCCGTCACGCGTTCCGGATCGGTGCCCGGTGTCGAAAGGTTCGACGCGATCGTCCAGAGCGCGCCCATCGACGAAAACGAGTTCGAGAGGCGCTTCCAGTCGCGATAGTTCTCCGGAGACAGCTCCAGCCGGGGATAGCCGGGCGTCCGCTCCCATATTTTCACGAGGCGATCCGGATCGCGGAAGGGCAGCGGACGCAGCAGCACGAAGTCGGTCACCGAGAACACGGCCGTATTGGCGCCGATCCCGATGGCGGCGACCGCGATCGCCGTGAGCGAGAAACTCGGCGTCCTGCGGAGCGCGCGGACCCCGTAGCGGACGTCCTGCCTCAGGATGTCGAGGTGAACGGCCGCGGCAGTCGCGACGATGTCTCCGATGGTCTGCACCCAGAGCCCGAGCCGTCCGGCAGACGAGGCGCCGCGGCGGCGCCGTTCGAAGATTGCCTCCATCTCCGTGCCGTATTCGACGCGAAACGACGCGGGATACAGATGCAGCAGCGCGCGATAGAGCCGCATCACCGTCCCTCCGGCGCGAGCCCCCGTGCGCGTGCGAGCTTCAGCATATCGAACAAGCGCTGTGCGTCTGCTTTGGCGACGGCCGTGCCGAACGCGGTGATCCGGTAATACCGCCTCCGCTCGTCATCGTCCTTGGACGCCGGCCGCTGTCGCACTTCGCTGATCAGGCCCTGCTCGAGCATCCGCTGGATCGAGCGATACAGGGTGCCGGCGCTGAGCTTCAGGGTCCCCCCGGTGCGCTCGGCGACGTCCTGCATGATCGCGTAGCCGTGGCGGTCATCGTCCGCGAGCGCGACGAGGATATGGAAGGTAGCGGGAGGTAGCGGAAGGAGCTTGGCGATGTCACTATTCACACGCCGAGTATATCCAGTGTGGCTATAGTGTCAATCCACGAAGGTCAGACCTGCCAGCAAGCCCTCGACGTTCTGGGCGAGCTGTCGGAGGCGGTGGATCCGTTCGGTGCCGGTGTCCTGCCGCTGCGCGGGCGGGCACTCGTATTCGCCGGTCTGCAGCGCAACGGGGATTCCGGCGCGGTGCGCGCGTGCGAGCACGAAGTGTCGCCATCCCCAGCCGATGTGTTCGGGTGCCTGCAGGGCGTATTTGGCGGCCTGCGGCGGAAGGAGCATGGGCCCGTAGGAATAATCGCCCGACACGCCGACAACGTCCGATATCAGCGTGTTGATTGTGCGTTCGGTGAACTGCTGGATGGACGGGAACGTGGCGAGGGCGCTCGCGGTGCGCGCCGCGACGCATACCGCATCCGCGTTCTGTCGCGCGGCCTCGAGGAAGCGCGTCGCGTGCTGCTCGAGAAACACGTCCTTGTCGGGTTCCGTGTAGAAGATACGGGTCGCGCCGCGATCGACCGCGGTGGCCACGGCGTGCGTGATTTGCGCGATGAGCCCGCGGGCGGGCGAAAGCAGCAGTGTCGTCCGCGGCAGCGCGCGAAGGTCTTCGACGAACTCCGCCCGCGAACCGCCGTCGCACGCGACAATCGGGAAGCCGGCGTCGCTTACATGCCGCAGGGCTCGCACGATCAGCGCCTCCTCGTCGGGGCCGCGAGCCATCGTCATCGTGACAACCACCAACAACACAGGCTCCGATCAATCGAGTTGTGTCACATTATGCGCCGTGGGTGTCGGGTGTTGGTGGTTGGAAGAATGGGGTCTTATCACGCCTATTCCGCGCGCAGCGCGATGATCGGATCGACAAGGCTTGCTCGGCGCGCCGGCAGATACACGGCGAAAAACGCGACGATCGCCAGGATCGCCGGCACTCCGCCGAAGACGAGGGGATCGCGCGCGGTGACGCCGAACAGGAACGAGGTGATGTATCGCGCGAGCAGCAGCGCGGCGCCCACGCCGATGACGATGCCGATCGCCGCGAGCAGCAGGCCCTGCCGCACCACCATGTTCTTCACCTGTGCGCCCTGCGCGCCGAGCGCCATCCGAATGCCGATCTCCTGCGTGCGCTGTTCGACGGAATACGCCATGAGGCCGTAGATACCGATCGCCGCCAGCAGGAGGGCGCACGCGCCGAACACCGACATGACCCACATATTGAAACGCTGGCGCGAGACCGACAACGCCACGATTTCGTCCATCGACTTCACGTCCGAGACCGGAAGCCCGGTGACCTGCCGGAGCTGTTCCTGGATGGTCGCGCTGACGGACTGCGGCGGAACTTCGGTTTTCACAATCCAGGACACGGGCGTCAGGCTGACGTTCAGCGCGTTGGCCGCGTCGGGCACCTGCGACTGCGGGATAAACATCTGCGGCTGCGGATCCGCGTCGAGACCGTTGCTGCGAATGTCGGATACCACACCGATGATCTGGCGCTCCCCCTCGGCGGCGAACTCGCGCATCACCCCTTTGCCGATCACGAGCCGGTCGCGAAGCGGGTCGCTCTTCGGCCAATACTGCTTCGCCATCGCCTCATTGATGATCACCACCGGCGTCGACGTGCTCGTATCACGTGTGTTGAACGTACGGCCGCTCTTCAGCGGAATCGCGAATACTTCGAAGTAGCCCGGGGAGACCGTCATCCAGCCGCCGCCGCCGTGAAACGGTCCCTGGCTGTCGGCGGCGAGCGGACGCCCGACGATTCGGAAGGGCAGCCCGTAGCCGCCTTGCAGCGGCACGCAGCAGGTCGCGCTGGCCAGCTTCACGCCCGGAATAGACTGCAAGCGCTCGACCCCGTTGCGAATCACCTGCTCCACGGCCTCGGCCTTCTGGAACTGCGCGCCCTTCATCGACATCTTGAGTGTCAGCACATTGTGTGTGTCGAAGCCCGGATCCACGCGCCCCAGCGCCACCGCCGTGCGAATCAACAGCGCCGAACCGATGAGCAGCACCAGCGCGAGTCCGACCTCAACGACGACAAGAATTGAGCGTGCTTTGTTCTGCCGGAATCCGGTACCGGAGCGTCCGCTGCTTTCCTTGAGGGTGGTCGTGAGGTCCGTTCGAGAGCTCTGAATGGCGGGGATGAGGCCGAACAGGATTCCGGTTCCGATCGCCACCCCTAACGTGAAGAGGACAACGTTGGTATCCATACTCACGAAGCTGCCGTTTTCGCCCACGCGCGGCAGGCCCGCAGTGTTGATCGAGAGCAGTGCGCGGATGCCGATCCATCCCAGCAGGAGCCCGAGCAGGCCACCCGTCAGGGAGAGAACAACGCTTTCGGTGAGCAGTTGTCGGATAATCCGGCCGCGCGATCCACCGATCGCGGCACGGATCGCAATCTCACGGCGACGGCCGGTGGCCCGGACCAGCAGCAGGTTCGCGACATTCGCACACGCGATGAGCAGCACCAGGCCGACGGCGGTCCCGAGCACGAGGAGCGACTGTTTGACGTCCGCGCGCACGATCACGTCGCGGATCGGCTGCACGCCAAAGCTCGCCTGCGGCCCCAGCGCAGTCGGGAACTTCGCGCGATACGCCTGCGCCGATGCTTTCATCCGATCGTTGGCCTGCTCCAGCGTGACTCCAGGCTTCAAGCGTCCGAGCACCTGGAAGTAGTGTCCCTGATCGGTCGTGTTGGGGTCGAACTGGAAGAGCGTCCAGACTTGCGGAGTCTGGCCAAATTCGCGGAAGTCGAACGTGTCGAGCACGCCGACAATCGTGTAGGGATCGCCGCCGATGCCGATCGACTTGCCCGTTATATTGCGATCGCCGTTGAACCGCGTTTCCCACAAGTTCCGGCTGATGATCGCCACACGCGGGCCGTTCGGGCGGTCTTCGTCCGCGGTGAACGGACGTCCAAGCACGAAGCGCGCGCCAACGAGGTTGAAGAAGTTTGCCGAGATCCGTCCTGAACGGAGTTGTTCCGGAAACGTACCGCCCGTGTAATTGACGACGCCGGTGTTGAACGCCGACACGTCCTGCACGATGTCCGTCTGCTGCTGGTAATGCGCGAACTTCGCCGGGGAGGCTGCGGGTCCCGATCCCCGCGGAGAGACGTTCATGAACACGACAACGCGATCGGGATCCGGAACGGCGACCGGCTTGAGGAGCACCGCGTTCACGACGGAAAAAATAGCCGTATTGGCGCCGATGCCAAGGGTCAGCGCCGCGACGGCAGCCAACGAAAACGCCGGATTCTGCACGAACATGCGAAGCGAGTGGCGGATGTCCTTCGCGAGGGCCTCTAGCATGATGTATGTGTCCGTTTCCGGTCAGGAGATCCTCGAAACCGCACACCCGCGGCGCTCCTTCACCAGGTGATTTGACGTAAGAGTCGCAGGAATTGTTGGGCGTACGGTGCGCCCGTTCTCTCACAACGCCGTGTGTGGAGGGCCGGGCTGCATGATGAATGCCTCTGGATGCCAGGCGGCGGCGAATCGTTCCGCCGCTCGGCGGCCATCATCGAGCAGCGCCCATACGCTGCCGCCGAAACCAGCGCCGAAGCTGCGGGCGGCGAACGCACCGAGTCGTCGGGCGTTCCGCGCGAGCTCCACAGTTTCCGCGACCTGGTTGCGCAGCAGCGATTCGGCAATCGCCTGCGATGCTGCCGACAGCTCACCGATCAGAGTTCGGTCACCATCTGCGAACGCCGCTGGCGCGCGCCCCACGATCGCGTCTTCACCGACGAAATGGTCGAGGCGTCGAGTCAGGGACTCGATGGCCGTCCGGGGCAAGCCTGACACCTTGACGATTTCACGAAGCCGGTCCGCCGCGGCGGCATCGGTCCGGAGAGCATCGGCGAGCGAGGACGCAGGCGTTTCGCACGCGATCCACCAATCCAGCAGCACCTGCACTTCGTCTGCGAGCCGGTTATAGCTCGCCTGCGCCGGCCCCGTCTTCTCCGCACGGACGTTCGAAGTCGCAATCACGAACCGCCAGTCCGCCGGCACGGCGACGTCCTGCAACCGTGTCATCGGTGCGAAGCGGAACGCCGTCACGATTCCGCGCCGTCCCGTCAGGATCGCTGCATGATCTTCGCTGCCGCCGTGGGTGCCGACGCCGGACGTTCCGGCCAGTCCGCCGAACGTTCGGCCATTCTCGATGCACGCGTAATAGCCCGCAGCATCGATCGGCGATCGGATATTCGCCGTCCAGGCATCCTGCTGCGCGAGGTCGTTGAGCGAGACAAGCGCGCTCGCGAGCGCGATGACCAGCGCGCTCGAGCTGCTCATGCCCGACGCACGCGCGAGCGTGCTTTCGAATGCGATCTCGCAGCCGCGCACGGCGCCGGGGAAGTTGCGAGAGAGCCGATCGACGACGACCGCGACATATCGCCGCCATGCGCTGAACGTCGACGGATCGCACCCGGGTTCGATGGCGACCGATTCGCCTGAGGCGGCGTCGGTGACCACGACCCGCCCGTCGATTCGACGCCGCGCGGCCAGCAGCATGCCGCGCGGTACGGCACACACCAGCGAACGGCCGCCCGCGTAATCGGTGTGCGTTCCGAATACCTCGAGCCGTCCCGGCGTCCACCACACGTCGAGGACGCTTCCGCCAGGCGGGAGGGCTTCCAGCACGCGGCGGGACACGTCGTGCAGTGCTGCGCGGTCGACATCGGCCAGTCCGTGGTCGAGGAGTCTCTCGACGCACTCGGACGCGGTCATGGAGACGGCGTCCACCCGCTCAGCCGGCCTTCGACCTCGGCGGCGTCGGCACGGGTGGACAGGTCGAGCACGGGCCCGCGTGCCGGCACCGCACGAAACCGAACGCCGCGGTCGATCGCGACGCCGACCGCGCCCGGCAGTTCGTATTCACCGCGAGAAGATCGCGGCACGTCCCGGCATGCCTCGAAGATGCGCAAATCGAAGCGCCACAGGTTCATGCTGACGAGCGGCGTGTCGGGATCGTTATCCGGTTTTTCAACCACGTGGGTGACGTAGCCGGCCGCATCCACGTCGAGCAGGGCGAACCTGCGGATGCGGTCAGGGTCGATATTGCTCGTGGCCGTCAATTCGTCCCGCGAAAACGCGGCGACCCCGGGTTCGTCGATCTCCGCGAGTGTCCGCAACGCAGACGAGGGATACAGGTTGTCGGAGTTCAGCGCGAGAAATGGGGCCAGTCCGCACCATCGTTCGGCCGCCACGATGGCGTCTGCCGTTCCAAGCGGCTCCCGTTGGACGACGTAGTCGAGATGCACGCGGCGGGGAGGAGCGATGCGCTCGTAATAATGGCTGATCGATGCGTAGTCCGGCGCGACCACCAGCGCGATCTGATCGATGCCTCCGTCGGCAAGCGTGCTCAGCACGTAATCGAGAAAGGGGCGGCCGTGCAGCGGCATCATGGCTTTGGAGCCGTCCTCCGCGGCTCGCGTCTGCTCGGCCGTCAGACGTGCGTTCGGGTCGATCGCGCGCATCCGCGTTCCGAGGCCGCGCGCGAGCACGACCGCGCGTCGCGTCACTCCTCGCTCCAGAGGCGCGGCAGGAACCTGAGGAGCAATACGATGCCGATGATGGCCGCGACGACCCCGATCAGTCCTGCGGCCATGTGGCCGAACAACAGGTGCCCCGACCCGAAGAGCGCGCCGTAAACGAGCGCGAGGCCGGCAAACCAGCACACGAACGCGGCTGAGAGCGGATCGGGCCGCTCGACGGAAGGACACTGCGCCCGAATCGGCTTCCAGCCTGGACCGCCGGGTCGGGCCTTCACGTAGAACGCGCACAGCACAGCGGCGTCGGTGGGACGCGCCCAGAACGCCGCGGCGACCCAGATGACGGTGGTCACGGCAATCGTCGCGAGGAGCGTCACGTGCGAGGGCAGCGCGAAACCGCGGCGATCCAGGACGAAAAAGAGGAAGGCGAGCAGGAACGAGCTCGCCATCGCGGCAATCTCGCACCACGCGTTGATCCGCCACCAGAACCAGCGAAGCAGGTAAATGAGACCCGTGCCCGCGCCGACCGACAGCAGCAGGTTGAAGCTGTCGCGCGCGTTGTCGAGCACGAGCGTGAACAGCGCGGCACACAGCATCAGCACGGCGCTGACGATCCGTCCGACCATGACGTAGTGCCGCTCCGGCTCACCGGCATGAACGAAGCGCCGATAGAAATCGTGCACGAGATACGATGTGCCCCAGTTCAGGTGCGTCGAGATCGTCGAGACGTACGCGGCGAGCAGGCCCGCAATCATCAGCCCGAGCATCCCCTCTGGCAGAAACGTCAGCATCGCGGGATACGCCAGATCGTGCCCGATCAGCCGCGGCTCGACGTTGGGCAGCGCGCGGGAGAGATCCGCCAGCGTTGGAAAGACGATCATCGAACAGAGGGCGACGATGATCCAGGGCCACGGCCGCAGCGCGTAATGCGCGACGTTGAAGAAGAGCGTGCCGGAGAGCGCGTCCCGCTCGGTTCGCGCCGCGAGCATACGCTGCGCGATGTAACTGCCGCCGCCGGGTTCGGCGCCCGGATACCACGTCGCCCACCACTGGACAGCGAGCGGCACCACGAAAATGGGCAGCGCGACGCTCCAGTTGCTCAGATCCGGCACCATCCTGATGACCGACGCGTTCGTCTTGGCAAGGAGTCCGTGCAGGCCTCCCACTTCCGGCCGCTGCAGCGCGTAGTACGCGGCGGCGAACGAACCGGTCATCGCGATGCCGAACTGGATGAAGTCGGTGACGAGCACGCCCCAGAGGCCCGACGTCGCCGCAAACGCGACGTTCAGCACACTGCAGATGACGAGCGTTCGCCCCATCGGCCAGCCGAGCAGCACGTTGGCGATCTTCGCGGCCGCGAGATTCACCGTCGCCATGATGACGATGTTGAAGAACAGCCCGAGATAGATCGCACGAAATCCGCGCACCCACCTGGCCGGCGCGCCGGAGTAGCGCAGCTCGTAGAACTCCAGGTCCGTCAGGACGCCGATCCGCCGCCAGAGCCGCGCGTAGAAGAACACCGTTGTCATGCCGGTGAGCAGAAACGCCCACCAGACCCAGTTCGCCGCCACGCCGCCTTCGCGCACGAGATTCGTCACGAGGTTCGGCGTGTCGGTGCTGAACGTCGTCGCGACCATGGATACGCCGATCAGCCACCAGGGCGCCGCGCGGCCGGAGGTGAAGAACTCGGCCGTGCTGCGTCCGGCCCTCCTCGCCATCCAGAGGGCGGGCAGGAAGGAGAGGACGATCGAGACGAGGACGATGGCCCAGTCGAAGGATGTCAGGCGCACGGTGTGACAAAGGAATTGACGTTATTTCACGATCACGTAAGCCAGGCCCAGTTGCGCGGCGCGCTGGTTCAGCGCAGCCACTTCCTGCGTCATGAACTGCCGGACCTCCGCAGAGAGGGCCTCGAGTTCCTGCTCCTGTTGTTCCAGCACAGTCTTCATCCCGAGGGTGGGCAGGCCTTCGTCTTCGACGGCCCACATCTGGAGCGGCGCCAGCCGCGAATAGAGGCGCGTGCCGCCGCGCATCGCGAGGATGTCGTACACGACCTCCGCCGTCGGGTTGTGCAGCTTGTCTTCGAGCGCATCCGCCTTCTTCATGGCCGCATCCGACGTCTTGATCAGATCCGCGATGTTCTGCTCGGCCTTGCGGGGCTCGAGTGCGGCGGACCGCGCTTTCAACTGGTCATGCACCGAGCGCAGCTGGTTGACGAGATCGGTCAGACGGGAGATGTCGTCGCGCACGCGAAGGCCGAACGCGGCCTGCGCTTGCAAAGCGTCCGGCGGCACGCTGCTGCGGGGATCCGGCACGATCGTCACCGGTGCGGTCAGCGTCTGGCCTGCGGCGGTCAGTTTCACCGTATACGTGCCCGGCGGTACCATCGGGCCTTCTGCCGGATCTCCGGTGTCGATCTTGCCGTTCTTGATCTTGCGCGCGCCCTCGTATCGCAGATCCCAGACGGCGCGCTGTACGCCTGGCCCCTTCGACAGCGCCAGATCCTTGAATTCGTCCGGCATTTCGTTGTCGTCGCTGTAGTCCGGCTCGCGCACGGTGCTGCTCAAGGTCCGGACCGGCTTGTTCTGCGCGTCGACAATTTCGATCCGCACCTCGTTCTTGTCCTCGTCTTTGAGGTAGTAGTAAATCGCCGCTCCGTGCGGACCGTTCGAGAAGCTGCCCATGCGGCCGCCGTAGCTCCCCGACCCGATGCGCCACCGAATCGTGTCGGCCGGTGGAAACAGATACGCGCCTTTGGCCGCTATCTGTGGCGTGAACGCGCGCAGGGGTTCGAGGTCGTCGAGGATCCACAGCGAACGGCCATGCGTCGCGAGCACGAGATCGTTGTCTTTCACGAGCAGGTCGTGGACGGCCACGGTCGGCAGGTTCAATTGCAGCGGCTGCCAGGTCTGGCCGTCATCCGTCGAGAACATGACGCCGCGCTCGGTGCCGAGATACAGCTGGCCGCGCTTCTTCGGGTCTTCTTTCACCGAGTGCAGGTAGACGTCCTGCGCGAGGGGTGCGTCGAGACGCTTCCAGGTTTTCCCGAGATCGCTCGTCTTATAGAGATACGGTTTCGTGTTGTCCAGCCGGTGCGCATCCACCGTGACGTAGGCCGTGTTCGCATCGAAGGGCGACGGTTCGATCATGCTGACCGTCGCCCACTCCGGGAAGCCGGGCATCGCCGCCGTCACGTTCTTCCAATTCTTGCCGTCGTCTGTCGTCACGTGTACGAGACCGTCGTCGCTGCCCGCCCAGATGAGGCCTTTCTGTTTCGGCGATTCCGCGATGACGAAGACGGTGTCGTAGGTCTCGACGCCGGTGTTGTCGCCCGTGATCGGCCCGCCTGCCCACTTCTGTTTCGACTTGTCGTTGCGCGTGAGATCCGGGCTGATCACCTCCCAGTTCTGTCCGCCGTCGCGCGTGCGGAAGATGACCTGCGCGCCGTGGTAGATGACCTTGGGATCGTGCGGCGAGCCGGCAATCGGCGCCGTCCACTGGAAGCGGTACTTCATGTCCTCGCCGCCATGACCGGATGGGTTCTCCGGCCATGCGCTGACGTTTCGCGACGTGCGGGTGCGGTAGTCGTATCGCGTGATGATGCCGAGGTACTCGCCGGCATAGACGATGTTGGGATCGGTGGGGTCGGAGACGACCCAGCCGGCCTCGCCGCCGCCGACGTCGTGCCAGTCGGCGAGTGGGATGTTGCCCGACGTCGTCTGGCTCGGGCCCTGCGCCGTGCCGAGATCCTGCATCGCGCCCGCGACCCAGTACGGCTGCCGCGTGTCGGCCGACACGTGGTAGAACTGGGAAATGGGCAGCGGGGGCGTGAACCACGTCTCGCCGCCGTCGCGGCTGATGTGCACGCCTCCATCGTTCGACGCGATCATGCGTTTGGGATTCCGCGGATCGATCCAGAGGTCGTGGTTATCGCCGTGAGGAAGTCCCTTGACGTACTGAATCGTCTTCCCGCCGTCGATTGTGTGCAGCATCGGCACCTGCGGGAACCAGACGTCGTTCTCGTTCGCAGGATTGACGGTGATCGTCGTGTAGTACCAGGCGCGCTGACGCAGCGCTCGCGACGGGTTCACGAGCTCCCAGGTGTCGCCGCCGTCGTCCGACCGGAACAGTCCTCCTTTGTCGGCTTCGATCAGCGCATAGACGCGGTCGCTGTCCGACGGCGCGACGGCTACGCCCACCTTGCCCCAGATCCCGTCGGGCAGGCCATGGCCCGTGAGCGCTTTCCACGTGTCGCCGCCGTCGCGCGAAACGTAGAGGCCGCTCCCCGGGCCGCCGCTCTGCAGGTCCCACGGATATCGCCGCGCCTGCCAGAAGCCTGCGAAGAGCGTGTTGGGGTTCGACGGATCCATGGCGACATCCGAGGCGCCCGTGTCCGCATCCTTCTTCAGGACCTGCTGCCACGTCCTGCCGCCGTCGCGGGTGCGATACACCCCGCGCTCAGGGTTTGGTCCGAACGCGTGCCCGAGCACTGCGGCAAACGCGATATCCGGATTGGTCGGATGGACGACCATCGTGCCGATCTGACCCACCTGCGTCCAGACGTGCGTCCATGTTTTCCCGCCGTCGACGGATTTGTAGATGCCGTTACCGTCCGCGACGTTGCCGCGGATATTCGCCTCGCCGGAGCCGACGTAAACGACGTTGGGATCGCCTGGCGCGACGGCAATCGATCCGATCGACGAGATCGGCTGATCGTCGAAGATGGATTGCCATTTGGTGCCCCCGTCGCTGCTCATCCAGACGCCACCGGACGCGGTAGCGGCGTAGTAGATCAGCGGGTTGCCGGGAACGCCGACCGCGCGTGAGACGCGCCCGCCGGCCGCGGGTCCGATGTTGCGATATTTGAGAGCTTTGAACTCTTTCGGGCTGTCGGCCGAAGGCTTCGACGCGTCCTGGGCGACGACCCCGGACACCATGGCGCAGACGAACGCAAGGACAAGGATGACACGCTGAACACGCATGCGCGGGAGTGTACTTCAGTCTTATCCCGCTCGCAGCGCGTTGGCAGCGATGCCGATCGTGATGGTGGACACGGTCGACGTGTGTCGGTACGATCACCGCCATGTCCGTGTTCGTCGGCACCTCGGGATACAACTATCCGGAATGGCGCGGCACGTTCTATCCGGAGAAGTTTCCCGCCAGGAAAATGCTGCCGTATTATGCCGAGCGGTTCAACAGCGTCGAAGTCAACTACACCTTCTACCGGATACCGACGGCAGCGCTGCTCGAGGGCTGGTCACGCCAGACGCCGGAGCGATTTGCCTTCACCTTGAAGGCCCCCAGGCGCATTACGCACGACGCCAGGCTTCGTCACTGTGAGGACCTGACGCGGAGCTTCTGCAGCACGGCGCAGGCGTTGGACTCGAAACTCGGCGTACTCCTGTTTCAGCTTCCACCGACGTTCAAGCGCGACGATTCGACGCTGGCGGAATTCCTGAATCTGCTGCCCAACGGCACGCGGGCGGCATTCGAGTTTCGTCACCCGTCGTGGCACGACGACGCCGTGTTCGAAGCGCTTCGCAGCCGCGGTGTCGCCTTATGTGTGGCCGACAGCGAGAAGATGAGCACGCCCCTGGTGACGACCGCGAGCTACACGTATTTTCGTCTCAGGGACGAAGGGTATGACGAGGCGGCCATTCGTCGATGGGCGGACACCGTCCGTGAGCAGTCCGGCGACCGCGATGCGTTCGTCTATTTCAAGCACGAAGAACAGGGCAAAGGCCCAGCCTTCGCCAGAACATTCATCGACGCGGTGAACGGTTGATGACACCCGTCATTCAACGTTGACGGCGAAGTCCACGATCGCGCGCTCCGCCCAATATCCGTCGTCTCCCGCGCCGTCTGGTGGACTCAGAAACCCGCAGTGCCCGCCGTGTTCGGTGACGAGCAACCTGATGTTCGGATTCGAGGTCAACGCGGGGTCGGCGAAGGGCTCGATCGGCACGAACGGGTCGTCCTTTGCGGTGATGATGAGCGTGGGCACTCGCACACGAGAGGCGACCCTGAGGGCTGACGCGCGGAAGTAATACTCTTCCGCGCTCGCAAAGCCGAAATGCGGGGCCGTGTAGGCTGCATCGAATGCGCGGACGCTGTGAATCAGCGGTAGCCGCGACAGATCGAAGCCTTGCGGGAAACAGGCGTCCTTGCGCCGCATGCGTGCCTTGAGGTTGCGTACGAAATTCCACTGATAGATGACGTTCGACCGCCGCTCCAGCGCGCGGACGCACGCTTCCAGGTCGAGGACCGGCGACACCGCGCAGACCCCCTTCAGCGACGGCAGCGTCTGCGGCGTGTGCTCGCCTGCGAGTTTCAGCGCGAGGTTCCCGCCGAGCGAATACCCGCCGACGACGACACGGGTCAGCCCGTCACAGGCGAGCGCGCGCATCACGAACACGGCGTCTTCCGTCAGGCCTGAGTGGTACAACCCGGGGCCCAGGTGCTCGGTTCCGCCGCAATTGCGCTGATTCAGGAGGACGACGTTGAGCCCCGCCGCGAGTCCCTTGTGCGCCAGGCCCCTCATGTAGTGCGCCGTGCTCGAACCCTCGAGCCCGTGCAGCGCGAGCAGCGTGGTTCGCGACGCCCGTTCGGCCTGCCAGTAGCAGTGCGCCAGCACCTGCGTGTCGGAGGTGACCTGAAACAGGCGCTCCTCGGGATCGGGGAGCTGCAGGTGCCGCGGCGCGGCCCAGCAGTAAATCGTCATCCAGTGCCCGGACCGAAATCCGCGGCGGGGTATGTACGAGTCGATCACGTCAGCGAAGGTGGTAGATGTGGAGCGAGCCCGCGCGATGCGCCTCGACGAGCGGCAGCGGCCGATCGATCACGAGATAGTCGAGTCCGTACGTCTGCGCCAGCGCCCGAGCGCCATCGACCGTGTCCCACGGGTGCTCGGCCAGCGCACGCTCGCGGTCGGAGACGCGCATCGCAATTCGCCGATCGTACATCGCAATGGCCGTGTCCTTGATTTCTTCCAGAAAGACGTCCCGCTGGCCCGCCGCGCGCACGCTCGACCCATATCGTGCGGCGTGCATCGGGTCGGCCAGCCAGTTGGACGACGCGGGCGTCGACTGCGCCCACGTCATCGCATCCCGCCAATCGTCGTTCGCGATGTGGATGGCGAAGAGCGCACGGTCGTGAAACGGACCGGACATGGAATATCCCCCCCGCGCGGTCGAGAGCACCAGAAGGAGTCCCGCTAACGCGCGGGCCCGCACCGGCGAGGCGTGGAATTCCGCCATCGCCCAGACGAGATAGATCGTGGCGAGGAAATCCAGCACCCAGAACAGACGGCCGACCTGCAGTTGCACGGCCAGCGCGACCCGCGCGGCGTCGAAGGGCAGCCACGCGAAGAAGATGAGCACGAGGGCGACGGCACCGCCGACCAGCGCCGACTCTCCCTCGAAGAGCCGTCCCGAGGATCGCCTCATCCTCCAGCACGCGAGGATCACGGCGATCGGAATCAGGTTCGTGATCCAGGCGTCGGCCGGCCAGCCAAGCGGGAACAGGTAATCCTTTTCGGCGATGACGGCCATCCAGGGCGGATCCATCCGGACGAAGCGGTTCGCGAGCGGTCCGAAACCGGTGACGACTGCCGCCAGTCCGATCATGGCGGCTGCGATCACGCAGATCGTCCTCCAGGACAGACGCTGGCGCACGAGTGTCGCGGATCCAATCAGAAGCATGAACCACAACGCCGTCGTCGAATGGATAGCCGCCGCGGCAATGAGGAGGACGATGCACCAGAGGTGTCGCCGCTCGATCCAGCAGGCGAGCGCCCACACCGACACAGCAAACGCAAGCTCGCGCGGGTGGAAGTAGCCCTCGAGGGTGTTCGCGCCCGTCTTGGCGATCGCGTGCCGAAGCGTGAGCGCGGCAGCCAGCGCGACCACGGTCCACCGCTCAGAGAAGAAATGCCGTCCCAGGCGCGCGGCGCCGGCGAGCAGCAGGCACAGCGTGGCAAGGTACGCCGCAAGGAACAAGACGGGCAGCGAAAGTCTGGTGATGCGAACCACGCCCGCAATCGCCTCGTCCACGACCGTGAGCCGCGCCTGGGAGTCGATGAGCGGCGCATCCGCGGGAAACAGCGTCGGGTCCAGATGGCGCAGCACCGCCGGGATGTAGAACGCCTGATCCGACGCCGCGTAGCGATATCCGGCGCTGTTGGCGGTCGCGAGCAGAACGAACGCGAGAGCGATCAGCACGCGCCTCGCGAAGCGCGCGATCATTCGTCAGCGGTCGGACCGTAGATGGCCGGCAGCGGCACGTCGCGAAGGCGCAAATAGACCGTCAGTTGCCCGCGGTGATGGATCAGATGGCTGAGCACGAAGCCGCGGAGGACGGCAGACTTCGGCATCGTGAAGATTTGATACGTGCCCTGCTTCAATGTCCACGGCGCCGCGAGCGACGCGTCGGTCTGCTCAGCGAGACGTGCGCGCGCGGCAGCAACGTTCCCGTCGAACCGCTGCAGCAGCTCCGCGGCAGATTTCGGTACGGCCGGACGCACCGCGTCGCCGGCAGCAGCGGCATCGAACTCAGACGTTTCGCAGGCGATCTGCGCCCAATGCGGGATGTTGGCGACGTGTGCGGCCAGCTCGCCGAGCGTGCGGGACCTCGGGTGCGGTGCCCAGCCGAAATCAGCGGCCGGCAGGCGCTCGAACAGGCGGCGCGTGGTTCCCATCTCGTGATCGAATTCGGGCAGGAGGGTGTCCTTGATACCCACGCGATGAGTATATGCGCGAGGCGCGAAGCGCGAGTTTAGTTGCTGAATCCTGCGGCGCGCCAGAGCGCCGCGGTGTCATACAGGCGGCCGGCGGCTGAGACCATGGCCACCTTCCGCAAATCTGAAATCCGGTCGAGCGGGTTGCCGTCGACGACGATGAGGTCGGCGCGCAAGCCGGGAGCGATTGTGCCGGTGTCGTGCTGCAACCCCGTCACGCGCGCGGGGACGGCGGTTGCGGCGCGGATCGCGTCGATCGGCGGCAGTCCGGCCTGGACATACAGTTCGATCTCGCGCTGCACGCTCGCGCCCGGCACTCCCTTGTCCGTGCCGGCGACGAACGGGACGGCCGCATCGTAAAGCCCCTTGACGATCGCCAGTTGCCGCTCGAGGCGTGCGTGCGCCTGCTCCGGGGTCACCGACCCGCCGCTGGCGCCTTCGAGCAGGCGTCGGAGCGGCGGCGGCACGCGGGTGATGCCGGGTTGGAAGCTTTCAATCGGGGTCTGCGCGCTGCGACCGAGCAGCTCGTTCCACGAGAGCGTGGGATCCAGCACCGTTCCGTGCTCTTTCAGCATCGACACGGTCGCGGCGAATTGCGGCGTGCCCGGCGTGTCACGTACGACGAGATGCGCGACCTGGTCGATGCCCATCTCGACGACATCGCGCAGCGTGAGGCCGTTCGGGATGTGGCCCGTCACCTTCATCCCCTGGGTGTGCGCCGCATCGATGATTGCCTTCGTCGTCGGTCGATCGAGCAGGTTGTACAGCTTGATCTCGTTGAACGAGTTCTCGCGATAGGTTCGCACGGCCGCGCGCCCTTCGTCGGGCGTTGCCGCGGTCACGCTCCCGAACGCGTTCGGGCCGGGACCATCGATCAAACCCGCCGTGAGCAGGCGCGGTCCGACGGCGTGGAGTGGCCCGCGCTGGCCCCAGGCATCCCGAAGCGCGAGCAGCATGCCCGTGTAGCCGCCCATGTCGCGGATGGTGGTCACGCCTTCCGCCAGGTAGGCGGGTCCCCATTCCCGCTGGCCCACGTGCGCGTGCATGTCCCAGAGCCCCGGCAGGACGGACTTGCCGCTGACATCCACGACGGGGATTCCCGGCAGGATCCGGACGTTCGCGCGCGCGCCGGCCGCCAGAATCCGCCCGTGCCGCACCACCACCGTCGCGTCTTCAATCGGGGCGGCGCCCGTGCCGTCGATCAGGCGGCCACCCACGAGCGCGAAAGTGTCCTGACGGACCGGCGGAGGGTGAGTGGTCGAATCGTCAGTCGTGAGATCTGACATGGCGGCGAGCGCCGCGAATATCGGCGCCCACTGCGAACCGACCTGCGAAGGCATGTCACCGTCGATGCCCTCGAACGGAAGGACGCCCGCTGTCGTGGTGAGTGATTTGAGCCGTAAATTGCTGCGATCGAGCCAGACGTGTTCGCGCCCCCAGATGACGCCCTCGACCACGAAATGCCGGAGCGATACCGCGATACCGCTCGCGGTCGGGCTGATCGGGAGTTCGCTGATGTGAATCGGATCCCCCGACGGAAGCGCGGCGATCGTGGCCGGCTTACCGTGCGTCAACCAATACCGGATTAGCATCTCCTGCACGGCGAGCGGCGCCATGCCGTCGATGGGAAACGCCGGACGCGCATCCGCAATCGAGTCGACCGATGAATCGACCGGGAAATAGCGATAGCTCTTGCCCTGAACCCTGTACGAAACAGGAGAGAAGTCGTCGCGGTACGTCAGCGTCGCCTCGAGCGCGACCGTGAGCCCGCGGTCCTTGTATTCGAAATGCGAGGTGAGGGTGGACGTCGATCCCGAGCGCTCGACGGTGGAGCGCTCAGTCCCGATCTCGTGCCCGAGCAGAAAGAGACGCAGAGTTCGAGGCGTCTCGTTCTGCCCGGCCGTGAATGCCGACTGCTGAACGCCGATTGCCGAAAGCCCGCACAGGACGACGAACGTGACGGCTTTCCGCATGCGGCATCCGAGCATCTGCCACTGATGCCGCTTATTTGTCGAGCGAATCAGCTTCGATCGACACCGACTTCTCGCCGATGACCTTGCCGTCGACCGTAATCGTGACGAGATACGCGCCAGGCGGCATCGCGGGTCCCAATCCGCCGCGCCCACGACCGCCCCCGCCTCCTGCTGGCGCGGCCGCCGGCGGCTGCGGTGCGCCAGGCTGCTGCGCTCCGCGGCCCTGCGCCGTCTGCGCGGGACGATCCTCGCGCCCGCGTCCCTGCTGACCGGCGGCCGGCGGGTTGGCCGGCGGGTTCGCGGCAGGCGGCTGAACCGCCGGTGCCGTTGCCGCCGCCGGTGCGCCTTGCGGCTGCGCCGCCGGTGCGCCTTGCGGCTGCGCCGCGGGTGCACCGCCGCGTCCGCCGCGGCCGCGGCCTTGCGGGGTCGCGCGGAGATCCCAGTTCACGCGATTCACGCCCGCCCCCTTCGTCCCCTCGAGCGTGCGAATCTCGTTGCCGGCCATGTCGCTGATCGTGATCTTCACGTCGTTGGCGGCGCTCTTCAGCCAATAGCTGATGTTCGCGCCCGGCGCCGGGTTTTCGCCGCGGAAGTGTTTGGCGCCGCCGACTTCCACCTGCGCCTGGATGTCGTTGGCCCACGCCGTCGCGGGACGAATGTCGAACAGATACCCGCCGTTCGCGTTGGTCATCACCCGATCGCTCATCTGCTCGAGCGGCGAGATGTCGTCCACGATCCAGATGCTGCGTCCGTGCGTGCCCGCGATCAGGTCGTGCTCGCGGGGCTGAATGACGAGATCATCGATGCGCACCGTCGGCAGCCCCGTCATGAACGGCTTCCACGACTTCCCGCCGTCCATCGAGATGTAGAGCGCGTACTCCGATCCGAGGAAGAGCAGATTCCGGTTCACCGGATCCTCGGTGATCACGTTCAGGTTGCCCTCCGGGAGATTGGCGACGAGCGATTGCCAGGTCTGCCCGAAGTCGTGCGTGACGAACAGGTACGGCTTGTGATCGTCCCGGCGGTGATTGTCGAAGGTGACGTAGGCGGTGCCGGCCTCGAAATGCGAGGCCTCGACGCGCGAGACGTGCGTCTCGTCCGGCACTCCGGGTACTTTGCTGACCACGTTGGTCCAGGTCGCGGCGCCGTCACGGCTCACCTGCAGATTGCCGTCGTTGGTGCCGACCCAGACGACACCTTTCGCGACCGGCGACTCGCTGATTGTCACGATGTTGCTGTACGCCGCGGCGCCATCGTGCTTCGAGGCCATCGGGGCGCTGCCCTGGACACCCATGATCGGGCGATCGTTCCGCCCGACCTTGCGCGTGAGGTCCTGCGTCATCGTCCACGTGCTGCCGCGGTCGATCGACTTGAAGAGGCGATCGCCTCCGAGATAAATCGTGGACGGGTCGTGGGGCGAGATGATGAACGGCGTGTTCCAGTAGAACCGGAAATCGGTGCCCTGCGGCGGAGCGGGCACCACGTTGCCCCGCGCAGAAGTCGGACCGAAGCCGAACTGCGCAAGCAGTTCCGGCGGGATGTTCTCGGTTCCGGGCGGCGGTTGAGTGCCCCGGCCCTGCGGCGCGGGCGGACGCGGACGGATGCTCTGCGTGCGGCCCGTCTTCAGGTCGAGACGATTGGTGTTGCCGTCCTGCGACTCCGAATACATGATCGACCAGTCGCTCGGGTCCTGCGCGGTATAGAAGCCGTCACCGCCGCCGACACGATACCAGTCCGAGTTGAGGATACCCTGCGGCCGCCGCGTCATGTTCGGTCCGCACCAGCTCCCGTTGTCCTGCAGGCCGCCACAGACGTAGTACGGCTTGCGCATGTCGTAGCTGACCTTGTAGAACTGGCCGACGTTCATCGTGTTGATGTATTCCCACGTCTCGGTCTGGTCCCACGTGACGTCGAGGCCGCCGTCGTTGCCGACGAGCAGGTGATCGTGGTTGTGCGGGTCGACCCAGATCGCATGGTGATCGCTGTGCGCGAGCCCCTGCACCTGCTTCCAGTGCTGGCCGCCGTCGGTCGTCTTGAAAAACGGCGCGCCGCCCTGGTACGCGATATCCGGGTTGGTCGGGTCCACGCGGATCTGGCTGTAATACATCGGCCGATCCATGCAGTTCGACAGAAACCGCCATGTCTTCCCGGAATCGTCCGAGCGCCAGATGCCCGACTTGTCCGGGGTGGGCTTGGCGAACTGCTGCGGAAGGTTGCCCCGTTGTGGCTGTCCGCAGTCCGGCTGCGGTTCGCCGCCGCCGAACCCCCCACGCTGAGCCTCTTCCGGCGTCTGCAAGGTCCCGTTGTCGTTCACCCCGGCGCCCGTGCCGCCGCTCGGACCCACTTCGATCGACGCGTAGAGCGTCTGCGGACGCGAGCGCGCGATGTCGAGGCCGATCCGGCCGATGATCGGATTGGTCGGCAGGCCGTTGCCCGTCAGCTTCGTCCAGGTCTTGCCCGCATCAGTCGTTTTCCAGATGCCGCTGCCAGGGCCTCCGCCATTGAATCCCCACGGCACCCGGCGCCGCTGATAGGAGGCCGCGTAGAGGATGTTCGGGTTGACCGGATCCATCACCACGTCCGTGAAGCCGGTGTCGTTGTCGATGAACTTCGTGTTGTTCCACGTCTTCCCGCCGTCGGTCGACTTGTAGAGCCCGCGTTCCGCGTTGGGCCCGAACAGATGGCCGATCGCCGCGACGTAAACAATGTTCGGGTCCTTCGGATGGACGACGATTCGGGCGATGCTCTGGGTTTCTTTCAGACCGACGTACTCGAAATTTTTCCCGCCATCGGTCGACTTGTAAACGCCGGCGCCGAACGACGCGCTCTGCCGGTTGTTCGGCTCGCCGGTCCCGACGTAAATCACGTCCGGATTGGATGGCGCAATGGCGATGTCGCCGATGGACGAGACCGGGTACTTCTCGAAAATCGACGTCCACGTCGTCCCGTTGTTCGTACTCTTCCAGACGCCGCCGGTCGCAAACCCGAGATAAATGATGGATGGATTGCTTTCGACGACCGCGATGTCGTCGAGCCGGCCGCCGATGTTGGCGGGACCGATCGCGCGCCACACGAAATTTTCGAGCAGCGGGTCGTCTGATTGATTGATGAAGGGCCCGGTGCGGGGAGCGGGCTGCTGGAAGCCCTGCGCGTCGAGGCCGTGCGCGCCGAGGAACGCACAAAGGCCTGCGGCGGCCAGACCGGCGCCAAGACGCAGACTGACAGTTCGTCGCATGATTTCGCCATCCTCCTTGGAGAGCGGATCGAGACGTAGGAGTCTACGACGAACTGGGTGGGAGTGTTACAAAACCGCCGTCAGAAATCATTTTCCGAAGGAGACCTTCGGCACACCCTGCGCGTCCTTTGGCGCCTCGAAATACGGGTACTGCTTGAAACCAAACATCTTCGCGGTGACGTTGCCGGGGAAGCGGCGGGTCGCGGCGTTGTAGTCCTGCACGCGCTGGTTGTAGCGCATGCGTTCGACAGCGATCCGGTTCTCGGTGCCGGAGAGCTCGTCCATGAGCCGGTTGAACTGCTCGTTGGCTTTGAGCTGCGGGTAATTTTCGACGACGGCGAGCAACCGGCCGAGCGCTGCGGTCTGCTGGTTCGCGGCCGCGATCGTTTCCTCCGGTGATTTCGCCGCGAGCAGTTTCGAGCGGGAATCGGCGATGTCCTTGTACACGGCTTCCTCGTGCTGCGCGTACCCCTTCACCGTCTCCACGAGATTCGGGATCAGGTCGTTCCGCCGCTGCAGTTCGTTCTGAACTTGCGCCCACTGCGACTTGATCGCCTCTTCCTGGGTCGTGAACTTGTTGTAGGAACAGCCGCTGACGCTCGTGAACACGAGCGCGAGCACCGCGAGCTGAACCGTCAGTCGAATCGTCTTGGGCATGAACGCTCCGGGCACTACTTTACCAATTCACCAACTCACCCATTCACCAATTCACCAGCTCCCCGAGGCGCCCCCGCCCCCCCAACCCGCCCGCCCCCAAACCCCC
>Ga0310810_10002055_pt1 | contig 21416 bp, 18 predicted proteins | sample NCmetagenome_FD_207641 | JGI IMG/M metagenome (GOLD analysis project Ga0310810, IMG submission 207641) | Soil microbial communities from experimental microcosm in Duke University, North Carolina, United States - NC | ecosystem: Engineered > Artificial ecosystem > Soil microcosm > Unclassified ...
GGTCCCGGTCAGCCTCCCGGACAATCCGCCGAAGCAGGCCGAGGTCACGCCGGCGGCACGCGAACATACCCGCATTCTCGCGGCCTATGGCGGCGCCTACCAGGACCCGCGGCTCGAAGGTTTGATCACCCAGACGGTCGACAAGCTGGTCGCGGCGTCCGAGCGGCCGAGCCTGAAGTACAAGGTCACCATCCTCAACTCGCCGGCGATCAACGCGTTCGCGCTGCCGAACGGCCAGCTCTACGTCACGCGCGGCCTGCTCGCACTCGCGAACGATACCTCCGAGTTGGCTTCCGTGCTCAGCCACGAAATGGCGCACGTGATCGCGCGCCACGCGGCGATCCGCGAGGACCAGGCGAAGCAGGCGCGGCTGGTGACCGACACCAACACCGACCTGCTCAACAATCCGGAGATGGGCGCGATGGCGCTCGCGCGCTCCAAGATCAAGCTGGCGAGCTTTTCGCGCCAGCAGGAGCTGGAGGCGGACGGCGTCGGCGTCGGGATTTCGCAGCGCGCCGGCTTCGATCCGTACGGCGCGGTGCGCTTCCTCACCGCGATGGGCCGCAACGCCGAGCTGCGCGCCCCCGCCAGCAACGGCATGGATACGCGTTTCCTCGACTTCCTCTCCTCGCACCCCGGCACGCCCGACCGGCTGAAGATCGTGCGCGCCAATGCGCGTCAGTACACGGCGCCGGGCGACGTGCCGCGCGACAAGCAGAGTTATCTCGGCTCGATCGACGGCCTGCCTTACGGCGAGGACCCGAGCGAGGGCTATGTGCGCGGGCGGCGCTTCCTGCATCCGCGGCTCGCGTTCACCTTCACGGCGCCCGACCGCTTCACGCTCGAGAACACCGCGCAGGCGGTGCTCGGCGTGCGCGACAACGGCAATCTCGCGCTGCGCATGGACGTGGTGCGCGTTCCCTCCGAACAGACGCTGTCGCAATATCTCGGCTCGGGCTGGATCGAGAATGTCGACGAGAAGTCGATCGAGGCTTTCGACATCAACGGCCTGCCCGCCGCGACCGCGATCGCCAAGGGCGACCAGTGGACGTTCCGCCTCTATGCAATCGCGTTCCACGGCGATGTCTACCGTTTCATCTTCGCCGCAAAGCAGCTGACCGCGGAGGCGGACCGTGCCTTCCGCTATTCGGTCTCGACGTTCCGGCGCATGACCCAGACCGAGATCGACTCGGCAAAGCCGCTGCGGCTGCGCGTCGTCACGGTGACGCCGGGCGACACCGCCGAGCGCATGGCTACCCGCATGCCGCTGGTCGACCGCCCGCTCGAGCGCTTCCTGATCCTCAACGGGCTGAACCACGGCGATACGCTGAACGCGGGCGAGAAGGTGAAGGTTGTGACGGAGTGAGGTGCTCGCCTTAACTCGCGGGTAACCAGATGCTCCATCAACTTCTCGCGCGCCGGGCGCGGATCAATTGACTCTCCGTTCGCACGCGATCTCTACTCTGCGTCACTCTCGTCTGCCTTCGCGGTCTGTCCACCCGTCATGTGATGACGGCCTGCTGGAGTATTCAGATGGCGTCAGACATCTTTGCCAAGCTCGGGGACATCAAGGGCGAGTCCACCGACGACAAGCACAAGGACGAAATCGAAGTCCTCTCGTTCTCGTGGGGCGTCAACAATCCGGCGACCATCGGCGGCGCTGGCGGCGGCGCCGGCGCCGGCAGGGCCACGTTCCACGATCTTTCATTCTCGCACACCATCGACAAGGCGTCGCCGATGCTCCTGAAGGCCTGCGCGACGGGCGTGCACTTGAAGGATGCGACCATCACGCACCGCAAGGCCGGCAAGGGACAGCAGGAGTACCTCATCATCAAGATGAACGACGTGATCGTCACCAGCGTGTCGCTTGGCGACTCCAATGGCAGCGCCGGCTCCGAGAATGTCAGCATCGCGTTTGCCAAGGTTGATCTCGAATACAAGCCGCAGCTGCCTAACGGCCAGCTCGATGCGGGAATTCATTTCAAGTACGACATCAAGGGGCAGAAAGAGGGCTAGGCTTCGGGTGTGACGTGAGCAGCCCACACGAGCTGCCCGCGGAAGCGCCGGAGTCAACGCGCGAGCTGACGCTCGAGGAAGCCGTCACGGTCGCGATCCTGCTGCAGAAGAACGAGCAATACGCCGCAGCGGAGGAGGTTTACCGCCGCGTGCTCGAGGCAGCGCCCGATCATCCACGCGCATTGCACTATGCCGGTTTGCTGGCGCATCAGCAGGCGCGCAACGACGATGCCCTTTCGCTGATCGAGCGAAGCCTCGCGCTTCAGCCCGATGAGGCCGACTGGCACAGCAATCTTGGCATCGTGCTGCAGTCCGCCGGAAATCTCGGCGCAGCGATCACGGCGTACCGGCGATCCATCGTGCTCGATCCGGGTCATGCCAACGCCCACAGCAATCTCGGCGTGCTGCTGCGCGCGACTGGAGAGACCGCACAGGCGGAGGCTGCCTATCGCTCCGCGATCCGCCTCGACCCTGCACACATCGATGCCTGGACCAACCTCGGCATCCTGCTCAATGCGCAAAAGCGCACGCAGGAAGCGGCCGCCTGCTACTCGAAGGTCATCACGCTGCGTCCGAAGCACCGCGATGCGCGCAAGCTGCTCGCGCTGGCGCATTGCACGCTCGGCGAAATCACCGAGGCGGTGCGCATCTTCGAGGAATGGCTCGCCGAAGAACCGGGCGACCCGGTCGCACGCCACATGCTGGCGGCCTGTACCGGGCTGGACGTCCCGGAGCGCGCGTCGAACGGATACGTTGAGGCAACCTTCGACAGCTTCGCGGCAAGCTTCGAATCCAAACTCGCGAAGCTGTCCTACCGCGCGCCGATGCTGATCGCCGCCATGCTGGAGGAGTGCGGCGTTGGACCTGCGCATCGTCTCGATGCGCTGGACGCCGGATGCGGAACAGGACTGTGCGGTGCGCTCATCGCCCCGTTTGCGCGCAGGCTCGTGGGCGTCGATCTCTCCGAAGGAATGCTCAGGCAGGCAGCGGAGAAGAACATCTATCATGCGCTGATAAGAGCTGAGCTGACGGAGTATCTGCGCGATCAGCGCGAATCCTTCGACCTGATCGTATCGGCGGACACGCTCGTCTATTTCGGCGATCTTGCGGGCGCGATCGACGCCGCCGCGGGAGCCCTGCGTCCCGATGGGCTGTTCGTTTTCACGCTCGAACACGCGACCGGCGAGACCGAGTACCGGCTGGAACGCCACGGCCGTTACAGCCACGCCCAGAGCTACGTCGCGCACCTGTTGGCAGCGGCCGGATTGCAGCCGAAAATCGCCGACGCCGAGTTGCGCATGGAGGCGGGCGTGCCGGTCGCCGGCCTCGTGGTGTGTGCGCGGAGGTGCGCCGCACCGTAAGGGGCCAAAACAAAAAGGCCCGGTCTCGCGACCGGGCCTTCCGTAACTCTTGTCTGAAGCGCGGGCTTACGCCGCCTCGTCGGCGACCTCTTCGTCAGCCGCCTCGTCGGCAGGCTTCGGACCGCGGCGAGGGCCCTTGGCGAGCGCCGCCTCGATCTCCTTGATCGCCTCGGTCTCGGTGCAGCGCTGTACCGCCGAAATCTCTCGGCTGAGCCGGTCGAGGGCTGCTTCGTAAAGCTGGCGCTCCGAGTAGCTCTGCTCCGGCTGCGTCTCGGAGCGGAACAGGTCGCGCACGACCTCCGCGATCGCGACGATGTCGCCCGAGTTGATCTTGGCTTCGTATTCCTGGGCGCGGCGCGACCACATGGTGCGCTTGATGCGCGCACGGCCCTTGAGCGTCTCGAGCGCGCGCTTGACGAGCGAGCCCTCGGCGAGCTTGCGCATCCCGACGGTCGCGATCTTGCTGACCGGAACGCGCAGCGTCATCTTGTCCTTGATGAAATTGATGACGAACAGCTCAAGCTTGTAGCCCGCCACCTCCTGCTCCTCGATCGCCATGATCTGGCCGACGCCGTGAGCGGGATAGACGATGTATTCGTTGACCTTGAACCCATGACGCTGGGTCGCCTTCGCGACAGGGCGCTCCACCACCGTCATGACGGGGCGCTCGGTGCGGGCGGCGGCGGGACGGGCGGCAGTCTTCTTGGAAGTCATACTTCGGGATGCTCCTTGTCGGTTCGCCTTGCGAACCGGCTTGTGTTTGGGGCCGCGCGCGGCACGAGATGACGAAACCCGCCGGTTTGAGCCGGCAGAGGCCTTTTTGGTGTTACTCTTCTTCAAACGACGCGTTTTCTCAGCCACTGCTTTCGCGTGGAACTCACGCTCCCTGACCCCGTTTCCCGATTAGTTCCCGAAAAAATAAGCTCCCCACGGGGAGCGGCTTCGGGTTATTGCTCATTGTGTCGTTAATATATCACATTTCCCGCGAAAATCAATGCCTTGGAGCAATGCAAACGGGCAAAACCGCCCTGTTCAGGCGGCATTTTTGCTGAAATCGTTAATGCCGGAACTTGTGGTTGCTAGAGCCCTCTTTGCTCCCGGTGGAGTGCGAGTTGGGCTCTAGTTTCTTGTTTGAGCATGATCTTTTCCCGAAAACCGGTTCCCACTTTTCGGGATCATGCTCTAGTCGCCTTCGCCCGGCTCAGGGTCGAAATATTGCATCTTGCCGGGCTTGCCCTCCCATTCCTTGTGGTCGGCGGGAGGCTCGCGTTTCACTGTGATGTTCGGCCAGGTCTTTGAATATTCGGCGTTGATCTTGAGGAACTCCTCGAGCCCCGGCTCGGTGTCGGGCTTGATCGCCTCGACCGGGCACTCCGGCTCGCACACGCCGCAATCGATGCATTCGTCGGGATGGATCACGAGCATGTTCTTGCCCTCGTAGAAGCAATCGACGGGGCACACGGAGACGCAATCCATCAGCTTGCATTTGATGCAGCTGTCGTTGACGACGTAGGTCATTCTCACTCCGGCCGGAAACGCGAGGATTTGCTAGCGCAATGACCTAGGCCACGCAAGGCTCGCGCATGATGCGGAAAAGTGGGCACCGGTTTTCCGAAAACATCATGCGCCGACAAAAGGCCTAATCGCGGCCAAGGAGGCGATCGATCGCGCGCCGCTCCTGCTTGGTCGGGCGCCCCGCGCCGGGGTCGCGCGCCGCGACGGCGGGCTCCGCACCGGGTGATCTGGGTGCACTGAGATCCTCGAACAAGATGCGCGCCGCGTCCGCGTCGCCGCGCCGCTCGGCAAAGCCGGTGACCTTGAGCACGCGCACGGCGCGATCGAGCGCGATGGTCACGACATTGCCTGCGCGCACCGGCTGGCTTGCCGCATCAACACGCGCGCCGTTGAGCCGCACGTTCCCGCCATTTACCAGCGCGGCCGCCGCGGTGCGCGTGCGCACCACGCGCGCGTGCCACAGCCATTTGTCGATGCGCTGGCGGTCGGTAATCGGTGTCCCCTCTCCTTCGTCATGGCCGGGCCGGTCCAGGCCATCCACGACTTCAAGAGCGACAAGAGAAGACGTGGATGCCCGGCACAAGGCCGGGCATGACGGATCAGCGTTCCTTGCTCGCCTCGAGCTGTTCCTTCAGCGCAGCGAGCTTGGCGAACGGCGAATTCGGATCCGCCTGTCCCCGGCGCTCCTTCGGATCGATCCACTCGCGCGGCTCGCCGCGGTCGCGATCCTTGAAGTCGCGCCGGCCTTCGCGGCGCGGGCGGTCACTGCGCTCGCCACGATCGCGGTCAGGACGTTCGCCGCCGCGGCGCTCACGCTGCTGCGGACGGCTCTCCCGCTCCGGCCGCTCGCCACCTTCAGCGCGTCCACGCGCAGGACGCGGGCGGCGATCGTGTCGCTCGGATTGAGACTGCTCGGCCGGAGCGGCCGCGGCAGCCGTTTCTGCGGGGGCTGCCGCCTGCGCGCCATTCTGCGCGGGCTGCGCGGCGACCTGCGGTCGCGGACGCCGATCCGGCCGATGCCGACGTTCTCCTTCGCGGCGCGGCGGCCGCTGCCGGCGCTCGTCGGGCGGACGGCCCGGACGCCACACCTCGATCGTCTCGGGCTCGGCGGGCTTTTCTTCGGCTTTGGCTTCGGCGGTGTGCTCTGCCGCCGCTTCGGACACCGCCGGCTCGGCAGCCGAAGGTGCGGCCGCCTCTGCGACCGGCGCCTCGGGCGCGGCTTCGGCGGCAGCGACAGGCTCAGCGGGCGCAGCAGCCGCGTCGGGCGCAGCTTCGGCAGCAGGTTCGACCGCATTCTCAACCGGCGCCTCCGGCGATACCGCTTCGGCCGCAGCAGGTTCGCTGGGCGGCGTCTCGACCGGCGCGGGCGCGGGCTCCGCAGGCTTCGGCTTCTTGTCCATGCGGTAGCCCAGCGAGCGCAGCACGGAGGCGAAGTCCTCGCCAGACGTGCCCGTAAGCGAAGTCATGTTCACCGTGACGGTGAAGCCGCCGCCCTCGACCGCGCCGGGCGGCTTTTGCTGCGGCGAGCCGGAACGCCAGGCGAGCGCCGGGCGAATGAGGTCTGCGAGCCGCTCCAGAATGTCGACGCGCACCGCGCGCTCGCCGCACACCCGGTAGCCGACCACGCGATAGAGCGCCTTCGGCACATCCTTGTCGGCCGGGAACGACGTCCGCCCGGAGGCCGCGAGGTGCGGCACGTCGTCGAGGCCCTTGGTGTCGGGGGTCGCTTCCTTCAGCGCCCAGAGCTGCACCGCGAGCGAGCGCGGGCCGGGCTTCAGGAGGTTCGGCAGATAAAGGTGATAGGCGCCAAAGCGCACACCGTATTTGCGCAACGCCGCTCGCGCTTCCTGATCGAGACCCTTTACCTCTTCCGCAACGCGATGGCGCTCCAGCACGCCGAGCGCCTCGGTGAGCTGGAACGCGACGCCGCGCGCAATCCCGGTGATGTCTTCGGCAGAGCCGAGCGCCAGCAGCGGTCCGAGCAGCTTTTCGATGTGCGCCTTGATCCAGAGATCGAGCCGCGCCTGCACGGCGTCGCGCGAGGCGCCTGTGAGATGCTCGTCGGAGAGAATGCGCACGCGCGGACGCAGCATATCGTCGCCCGCCGTGAGCTTGCCGACCGGTTCGCCGAGCCAGCGGATGCTGCCATCGGTCGCGAGCACGAACTGTTCATCGCCCGCGTGGGAAAGCTTTGTGGCACGCGCGTCGATTTCGCCCGCGAGCGCCTTCTGGGCGGCGGCGCGCAGCGCCTTTCCTTCGGGACCCGCGGAGGCGGAATCGGCTGCGAACTGGAAGCCAGCGAGGCGCCCGATCGGGTGGCCTTCGACGACCACCTCGCCGGATTTGGTAATTTCAGTTTCGAGCATCGTGTTCTCGCGCAGCCGCCGCATCAACACGCTGGTGCGGCGATCGACGAAGCGCTCCGCGAGTCGCTCATGCAGCGCGTCGGACAACCGGTCCTCGACGCCGCGGGTGATGCCTTGCCAGTGTTCGGGATCGGCGAGCCAATCCGGGCGGTTTGCCGCAAAGGTCCAGGTCCTGATGTGGGCGATCCGGTTCGCGAGCGTATCGATATCGCCGTCGGTGCGGTCCGCCTGCGCAACCTGCGCGGAGAACCAATCCGGTGGGATTGTACCCTCCCGCATCAGGAATCCATAGAGGGTCACCGCCATCTCGGCATGGGCGGCGGGCGAGATCTTGCGGTAATCCGGGACCTGACAAACCTCCCACAGCCGCTCGATCGCGACCCGTGACGACGCCATCGCGCGCACTTCGTCGTCGCGCGAAACATGCTCCAGCACTTGGATATCTTCGGCGATCGGTGCGCGCGTCAGGCCTTGCTCGGTCGGTGTTTGCGCGAGCGAGGCCGCAAGCGCGCCCAGCGATGCGAAGTCGAGCACACTGTTGCGCCATTGCAGCACCTTCACGGAATCGAAGGTGTGGCTCTCGAGGGCCTGCGCGAGCTCGGGCTCGAACGGCGGACAGCGGCCCGTGGTGCCAAAGGTGCCATCGCGCATGGCGCGGCCCGCGCGGCCCGCGATCTGGCCAAGCTCTGCGGGATTGAGTTTCCGAAACTGGTAGCCGTCGAACTTGCGGTCCGAGGCGAATGCCACGTGATCGACATCGAGGTTGAGGCCCATGCCGATGGCATCGGTCGCGACCAGATAATCGACGTCGCCCGACTGATAGAGCGCGACCTGCGCGTTGCGCGTGCGCGGTGACAGCGAGCCGAGCACGACGGCCGCGCCACCGCGCTGGCGGCGGATGAGCTCGGCGATCGCGTAGACTTCGTCGGCCGAGAACGCGACGATCGCCGTGCGGCGCGGCAGGCGCGTCAGCTTCTTCTCGCCAGCGAAGTGCAGCGTAGAAAGGCGCGGGCGCGAGAGGATATTTGCGCCGGGCAGCAGCTTCTCCACCATGTTGCGCATGGTGGCGGCGCCGAGCACCAGCGTTTCGTCACGGCCGCGCCGGTTGAGCATGCGGTCGGTGAACACATGACCGCGCTCGAGATCGGCACCCAGTTGAATTTCGTCGATCGCCACGAACGAGACATCGAGATCGCGTGGCATCGCTTCGAGCGTCGAGACCCAGTAGCGAGGCGACGCCGGCTTGATCTTCTCTTCGCCGGTGACGAGCGCCACCTGCTCGGCCCCGACGCGCTCCACACACTTGTTGTAGACCTCGCGCGCCAAGAGCCGCAGCGGCAGGCCGATCGAGCCGCTCGAATGCGCCAGCATCCGCTCGATCGCGAGAAACGTCTTGCCGGTATTGGTCGGCCCGAGAACCGCGGTCACGCCGGCGCCGCGCGCGTCGCGGGCCGTGGGACGAGAAAACGAAATGGCCATCAACAATCCGGGGGCAGTTGCAACGATCAGGTGATGCTTCGACGGGTTCGTTTGAAGGGTCGCGCGGCCGCAGTCGCGATAACCAATAGCCCGGGTCGTTTCAACGCTGGGCCGGGGCCAATGACCATCATCCGCTTCCGCCCAAACGCCGCCCTGTGTCAAATCGTGACGCGGCGAGGCAGGAAATCCCTGCTGAATCAGCGCTTCGATTAAGATTTGGAACGAGTCTCGAACGAATCGCGGCCGAATCGCTGACTCGGGCATTACGTCTCTAGCGCTCGGGTGAGGTCGGTTTAAGCCCTACCAGATCGGGTAGGGAAACGCCCTCCGCAACCGTCCCGGAGCCGTAGAAATGTTAAGGCCGGACGGACTCCGCCAGGACAAAGAGTCAAGAACGAATCCTGACCTTCTCCATGGAATCTGTACGCCACGCCCCGACCGGGGGTACGGCGCGACTCACGGCTTTTCGGGCTTCTCTCCTGCCCCGATCTCCTTCGTGCCGAGCGCATCGGCGAGCCGGGCCTGCGCCGAACCCGGACGCAGCGGCTTTTGCTGGCTTTCGTGCGGCACCCAGCCGGAGAGCCAGATGATCTCAAAGGTGGCGCGCGCCTTGCCATTGGGATCGGAGAAACGCTGTGCGTAGACTTCGGCCATGCGCTTGAGGGTATCGCGCCTGAGTGGCGTGCGGCGGCGCTCGGTGAGCGTGTTGGTCGCGCCCATGCGGCGCAATTCGCCCATCAGGATGAAGGGCGACGAATAGCGCACGGTGAGCCGCTCCACGTCGGTCACCGGCAGCGCGAAACCGGCGCGTTGCAGGAGCGCGCCCATGTCGCGTACGTCGGCGAACGGTGCGACACGCGGCGAAACGCCGCCTTCGATCTCGGCCTCGGCTTGCGCAAAAGATTGACGCAACTCGGCGAGCGTGTCGCCGCCGAGCACGGCGGCGAGAAACAATCCATCGGGTTTGAGCGCGCGGCGAATCTGGACCAGCGCGCCGGGCAGGTCGTTCGCAAATTGCAGTGCGAGCGCCGAGACCACGAGATCGAGCGACCCATCGCGGAACGGCAGCGCCTCCTCGTCGATGACGACATCCGCACCCGGCGACGCGCTCGCGCGCAGGAGCGTCTGGATCGAGGCATGGCTCGCGAGCGCGGCCCGCACCGCGGGGGTCGGCGTCCCGAGATCGACCGCGACGGTGAACGCGCGCAGCACCGTGCCGAGCCGATCCGCAAGATCGGATGCAACGCGATCGACCAGGAAGGTTTCGGCACCGAGCGCCCGAGCGCGCGCCTGCCGGCGGCGCAGCAGCGCGCGATCGAAGACGAGGGGATTGGTGGCCGGCATCGATCTCTCAGTCGTCATCATCCGCGAAAGCGGATGACCCAGTAAACGCAGACGGCACGAATATGGACAGCCTGAGTTTACTCGATCGCCCGCCTTCGCGGGCGATGACGAACGGAGCCGCTTTCGCGGGACATGACGTGCCTCTAGGCTGGTTTGGTGGATACCGTTGCAACAGAAGCGCCCTCCCGCTTCGCGCGCCTCGCCCGAAGCCTGCGCGCGACGCTGTGGGTCGGCCTCGACACTGCGCTGCCGCGGCTCTGCCCCGCCTGCCGCGACCTCGTCACGGACCAGGGTGTGTGCCCGGCCTGCTGGAGCAAGCTCGCATTCATCGCGGCTCCCTATTGCCCGCGCCTCGGCATTCCGTTTGCCTACGATCCCGGCCCTGGCATCCTCTCGATGCAGGCGATCGCTGATCCGCCGGCCTATCAACGCGCGCGCGCGGCCGTGCGCTACGACGATGTCGCGGCGAAGCTGGTGCATGCCTTCAAGTATGGCGACCGATTGGACCTGAGCCCCTTGATGGGTGGCTGGATGGTGCGCGCCGGCAAGGAACTGTTCGCAGGCGCCGATGCGCTGGTGCCGGTGCCGCTGCACTGGCGGCGGCTGTGGGCACGGCGCTTCAACCAGTCGGCGGCGCTCGCGCAGGCGATCTCGCGCACGACCGCGCTTCCCGTGACGCACGCGGCCCTCCGCCGCATCAAGGCGACCGTGCAGCAGGTCGGCCTGTCGCGTGCGGAGCGCGCCACCAATGTGCAGGGCGCGTTCCGCGTCGATCCTGCCGGCAAGGCCGAGGTCGCGGGGCGCCGCCTCATCGTCATCGACGATGTGCTCACCTCTGGCGCCACATCGGATGCCTGCGCGCGCGCATTGTTGCGGGCCGGAGCCGCGCAGGTGGACGTGCTGGTGTTCGCGCGAGTTGTTGACGCGGCAAAAGCGCCCATATAGTGGCGTTCTTCATCATCAACGACGCATGCGTGATATGGCTGAGGTTGTGATCTACACGCGGGATTTCTGCTATTATTCGGACGCGGCGCGCGAGCTGCTGACGCGCAAGGGCGTTGCGTTCAAGGAAATCAACGCGACCGGCAAGCGCGAGCTGCGCGCCGAGATGATCGAGAAAGCAAATGGGGCGAGCACGTTTCCGCAGGTGTTCATCGGCGCTACGCATGTCGGCGGGTGCGATGAGCTGTACGCGCTGGAGGAAGCAGGCCAACTCGACGCCCTGCTCGCGGCGTGAGATAACATCCCGATGAACGGTAGCTCGACCTTCCGCGTCGGCCTGATCCAGATGCGCTCCGGGCGCACGCCGGCCGCAAACCTCGACGCAGCCGTCAAGATGATCGGCGCGGCGAAGCAAGGCGGCGCCGATTATGTGCAGACGCCCGAGATGACGAACATCCTGGAGCGTTCGCGCGAAAGCCTGTTTTCCAAGATCGTGCCGGAGGAGAACGATCCCTCGCTTGCGACCTTCCGCGAGCTTGCGCGTGCGCTCGGCATCTATGTGCATGTGGGCTCGCTGGCCGTGAAGGTGTCAGCCGACAAGGCGGCGAACCGCGGCTTCCTGATCGATCGAGGCGGCGAAATCGTTGCGCGCTACGACAAGATCCACATGTTCGACGTCGACCTGAAGGGTGGCGAGAGCTATCGCGAGTCGCGCAGCTATCGTCCGGGCGATCTCGCGGTCGTGTCCGACCTGCCTTGGGGCCGACTCGGGATCACGATCTGCTACGACCTGCGCTTTCCGGCACTCTATCGCGCGCTCGCCGAAGCGGGCGCGACTTTCCTGGCGATCCCGTCCTCCTTCACGCGACAGACCGGCGAAGCCCATTGGCATACGTTGATGCGCGCCCGCGCCATCGAGAACGGATGCTTTGTGCTTGCCGCCGCGCAGGGCGGCGACCATGAAGATGGCCGCTCGACCTTCGGCCATTCGCTCGCCGTCGATCCGTGGGGCAAGATCATTGCCGAGGGCGGCACCGAGCCGGGCGTCGTCTTCGCCGACATCGACCCGGCCGAAGTCTCGACGGCGCGCGGACGCATCCCGTCGCTGCAGCACGGGCGGCGCTTCGAGATCCTCGAGCCGATGGCCGAGCCCACGCACCTCCACGTCGTCGGAGGCGAGGCGTGATCCGCTACAATCTGATCTGCGACCAGCGCCACGAGTTCGAGAGCTGGTTTGCCAACTCCGCCGCCTACGACAAGCAGGCCAAGCGCGGGCTCGTCTCGTGCCCGCTGTGCGGCTCCGCCAAGGTCGAGAAAGCCATCATGGCGCCGCGGCTTGCCCGCACCGACAAGAGCGGACCGATCATGGCGCCGGCCGAGGAGGCAGCGCCCGCTCCGGCCCCCGCCGAGGCGCCGACCCCGGTCGCGATGATCTCGCCGCAGGAGCGCGAGTTCCGCAAGAAGCTCAAAGAGCTGCGCGATCACCTCACATCGAACGCCGACAATGTGGGCAAGAAATTTCCCGAGGTCGCGCGCAAGATGCACTACGGCGAGATCGAGCATCGCTCGATCTACGGCGAGGCCTCGCCCAAGGACGCCAAGGACCTGCACGAGGAGGGCATCGAGTTTCACCCGCTGCCCGTGCTTCCCGAGGACCGCAACTAGCCGCGCTTCGCGTCATCCCGTCGGGTGCGACCAGATCAGCAGGATCACGCCGACCACGATCATGACAATCCCAAGCCCCTCGCGGGAACTCGTCTTCTGCCCGAACGCGAACACCGAAATCGCCTGGGCGAACAGCACTTCGACCAGCGCCAGCGTGCGTACGCTCGCGGCGGTCGCAATCGCGAAGGCGAGGAACCAGAACTGCGATGCAAACGCACCCATGAACCCGGCGAACAGCGAGCGGCGCCATTGGCCGACGATGGCCGTGAGGACTGGCCGGTCGCGCAGCGCGAGCCAGGCGGTCAGCAATGCGGCCTGCAGCACAAGTCCGCAGGCGAGCGTGAAGGTCGCCGCCATCACGAAGTGGCCGGCACTGACATTGAGGATCGCGCCGCGATAGCCGACGGCCGAGACCGCGAACATCGCGCCGGACGCCAGCCCGATGAGGGTGGGCTTGATGCCGCCGGTCATGCCACCGGGCTTGTACGACATGATAACGACACCAGCGGTCGCAATCACGATCGCAATCATCATCCAGATATTCAGCGGATCGCCGAGAAACAAAAGCCCGAAGATCGCGACCTGAATGGGCTCGGTCTTGATATAGGCGACGACGACCACGAACGAGCGTTGCCCCATCGCGGCGAGCATGGTGGCGGTCGCGCCGATCTGCGCGAGCGCGCCGACGAGGAGCCAAGGCCAGTAGGTCAGGTTCGGCCGCGGCAGCGCGACGCCGGTGATCAGCGCTACCCCGAGGAGAGAAAGAAGCGCGAAGGGAAATCCGAACAGGAAGCGCACATGCGTCGCACCGACGGTGCCGAGGCTCGCGGTCAGCTCGCGCTGCATCGCGTTGCGGACAGTCTGGCCGCCGGCGGCGAGCAGTGTGAACACGATCCAGAGCCAGGGAAGGTCGGTCATGAGAGGTTAGTGCCGCGGCGATGGGGTGGTGGTCAATGTGATGAGTCGCATAGGTGCCGCGCGCTCCATCCCCCCTGAAAGGGGACGGTCGCCGCGAAGCGGCGGGGTGGGGTCATCTCGCGAGGCGCCCCGCCCGTCCGCGAGCCCGCTCGCGTCCACCCTCCCCGCTTCGCGGGGAGGGATTAAGCCCCCTTCTCCCCCAGCACCATGTAGTTCACGTCGGTGTCGTTCGAGAGCTCCCAGCGGTCGGCAAGGAGATTGTAGATCACGCCGCGCTCGTCGGTGGTCGCCAAGCCGGCGCGCTCCATCGCGATCTCCAGCTCATTCGGCGTGACGAACTTGTCCCACGAGTGCGTGCCGCGCGGCAGCCAGCGCAGCACGTATTCGGCGCCGACGATCGCCAGGGCAAAACTCTTGAGCGTGCGGTTGATGGTGGCGGCGATCATCAAGCCGCCGGGCTTGACCATCTCGGCGCAGCGCGAAACGAACAGCTTCACGTCTGCGACGTGCTCGACCACTTCCATCGCCAGCACGATGTCGAAGCGCTCGCCGTCATCCGCCAGCGCCTCCGCGCTCGTGACGCGATAGTCGATTGCAAGCTCGCCCTGCTCCGAGTGTAGCCTTGCGGCGGCGATATTCTTCTCCGACGGATCGGCGCCGAGCATGGTCGCGCCGAGCCGCGCCAGCGGCTCGCACAGGATGCCCGCGCCGCAGCCGATGTCGAGGATGCGCAGCCCTTTCAGGCAATCGAGCTGCTTCGCGTTGCGGCCGAAGCGCTTGCAGGCTGCATCGCGGATGAAGGCGAGCCGCACGGGATTGAACTTGTGCAGCACCGCCATCTTGCCGCGCGGGTCCCACCACTCCTGCGCCAACGCGGAAAAGCGCGCGACTTCGGCCTCGTCGATGGTGCTGGCGTTCATGACGTGTAGGTCGGCCTTCCCTCGATCGGATAGGCCGGATCGTTGTAGCCGGGCGCGGCGGGATGGCCGGGTGAGACGAGGCTGTCGATGAAGGTCTCGTCCTCTTTCGTGAACTTGACCTCGAGCGCCTTCACGTAGTCGTCCCATTGCGCCTCGGTGCGCGGGCCCGCGACGATTCCGGTGATCATCTTGTTGTTGAGCACCCATGCGACCGCGAGGTGACCTGCCGCGACGCCGCGCCTCTCGGCGTAAGCCTTGAATTTCTGCGCCGCCGCGAGAGTCTCTGGACGAAATTCCGTTTCCAGCATGCGCTTGTCGCCGCGCCCGGCACGTGAATCCTTTGCGGCGTCGGCACCCGGCGCGTACTTGCCCGTGAGCACGCCGCGCGCGAGGGGCGAATAGCTCACGACACCGATGCCGTAGCTGGCGCAGACCGGAAGCTGCTCGACCTCGGCCACGCGATAGAGCGCGTGATAGTAAGGTTGGCTCACCACCGGGCGGTCGATCCCCATCTCGTCGCAGAGATGGCAGAGCGCGGCGATGCGCCAGGAGCGGTGGTTCGAGACACCGAAGTAGCGGATCTTGCCGTCGCGCTGGAGGTCGGCGAGCGCGCGCACGGTCTGCGCGAGCGGCGTGTCGTGATCTTCCTTGTGCAGATAGAGAACGTCGATGTAGTCGGTGCCGAGCCGGCGCAGGCTCTCCTCGGCGCACTGCATCACCCACTTGCGCGATAGCCCGCCCTGGTTCGGCCATTTGCCGCGCACGTTGCCGAGCTTGGTCGCCAGCACCCAATCGTGGCGCGAATTGCCGATCGCGCGCCCAACCACTTCCTCGGATTTCCCGCCCGCATAGCCATCGGCGGTATCGATGAAATTGACGCCCTGGTCCTTCGCCTTGGCGACGATGCGGCCGGCGGTCCCCTCATCGGTCGCGGCGCCGAACGTCATGGTGCCGACTGCGAGCGGCGAGACCTTCACGCCGCTTCGCCCAAGATTTAGATAGTTCATCTGCATGCCTGACCGGGAATTGACCGGGTCTCTTCTAGCCCGCGCTTGACTCCGAAAGCCAATAAGAACAAATAGAGAACATGCTTTCGACACTGCAGAAGCTCGAAATCTTGGCCGACGCCGCCAAGTACGACGCCTCCTGCGCCTCGTCGGGCGCGGAGAAGCGCGACTCGAAGAATGGCGGCCTCGGCTCGACGAGCCGTGGAATATGCCACTCCTATACGCCCGATGGGCGCTGCGTTTCCCTGCTGAAAATCCTGCTCACCAATGCCTGCGTGTTCGATTGCGCCTATTGCATCAACCGCCGCTCCTCGAACGTGCGGCGCGCGCGCTTTTCCGTGAAGGAGGTCGTCGACCTCACGCTCAACTTCTACAAGCGCAACTATATCGAAGGCTTGTTCCTCTCCTCCGGCATCATCCGCTCGTCCGACTACACGATGGAGCTGATTGTGCGCGTCGCGCGCAGCTTGCGCGAAGAGCACGGCTTCAAGGGGTACATCCATCTCAAGAGCATTCCGGATGCCGACCCCGCGCTGATCGCCGAGGCCGGCCGCTACGCCGACCGGCTCTCGATCAATGTCGAGCTGCCGACCGAAACCGGCCTGAAGACGTTCGCGCCGGAGAAACGCGCGACCTCGATCAAGACCACGATGGCGAACCTGCGAACGCGCATCGCCGAGAGCAACGCAGATACCCGCGCGCCGCGCTTCTCGCCCGCCGGCCAGGGCACGCAGATGATCGTAGGCGCCGACGGGGCGAACGACGCGCAGATCGTGGCGACCAGCGCCGCCCTCTATGCGAGCTACGAGCTCAAGCGCATCTATTACTCGGCGTTCAGCCCAATTCCGGACTCAAGCCGGCTGCTGCCGGTGAAGCCGGCGCCGCTCGTACGCGAGCATCGGCTCTACCAGGCCGACTGGCTCTATCGTTTCTATGGTTTTTCCGCCGACGAGATCGCATCGAGCATGGACGGTGGCATGCTCGACCTTGCGATCGACCCGAAGCTCGCCTGGGCGTTGCGAAACCGCACGCGCTTCCCTGTCGATGTGAACACGGCGGCGCGCGAGGAGTTGCTGCGGATTCCGGGGCTGGGCCAGCGCACGGTCGAGCGCATCATCGCGGCACGCCGGCACCGCACGCTGCGGCTCGACGATCTTGCGCGGCTTTCGGGCGCGATCCGCCGCGCATGGCCGTTTGTCATTGCGGCAGATCACCGGCCGCGTGCCGAACAAAGCTCGGAGCGGCTGCGCGCCGCGCTTATGCCGTCCCCGCAACAGCTCTCATTGTTCGCATGAATTGCGCCTTTCTCGACGAGAAGCTGACCCGCGTCGTTCTTTCGCGCGAGGATGCATTCGAGGAATTCCGCGATACCGCGCGGGGGCTGATCCGCGCCGGCGTCTCGCCGCGTGACGTCACGTGGCGCGTGCGCGACGGCGATCTGCTGGACGGCAAACCGCCGCCGGAAGGCGGTGTCTCGTTCAGCGTGCCCGCAGCCTATGTGCCGCTCGCGCAAGCCGTCGTCTGCCATCGCGACCCCGAGCGCTTCGCGCTGCTCTACGACCTGCTCTGGCGCATCACCCACGGCGAGCGGGAGCTTCTTTCGATCGCGTCCGACCCGCTGGTGCACCGGCTGGCGCGCATGGAGAAATCCGTGCGCCGGGACATGCACAAGATGACCGCGTTCCTGCGCTTCCGCCGCATCGATGCCGAAGACGGCGAGCGCTTCGTCGCCTGGTTCGAGCCGGAGCATTTCATCTTGCGCCGGGTGGCCGACTTCTTCGTCGGGCGCTTCGCGGCGATGCGCTGGTCGATCCTGACGCCGCAGGGCGCGCTGCACTGGGACGGCAAGGAACTGACCGAGTCGGCCGGCGTTTCGCACAAGGACGCGCCGGCGAACGACGCGCTGGACGATTGGTGGCGCACGTACTACCGGACCACGTTCAATCCGGCGCGTGCAAATCTCGATGCGATGCGAGCCCAGATGCCGAAGAAATACTGGCACAACATGCCCGAGACCGCGCTGATCCCCGGCCTGCTCGCCGAGGCGGACGCGCGCACACGCCAGATGATCGAGCAGGCGCCCACCGCCGCGCGCAGCGCAAAGGCGCCGCAGCAGCCGGCCCAAGTACCCGACGGCGCCACCATCGCGGACACACGCGAGCAGGCCCGTCACTGCGAACGCTGCCCGCTCTACCGGAACGCCACCCAGACCGTGTTCGGCGAAGGCCCGGCGGATGCGCCCGTTGTTTTCGTCGGCGAGCAGCCGGGCGATCAGGAGGACCTGGCCGGCAAGCCCTTCGTAGGCCCGGCCGGTCAAATGTTCGATCGTGCGCTCGCCGAAGCCGGCATCGACCGGACGCGGGTTTACGTCACAAATGCGGTGAAGCACTTCAAGTTCGAGCCGCGCGGCAAGCGCCGCATCCACCAGAAGCCGAACAACAACGAGATCGAGGCGTGCCGCTGGTGGCTCGACCAGGAACTGGAGTTGATCAAGCCGCGCCTGACTGTGGCGCTTGGCGCGACGGCCGCGCGCGCGCTCACCGGGCGGGACACCACGATCTCGCGTGCACGCGGCCGCCTGATGACGCTGCGCCAAGGCCTCGAAGGCTTCATCACGGTGCATCCTTCGTTCCTGCTGCGGCTGCCGGACGAGCCCTCGCAGGCCCGCGAATATGCGCGGTTCGTCGCTGACTTGAAGCTGGTAGCGCAGCATCTGCCGGAAATTCGGAAGGCGGCGTAGTCGCGCACTGGCGTCATTCCGGGGCCGGCCGAAGGGCGCAGCCCGGAATCCATAACCACTAACGATCCTGTGCCGCGTTGGCCGCGCCAAATCTCTCGGGATGTGGCTATGGATTCCGGGCTCGCCGCTACGCGGCGCCCCGGAATGACGGCGGGTTGCCCTCCTCCACCCCCATCGCTAAAGGAAAGCCCGCTTTTCCGGGGACACTCTCCGCCCATGGCTCGCCTGGTGATGAAGTTCGGCGGAACGTCGGTCGCCGATATCGACCGTATCCGCAATGTGGCGCGCCACGTGAAGCGCGAGGTCGATGCCGGCCATGAGGTCGCCGTTATCGTCTCCGCCATGGCGGGCAAGACCAACGAGCTCGTGGCGTGGGCGCGCGAGGCGGCGCCCCTGCATGACGCACGCGAGTACGACGCAGTGGTCGCCTCCGGCGAACAGGTGACCGCGGGCCTCCTCGCCATCATCCTCGAAGGCATGGGGGTGAACGCGCGCTCCTGGCAGGGCTGGCAGCTCCCGATCCTCACGTCGGATGCGCATGGCGCCGCCCGCATCGAGGACGTCAATGGCGAGGAATTGGTCCGGCGCTTTCGCGAGCGCAAGGAGGTCGCGGTGATTGCGGGCTTCCAGGGCGTGCACAAGACGACCGGCCGCATCACCACGCTTGGACGCGGCGGCTCGGATACCTCCGCGGTCGCGATCGCGGCGGCGATCCATGCCGACCGCTGCGACATCTACACCGACGTCGACGGCGTCTACACCACCGATCCGCGCGTCGAGCCGCGCGCGCGGCGGCTCGACAAGATCGCGTTCGAGGAAATGCTCGAGATGGCCTCGCTCGGCGCCAAGGTGATGCAGGTGCGCTCGATCGAGCTCGGCATGGTGCACAATGTGCGCATCTTCGTCCGGTCGAGTTTCGACCGTCCCGAGGACATCGATCCGATGTCCAATCATCCGCCCGGAACCCTCATCTGCGACGAGAGTGAGATCATGGAACAGCAGGTCGTCACCGGCATCGCGTTCTCCAAGGACGAGGCGCAGATCTCGATCCGCCATGTGCCCGACAAGCCGGGCGTGGCGGCGGCGATCTTCGGCCCGCTCGCCGAAGCCAACATCAATGTCGACATGATCGTGCAGAACATCTCGGCCGACGGCTCGACCACCGATCTCACCTTCACGGTGCCGTCAGTCGATTACGAGCGCGCCAACGTCGTGCTGAAGAAGTCGAAGGAACAGATCGGCTACGCCTCTCTCGACGGCTCGACCGATGTCGCCAAGGTTTCGGTGATCGGCATCGGCATGCGCAGCCACGCGGGTGTCGCCGCGCAGGCCTTCAAGGCGCTCGCCGAGCAGAAGATCAACATTCGCGCGATCACCACCTCGGAGATCAAGTTCTCGCTGCTGATCGACGCGGTGCGGACGGACAGCGCGGTGCGCACGCTGCACACCTTGTATGGGTTGGATAAATAGCTGCGTGCCCCTCCCTCCCCTCTCCTACGCGCAGCGGTTCGAGGACTTCCATCTCTGGCGCACGCTCGGCGACGTGGAGCGCGGCTTCTACATCGACGTCGGCGCGGGGCACCCGGTGTACGACAACGTATCGTTTGCGTTTTATCTCGCGGGCTGGCGCGGCATCACCATCGAGCCGAACCCGGCACTCGCCGCGCTAGCGCGCTCGGTGCGGCCGCGCGACCGTCTTCATGAGGGGCTCTGCGGGGCGAACGAGGGGCAAGCGACGCTCTATCTGCAGCCCGAATTTCACGGGCTGTCCACCATCGTCGCGGAGCACGCGCAGGCCGCCGAAAAAGAGGTCAATCGCAGCGCCGAGGCGGTGACGCTGCCGATGACGACGCTCAAGGCACTGTGCGAACAAGGCGCGCCCGCGAGCTTCGAGTTCCTCAAGGTCGACGTCGAGGGCGCCGAGGCCGACGTACTGCGCGGCGCGGATTTCTCCCGCTTCCGCCCGAAGGTGATCATCGTCGAGGCGATCAAGCCTCTGACGCTCGCGCCCGCCTGGGACGAGTGGGAGCCGCTGCTTGCGTGGCACGGCTATTCGTACGTCTGGGATGACGAGCTCAATCGCTACTACGTTGCCGAGGAAGCGCGCTCGCTTGCCGCCCGGCTGACAGAAGGCCCGAAGTGGTATGCGGACGGTCCGCAGATTGGACACTACAAAGGGGCCGCCGAAGACGAAGGGCATCCCGACCATCGGCTGGCGCGCCTGCTCGCCGGCGCTGACCTCGCGGCGCTGCCGCTGATGGATCGCGGCGCGCTGCTCGATCGCCTCACGGAGGGCGTGGCTGACCTGGACCGGCCGGCAACCGCAGCCGACATCGCCGCCATCGAGATGCGCCTGTTTGGATCTGCCGCAGCGCAGCAGACGGCTGCGCCGCAGCGCGAGAGGATGCGCGAGGCTTATCGTCGCATCATCGATTCCGATGCATTTCGCGCCGCCACTGGCCGCATCGCCGCGAGCTACGCGTGGTAGCGCGTGTTTGTCTTGCCCCCGACATGAGCCATTCGCTATAGCGTGAGCAATCCGCGAGAGGCGCTCGCGGAGCAAGCGAAATCAAGGGCCGATCCGGGGGCGCTCCGCCGGGCCTCGACGGCACGAAGGACGAAACGATGCGTGGCGCGCTCGGCGGTCCACGCGTGCTGTTGCGTCGGCTCCGCGAGGTAATGGCGGAACCGGTCAGCGCGCAGGAACGCCTCAACAAGATCGTGGTGCTGATCGCCGCCAACATGGTTGCGGAGGTATGCTCGATCTATGTGCTGCGCGTTGACGGCACGCTCGAACTCTACGCCACCGAGGGGCTGAAGCCCGACGCCGTGCACGTCACCGTACTGCGCCAGGACGAGGGTCTCGTCGGCTTGGTGTCGAGCGAGGCAAAATCGCTCAACCTCTCCGACGCTCAGCACCACCCGGCCTTCTCGTTCCGTCCCGAAACCGGCGAAGAGATCTACCATTCGTTCCTCGGCGTCCCGATCCTGCGTGCCGGCAACACGCTCGGCGTGCTGGTGGTGCAGAACCGCGCCGCGCGTTCCTATTCGGAGGACGAGGAAGAAGCGCTCCAGACGACCGCAATGGTGCTGGCCGAGACCATCGCGTCCGGCGAGCTCTCCGCGCTCGCCAAGCCCGGCCT